>Ga0194112_10010648_pt1 | contig 11517 bp, 9 predicted proteins | sample TA2MahC400mmetaG_FD_146191 | JGI IMG/M metagenome (GOLD analysis project Ga0194112, IMG submission 146191) | Freshwater microbial communities from Lake Tanganyika, Tanzania - TA2015016 Mahale Deep Cast 400m | ecosystem: Environmental > Aquatic > Freshwater > Lake | place: Tanzania: Lake...
ACGTCCATCGTCCCAACTGCCACAACAGGCGTCCGGGAACGAACATCGCCTGTTGCAGGTTCGAATACAGGCTCGTGCCCATGTACCGCAACGCCGAACGCGTCGTGTGCGCGCCGGGTTCTTGGAAACGCAACAACCACAGCGCCGCCAGCACCCGCAACGCGCTGGCGATCAGAAAAAGAACGACATGGTAGGTCAGCGGTTGGCCGAACAGTGAGCCGCGCCAGTCCTGCAACGTCTGCGCCACCACGCCGCCAAACACGCCGCTGGCGATGCCCGACAACGCGACCACGGTGCTGTTGATGGCGACGTGCGCGCCGCGCTCCTGTTGGCCTTCCTGGGCGGTGCTCAGGTCGAGCAAGACGTTGAAGTTGCCGAGGTCAACGCCCGGCCACATCAGCGTGGCGATCGTCCCGATGGCAAACGCCGGCAGCCAGCTTTCGCGGCTTACGAAAATCCACGAGCTGGCGCCGATTGCCAACAATAACGTGCAGACAATCAGAACCGGTTTCCGTCCAAGCCGGTCAATCAAGCGACCCCAGACCGGATACATGACCATGAAGATCGCCAACGGCGTCAAGATCAGCATCGCATTCGCGGCGGTGTTCGACATCCTCGCAACGTCCAGGACGTACAGCCAGACAAACTGGTTGATGTAACCGAGCGAAAACGTCAGCAACGCCGTGTACACGAGGAACGTCCGAAAATTCTTGTCGGCCAGCGGGGGCAACAGCAGCCGTCGCCAGCTCACATTCCGATTCGGGGGGCGCCGCACCGGTTCGGACACCGAAATGAAAAATACGAAATCCACCACGCCAAACACCGCCGCCACTGCCAGCCCGGCGGCGGCCGCTTGCAGCAGCGTTTCCGGCCCCCGGCTGCTGGCATGATCAAGCGCCAAGCCGATCAGGAGAGTCGTCACCAGTCCCACGCCCTGTCCGAGCTGCGAACGCCGGGAAAAATACCGGCCGCGGATTTGTTCTGGAACAAGGTCCGCCATCCACGACACCCACGCCGGCACCACCATTTGTCCGAGCGCCCACGACAGCGCCACCACGACAATCATGCCGGTCATTTGACTCTCTCGCGGCAACAGCCACGGCAACGCCGCCACGAGCAGCCACGAGGCCCGGTGCGCGATGCCGAGTCCGATGAACAGTTTCTTGCGGTGGCCGTACCGCTCGATGATGTAGCTGACCGGCAGTTGGAACAGGCAGCCCGCGAACGGCAACGACGCGAGAAGGCCGAACCCGAGTTTTGTGAACCCCAGTTGTTTGGCAAACTGGGTGAAGGCCGCGCCGGTGATGATGTACATCCAGACAGCGCCAAAGATCCACGCCGTCGTGACCATCCGCAACGAGGCGCGGAGCGCCTCTGATCTAACTGATGATCTCGGCGCCATTGCTGGGGTGGGTGACGTAGAGGCTGGGCTTGAGCTTGGTCGCCTTCTCGTAGTCGGCCGCGACGGTGTTGGCGAAACTCGCTGCTGTGTTTTCCTCGACCAACGCCACGGCGCACCCGCCGAACCCTGCGCCAGTCATGCGCGCGCCGATGCAGCCTTTCGCGCGGCGGGCACACTCGACGATCACGTTCAACGCGTCGTTGGTCACCTCGAAGTCGTCCTTCAAGCTCTCGTGGCTTTCGTTCATCAGCTTGCCAAGCAACTTTGCGTCGCCCTTCTGCATTGCGTCGGCAGCCTGCACCGTGCGCTCGTCTTCAGTTACAACGTGCCGGGCGCGCTTCCGCGTCACTTCATCAAGCTGGCTGGCTTTCGCATTGAATTGCGCCACGCTTACGTCGCGGAGCGCCTTGACGCCGAAAAACTTTGCCGCCGCCTCGCATTGCGCTCGGCGCTCGTTGTAGGCTGAACCAACCAGCCCGCGCCGGGTCGCCGTGTCGAGAATGACGACAACCGTACCGTGGGGCAGGGGAACGAGCCGGTGTTCGAGCGACCGGCAATCAATCAGCAGAGCGTTCCCTGCTTTTCCGGCAGCGGAGATCATCTGGTCCATGATGCCGCAGTTCACGCCGACCCACTTGTTCTCCGCTTTCTGTCCGAGCAACGCCATTTTCGCCGGGTCCCAGGCAAAACCGGAAGTGACCTCGAACGCCCGTGCGACCGCCATCTCGAAGGACGCCGACGACGACAGCCCCGCGCCGAGCGGCACGTCGCAATCGGTCACGCCATCCCAGCCGTTGAGTTTGCAGCCCGCTTCCTGCAATGCCCACGCGGTGCCTTTCACATACTCGGACCAGTGTCCTGCGATCTTCGTCATGGTTGCGAGGTCGAACTCGGCAAGCTCGCCGTGGTTGCGGGAGAAAATCGTGACGCGGCCGTCCTTGCGCGGACGCAGCGCGATCCACGATGCCCGGTCAATTGCCGTCGGCAACACGAAGCCGTCGTTGTAATCAGTGTGTTCACCGATCAGGTTTACGCGTCCCGGCGCGCGCGCCACCGAAGTGGGAGCGCAACCGTGACGTTGCGTGAATGTCTCGATGACGTTCTGCTGGAGCGAGGAAATCATGTTGCGATTCTTCTACACGCCCAACAGGAGCGGCGTCAACTCCGCGATGTCGCCGATGAGATGGTCGGGCTTGGTTGCCGCGATGGCTTCGCCGAAAAAACCATACGTCACCCCCACCGTCGTCATTCCCGCGGCACGTCCCGCGACGATGTCCGACTCCGTGTCGCCGACAAACACGGCCTGCGCCGGGGTGAGTTCCATCAGTTTCAACGCGAGCAAGAGCGGGTCCGGATGCGGTTTTGTGCGCGGCGCGTCTTCGGCTGAGAGCACGACCTCCAGCAGACCGCCGAATCCCGCGCCTTCCAGCGTGCCGAGCGAACTGACTTTCGAGCGTGCCGTGACCGCCGCGCACCGCACGCCCGCCGCGCGCAACGTCTGCAAGGTTTCGATGGCCTGCGGGTAGGGGAGGATCGGCATTGTGCGGACGCGTTCCTTCTGCCACGCGCGGTGCGCCGCAACCAACGGCGCAGGATCGAGGTCGGGCGCGAGGACACGATAACAATCCGCTAGCGCCGGGCCAAGCGTGCGTCCGATTTGTGGTCGTGGTGGCGGCGTGTGTCCGTGTTGTCGCAGGACGTGTTCAATGGCGCCCATGACGTAGTCGGTCGAGTCCAACAACGTCCCGTCCACATCAAACAACGCCGCCGCGAAGCGTGGCGTCACGGTTTCCCGTTTCTTGTAGCCGCGAGCAGGCTCGCGGTGAAACAGTGCGCGGTCACGACTTGACGGCCCGGTAACCCGGCGCGGGTGGTTCCTTGACGACAGGCGGTTCCTCGCCCGGTTCGAGTGGGAAGTCGAATACGCTCGACAACTGAATCTTCAAGTCGGGGAAGGTTGGGCTGAGCAGCGTGTCGTGCTTGCCAAAGACGCCGTGAACGACGTAGCGACCGCCTTTGAGCAGGAGCACTTCCACCAGCGACGGCCACGGCGTGACGAGCCAGTATTCCTTCACGCCCGCGCGCGCGTAGAGGTTGAGTTTGAGCAGACGGTCGAGCGAACCGGACCTTGGCGAGAGGACTTCCACCGCGAGTGTGGGTGCGCCTTCGACATGAGTGCGCTTGACCTTGTTCGGCTCGCACACGACCAACAGGTCCGGTTGCACAACATCGTCATCCGAGAGCACGACATCCAACGGCGAGAGTCCAAGCTTGCACTTCTTCCCCTTGAAGTACGGCTGCATCTGGGCGTGTAGTTCGCCGATGATTCCTTGATGGCGCCAAGTGGGAGCGGGCGACATCAGGTGCGCCTCGCCGCCGATGATCTCCCAACGCTGATCATCGTTCCAAGTCTGGTAATCCGCCCACGTGTGCCGGCGGCCTTGTTTGGCGGTCTCACTCATACCCACAGGATAAACAAAAACCCGGCGCGCGCAAGCCTTGTTGTAGGCCGCTTCTGCGAAGCGGCGATGGTGCTGCGCCGACTCACAGAGTCGGCCTACTTCAGCAGCGTCAGCTTTTGGAACCGTGCGTAGGCAGCCTGCCAGACGTCGCTGTCCTGCGGCTCGTAGGTCTGAATCGGGAATGAATCGCGAACGACCGCGCGCAACTCATCGAGCGACTTCAAGTGCTTGAGCGCGATTGCCTGAATGAGGATGTTGCCGATGGCAGTCGCCTCGATTGGGCCGGTGAGGATCGTCAGGCCGGTGGCGTTGGCGGCGAATTGGTTTAACAGCGCGTTCTTCGTGCCGCCGCCGACGATGTGCAGGCGCGTGATCGGTTGACCGGTGATGGCGCTGGCGTCGGCGAGCGTCTTGCGATACACGAGCGCGAGGCTTTCGAGCGCGCAACGCACAATCTCGCCGTGGGTCTGCGGCACAGGCTGGCCGGTTTCGCGGCAGTAGGCGGCGACTTTCGACGGCATGTCGTCGGGCTTGAGGAAACGCGCGGCGTTCGGGTTGATGAGGCACTTCAACGGCTGCGCCTCGGCGGCGATGCGCGTGATCTGGTCGTAGTTGTATTCGGTGCCTTCGTTCGCCCATGTCCGCTTACACTCTTGGACCACCCAGAGACCGACGATGTTTTTGAGGAACCGGATGGTGTGGCCGTAGCCGACTTCGTTAGTCCAATTGTATTCGAGGCTCTTCTCGTTGATGATCGGCTCTCTCGCCTCGATGCCGAGCAATGACCAAGTGCCGCTGCTGAGATACGCCCAGCCGCTGCCTTGTGCCGGCACGGCGGCCACGGCTGCGCCGGTGTCGTGCGAGCAAGTCGCAACGACCTTCACACCTTTCAGTCCGGTCTCCTTGGCGACGCCGGGCAACAGCGCGCCGAGGACGGTACCGGACTTGACGATCTTCGGGAACAGTTTTGCAGGGATGCCAAGCTTCTTCTGGAGCTTGACGGACCATTTCCGGAGCTTCGGATTGTAGAGTTGCGTGGTGCTGGCGAAGGATTGCTCGATGACTCTTTTGCCGCTGAACAGATAATTGAAGTAATCGCCGATGGTCAGGAAACCGTCGGCAGTCTTTAGAACCCACGGACGGAACTTCACGTCGGCGTGGAGTTGGTAAAGCGTGTTCAACGTCATGAATTGGATGCCGGTCTCGGCAAAAATCTCCTCGCGTTTCACGACGGCGAACGCGCGTTTGTAACCGTCGTCGGTGCGCGGGTCGCGATAGGCGTAGGGCAGGGTGAGCATCGGTTCGTTGCCGCGCAGCCAGACGTAGTCAACGCCCCACGAGTCGGTGCTGACGCTGTTCGGCTTGACGCCGCTTTGCGCGATCTTGCGGAGGCCGGTCTTCAACTCGTCGTAGATGCGGAGCGCATCCCAACGGAGCGTGCCGGCGACAGTGATGCCGTTGTTCGGGAAGCGATGGACTTCTTCGAGAGTGAGTTTGCCGTTGGCGAGCGTGCCGAGCATGACACGTCCGCTCTCGGCGCCAAGATCGCAAGCGATGTAGTGGTAGGTGCTCATGGCGTTGACTCAACCGAATTTCCGGCCAAAAGACAAGCGCGAAGAATGCGGGGCGCACTGCGGCTGGGTGCGCTAAGGCGGTTTCAAACAGCCCGCATGGGGGCGCAATACAGCACTTGTGCGATGTTTTCACGAGGCGACAGATGCTTGCCACCAACACGCCCGCTTTCCGCTGTCCAACGCTGATCCACGCCAGCCGTAACGCCTTTGTCCAATACCAGCCCCGGCGACCGCGAGCTTCACCGTTGTGGCGTTGCTTGCATGAGAATTTCGCGGCGTTCCTCACCGAATACGAGCAACGGCACCGGCCGCGCTGCGGCGAACTGCGGCCCATCATCCGCGAAGTGCTGGAGAAATTCCTCGATTGCGGCGACCTCCACCAAGGCTTCGCCCGTGTCCGTTGCCCGACGTGTCGGCTCGAATACCTCTTGGCCTTCAGTTGCAAGACGCGCGGGTTTTGCCCGAGTTGCCAACAACGCCGCACCGTCCAGACCGCCCAAGTGCTGGTCGAAGACGTTTTCGCCACGGTGCCCCATTGCCATTACGTGCTCAGCCTGCCCGTGGCCGTGCGCTCCTTCTTCCAACGCGACCGCTCCCTGCTCACCGATCTGTGTCGCTTGGCCAACGAGAGTCTCCGCGAATGGATGCAAACCGCGCTGGACCGGACCAACGGCGCACCGGGCGTCGTGCTGACCTTGCACACCTTTGGCGACTACCTCAACTTCCATCCGCACATCCACGCCATCGCCACCGACGGCCTGTTCGACCGGACCGGCATGTTCACCCCGCTGCCCGATGCCAAACTGCGTGCGTTGCGCGACGTGTTTCGGGCAAAAATCTTCTGGCTGTTGGTCCAGCGCCGACTGCTTTCGCCCGCGCTGGTCCACAAGTTCATGCAATGGAAACACAGCGGGTTCAATCTGTATCGGAGCGATCCCGTGAAAGGCACCCACCGCGCCGAACTCGAAGACTTGGCCCAGTACATCCTTCGCCATTCCTTCTCCGTCCAGAAGATGACCTACATCGCGCACAGCAACCGGGTCATCTATCATTCCCGCCTGAACCCGGCCACCCGCCGCAACTTTGAGGTCTTCACCGCCACCGACTTCCTCGCCGCCATCACGCAGCACATCCCCGAAAAAGGCGCGCAAACCGTCAAATACTACGGCTACTACAGCAACAAAGCCCGCGGCCAACGGGCGAAATCCCTCTCCGATGCCGACGAAGCCGTTCGGCGAGGATCTCCCGACCCCGCCGCTCCGCCGACCGCAGGTCTCCCGGACCACTCCGTCGCCACTTCGCCCCGCCGCATTCCCTCCCGCGCCTGGCGCGAACTGATCAAGCGAGCGTGGGGCGTTGACCCGCTCCTGTGCCCCAAGTGCGGTGGCCAGATGCGATTGATCTCGCTCATCGAGGATGACGCGATCATCGAGAAGATTCTCCGCCACCTCGACCTCTGGGAAGGCTTGGCCCGGCCGACCGATCGCGCCCCGCCATTGCGGCTCGAATCCGAGTACGTCCGGGAACCGTTCTACGACGACATTCCGTACGGCCCGGACGCCTACGCCGAGTAAAACGATCACAATCTCCGCCAACCCGCCGCACAGCGGTGATGGAAGAACCACGCACTATTTCGATTGGCAGGCTTGACAGTAAATAAGGTTTCCGTCACGATGCGCCTCGAAAGGAATGGAAATGCACCGAGAGGAAAATTTCGCAAGCGTTGCTGATGCTTTGGCTCGTCAGTCAAGGTTTGGGACTCCCCCCTTAACCCCCCTGCTGGCGCCGTTGCGAAGCCCCTCTGAAAAGCAATTTCTTATCATTACCTATTTTAAAGTCTGGAGGGGTTATGAAAGATATGGAAGATGTAGTCTGCAACATCTGCGGTTCAAATAATTTTGAGAAAAAGTACTATACTATCAGAAGTGGATTCCTGGTCCAATGCACTAATTGTGGGCTTTACTATGCTAATCCACGGCGAACAGCAAGTATTCAATCTGTGCTGAACAATACCACCCCGACGGAGAGGTATGAGTCAAAAACTTTAAACTATCAGGGCCGGTTGCTGGAGTTCAATTTCATACTCGATACTATTGAAAAGCTCAAGGCTCCATCTGGAAGATTGCTCGATATAGGCTGTTATGAGGGGTACTTTTTGCATGAAGCGCGGAACAAAGGTTGGAACTGCTACGGCGTCGAACCCAATAGAGGTGGTGCGTCATACGCTCAGAATGTTTTACACTTGAATGTCAAACAGTGCGTACTTGAGAAGACTGGTTTTGAAAGGAACTCCTTCGACGTAATAACTGTTTTAGCTACGTTGGAACATATTCCAGACCCTTACAGCCTGCTTATGAAAATAAGAGAAATTATGAAAGAAGATGGAATACTGATCGTGACAGTGCCGACTGTTCCGTTCTATCTACCATTTATCAGATCAAAATGGAGGATGTTCATTGGCGACCATTACTATTTCTTCACCGATACTTCTATGAATAACCTTCTAAATAAAGCAGGGTTTGAGCTTAATGAACCCGGCAAGTACATCACAAAGCAATTCGACCTAGAGACAATGTCGGATAGATTATCTAACGAATGGCAGCCCAACAACCTCGGAAGAGTTGGAGTTGCCATTAAATGGATGGTAAAAAAGTTACACGTGGGGCAATTCACAATTTCAGCTAATCTATACGATTCCAAGATATATGTAGCCCATAAAAGATGTTGAGGCAGGCAAACAAGAAGCAAGCCCAACCAGCCACTGCAGCCGACGCGCTTCGCACGCGGCTGACCGGCACGTTGGGCGAATGAAATGGAGCTTGAATAGATGCCCGTAATCAGCAGATTCCTTGGAATAGTCATAGCCATGTATTGGGATGACCATTCTCCGCCGCACTTTCATGCTAAGTATAGTGGATATGAAATTAACCCCCCTGCTGGCGCCGTTGCGAAGCCCCTCTGAAAAGCAATTTCTTATCATTTCAAGGACAAGCGAGCGGGCAAAGAGGTCATCGTGGACGCCTTGAAACGGCGCGTGCGTGCCTTTGCCGGAGGACGTCAGGAACGGAACCCACAGCGGCGGCGTGACCCTTCGCTTCGCTGCGCCGACAAGGAGTCGCGTTTCTTTGGCAGCGAACGCAAGACCACCGATGGATGCGCCGCAACATGCGATAAATTCGCGCCGGTTCATTTTCAAGTCGTCAGTGTAGCGCGTGGAGATTCCTTCGCAAGGGCAAAGGTTTTGCGATTGCAAATGCTCAACGACCGGCCTTATACAGCCGCCATGAAATCAATCATCTTCTTCCTCGCTGCCGCCGCGCTTGCCGCCGAACCAGTTGGCTACTACAACCGTGTCATCTTCTCAGACGACTTTTCCGGCAATGGCTTCGGGCCGCGCTGGGGGCACTACAAGAGCGGCAGCGTCGTCAAGGACGGCGTTCTCATCGGTATCACGCCGGAGAAATCTGACCACTCGGCGGTGGACAACGTGCGCTTCACGGCTGAACGCGATCTGGCGGTGTCGGTCAAGTTCCGGTTCGTCAGTGAGAAGGCGAAAAGCTTCAACGTCTGGCTCGACGACAAGGACTACAAAGGCTCGCACGCCGGCCACATTTGCAGCGTGAGCATCAGCCCGATATCGGTGAACATCAGCGACGCGAAGACCGGCAATTTCCGCAACGACATCTACGAGAAACGGAAATCAGCCGCGGGACTGAGCGAGGCGGACAAGGCATTGCTGCTCGCCAAGAGCAAACGCCTGCCGGTGAAACTGACGCTGCAAGCTTGGCACACGCTGTTGATCCAGACGAAGGGCGACAGCATCGAGGTCAGCCTCGACGGGAAAGTGGTTGGTTCATTTCAATCCGAAGGCGTCGGCCACGACCACAAGACGCTGGTCAGCCTGACGACGAATCCGGTGGACGTTCATTACGACGACTTCAGCATCAAGGCACCGGCCAAGCGTTGAAAACGGTTCCTCTCATCATATCGGTTTACGCGATGCTCGCGACGGGCGTGCTCGCACGTGACGCTGGAGAGAATCCAGTCAAGACTCGTCCGCTGGTCGGGGCGATCCGGTGGGATGCTTGGTATGGAACTCTGCCGGCGTCGGCGCGGCCTCCGGCTTCGGTCGAGTATCCGGGATTCGACGCGTCGCGCAACCGAAAGGTAAGTCAAGATCCGGGAAAGGAGACACGTCGCTCACTGGCCGCAGAACCGTGGCGTTACCGCTGGCCGTTTTTCACGACGCTCGCGGCGGATGGAAGCGCGAAGGACTTCAACGGAAACAGAACGGAAGTCATTGAGCAGGAGATCGCGTATGCTGTCCATGCCGGACTGGACTACTGGGCGTTCACCGCGTATCCGGAAGACTGCCCGCTGAGCTACACGCTCAAGACGTTTCTGACCTGCAAGAACCGCGACAAGATGAAGTTCTGCCTCTTCCTCCCAATGTGGCCGGCCTACGGACGGATACCGGATGACGCGGCGGAGCGGGCGTATTGGGCGCACGTGTTGCGGATGGCCCAGCAGCCCAATTACCTGAAGGTCGAAGGAAATCGTCCGGTGTTCTACATGGGTTTCCTGACGGGCCGCCTGATGGAAATGCTTCTCGACGGACGCTGGAAGAGATTCTGTGGCGAACTGGAAAAGTGCGGACTCGGAAAACCCTGGCTCGTGATCTGTCTCAGCACCCCAAAATCATACAAACGGTTTTACGACCAGTTGCAGGGCGACGCGCTGAGCCAGTATGCCGTCTCCGGCAGCGCGAAAGCCGGATCGTTCTCCGAACTGGCGGCGCGCGCGGAGGCGTTCTGGGAAGACTGCGCCGCCACGGGAGTGCCGGTGGCTCCTATTTGCGTGACCGGCTGGGACCGCCGCACGCGCGTGATGAACCCGGTCTCGTGGGAAACCTTCCATCAGAAGGAAGACGCCATGAGCTTTTACTACAAATCGGGAACGCCCGATGAGATCGCCGCCCACATTGGCCGTGGCGTTTCGTGGTTCAAGAAACACCCCGGCAAAAACGGCACCGAGTTGGTTCTCATCTACGCATGGAACGAATTTGACGAAGGCGGCTGGCTCGTTCCCGCGCTTCCTCCGCCGCACGGCGAAGGCACGGCCCGGATTGACGCGCTCCGCAAAGTTCTTGTGGGGCACTGATACCCCAAGTCTATCCACCGTGCCGCCCCCTTGGCAGTGGGTCACTTCTTGGTCTGCACGCGGTGCTGGCCGTATTCGACGTTGAAGGTCATTTTGCCAGCGAGCTTGTCGGGCACGGGCTGACCGAGCGCCCAGTGGATGGCGTTGATGACGAGCCGCTGGAATGATTCAAGCCGGAAATCTTCTGGATGCCCCAACGAAGTGTAGAAGGCGCGTCCGCCCCATTGGTTCTTCCATGTCCACGCGACGGGATTGTCGTCGGCTGGTTTGTTCGGTTCAACGGCCTTGCCCATCAGGAGTTGCGTCGCGTCTTTGGGCGGATACATCGGCAGCATCTTGTAGAGCCACGACCGGCAATGGAAGCTCTTGTCCACGCCTTTGAGGATCGGATTGCGCTCCGCGCCGGGCGCGAGGTAAACGTCCGTGCTCGATTTGTGGCCGAAATGCGTGTGAGCCGCCGCGCCGCCCCAGCCCGGCGGTGTGCCGAGCGCGAACTCACCGAACGCGTTCCATTTCTCCAGCGCGTGCCCCGCCGGATACTTGAAGCTGTGCGACGTGGTGCGAAACCCCATGACGGCTTTGCCGGTCTGCAAATAGTCCATGATGGATTTGCACTGGTCTTCGGGGAGTTGGCGCCAGCGCAGGTAGAAGACGGCGAGGTCGGCGGTCTTGAGCGCATCGAGGCCGGGGATGTCCTTCTCGCTGTTGTGGTCGGGCATCGAGTAGAGCATCGTTGTCTTAACCCCCCTGCTGGCGCCGTTGCGAAGCCCCTCTGAAAAGCAATTTCTTATCATTAACCGCGGGATGATCAACACCTGTACTACTGGCAGGAGCTAAGATTACTAGGGGCCGATGTTAACCACGATACAATCACTTGGTTCGTCCGTGAACAGGCATTACAAAAGCTTCAATAGAGGTT
>Ga0194112_10010653_pt1 | contig 11516 bp, 6 predicted proteins | sample TA2MahC400mmetaG_FD_146191 | JGI IMG/M metagenome (GOLD analysis project Ga0194112, IMG submission 146191) | Freshwater microbial communities from Lake Tanganyika, Tanzania - TA2015016 Mahale Deep Cast 400m | ecosystem: Environmental > Aquatic > Freshwater > Lake | place: Tanzania: Lake...
AGCTCTTCAAGTATCCAGAATACCTCAAGATCATAGATTTTGCTTTGAAGGACTTCATCGCCAACCATGACATTGTGGCGGGATATCCTTTCTTTGGTGCCTGGGGACGGGACACGATGTTCTTTCTCAATGCGTTGTTACACTCCGAAAACAACGTGGAGATGGTGGAGCGGATCCTACGTAAATACAGCCGTTTCATCCAGAATGGACTGATCCCGAATATGCTGGCAGAGACCGGACGGGCAGCCAATTATGATACGGTTGATGCCACGCTCTGGTATATCATCCTGTTGTATAAGGTCGGCAAAGCCAAGCAGCAAGTTGCCTTTTATCAAGAAACGATCCATCTGGCGGAAGAGATCCTCAAAGCCATAATCGGCAATCGCACTTATCCTTTCCGGATCAGAGAAGATGGACTGATCGAGCTTGAAGAGGAATTTGCCCATGCCACCTGGATGGACGTCCGTCTCAATGGCAAAGCGGTTACGCCCCGTAATGGCGCTCCAGTCGAGATCAATGCCTTGTGGTACAACGCCATTCGTTGTTATGAGGCTATGTGCAAGGCATTAGGAAAATGCTGCCCGGATAAATGCACCGCGGTTGATAGCATCGTTGCTTATGCACCACGGATCGAAGCCACCTTCCGGAAGTACTGGACGGGTGAATATCTTGCTGATAGATTAGTCGGAGATGAACCGGTCAAAGAGATCAGACCCAACGCTCTGTTGGCTTGTTCCCTGCCCTGGGATCTGTTAACGCGTGAGCAACTCCAGTCCGTGTTTGAGGTCGCCAGCCGTGAACTCTACACTCCTTATGGCATCAGGTCGCTTTCGCCCAGGGACTTCCGCTATCGCAAGAAATATTATGGCAGTCAGAACGAGCGCGACCTGGCATATCATAATGGGTCTGCCTGGGCATGGTTGTTGGGACCCTACTGCGGTGTGTATTTGAAAATCCATCGCGGGCATGCCCCGCTGGAAGAGATCAAAAAAGATCTGGCGAGGTTCATCGCCGTATTCCGCAATGGATTTATGCGGGGACATATCGCCAGCGTTGCCGAGGTCTGGGACGGCGATAATCCACATTTCCCAAAGGGTGCACCCGCTCAGGCTTGGAGCGTGGCAGCGCTGTATAACATCGAGACCTTTATTGCCAACGCAAAGGAGTCCTAAATGAAAGTTCTGATGTTTACCTGGGAATTCCCCCCGCTGATCTCGGGTGGGCTGGGGATGGCTTGTTATGGCATGGTCAAGGCGCTGTTGAAGCAAGGGATCAAGATCGATTTGGTCCTGCCCACCAAAGAGGCAGTTTACTTTCCACTGCGAGAGGAATCCGACGTTGACGACATGCCGACCGTGTTCATCGATCCCAAACGACAGAAACAATTCGTTAAACTAACTTTCACAGATGTCAAAGAGAAACTGGAATACATTGGATTGACTCAACATCCCGAGACCTATCTCCAGCTCAATGAAGTTACCCAATATATCAAGCGATTCAGCCAGTTACACCACAATGAAAGAACCATCCTCAGCGAGACCTATCTCTGGGATGAAATGGCACTGCATTTGATCGGCGAGGAAGACCTGATCAAGAAGGTGCAGGAATATACCCTCCGGGCTGAATACTATGCCACGCATTTGGAATATGATCTGATCCATGCGCACGACTGGCTGTGCTATCCTTCCGGGATGCTTGCCAAAAAACTATCTAACAAGCCATTGATCGTGCATATCCATGCCACTGAATTTGACCGCTCCGGCGGACCTGGCGATGAACGCATCCATAAGATCGAACATGCCGGAATGATGTATGCCGATCAGGTGATTGCCGTGTCACAATATACGGCTCAGATGATCATGTCGCGCTACCGCATCGATACCGGAAGGATCAAGATCATCCATAATGCCTTCACCATTGACGAAGATACCAATTTTGAGCGGCAACGCATCTTCCATAGTCCCACGATCCTGTTCCTGGGACGCATTACATTACAAAAAGGACCGGACTATTTCGTGGAAGTGGCGGAGAAGGTCCTGAAGGTGCATCCGGAAGCCCGGTTCATCATGGCTGGCACGGGTGACATGGGACGCAAACTGATCCACAAATCCGCTGCTCTCAAACTGCGCAATCGCTTCCTCTTCACCGGATTTCTGAATCGCCAGCAAGTGGAACGAGTCCTCAGAGCTTCGGATATCTATGTCCTGCCCTCGGTGTCAGAGCCCTTCGGTATCGCACCACTGGAAGCCATGGCTTATGGTGTAACCGCCATCATCTCCAAGCAGAGCGGGGTCTCGGAAGTGGTCAATCATGCTTTCAAGATCGACTTTTGGGATGTAGACAGGATGGCTGATACTATCTGTCATTTGATCGAAAACCCCGATATCTGCCGCCAGATCGGAAATGAGGGCAGGCAAGAAGTGCACCTTATTCAATGGGACGAAGCCGCGGAAAAGATCCGTCGGCTTTATGCCTCGACCCTCGCCGCTTATATCAAGAATCAGGGCAAATAAGGAGAATCGATGTTACATGTAGTGTTCTATTTCCAGGTGCATCAACCCTACCGGTTGCGACACGTGAATGTGATGGATGTCGGCAGCGGAAGGTCTTTGTTTGATGAAAACCTCAACCGGTCTGTGATGCATAAAGTTACCCAGAAGTGTTACCTGCCTACCAATGCCTTGCTTCTCGATCTGATCAAGCGACATGAGGGGCGGTTCAAGATTGCTTATTCCATCACCGGCACGGCTTATGAGCAATTTGCCTTTTATGCCCCCGAGGTGATCGAGTCCTTTGAGAAACTGGTTGAGACTGGATGCGTAGAATTGTTGGGTGAGACCTATTTCCATTCTCTGAGTGCCCTGTACGATACCAATGAATTCCTCGATCAGGTGATGATGCACAAACAACTGATGAAGGATAAGTTTGGCTATGATACCGTTACCTTCCGCAATACGGAATTGATCTATCAGGATTCCATCTCCGATCTGATCTTTGAGGTAGAGGGTTACAAGACCATCCTGACCGAAGGGGTGGACCGCATCCTGCAATGGCGCTCACCCCTTTATGCTTACAAGAACTATAGTAAGGACATTACCTTATTACTGAAGTATTACCAATTGGCGGATGACATCGCTTTCCGGTTCTCCAACCGGGACTGGCCGGAGTATCCGCTTACGGTTGATAAGTTTGTCAATTGGATAGATCATCTGACTCTATCTGAAACCGGTAAACGCAATCAATTCCTTAACCTCTTTATGGATTATGAGACCTTCGGCGAGCATCAATGGGCAGAATCGGGGATCTTTGACTTCATGAAGCATTTTCCAGCCAAAGCCCTCGAAAGAGGCAATATCGGATTTGCCAACCCCAGGGAAGCCTTGCATCTGGCAAACTATCAGCAGGAGTCGATCTCATTCCCGGATGCTGTTTCCTGGGCAGATGAGCAACGAGACTTGTCGGCATGGCTGGAAAATGATATCCAACGCAATGCCATCGAAACGCTTTACGAATTGTATGAAAAGATCAGACGCAAAGGCGACGAGCACCTGTTGCGGGAAGCACGTCTGCTCAGCACTTCCGATCACTTTTACTATATGTGCACCAAGTACTTCCAGGATGGCGATGTGCATAAGTATTTCTCACCTTACGATTCACCGGAACAGGCATATATCTACTTTATCAATGCTTTGGCTGATCTGGAGGAAAGATTAACATAACGGGATCGAACATGAAAGGCAAGGTAATAATCCTCGAGGATGATCTGATCCTCGCCAAACAGCTATCTGCTTTGTTGGAGAAGAATGGCTTTGCTGCCAAGCATACGATCAATAGCGACCTGTTCTTTCAGGAACTGCGCAGTTTCAAGCCGGATGTGGTTCTATTGGACGTTTATCTGGTAGGCAGCCGCTTGAACGGTATTCAGGTGCTCAAATACTTGAAGAACAATCTGGATCTGAATTACAAGGTGATCGTGATCTCCGGTGAGGTAGCTGCTCCCCAGATCGAAGAGATCAGGGAACTTGGCGCTTATCACTTCATCGAAAAAGGTGCCAATTTCAACATCAATCACCTCTTGCTTCACATTGAGAATGCCGTTCTGCTCAAACGCCAGGAAGAGGAAAACATCGGACTGCATATTGAGAACATCAATCTCAAGCGTCAGTTCACCCGCAGTTTCCCCTTCATTGGCGAGGATGAGTCGATCGTCAAGGTTCGCTCCCAGATCGCCAAACTGGCACAAATGGACGAAGACCTCTTCCTAATAGGCGAGACCGGTACCGGCAAAGAGATCGCAGCAAACTACTATTACATTAATTCACACCGTTTCGGCAAGCCCTTTCATACTGTGAACTGCAGTGCCCTAACCGAGACGCTCATCGAATCAGAACTGTTTGGACATACCAAAGGCGCATGCACCAGTGCCGACAAATATAAGATCGGTTTCTTTGAGGAGTGCAGCGAAGGCATCCTCTTCCTGGACGAAGTGACCAATCTCTCCATGCCCGCCCAGTCCAAGATCCTCCGCTCCATTGAGAATAAGGAGATCCAAGTGGTTGGTGGATCTTTGAAGAAGGTCAATACCCGGCTGATCTTTGCCAGCAATGCTCCGATCTCCGATCTGTCCAGCCCGCAGACCTTCCGCAAAGACCTGTTTTACCGGATCGAAGGCAATATCGTGGAGCTTCCACCGCTGAGAGAGCGGGGCAATGACATTATCCTGTTGATCAGTTATTTCATTACCAATTATTCGGAGAAATACGGCTTTAGCGACCACTCCAACCTCTCCGAACTCAGAGACATCCTGCTCTCCTACTCCTGGCCTGGCAACATCAGGGAATTGAAGAACTTCTGCAAGTTCATCATGATCAGCGAGAAAGAGATCAACAACGATGTTATCATCAAACATCTGAACAACAAGATCTATAAATATCAGGACGAGAGCTCTCTCACCATGAACAAGTATTTTATGCAGGGCAGGATCCGTGACAGCATGTATGATTATGAGCGCGACTACCTGATCTTCCATCTCAGCCGTCACAATTGGAATGTCAGCCAGACCTCACGTTCCATTGGCTTGGAACGAACTACCCTGTATAAGAAGATGAAGCTGATGAACATAGAGACCCCAGATTTCAATCACGAGCAATGATCAGACACAACATCGGGCTCAAGATCTTTTCCCTGTTGATTGCCCTCTTTATCTGGCTGCAATCCGTTCTGGTCTCGGAACACAAAACCACGATCCACCTGCCGGTCAATCTGACCAATCTTCCCGCGCACGTTGCCTTAAATAACATCCCCAAGTCTATTCCATTTTTCATCCGGGGCAAAGGGATAGACTTGATCCGCCTCATCATTAAACAGGTCAATGTCGATATCGACGCCGGAAACATCCGCGCTGGAGCAATCCAGATACCCATCACCAATTACCAGATCAACCTTCCGGAAAATCTCGACGTAGAAATTCTTAAACCTGCATACGATGAGAAGATCCTGGTCCAAACCGATGTCTATGACCACAAGACCGTTCCCGTTGAACTGATCTTCAATTCCACCGCAGCCCGCAACATTTATCAATCAGGCCGTTACCGGTATCAACCTGAGACCGTAAGCATCCATGGACCACGTAAAATACTGGATCAGATCAAACAGGTGCGCACCCAAGCTCTCTCTCCTACCATGCTGAATCAGGCATCCGTGATCATTGAATTGGAACCACCCGCAGCCAATGTATCGATCCTGGAATCATCCATCACCATCGAGATGCTCGATGAAGACATCCAGCAGCGAATCTTTGCCAATATCCCCTTGCGCTTGGATAGCGGTCGTCAGGTAACGCCCAATCGAGTCAGTATTAAGATCGAAGGAGTCAAAGAAGTGATCCAGACTCTTAATGCGACTGATTTTCGTGCCCGGGTGCTCCCCGAAGCGGATCAAAGCGGATACCATGAGGTGGTGGTGGAAATACCTGACAAAGTTAGATTGATTGATGTCACTCCAGCCCGGGTCTTTATTAATGAAACCAACTGAAGACCTCATCCTGGCGTTTGAATCATCCTGTGACGATACTTCCGTGGCTATTCTGGACACCCAATACCATATCTTGTCCAATATCATCTCATCACAGGTCTCCCATAACGATTTTGGCGGTATCCTCCCCGAGCTTGCTTCCAGGCTGCACCTGAAAAATATCCTCTACCTGACCGAGACCGCCATTCAAACAACGGCGGTTGATCCCGCCCGGATCGCTGCCATCGCCGTCTCCATCAATCCCGGACTGATCGGCTCTTTGATCGTCGGGCTCTCTTTTGCCAAGGGTCTGGCTTGGAGCATGAACATTCCACTGATCACGGTCAATCATTTGCTGGCTCATATTTTTGCCAATTACATCGGCAATCCCGATCTCAAACCGCCTTATGCCGCTCTGGTCGTTTCGGGGGGTCATACGGAACTGGTCTGTTTCAACCGTGGAACGGAATTTCAGGTGATCGGCAAGACCCTTGATGATGCCGCCGGCGAGACCTTTGACAAAGCCGCCAAACTATTGGGCTTGCCCTTTCCGGGAGGTCCGGTGATCGATCAACTCGCCCAATCCGGAAACAGCTCATTCCTCGCTCTGCCCCGTGCTTTGAATCGCAAGGATGACCACAATTTCAGCTTCAGCGGACTCAAGACCGCCATCAAGACCCACCTTGCCAATCAGGATGAAAACTATATCCGCTCGCATATCAACGACCTCGCTGCCTCCATCCAGACAGCCATCATTGAACCCTTGGTCAATAAGACCGTAAGATGGTGCAAGAACCACCACATTCCCACCATCCTGCTTGCCGGTGGAGTTGCCGCCAACTCCCTTCTTCGGCAATGGATGCCAGCGGCCGCCGGCAAGCATGGGATCAGAGTTTATTGCCCCCCGGTCAAACTCTGCCTCGATAATGCCGCCATGGTTGCCGCCGCCGCAGTGACCAAATACCGGAATGGAAAATTCTCCACTCTGGATGTAAATGCCTTCTCCACCAAAGGCACAAAAGAGATCTGAGCCCAAGCCCCCAACCCAATTCAAATCAGCAATCAATCGCATCAAAACCTGATCAGTTATTCCATAAAATGTTATCGCATTACGTAATTATCGATACTTATCTTCATATCGTTAACCCCAGGTATAAAATCTATGGGTTAATGAGATTTTTTCCTTGACAGATTAATGCCGTCTGTGAATAGTAATACAGCATGACTGTAAGAACATTAATGAAAGAAATAAAACAGAGCAGTAATGTGCACTTAAGGAGGTTACAATGAGGACGAAGATACGCTTCGCATGCCTTGTCATCGTGGTTTTTTTTTCGACTCTGGGTATGCTAAATGCCCAATTCACTGATAAACCCGGAGCTTCAATGGTACGTTCCGATCTGGCGGAAATTGAATCCATTGCTCATGATAATGGATTATCCGTAAACCCTGATTATACCGATTATTCCAGACCCCAGACAAACCAGACCCGAGTTACTAAGACCAGTATTGGATCAACTTGGGGAACTTCTACTCATTGGTCTCCAAGTGGAGTTCCAACCTCAGCTGATGATGTGATAATCAATACGAACATGGCGGTTGCCGCAGCAGCGTCTTGCCTCAGCTTGACGGTTAATTCGGGTTTCACCTTAACGATCAATTCAACCAGATCAGTTACCGTTGGAGTTGGAGGAGCGATTGTTAACGGGACAATTACTCAGACAGCGGGAACATCTACAACCACCACCTCACTCACCTTGTCTGGCAATCTCACTGTGAATTCTACTGGAGTTGTGACTGCTACAGCCAACTTTACTCGCTTGTATTTTGCTGGAACTGTTGCCAGGGTATTCACCAATAATGGTACTGTGTCAGCACCGTTAAATATGATGACTTTGGCAAACTCTGGTGGAGTAACCATGGCTGGGAGTAACCAGGTAGTGTGTTTTCGGATCAATCTCTTTTATGGGACTCTTTCCAACGCCGAACAAATCACTCTGGGAAATGGCGGAACGACCGCCGCCGTCGTTCAGATAGCTGTCAATGCATCCTATCCCAGAGGTCAGTTCGACGAGAGTCCTACGTTTAACTATGGTACCGGCGGTTTGCAGCTATTGTATGCACCCGCATCGGCGAGTTACTCTACATCCTATGAGGTTCCAACTGATGGAGTTGTGGCATATCTACTGATCGTCACCGGGACAGGAGTTACGGTATCAATGTCGGGTGACATTACCGTCCCCTGGATCTACACAACCGGATTGAATCTTTCTTCCGGAAATCTGAGTATTGGAAGCAACACCTTAACCATGAACGGAACAATCGGTGTCGGGACTGGAACTTTAACCGGTGGAACAACGTCAAATATGACCTATTCGGGACTTCAGCCAACCATCCTCCCGGCAGTCGTTAACGGATTGAATGAATTGACCATCAATAGTGATTCATCTCAATCAATGACCGGAAATGTTACCGTTCACAGTAAGTTATACTTACTGAAGGAACGTTTGTTTAATGCGTCCTATCTAACTTTGGCCAATGGCGCTACAATTAGCCGAAACAGCTCCGGTGAACTACAAGCGACCCCAACTTTTTCCGGAACGGTCGATATTGAGTATTCCGGAGCATCTGCGGTTACGACCGGCTTTGAAATACCATCCGGATCAGGCGTGTTGAATGTTCTAACTACCAATTCGGGAGGTGTGACCCAGGGTCCTGCTCTTACTCCCGGGGCAGAAGCAACTATCTACAGTCAAGGATTCAATTCAACCGATGATCCCACCGGCTGGGCAAGAGCAGTTGTGACCGATGGCGGCACCACAGGTACGCCTGAGATATCCTATATAACGTCCGGCGCCAATCCCACTGCCTCGCCTCAGGAAGGAACCCATTTTGTCAAATTCAATTCTTACGACTGTGATGACGGGGATCAGGCAAGGCTGTATATGACCTCCCCGGTATCCACATCCGGTAAGAAGAACATAGTTGTCCGCTTCGCATGGTATTTGAGCGGCACTTACACGGATCCTGATAACGTAACTGTGGTGTGGTCGTTGGATGGAACGAACTGGATCAATTCTTTAGTTTACAGCAGGTATTCCACAGCAACTCCTGCCTGGACGACCATTAGTTGTCTCTTACCCCGCGGAGCTGAGAATCAAAGTAACTTATACGTTGGGTTTTTATTTACCAGTCAGTATGGTCTTAACTGCTATCTTGACAATGTGAGGATCATCGATATCACCCCAAGTCAATCTGCGTCAAACCTGACCATCAACGGGGATCTAAATCTGACCGGTAATTACACGATCGGAACCGGCAATTCACTGACCCTGGTGAATGACTTAACCGCGAGCACCGGTGTCTTAGTCCTCAATGACGAAGTACTGACGATGGATGCCAGAGATTTTACCATTACCGGTACAAATACCCTGTCTTCCTTGACCGTCACCCTTAATACCGACTCCCAGTCCATTGGCTCCGGTGAAAGCATTGATCACACCTGGAATATCGACGGCATTGCATCTGGCACGCTTACCATCAATCTATCCTGGCCCAGCAGCGATGACAATGGAAACGTCTTCGATGACGGGGCAGCGATCTACCGGCATAACGGCAGCGCCTGGATCTGGATCGCCAGTTCCGATGTCACAACCAATGCTGGAATAAGAACCATATCCTATCCCTATACCTTTGATTCCAGCAAAGCTGCCGTAAATGATGTTACAATCACTGAGAAACCCATTTTTGATTACCCGGAAGGAATACCGGTGGCAGAGGGCGATGATATCATTCATTTTACCGATGAAAACGCCAACACTGGATCAGGCTCAATCCCGCCGTATGACGATATTAACTTCATTCTCACCACAAGTTACATCTTTGAATTGATCGGAAGTGGTCCATGGACCTTCGAGATCGCTACTGCCGAGCCTTGGGGCGCTTATCACAGCAATTCCTCATGGCATTTAGTGCAAAACGTCGGAGGCAAGATTACCTTTAGTAACATATCTTCCTCCAAAGACAAGACTCTTCCAGTTATCCTGGGTGATGTGGATAACCCTCTCCCGGTCGTTCTTTCCAGTTTCTCTGCCATTATCAACGCCGATAACCATGTGGCTGTTCAGTGGACGACCCAATTTGAATCTAACTGCGCAGGATATTATATCTATCGTCACACAATAAATGAATTCGCTCTTGCCAGCAAGTTGGACACATATATCCAGGCGGCCAATACCTCCCATCAACAGGTGTATGTATATGTGGATAAAGAGATCTATGAGTCCGCAACCTATTATTACTGGCTGGAAGCAATGGAATTTGACGGGCAAAATCATGTATTTGGTCCTGTCATGATCACTTATACAACCCAAGACCCCGATACGCCCGGCATTCCTCTGGCGACTGAGATCAGTGGTGTCTTCCCCAATCCTTTCAATCCCGCCACCACGATCCGCTACTCCGTTACCGTCAGCTCTCCTGTCCGGATCGATGTTTATAACCTGCGGGGACAGATGGTGACCAGATTGATCGATACTCCCCATCATGCGGGGCATTACCGCGTCGTCTGGAACGGTCAGGATAGTAATGGTAATAACTGCACTACAGGCATTTACTTGATCAGGATGACCGCCGGTAACAAGACCTCGCTCAAAAAGGTCGTCCTCTCCAAATAAAATCCACTCATTCATTCAAGCGGATACGTCTTGCTGACGTATCCGCTTTTTTCTTGCTGTCACGTTCTACGCTATTGATAGTATAATCGGACAACAAGCGTGCCCAATCCCGTCATTGTCCCCTGATCATGAAGGTTGTACTGCAGACAGTATAAGGTGGCATAGAAGTAGGATAAGTTCTGGGCAGATAATCTGCTCCCGGATGGCGTCATTTCACATTTTGGGTGGCGAGCTCCGAATTACACCAGAGATCAGATGCTCTACAATGACATATTAATGAGATGGCTGTGTCAATTCGGAGATTGGCAGCCCAGTCTCCCGAGGACTGGACATCACGGCGAAACCATAATCCTATCACTCATCATTATCTGCATGGTCTCAACCTCTCAATTACCTGATCTTTTACTGCGTCTTTGCTTTGAGTTCGCCTCGAGATCGCCTCGAGACTCGAAGCGATCTCGAGGCGAAAGTGCGGTAAAACCGACTGTAGATAAAAAGGGCTCGCTTTCATAATGAAATGAGTGGGTCACCAATTGTGCGGAAGAATCCGGAGGTGGCAATGTCATTTTGGTATAAAAAGCCACTGGTCATTTATAGAAGGCAGTTGCGTAGCCTCTGCCGAAGGGATTTCGGTAGCCCCATAAGGATACTCACCGAAACTCAGCTTTGCGGCGCACCTTAATCCAACAGCTCTACCCCCATTGATCTGATCCAGAGCCCGAACTCAAAATGAGACGGTCAATGCCAGGTCAGGCACGATAAGAAAAAACCTCCATGCGGTCTTCTGAGCGGCAGCAGTGAGGCTTGTCTTAGCTTAACTATATTTCT
>Ga0194112_10010657_pt1 | contig 11512 bp, 12 predicted proteins | sample TA2MahC400mmetaG_FD_146191 | JGI IMG/M metagenome (GOLD analysis project Ga0194112, IMG submission 146191) | Freshwater microbial communities from Lake Tanganyika, Tanzania - TA2015016 Mahale Deep Cast 400m | ecosystem: Environmental > Aquatic > Freshwater > Lake | place: Tanzania: Lake...
TAGATGTTGGTAGGTTTTCAGTCTCAACAAATTGAATATCCCCTTCAGGAACCAGGGAACATGCTGGAATTAATTTAATTGATATTTCTTTTTCATTTAATTCATTAATAGAAATTATTGTTGGTACAAAATCCCAACCAAGGGATGACTTGTTGTCATATGTAATGACGATTTGCTTAAACCCGTCTTCAGGTTGAATAGCGAATTTGCCATCATCACCAGTATAAACTGTTTTTCCTAGCAGTAATCCATTTAACGATGAGATTTGAGCTCCTTTTAGAGGTACTCCTTTTTCATCTAATACAATTCCATTTATGCTTGAATCAGCGAAAGCATTTGGCATAAACTGAACTAATAATAATATTAAAATCAACCCAATGTAGTTTTTCTTATGCCAAACTTTCACAACTTATCCCTACTTAATCCTTAGATCAGCGTTCACCTGAATTCTTAATTTATCATCTCTTATCACATAAAAAGGTTAAACCCTGAAACACAATTAAGATACATTAAACTTAATTTTTTAAATAAAATAAAAAAATATAAATTATCTTTTAATCCACATAGGGTATTTTTATATTATAAGTAAGCTGTTTAAAATGAATACTGGTCGTTTATTTATGATATTATCAAGATTGTTGGGATTTTTTAAGATAATTAGACCAATTAATTCCATTATGTTAGGTTTAGCAATTTTAGTTGGTATATTAATCTCGTCGAAAAATATTTTTAGCATATCATTTTCAAATTTCTTCTTTGCTTTTTTTTCAGGATTTGCATTAACAGGTAGTGCCATGGTTATAAATGATTATTTTGATCTCGACATCGATTTAATTAATGAGCCAAATAGACCTTTACCAAGTGGATTGATAAAACCCAAAGAAGCATTAATTTACTCAATTGTATTGAGCATCCTTGGGCTTATCTCCTCGTTTTTTAATGGTCTTAATACATTAATTATTGCTTCCATAGCTTGGGTAATAATGATGCTTTATTCATCAATAGGTAAAAGAATGGGGTTTATCGGAAATATTATGGTAAGTTTCTGTATAGCACTTCCATTCATTTATGGAGGTGTTTTAGTATCTAACCTTACACCGTCTCTACTCTTCAGTTTACTAGCATTCTTATCTAATACGGGGCGAGAAATTACTAAAGGGATAGTTGATGTTGAAGGTGATAAAAAACAAGGAATTCGAACAATTGCTGTATTATATGGAGTAAAAAATGCTGTAAATTTATCAATTTTACTGTATCTATCTGCAGTAATTTCATCGTTGTTACCTATTCTATTAAAATATGTTACCTTTTGGTATATTCCATTTGTTCTATTCACCGATTTAGGCTTAATTTATATTTCAATCAAATTATACAAAGATAATAGTAGAGAAAATAGTCGAAAAATGAAAAATTTAGTCCTGTTCTGTATGCTTTCAGGCTTGATAGGCTTCGCTTTGGGTAGTATATTATAAAAAAATTTTATGAAAACTATCTTGATGCTAGAGCTACTCTTTCAATTTCACGTTTACGTCTAATGGCAAAATTGTTGCCATCATTGTTTGCTGCTCCAATTATTTGATCAGCAACAATTTCTTCTAAAGTTCGACGATTACCAAATGTTTGCTCTTTTATTCCTCTGATTAGGAATCGGAATGCTAAATCGATTCTCCTCTGAGGTGCAATATCAACAGCTAATCTATAGACAACTCCACCATAACCAATTCTTGTTGTATCCTCATTAGGGGCTGAGTTCTCAATTGCTCTAACTAAAACCTCTATTGGATTTCGACCAGCTTTAAGACTAATTATTTTGAAAGCGGTTCTTACAACATTTGTTATTCTCGATTTGTCTCCACCACTGCTTCCTGGCTTCATTAAACCATTAACTAATCTCTCAACAATATTCATCTCAGATTTCTGGAATTTATGTGCTTCATGGCGACCACCAGAATGAGGCACACGAATTGGTTTAATGTTGAGATATCTCTTTAAGCCAGCATCTCTTATCTCGATGTTGTCGTAAGTCCATTCCCCAAATAACTTAATTCCTTTGCTACCACTTTCGACTATTGCTTCTTGTTGCTGTTGTTCTTCGCTCACTTGGTCATTTCGCCCCGAATTGCAGAAGGGGTAACTAGGTACAGGAATAAAAGTCTTTTCAAATAATGTTTATTTTTTTTAAATATGAATGCTTTTAAAATCTCTAAAAATTAAGTTTTAATGTTATGTAGTATAAAAATAGTAAATAATAATTTAATTACCTTGCAGGTTTCTGGATTTTACCAATTACTAACAGTTTTAATGGCACACCATTAACGGAACTTACTTTATAACGTACTCCAGGAATGTCACCCATAGAACGGCTACGAGGACCACTGATTCCTTCAATAGTTACCTCATCATGTTCATCAACAAAATTCAGAGCACCATCTCCAGGCAAGAAAGCTGTCGCTAACCGACCATTTTTGATAATCTGTATACGAACACATTTACGTATAGCTGAGTTAGGTTGCTTGGACTCGACTCCGACTTTTTGTAAAACAATACCTCTGCCTAAAGGAGCTCCTTGTAAAAGATCTTTTTTCTCAGCTTGGCGCTTTCTACGAAGGACATAATCCTTGCTTTTGTACCGCATAGCTTTACGATTATTTTTTAGCCTACGGCCCGCGTATAATCCGTTCGTCAAATGATTCTCCACCTACCGGTGAAGGCTGGTGTGTTTAAACTTTACGCATTTAATTGGGATAAGTAGTTTACTTTAATACAAAAAGAATGCCTATTAATAGATACTTTTTTTATAAGAACAAACCGAACCTTTTTATGCTTCACACTGATGTCAACAGTGTAGGAGATTAGAGAAATGAGTGGAAAAGTTAAACCACACATTAATTTGATAATTATTGGTCATGTCGACCACGGTAAGAGTACAAGCATTGGACATTTGTTCTACGACGCTGGTGCTATCGATGAGAAATATGCTAAGGACATGGAGGCTGAATCCAAAGCCATGGGTAAGGAGTCCTTTAAATACGCATGGCTCCTTGACCGTCTCAAAGAAGAACGTGAGCGTGGTATCACAATTGACCTTGCATTCTATAAATTAGAGACCCAGAAAAACTTCTTCACCGTCATAGATAGCCCTGGACACCGCGACTTCGTTAAAAACATGGTCACTGGTGCTAGCCAAGCTGACGGTGCTATCTTACTCATATCTGCTAAAAAAGGTGAGTACGAAGCTGGAACAAACCCTGGTGGTCAAACAAGAGAGCATGCTTTCTTAGCAAAGACTCTTGGAGTTAACCAGATTGTTGTTGCAGTAAATAAGATGGATGATCAAAGCGTAAACTGGTCTGAACAAAGATATCTTGAAGTTAAGGATGGCGTTAGCCGCTTACTCCAGATGGTTGGATATGATGTAAGTAAAGTCGTATTCGTACCAACAAGTGGTTGGGGTGGCGATAACCTAGTTAAAAGAAGCACAAACATGCCTTGGTATAAGGGACAGACACTATTAGAAGCACTTGATACATTCATAATGCCTGCTAAACCAACTGATAAACCCTTGAGAATCCCCGTTCAAGAAGTTTACACTATTCGTGGTGTTGGTACAACACCTGTTGGAAAGGTTGAAACTGGTGTACTAAAGATAAATGATGAGATTATCTTCATGCCTAGTGGTGAACGTGGCAAAGTAAACAGCATTGAAACACATTACACAAGGCTGGAACAAGCTGGTCCAGGAGACAACATTGGATTTAACGTTAAGGGCCCCAGTAGAGACAAACTCAAACGAGGAGAAGTTGCAGGACACCCAAATAACCTACCAAAAGTAGCAAAAGCTTTCAAAGGCAGGATCTTCATAATTCATCATCCAACAGCAATAGGTCAAGGATATACTCCTGTACTACACATACACACAGCCCAAATTGCAGTTAAATTTGATGTGCTTGAAACAAAATTAGATGCAAGAAGTGGACAAGTAGTAGAACAGAATCCTAGCTTCCTAAGAACTGGAGAAGCAGCTGTAGTACGCTTCATACCTCTACAACCAATCTCTATCGAGACTTTCAAAGATTTCCCACAGCTTGGTAGGTTTGCTCTAAGAGACATGGGTACAACCATTGCTGCTGGCGTTGTTCTAGAGATAGAGAGTTAAATCATAACCTCTTTTTTTCGATAGGTTTAAGTTCTTAGTTGTCTGACAAATCGGGGAACAATCATGGCGCGGCGTGCAAGAATTAAACTAACAAGTACTGACACAGATAAACTTGAAGCAGTATGTGGTGAAATTAGAGAGATAGCATCAAAAATCGGTGTCAAATTAGTCGGACCAATTCCACTACCAACGAAAAAACTACTTGTACCCACCAGAAAAACTCCATGTGGTGATGGAAGCAAGACATGGGACAAATATGAAATGAGAGTTCATAAAAGGCTCATTGAGATTGACGCCCGTGACCGTGTAATGCGTAGCATAATGCGCATTAGGGTACCAAATGAAGTTTACATTGAAATGGAAATTAAATAATTTCTTCTAACATTTGGTTTTTTAGTAAAATTATATTTTTTTAAGCACAATTTTTTTAGGTTACATCCATCTTAGTTAGTTTCCCTTTAGGAGCAGTTTTATGAAAAGATTGGTAATTGCGTTGGGTGGAAATGCAATCAAAAAATCTGATGAAAAAGGAACTTTTGAAGAGCAGATAAATAATGTTGAAATCGCTTGTCATCAAATTGCGGAGTTAGCTAATCAAGGTTATGAGGTTATCATCACTCATGGTAATGGTCCACAAGTTGGAGACTTGGCAATACAATCAGAAGTCGCACGTAACCTTGTCCCTCCTCAACCGCTCACCATTCTGGGAGCAATGACACAAGGTCAAATAGGATACATGATTCAACAATCTTTACAAAATAAACTAAAATATACTAACAAAGTTGTTGCTACAATAATTACTCAAGTGCTAGTTGATAGTAATGACCCAGATTTTAAGAACCCAACAAAACCAGTGGGTCCGTTTTTCAATGAAGATGAAGCAAAAACATTAGCTGAGTTACAAGGATGGCTAATGAAAAAAGTTAAACCAAACGGTGAAAAAACCTGGAGACGTATAGTCCCTTCTCCTAAACCATTAAAGATAATTGAGTCCCAAATTATTCGAGATTCTGTTGATAAGGACAACATCATCATAGCAGGTGGCGGTGGCGGTATTCCAGTAATTTTAGATGAAAAAGGTAATTTGAAAGGGATTGACGCTGTCATTGACAAGGATCGAGCTGGAGCCATATTATCGCTAGGCGTGAACGCTAATATTTTCTTAATTTTAACAGATATAGAGCATGTTATGATGAACTATGGTAAACCAGATCAGAAACCCTTTGAACAATTATCAGTTAAGCAAGCAAAAAAATATTTAAATGAAGACCAATTTGGCGTTGGAAGTATGGCACCAAAAATTGGGGCTGCTTGTGATTTTATTGAAGCAGGAGGTAATTTGTGCATCATCACCAGTCTTGAAAAAGCAATTAAAGCCTTAGAAGGAAAAACTGGGACCAGAATTATCAAAGATTAAGACTCATTTTTAGTATGGTTCAAGCATTGCACAAAAAATACTTTCAAAAAAGATATGTAGCTCTTCAAGAATAATCCATTTATATCCATAACTCTCGGTAATCCCTGTTTCTGAAGAATAAATTAATAAAATTCGTCCATTTTCTTTAAGAAAATTTGTTGCTTGAATTAAAAATCTTTCAATTACTTCTTTACCCGTTTTACCTCCATCAAATGTTGAATCAACTAAAGCCTTTTCTGATGGTAAGTATGGAGCGTTAAAAATTATCCAATCAAATTTCTCATAAATATTGTTGAATAAATCAGATTCAATTATGGTTACCTTATCGGAGAACCCATTTCTTTCAACTAATTCTTTCACTACAGATATTGCGTTTATTGAAATATCAGTAGCAACAACCTTAGATACTTCATTTTTCCTAGCAGCTGTTAATGCTTGAACACCGGTACCAGTTCCAATATTGATAACATTACCATATACAAGTTTTTCAACATATTTTTGTAATAAATAAGAGTCTTCAGCGGGATTGTAGACTAGATCCATAAATTTACATGAAGTAAAACTTACTTAAAATCTGCTTGATTACTAATGATATTCCAATTAATTAAAATTATTACTTTATTTTATGAAGGTTTAGCGCTAAATTATTATTTTCTTATAGATGTGTATGATTTCATGGTAAGAATCGAAGGCAGCGATTTTCCTGATAACCTTTACTATCATCGAGAACATATGTGGGTTAAAATCGAAGGATCAAATGTACGTGTAGGATACAATGATTGGGCACAGCAAGCAGCTGGTAAAATACTTAATCTTAAAGCCAGAAAACCAGGTGCAATGATTGAAGCTGGAAAAACCTTAGGAAGTATTGAAAGTGGTAAATGGGTAGGGAGCCTAAAAATTCCAATATCTGGCGAATTAATTCAAATGAATGAAGAAGTACTCAAAGACCCCTCATTAATAAACAAAGATCCTTATGGGAAGGGGTGGGTGGCATTGGTCAAGCCTACAAAAATTACTGAAGAAATTAAGACACTTATTCTGGGGAACGATAAACCAGCTTTAGAAGCATGGTTAAAAGATGAGAAAGCTAAGAACAAGAAATAGGTTGGGATTAAATATAGAACAATGGCGTTTAATTGACCTTGGATATGCAGACCCTTACATTGCTCAAACATTTTATGAATCAATCGCAGAGACAGTTGAAAATGGTCTAAGCCCCAACACTCTAATTCTAGTCATACCCTCATCAGCCTATGCATGCATTGGATATCATCAAGATTTAGAAAAAGAAATTGATCTACAATATACTCAAAAGAAAAAATTACCTATAATTAGAAGAAGCCAAGGGGGAGGAGCCACATATCTTGATAGTAACCAACTATTTTATCAAATAATATCTAAACAAAGTCAGGTTATACCAACAAATATTGATAAATTATTTGAAAAACTATTATCTGTAACAGTTGAAACGTATCGCTCTTTAGGTTTATCTGCAGATTTCAAACCACTGAATGACGTGGTAGTGAATAACAAAAAAATTTCAGGAAATGGTGCAAGTACCAGTGAATCAACTACTATTCTGGTTGGTAACATTATACTTGATTTAGATTATGAACAAATGGCACGAGTTTTAAGAGTACCTGATGAAAAATTTAGAGATAAAATTGCTAAAAGCATGATTGATTGGGTAACTAGTCTTAAAAGAGAATTAAATCAGGTTCCTTCAATTAATTATATTAAAATGAAATATTTAGAACAATTTCAAAATATTTTAGGAATAAAACTAGTTAAATTAGAACCACTTGAAGCTGAATGGAAGATTTTTAAAGAAAAAACTTTACCTAGAAATCTTAGCCATGAATGGCTTTACATGGAAGCACCATACTCATCAAAAACTGGTAGATCAATAAAAATTGCTCATGAAATAAAAGTATCAGAGGTTGATTATAAAACAATAAAAATGCTACGCATCAGAGCAGAACTTAAACAAAATCAAATTCTAAACATCCAAATTCGTGGTGACTTCTTTGCCAATCCCAAAGAATCGATTAAAAATCTTGAAGAAACATTAGCAGGAACTATAATAAATGAATTAAATATTAAAAAAATTATTAATGAATTCTTTAACAGTCATAAAGTCGATATTCCAGGGATTAGTAATGAAGATATTGTTAATGCCATTCTTAAACTAGTAAACACCTAAGAAAATTATTTATCATTTAATGATCATAGATGTTTGTCTAAAATGTCATCTAATCAAATGGTTCTAATAAAAACTGAGTTAGGAGACATAAAAGCAGAAATTTATGTCAATAAGGCACCAATTACTGCTAAAAATTTCCTTCAATATGTAGATAACAAGCTCTATGATGGTACAACTTTCTTTAGAGTAGTCACTAAAGATGAATCGTTCCCAAACCAGAATGTGCCAATAGAAGTAGTTCAGTGTGGTCAAGTAGAGGCATCAAAAAGTTTCCCACCAATTGAACATGAAACAACACTCACAACAGGGCTTCTTCATGTCAATGGTGCTCTCTCAATAGCGCGAATGAAACCGGGAACAGCTACCGCAAGTTTCTCAATTATATTAAATGATCAACCAGAGATGGATTATGGAGGTAAACGCAACCCTGATGGCCAGGGGTTTGCAGTATTTGGTAAAGTAATATCTGGAATGGATGTTGCCAAAAAAATACATAAACAACCAAGAGAAGGACAGAGACTAAAACCACCAATAAAAATTATTTCAATCTCAAGAATATAAAAAAACATTATTTTCCAATTGATTATCACAAAAATTAGAATAAATTATTTGCTGCTTATCACTAGCTACCAATGATAACAAATTTTTAAAAACCTGTTTAACAATTAAACATAATTAAATTGAACATCGAATAAAAAAATTTAATTTAATCAATGTTTAATGAAATCACCTCTCCTTTCTCGAGCAGAAAAGAAGTCTGGATCTTGGGACATTATCTCATATAATTTGGTACAATTTTTTTCAAATTTTTTGGGATTGTTTTTTAAAAGTCTGAATAAATATTTTGATTCATCAATAAATTGAAGCATTGCTTCTTTAGCGAAGATATTCTCATTTATTAAAGATCTAATTAATTGTGGTGATTCTCCCACTATGCTCTGACTTAGAGCAAGTTGAACTGAAAAAGTAGGTCCAGCCATTTGTTTTAATAATTTTATTTGGTTATGAGGTAGAGTTTTGGCAAAAACAAGATTCATAAAATAGGGTAATGATAGTATTGATGCCATAAGTGAATCATGATCTTCTACCTCAGTAATTATTAGATTAGCTTTGGGAAAAAGGAGTTTTATTAATTTTATTTCTTTTTCAACATTTAAAATAGGTATAAGTATTATGTTTTGTTTATCAATTGTTTCTACATCTGGACCAAACATAGGATGAATTGAAAGAGGTTGAATTCCATCTTTACTCATTGCTTGTTTTAATTCAGGAATAATTTTTGATTTCAATGATGTTATTTCGCACAAAACTGCATTTTTCTTCATTTCAGCAGAAACTATCTGAATTTCTTTGATGGTATTTTGTATTGGAGTACATAAAATTACAAAATCTGCTTTAGCTATTGCCTCAGAAACATTTTTAGTAGCAATAACATCCAACTTTTCTGCAATTTTATTTAATCTGATACTATCGATATCAAATAACTTTATGTTATTATTCTCTTGTTTTAAAAAATGAGTAAAAACATTCACCCATTTTACCTACACCAATGATCGCTATCTCCATTTTAAATTCTCCATCTCCTGACAAAAAGACCTTAAAGAGTATTTTAGTTTTCTCGGTAGCATTACCTGCCCAAAATATTAATAATTAAAATATTATGGGAATTATTTAAAAAAATAGATAAGTTATTCAGTTTTAATTTCTTAGTTTTTGAAGAACCTTATCTACATCTTCTAATCCAAGAAGCCTGAGATCCTCTGATGTAGGGATGCCTTTTTCATCCCATCCCATTAGACTGTATACATTTTTTCGTTCCATCATTAATTGATCTCTGTTGGGTGCAGCATTTTTATAGGGTCCGCTAGGTAAAGGAGTATACCATCGTGGAGGATTATCGTCATGAATGTCAGGTTCCCAGAATAAATCGGGTCCACCTAGCAAGAGAGCTGCGCGTTGGATTTGAATAATTCTTTTTCCATTGACGTTTGTCCATTCTTCTGCAGTCATATCCCAACCAGTAACTGCCTTAAAGAATTCCCATTCAATATTCCTTAATCCTGGAGGACTTGATATTGTACAAACAACTAAAGAATCGCCAATTGTGCTACGTGCTTCACTCATTGGGGGTCTTGGTATTGATGTGTGATCCCCACCCTGAACGGAGAGTGCATATCCGAGATATGGGAAGTGAGATCCGGTTCTGATACCATGAGCTCCAACTTCTATGCCTTTATATTGTACAGCATATTGTAACGCATCAACATTTTTCATTTTAGAAATCTTTACTGCAGCTCTATATGTTCCCTCTGCTAAAACGTCTCCAATGCCTTTACGGTTGATAATCATTTTAGCTAGAGCAGTCATGGCTATTGGGTCACCCCATTTTGGTTCGATGCCATTAAAGTCTTCTTTTGTTAAAATTCCTCTCTGGAATAACTCTGCAGCATAAGCCATTGTATTAGCGGTATTAATCCCACTCATACCTAAATCATCAATTAGCCCTGCCATGTAGACTACGCCATCTGGATCAAAAATTCCTAGATTAGTACCACAGTAAGCTTCTAATTCATAATCGGGGCTGTCAGTTATGGCACCTTTTAATGGTCCTGATTTTACAACACTCAATTTCATACATGATTTACAGCAACCATAATCGCTCCAGTAGCGTTTAACCCAATTTCTTGTTTCATACTGAACTATTCCCATGCTCTTTTCATTATGCCATTCTTCTTGCCAATTTCTTACTGGTTCAGCACTACTTTGTGCTCCAGTAGAATACCCCATAGCTGCTGTTCCCCAGTTACGATCTTGTGGTTCACCAAATTGTGCAGTCCAACATTTTGAGATTAATTCACCTAACATTTTTTGATTGTAGACGTCGGGGAGTTTTCCAGTTCCTTTAGCTACAAGAGCTTTAAGGTTTTTAGACCCCATTAAAGCTCCATAACCGCCATACCCACATGCATGGGTCCATTTTTGCATAATTGCTGCATTTCTAACTAATTTTTCACCAGCTGGACCAATATATAGAAGCGCAGGTTCTTTCCAAAGACCATAATTTGGTTTACGTTTCTTTAATAGTTCGCGAACTTCTTTATTGACTTCTTTAATGGTATCTTTCCCATCCAGCCCCCAAAGCTTTGCAGCATCTCTAATTTCTACTCCATCATCAGTTACGAGAATATATACTGGCTTTTCAGCCCTACCTGTAGCAATCAGCCCATCATATCCCGCACATTTTAACTCCATTGGGAACTCTCCAGCTGCTGTAGAGCCAACGATACCATTAGAGAGAGGAGATTTTCCAGTACAACAAATTCTCATGCCAAAAATATAACCAGTTAATGGTCCAGTAAGGGCTAATAATAGATTTTCAGAGCCTAAAGGATCAACTTGCTCCCATTTAGCACCTAAACGGTCCCAAAGTATTTTAACTCCTAAACCTCTTCCACCGACATAATCTTTTAAGATTTTTTCATCGACTTGAATATCAGTGATTTTTCCAGTTGTTAGATTTACTTCTGCGATTTTACCAGTATATCCAAAGGTCATTTTAATAGTTCCTCTCCTTTTTCACCATACAGGTTTATGGCAAGGTTTTTTGTTAACTCCTCTGGTTTTATAGCATACAAGTCAAAATTAATTGATGAACTTCTTGTACCTTTACTGATACATCCATAACTGCATGCTTTAACGCATTCAGGTTCACCATCACATAGATCACAGATAA
>Ga0194112_10010666_pt1 | contig 11505 bp, 6 predicted proteins | sample TA2MahC400mmetaG_FD_146191 | JGI IMG/M metagenome (GOLD analysis project Ga0194112, IMG submission 146191) | Freshwater microbial communities from Lake Tanganyika, Tanzania - TA2015016 Mahale Deep Cast 400m | ecosystem: Environmental > Aquatic > Freshwater > Lake | place: Tanzania: Lake...
ATGGTGCGCGAGAACCCAGATCGTAGCCGCACGCCTCTGACGATGCCCAACCACCCCCGGATCAAACGATCGACCCTCCGGCTGATCTGCACGCAGGCGAGGATTCCTCGTCAGGCGTTCATCGACGCCTATTCGAACGAGTGATCGGTGGACGACTCCAGCCCTGCGGCCGGGTCACGGGTCGATACGTAACGAATCCCAAGGCAACCGGGCACCGGCGGGCTCATGGGGGCGAAGGGAAGCGGAATCCCCACGTGTCGCGCTCCCCGCGGATGAAGGCGTCGGCCTCCTCGGGCGTCTCGAAAGCGCCCTTTCCGGTCCCGATGATGCTCCGTAGGGGGCGGTCGACCGGAGGTGTGTCTACCTCCAGGATGATGACTTCCACTTCGGTGTCAGGCTCGAGTTCAGGGGCCTGGATCTCGATGATCCCGCCCGCCTTGACCGTCGCTCGGCGTCTCAGGGCGTAGAGCATGAGTCTTCTCCCCCCGTGGTCTTCTTCCGCAGTCAAGCCTCCGTTCATGGGCACGTTTCCCAATTCTACCTTGGTGAGCCGGTCGGGCCAAGCGAGGGCGGGGGATCCGCACAGGCCGGCGGTCGTCCTCGCACGTTGACCGAAGATTGCGACGAGCGGCCGTGGACCCTACGATGAGTTGGGCCTCGGGCCCGGACGGGAGGCGCGGTGAGAAGGACTCTCTTCGCGGCGGGCGTGGCGGTCGTCCTCGCAGCGTTGTGGTTCTTCGTGTTTCGGCAACGGCCCGAGGTCGTCTCCCCGGCGCAGATGGAGTCCGAGACGTCTTCGTTCCCTTCGGGATCTTCCGCCGTTCAGCCTCTGGGCGAGAAGCCGCGGGAATCCGCCGGCATCGATCTCATCGAGATCCCTGACGCGCCGGAAGGGTCTCCGGCGCTCGACATCGTTGATCTGGAAAGGGGAGATCCGCTCCCCGGTGCCTGGCTGATCCTCCGGACGCACGCGCGGGGGGATCAAGACGCACGCCCGATCGGTGTCCGCATGCGCGCGGGGGAGGACGGTTGCGCTCGGATCCCCGAGAAGGAGCTTCGGTCGAGGCGGTGGGACTTGGCCGAGGTGGGTGCGCCTGAGCGTCCGACGATCGTGGTGGCCATCGAGAAACTCCGAGCGATCTTCTTCCCGTTGACTCGGCTCTCGGCCACGGATCCTGCGCAGCCGCATCCGTACTTCGGATTGCCGGAGGGCATCGCCGCCGAGGGCTGCGTACGGAGTCTGGCTGGAGCGCCGATCGAAGGGGTGCGCGTCCAGGCATCCGGGCAGGCCGATCTCCCGGATGGGAAGTTCCGCGCCCGCGTCGGATCCTATCCGATCTCGTGGAAGAGCGAAGGATGCTCGGACGGCGAGGGAGGTTTCCGCCTGCACTTCATGACGGATCCCCGAGAGTCTGTCCGGCTCGACTGCCTATTCAGGAAGGATGGCTACCTCCCTGGATTTGCGTGTCTCGCAATCCAGGAACGGACCGTGGTCACGCTCTTCCCCGCCGTGGAGATCCGAGGGGTCGTTCGAGATGCCCTGGGCGGACCCGTGGCAGACGCGCGCGTGATGGCCGATCCCGAGTTCCCCGAAAGCGCCGGGATGGAACCGGTGGAAGCCTTCCCTCGCCGGACCTGGGTGGGGATGTCCAGCGATAGCGATAGGACGTCCAGCGATGGCGGATTCGTCCTTTGTCTGACCGAGGCTCTCGCGTACAGGATCCGCGCCTCGTCGGATGGGTATGCTGCCACCGAGATGACGGGCTATCGCCCGCGGGCCGGCGAGGGATTGGCCATCGCTCTCCGGCCGGAGTCGCGGGCCACGGGCCGCCTTCTTGCGGCGGAAGGCCACGTTCCTGTGCGAGATGCGCGCGTCACGGTCTACTTCCCGAAGGGCATGGCAGGGGAGACCGCCGTCAGCGACTCGAACGGCAGGATCGGATTCGCATTTCCGCCCGGCGACGCGGGGCGGGAGTTGATCTTCCTTGCGCCCGGCTTCGGATACCGGCGACTCATCGTCTCCGTCCGCGGCGATGGCCTCCAGGACCTGGGCGATATCGTCCTTGAGCCGGGAGAGGACCTGTCACTCATTGTGATCGATGGGAAGGGCGCCCCCTTGCCGGACATCGAGGTCCGGATCGATCGGCTTCGCTTCGGAGACGCGCCCTTCCCGGCCCTCGCCGGCAAGGACGTCTACATCGCCCACCGGGTGACGACCGGTCGATCCGGGAGCGCCACGTTCGGCCATCTCATGCCCGGCACATACCTCGTGTGCGCGCCGGAAGGGTGGCTGAGTCGGGATGGCGGGAAATCGTGCTTCGATGTGCGTGTGCCGGAGGACTCTCCGCTCACCGTGGCGCTCGTGCGGCAGGCGAAGATCGTCGGATCGGTCGTCGATGAGTACGGCGTAGGCCTTCCCGGCGCAGTCGTCCTTCTCCCGTCCGCTGCGCAAGCCTCCGGCGAGGCGAGGACGGACAAGCTGGGGGAGTTTGCGCTGACCCTTCCCGGAGGTCTGCGTGACGCGGATCCGGCGGATGAGGCATTGCCCGATGGTCGCGTGCTCGTCGTGCGCGCCCTCCGCTACCAGGAAAGACGCATCCCTCTCACTCGTCTTCCAGGCCCTGGCGAGACCATGGATCTCGGCGCGCTCGAACTCGAGTCCGAACCGCACGGCGCCTTGATCCTCGATATCCCGGACCTCGCCACGGAAGGGGAGGAGATGAGGATTCATCTCCAGAAGGCTGGAGATTTCGGGTTTCCGACGGAGACCCAGAAGGGCGGTTGGTCGTCCGGAGGCCCCGAGCCCCCTCGGGTGGAGTGGGTGCGGGCGGGGACCTACATCATCGACGTGAATCGGAAGGGCTACGTCCCCTGGCGGAGCGAGCCCGTCACGATCGCGGACGGCGAGATCCGTCGGATCACGCCGTCCTTCGAGCGGGGACTCCTTCTCTCCGGCACGGTCCTCGATCAGGAGACGGGTGCGCCGCTCGAGGGCGCCACAATCGAATGGATCGGATGGCAGATATTCGCGGCCACGGACAGTCGGGGAGAATTCACACTCTCCGGCGTGCCCCCTGGCCCGGGGATCTTGTCCGTGGATGCCGATGGACACCATGGATTCCGGACGGCCGTCCTCGCAGAGGAAGGGTTTCGCGAACCGATCCGACTCCGGGCATTGAAGAGGCGCGAACACGTGGAGCGGACGATCGAACTCCTCTACTCGCTCCGAGACTCCGATGGCCTGCTTCTCGGGGTGGGCGTGACCGCCCAGATCGAGGTGCATGGATCCCCGGATCTGCGCGCCGCAGCCTACCCCGACCGCGAGACTGGATGTCGGGCCGTTCGCCTTCCCTCGCTGGGGCGCTTCCGATTCCGCGTCTGGACCGATGGCTACCTCCCATCTTCATGGGTGGATGCGCCGGCGGTGGAGTCCGGCAGGGTGGGGCCCTTCGAGATCGAGGTCGAGGCGGGCCTTGAGACGCGGGTGCTCGTCACGGATGCAGCGGGTGCGCCAGTCCAAGGGGCGAAGGCATACGTCAAGAGCGAGAATGATCGCTTCCCCGTCGGACTCTCCCGCATGGAGGACCGGACGGACGCCACGGGAGAGGCCCGGATGCGCCCCCTTCCACCGGGGCGCTATGTCATCAACGTCAGGGCCCGGAACTCGGCCAGAGCGGAGGTGGAGGTCTCCTATTCCGGCGGAGGCGAGCCGATTCCCGTTCGCATCTCCCAGGGAGGCGTTCTGGAAGGAACGCTCCGCTTCCTGGGCCGACCCTTTCGCGTCGAGTTGTGGGTGTCCCGGTGGGGCATGGAGTACCTGGAGCCCGAGGAGCACGCCTTCCCCTTCCGTATCGAGCACATACCGCCAGGGACGAGCGCGGTGTTCGCCCGCGACGAATTCGGCCACGAATACGCCCGCCAAACCATCGAGTTCCGGGACGGCGAAGTCCAGAGGATCGAGATCGTCCTCCCCTCGACCGGGGCGATCGAAGGGACGATTCGCGGGGTATCAGGATCCGCGAGGGATTCCCCTCCGGCCGTGGCGGTGTTGGAAGGGAGGGCGGTCGTCGCGATGACTCATGCGGCATCCGATGGTCGCTTCTCTTTCCCGCACCTCGCGCCCGGAAAGTACACGGTCAAGTACATGGGGCACGCCGGGGGTGTGTCCACAGGAATGGATGTCGAAGTCCGTTCCGGCGAGACCGGGCGCGTGGATTTCGATTACCGGACCTGGAGCCTTCGGGGCACTGTGAGGAAGAACGATGGCTCGCCGATCCCGACCGCATCGATACTCGTCGAGGACATCGTCGACTTCTCCGGGAAGCCCATCGCTGTCTGGCCGAGCGGGGGCTTCGGCATCTTCGGTCTCCCCGAAGGAAAGGCCATGATTCGCGTGGAAGCGGAGGGGTTCGTCCCCCAGCGATTGCCGGTCGAGATGCAAGGGGATCGCACCTTGGAGATCATCCTCTCCGAGGGCGTGCCGGTGGACGGCCTGATTCGGTCCTCCCGATTCTCCCACGTGGAAGCCCTCGCCTTCTGGAAGTCGAAGGGGGTCGTGGACGGTGGGGAACGGAGGGCTGTACTGGGCCACCGCCCCGATCGCCCCGATGCTACAGATCAGAAGGAGGGAACGTACGGATTCGCCGGGTTCGTCAGGGGTTCGTTCAGGATCTGGATCCCGCGCGAATCCGCGGCCGTATGGTTCCATCCGGATCGTGGCGTGGCGGTCGAAGTCCTTCTCCGGCAGGCGGATCCCGGCGGCTTTCAGAACCTGTTGGTCGATATCCCATCGGGTTCGGAGGAGGATCCATGAGAAGAGCGAGGAGTCGTTCGTTCACTTCGGCGGTCGCGTGGATCCTCCCCCTCCTTTGCACGGGCGGCGGCTGCACATCGGAACAGACGACATCGACGGAACGCTCCCCAGATCCGCGAGAGGACGCGCAGAGGAAGGCTTGGGAGAGACATCTGAGATCGGAAGGGGCGGTGGACCTGGAGACCGCCTGCGACGTGCTCGAGGCCGTCAGGCGCCTCGGTGAGTCTGATGAGGCGGGGATCAGGGAAGCCGCAAGACGAGTCCTCGGGAGGGGAACGCCTCGTGACTGAGTTTCGATGCGGTCCTCTCCGGTTCACGTCAAGACAGACGACCCGCGCCCGGCAGGCTCAGGACTGCGGATCCTCCGCCTCGCCGGCGCTTTTGGAGTTCGGCGGCGGGAAGACTGTCAAAGATCACGCGACGCAATGACGATCTCCGCAACGCGGCCGCCCAGGGCGCCGATCCATTCGTAGCCGCGCTTGAGGCTCCCATCGGCATCAACGTACTCGGGATTGCGTAGGAGCTTTCCGTACATCTCCGACAAGCGCTCCGCCTTACGCTTGGCCTCATCGATCAGGAGCTTCGCGATGGGATCGTCGGCCAGCCCTGCCTGGTGGGCTTTCCCGATCAGAGCCCAAGACTCGTCAAGCAGATCGTTGATCTCCTCTTCGATCTTGCGGTCGTCCTGCAGGACTACGGGCTGGGGCGGCCGAAATATCTTGAGCCCGAGCAGGACGGCGAAGACGAGGATGAGCGCCGCCGGGACGCCGAAGAGGACGAGGAGCAGGGCCGCCGGCGGCTTTCCGCCCCGCGCGACGAAGGAGGATCGCCCTTCGGGCGAGGGGGGAGCATCTTCCGCCATTCGCCCCTCCTATCCTTCCGTGGCGCCGACGAGGCGGCCGTCTGTCACGTAGAGGTTCCGGACGAAGCCATCGGCCTTGAGGAGCTTCCCCTCGAAGGCGAAGGTCGATCCCGATCGTCCTTCGAGCTGTGCGGCCGCGTCTTTCGGGAAGCGTACGATGGCGAGGACCTCGCGCTCGCCGAAGAGAGTCGCCGGGACACGGAAGACTTCGAATGTGGCCTTTGCGCCCTCGCCGGGGCCGAAGACGAAGTCGTACGAGCTGGTTTCGGTCGACCGGAGCTTCCCCTTCCATGCGATCGTGGCGCCCTGGAAACTCTTCTCGAAGAGCCGGGTCGCATCGATGCTCGAGTGCTTCGGATCGAAGAGGGCCTCGCAGACAGACTTCACATCGAGAGGGAGGGAGGCCGCCCCCTCCGCCGCCGGCGCGGCCGTCGCGACCGCTTCCGCAGGCTGCGGCTTCTCCGGCGCTTCGAGATGCTGCACCCACTCGCGGGCCTTGGGATCATCCGGCGTCTCCTGGAGCGTCTCCTTGTAGATCTCCTTCGCCTCGGCATCCTTCCCGCCCAGGCGCAGGAGTTCCGCTTCGAGCATGCGCTCCTCGACCGGCGCCGCCTCCGGCGGAGGAGGGGCGGCGGTCTTGCTCCCGCGCCCCGTCCGCGTCCCGAGGATCGTCAGGGCCTCCTCGATCCGGCCGGCGTTCTGCGCGCCCACCGCCTTCGCGAACGACTCGTCCTCCGCGCGATCGGCCGCGAGCGACCAGGCCACGCGCAGGAAGAGCCGGATCGTATTCGAGAGCCGGACCTGGTTCCGCTCGACGCCGCTCCGCTCCCAGGTGATCGCCGCGCGATCGATCACGGCGCCCGAGTGGAGGGACAGGAGTCTCCGGATGCGCGCGCGGCGCGCGGGCGTGAGGAAGCGAGCGACCTCCTTCGGATCGACCCCCTTGACGAGGACCTCGCCATCGAAGTCCCCATCGCCGGTCTGAATGTCCTGCGCCCCGAAGATCTTCGCGACACCGCTCGCGAACCCCTCCCGCGTGAGGCGAAGCTCGATGGGGAGGAGATCGGGATAGGTGACCCGGAACTGGGTGCAGGTGCTCGAGTTCTTCCCGGAGCCGCGGGTGACCGTCGTCACGTTCAGGCCGAATCCGCGCAGCGTCCCGCGGATCGTGGGGCGCACGAAGAACCCGGTGCCCGTGAAATCGAGGCCGTACTCCTTCGCCACATTCTCCCAGACCTCGCGCGTCCGTTTCGATTGGTGGACGGAGACGAGGACGACCACGGCGACGACGATCAGGAAGAAGAAGACGGCGAATCCCATCGCGAACCTCCTCCGGCGCCGATCGGGCCCACGCGGCCGCGATGATGCGGTAGGGGAGTCGTGGGATCAAGGATCGACGGCTCCGCCCGCGCGAAGCGCGCGAACTGGTCTAGCACTCCGGCAGGGGATCGGGCGTCGGATCCGAGTCGGGCTCGGGATACGGCGGCTTCGGCGCGGGTCCAGAGGCGAAGAGGAAGTTCAAGGTGTAGATGGCGTCGCCGATGTCGATGCCGCCGGAATCATCCACGTCCGCCGCATCGATGCACGGCGGCGGATTCCCCTGCGCGAACATCCAGTTCAGGGTCGAGATCGGGTCGGCGAGGTCCAGGGAAAGGTCGCCGTTCGCATCGCCTCGAAGGAAGACCCCGCCTCCCTCGGCGTCGAGGAGAGTGAGCGTCTCCCCCTCGAACTCCATCGCGACGACCCCGTCTTCGCTCACTTCCAGCCCCGAGAGGAGCCCGTCGCCCGCCTCGTCCAGGGGGATCTCCGTGTCGCCGGCCGTCGCCGAGCCGGGCGCCACGTCGACTTCCTCGGCGACCGGCAGGCCTTCATCGTCGCGGTCGATGAGGAGGAAGGAGCTGCTCCCGCCGGGTCCCTCGCCGGCATAGGCGATCCCCTCGTCGATCGGACCGCCCGTCTCGCTCCGGACGTGCTCGAACGTTCGGTCGGGGTCGACTTCCCCCTGTTGTTGACCCGCCCCGGTCGCGACGGAGAGGGGGAAGATGTCCTCCTCCACAGGATCCAGGCACGCGAGGAGCCCCGTCGACGGATCGAACGTCATGCTCCCGAGCTGCGAGGGCGTCTCCGCCGCGATCTTGCGACGGGGGGCGATGACCGGGAAGGGGGGACCTACCGGGTGTCCGGCGAGGTCGATCTCCTGGATCAAACGCCCGCGGCCGTTCGCGACGAAGAGGGTCGCCTTCGCGGGATCGCCGGTCGAGCAATCGCCGTGCGGGTGAAAGGCGATCCCCGTCGTCACGCCGGGCCCGAACGGCGAATAGAAGGATCCCGCGAATGCGAGATCCCGATCGAAGTGCAAGATGAGTCCCGGAGCGCGATCGACGACGTAGATCGATCCATCGAAGCAGTTCCGGGCGATGTCGTACGCCGTGGATGCCTCGATGCGTCTCGATGCGAGGAGAGCCCCGAGCCCGACGCGGACGAAGCAGATGGCCGGCAGGGACGATGCGCCGCCCCGAACGGCGATGACCGCATATCGATGCCGTCCCGGCCGCACCGGCTCATCCTCGTGACCCGTCGAGTCGCCGGCAAGGACGGCGATCTGGACATCGTCGCGGAGGATCCGGATCTCGTTGTATCGGCCCCGCACCCTCCATGAGAGGTGCACCGTTTTTCGCCGCGCCGTGCAGGAGAGATCGGCCACCGCCGCCGGCCGGCCCGGATCGACCGTCGTCGGATCGGAAGAGGGATCCAGGGGGTTGGAACCCGCGCGGGTCTCCTCATCGTTCGTGAAGCCATCCCCGTCGGCATCGCCGAAGGGCCGGAGCACATTCGCGACGACGAAACCCGTCATGTCCCCCAGGCACCGCGTCCCCGCCGGGATCGGTGTCGACCCGAGGACCGCGCCGAGGGGCGAGAGGCGCAGGAGCGCCCCGCTCCGGCAGGCGACCCAGATCCTCCCCAGGCCGTCGGCGGCGATGCCGTGGGGCTCGGCGGCCGGCAGAGGGAAATGATCGACGCGATCGCGGGCGGGATCGATCCTCGTCACGGAGCGGGCGCCGAGGTTCGTCGCCCAGATCGCCCCGTCCACCCCGATCGCGACGCCTGTGGGCCTGGCTTGCGTCGGGACTTGCTTTCGGATGATCCCGATCGGATCGATCGCCGCGACTCGATCCAGTCCCGAGAGCGCCACCCAGGCCCATCGGTTCGGAGCGACAGTGATGCCGAACGGTCTCGCCCCCTCCGGCAGGGGCACGCGGTCGAGGATCGCGCCGTTCGCCGCGATCCGCACGGCCGCATCCTCGGCGGTCTGCGTGACCCAGGCGACGCCGAAGCGATCGACGGCGACGGCGGCGGCATCGGGAAGGCGCACGGCAGGGCCTTCCTCGCCATCCTCCGGCGAGTCGCCCGCGCCATCTCCCCCGAGCAAGATCCGCCCATCCACGGCGATCCGAGAGACCGTGCCGGCCGTCCGATCGATCGCCCACACGCACCCAGCGCGATCGGCCGCCACCGCATCGCCGCCGACAGGGAACTCTCGCAGCGCCGCGCCATCGGTCGCCCGCTCGAGCGTGCGATGCCGGGCGGAATCGCCGGCCCAGATCGTCCCGTTCGGCGCGACGGCGATGCCCGCGAGCGCCGACGCCGGACCGGCCGATGCGGACACGCCGGGCGAGCCCGCGAGATCGAACGAGAGGAGGCGGTCGGCGACCGTGACCCACACCGAATTGACGATCCGTCCCACATGGACCTGGACGCTCGTGGGTTCGCTCCTCCGGCCGCCGCGCACGCCGGCGATCACGTACGTGTGAAGCCCGGGGGGCGGATCGTCCTCGAATCCCTTGGCATCTCCGGCGAGACGCGCCACGACCACGCCGTCGCGGAGGATCTCGACCGCATCGTAGGTAGCCCCGTTCCTCCACCGGAGATGGACGGACAGGTCATCGGGGAGGATCGGCAGCCCTGGCCGCGGAGCGGGGACCGGACCGACGCGGATCCTCCCATCGACGGTGATGAGCGCCGGCGGCATGATCGAGACGCCCCGAACGGAGTAGCTCGGAAAGACCGGTGGGTCGCCGACGGCGCCGAGGACGATCGGCACACTCCCATCCGGAAGGCCCGGAGCGATATCGAAGGTGCACCAGACGAGGGGGCGATTCCATCCCATGGGGAGGAGCTGCTCGCCGAAGAAGTTCATCACGACGCCGACCGTCCCCGTCCCCGGGCCGACGTTCGCCTTGAAGTAATCGGGATCGAGCTGTCCGACCAGCGTGCCCTCGGCGTCGATCGCGACGAGTGCAATCGCGAGCGCCTCGAACCGGAGCCCCACGGAGAAGCCGTCGAGCGGCTCCGTGTGCGTCCCGAGGATCGGAAGCCGTACGCCGCGCTCTCCGGGCGCCGCCTGCGCGCGGCCGGCGACCATCGCGTAGATCTCGGGTGGAAGCGCCGCGGCGCGGATCCCCAAGGGGAAGGTCGCGGCGAGAAGGAATCCGATGCGCGCCGACAGTCTCATGCCGCCATACCCTATCCTCGCCTGGCCTCGCGGACGATCGCCGCGCAGATTTCCTCGGACAAGAACGCGCCCCGCAGGTCATCATCATGCAGGGTAGAGGCCACCCGCATCAAGGACTCATGCGCCTCGTCGAGGGCGCGCGCGGCACCGTCCTCTCCGAGGGCCGTCAGTATCTCGTAATGCGAGAAGAGGATAGCCCAGCGCTCGCACTCCGTCGGGGGGAGGTCCGCCGATCGCCCGACCGCCGCCGCCAAGGCCTCGCGCGCCCGCTCGATCCGGCCCAGCGCAGCCAGGCACCGCCCCTCGCCGGCTGTGGCGATCGCGGCGAGGGCGGGGAGCGTGAGCCGCTCCGTCGTCTCGCGGACCTCGCGGAAGATCGCGAGCGCCTGCTCCGCGGAGCCCTCGCGAAGGGCGAGTTCCGCCTCCCCGAGTCGGATCTGCGCGAGCAGGGATCCGCCGCCCGCCGCTCGCCCCCGTTCCGCGGCGCGTTCGTAGAAGGCTCTCGCACCGGATGGGTCTCCGCCCGCCGCGGTGCAGCGCCCGCGGATGTAGAGGGACTCCGCTTCCCCCTTGGCATCGCCGAGACTCGCCGCGATCGTCCCCGCGGCCTCGGCGGCTTCGATGGCGCGGTCGTGGCGATGGATGCGCGTGAAAAGTTCCGCCAGCGTCACGAGGCTGTTCGCCTCGCCCGACGGCCGGCCCACCTCTCGCGCGATGCGGAGCGACAGCTCGGCATGATGGATGGCCTTGCCCAGATCCCCTCGGATGGCGAAGGCCTTCGCCAAGTTGACCAGGATCGTCCCCAGGCCCGCCTTGTAGCCGATCCGCTTGTAGATCTCCAGGACCGCGCCGTACTCCTCGAGCGCCTTCTCGATCTCGTCTTGGACGAGGAGGCTATTGCCGATCGAAAGGTGGCAGGTCCCCTCGAGGAGATGGTTCTTGAGCTCGCGCGCGATCTCGAGGGCGCTCAGGCAGCACGCGCGCGCCTCGGCGTGCCGGCCGGCCGTCTTGTGGACGTTCGCCAGGTTGATGAGCGTGCTCGACTCGCCCCGGCGGTCCCCGCACCGCCGGTAGAGGTCGAGGGCCTGCGCGAGGTGCGCTTCGGCCTGCTCGACGTCGCCGGCGGCTCGACAACACACGCCGAACGATGTGTGTGCGTCGGCCAGGCTCCGGGGATCGTCGATCTCGCCGAGGATCTCCAGCGCTCGGACGAAATGGACGCGCGCTTCCTCGGGCTTCCCCTGGCGGTGGAGGACCTCCCCGATCCGCATGAGCGCCCGGCCCCATCCATGCCGGTCGCCGCGCTCGGTCGCCTCA
>Ga0194112_10010670_pt1 | contig 11501 bp, 11 predicted proteins | sample TA2MahC400mmetaG_FD_146191 | JGI IMG/M metagenome (GOLD analysis project Ga0194112, IMG submission 146191) | Freshwater microbial communities from Lake Tanganyika, Tanzania - TA2015016 Mahale Deep Cast 400m | ecosystem: Environmental > Aquatic > Freshwater > Lake | place: Tanzania: Lake...
CGGAACTTCTGACTCTGGAGGAGCTGGACCGTCTTTCGACCGCTTTTATCGAACTGGGGGTGCGCAAGCTGCGCATCACCGGGGGCGAACCCCTGGTGCGGCGTGGCATCATGGGCTTTTTCCGTCGCGCCTCCCGCCACCTGGGTGCGGGTCTGGAGGAGCTGACCCTGACAACCAACGGCAGCCAGCTTGCCCGCCATGCCGCCGAACTGGCCGACTGCGGCGTGCGCCGGGTGAACGTGTCGCTGGACACGCTGGACCCCGACCGTTTCGCGGCGATCACCCGCTGGGGCCGCCTGCCGCAGGTGCTGCAGGGCATCAAGGCCGCCCGCGACGCGGGCCTGAGGGTCAAGATCAACGTGGTGGCGCTGAAGGGTGTCAATGACGGCGAACTGTTCGACCTGGTGGAGTGGTGCGCCGGCGAGGGCCATGATCTGACCTTTATCGAGGTCATGCCGATGGGGGACCTGGGGAACGAGGATCGGCTGGACCAGTACTGGCCGCTGTCCGATCTGCGGGACCGGCTGGCGGAACGCTATAGCCTGGTGAACCTGGCGGAGCGGACCGGGGGCCCTGCCCGCTATGTCCGCCTGGCGGAGACGGGCCAGAAGATCGGGTTCATCACCCCGCTGACCCACAATTTCTGCGAAAGCTGCAACCGCGTCCGCGTCACCTGCACGGGCGAACTTTTCATGTGCCTGGGGCAAGAGGATCGCGCCGACCTTCGTGCGCCCCTGCGTGCCAGCGAGGACGACCAGCCGGTGCGCGACGCCATCCGCGCCGCCATTGCCCGCAAGCCCAAGGGCCACGACTTCGACTACTCCCGCCAGAAGGTCGACGGCCAGATGACCCGCCACATGAGCCATACCGGCGGATAGGCGTGCCCCACGCAGGCGCGGGGCCCGTCATCGCCTGTCCCGGATTATATTGCAGAACTGCGGCGCCCCCGCTGACGCGGGACGCCTGTGCCCCTCATTCGGCGGCTGTCTCGGCCAGGGCCGCATCCGCCTCCAGCACCGCGGCGCGCTGCTCGACCAGCTGCACGATGTGGTCGATCATCTGTTCGTTCGACATCTTGTGGCTTTGACGTCCCGCGACATAGACCATGCCGCTGCCCGCGCCGCCGCCGGTAAAGCCCAGATCGGTCATCAGCGCCTCGCCCGGCCCGTTCACCACGCAGCCAATGATCGAGAGGCTCATGGGCGTCTTGATGTGCTCCAGCCGCTTTTCCAGCGCTTCGACGGTCTTGATGACGTCAAAGCCCTGGCGGGCGCAGCTGGGGCAGCTGATGATCTGGACGCCGCGCGTGCGCAGCCCCAGCGACTTCAGGATCTCGAAGCCGACCTTGACCTCTTCGACCGGATCGGCCGACAGGCTGACGCGGATCGTATCGCCGATCCCGGCCCAGAGCAGGTTGCCCAGGCCTACCGCCGATTTCACCGTGCCACCGACAAAGCCGCCCGCCTCGGTGATGCCCAGATGGATCGGCGCATCCGTCACCTCGGCCAACTGCTGATAGGCGGCGGCCGACAGGAAGACGTCGCTGGCCTTCACGCTGATCTTGAATTCGTGGAAGTCGTTGTCCTGCAGGATCTTGATGTGATCCAGACCTGATTCCACCATCGCGTCAGGGCAAGGCTCGCCGTATTTCTCCAGCAGATGCTTTTCCAAACTGCCCGCGTTCACGCCGATGCGAATGGAACAGCCATGGTCCTTGGCGGCGCGGATCACCTCGCGGACGCGGCTTTCGTCGCCGATATTGCCCGGGTTGATCCGCAGACAGGCGGCGCCCGCCTCGGCCGCCTCGATGGCACGTTTGTAATGGAAATGGATATCCGCCACGATCGGCACCGGGCTTTCGCGGCAGATTTCGCGCAGCGCCCGCGTCGTCTCCTGGTCGGGGGCCGAGACCCGCACGATATCCGCCCCCGCATCCGCGGCTCGGATCACCTGGTCCAGCGTGGCGCGCACGTCATGGCCGTTCGTATTCGTCATCGTCTGGACGCTGATCGGCGCATCGCCACCGACCGGCACGTTGCCGACCATGATCTGGCGGGATTTCCGACGCTCGATATTGCGCCAGGGACGGATCGGGTTCAGCGACATGCGGGCAGCCTCCGGGGGTTCCCCCTTCAGATAGGCCAAGACGGGCGCGACGACAACCGGCCCCTTAGTGGGCGCGACTGCGCAAAGCGGTGAGGACGGTGCCCAGGCAGTCGCGCGGCAGCATGACCAACATTGGCCCCTCGACGCGCAGGGTGACCAGCCCCGTCGCCCGGTTCGACGTACCGACCCGCCCGCCGGGGGCGAAGTCGATCCCGTCGATCGGCCACTCCAGCCCGCTGCTGGTCCCGCGCGCCGGGCCCATCGGATAAAGCGATACGCGCGTGCCCGGCATCAACGGCAGCGTCAGCCGGGGAGGACAGGCAAAGACGACATCATCCGAGGCCAGCATCACCACCCGCGCGGCCGGGGGCGTCACCATTGCCGTCAGCGCCGCCAACGTGTGATCCAGGCGCAGACCGGCAAATCCCACCGCCAGGATCAGCGGTGCGCTGATCCGTGTCAGGCATTTGACGAAATCGGTGCTGTCCTGCTCGGTCACCTCCAGCACGCGTTCGGGTGGCAGCATGTGCCGCGCAGCCCCCGAGATGCTGTCCAGATCCCCGATCACCCAATCCGGTGCGCGGCCAAGGGCCAGCGCCCGGTCCGCACCGCCATCGGCCGCGACCAGCACAGGCGCAACCTCCAGTGCGGTTGCCAGATCCGCAGAAGTGACCGCGCCGCCACCGATGACCGTGACGCCCTGCCCGTCCCGGATCGGCAGTTCGGTCATTCCCCCTTGCCGACGCCGATGAACACCTTCTTGAACGGCAGGGCCCACAGGATGCCCAGCACGACATAGATCAGCACCTCGATCAGGATCGGCTGACGGCCGAACCGGGCATCCAGCCAGTTCATCAGCGTGACGGCGACCACGACATACAGCGGCATCACCACGACAAGGACCAGGAGCGACAGCCTTTTGCGGGTTTTCAGGTCCATCCTATCCTCGTCATCAAGGTAAAAAAGGAACGACGCGCCGGCCCCGGCGCGTCGCGGCTGGCGTCAATCCGCAAAGGGGTCGGTCACCAGGATCGTGTCGTCACGTTCGGGACTCGTCGAAAGCAGGGCCACCGGGCACTGGATCAGTTCCTCGACACGGCGGACATACTTGATCGCGGCGGCAGGCAGGTCGGCCCAGCTGCGCGCGCCGGCGGTCGATTCCTTCCAGCCGTCCATTTCTTCATAGATGGGCGTCACCTTGGCCTGAAGCGCGGCGGCGGTGGGCAGATAATCGTATTTCACGCCGTCGATCTCGTACCCGGTGCAGATCTTCAGCGTCTCGAACCCGTCCAGCACGTCCAGCTTGGTCAGGGCGATGCCGTTCACCCCGTTGATGGCGCAGGTCTGGCGCACCAGTACCGCATCGAACCAGCCGCAGCGGCGCTTGCGCCCGGTGACGGTGCCGAATTCATGCCCCCGCTCGCCCAGACGCTGGCCGTCGCCGTCGTGCAGCTCGGTCGGGAACGGGCCTTCCCCCACGCGGGTGGTATAGGCCTTGACGATGCCCAGCACGAAGCCGATCGCGCCCGGACCCATTCCTGTCCCCGATGCCGCGGCGCCCGAAGTCGTCGTGGACGAGGTCACGTAAGGATAGGTGCCGAAGTCGATGTCCAGAAGGGACCCTTGCGCGCCCTCGAACAGGATGCGCTTGCCGGCCTTGCGGGCGTCAGCCATGATTTTCCAGACGGGCTGCGCATAGGGCAGCAGCTTGGGCGCGATCTCCATCAGGCGCGCCTTGAGATCGGCGCGGTCGATGGGCGTGGCGCCCAGGCCCGCCCGCAGCGCGTCGTGATGGGCCAAAAGGCGGTCCAGGCGCGCGTCCAATGTTTCCTCGTCGCCCAGATCCGCCACGCGGATGGTGCGGCGGCCAACCTTGTCCTCGTAAGCCGGGCCGATGCCGCGCCCGGTGGTGCCGATCTTGGCTTTGCCCGCGGCCTCCTCGCGCAGCTTGTCCAGGTCCTGGTGCAGCGGCAGGATCAGCGGCGTGTTTTCCGCGATCATCAGGTTCTCGGTCGAGATGGCGACCCCCTGCCCGGCCAGCTTGTCGATTTCCGAAAACAGCGCCCAAGGGTCCAGCACCACGCCGTTGCCGATCACGGCCAGCTTGTTCTCGCGCACGATTCCCGACGGCAGCAGCGACAGCTTGAAGACCTTGTCCCCGATGACCAGCGTGTGGCCGGCATTGTGACCGCCCTGGAAACGCGCGATCACGTCGGCGCGTTCGGAAAGCCAGTCGACGATCTTGCCCTTGCCCTCGTCGCCCCATTGCGCGCCGACAACCACCACATTGGCCATGCGAGATCCTTTCGTTGTCCGAAACTCTTTTTCGTCCCGCCTCTAGCGCATCGGGGGATGCGGGGGAAGCCGCGATTTCGACAGGGGAAGGGGACGCTCAGTAATGCGGCGGGCGCTGGTCGGCCAGGGGAACGGTGCCCGCCGCGTCGGCCTGACGCTCGGCCTCGACCTGCATCAGCAGGTCCAGGCGACGGGTCAGCCGCGACAGCTCGCGGTCCTGCCGGGCGATGACCTCGGACAGGTCCTCGGTCAGACGGGCCAGATGTGCCACCGTTTCTTCAAGCTGTTGAAGCCGGTCGCCCTGCTGCTTGTCCATGTGCTTGCCTTCCGTTACAGCGGCGCCTGGATATGGCCCCCAAAAGGCGACACACCATGGCAAAAGATCAAAAGAAACAGCCTCGGCCCAAGGCCGAAACGCCCAAGGGCTTCCGCGACTATTTCGGCGCGGACGTGACCGAGCGCAAGGCGATGCTGGACCGCATCGCCCAGATCTATCACCGCCATGGGTTCGATCCGCTGGAAACCAGCGCCGTCGAAACGGTTGAGGCTTTGGGCAAGTTCCTGCCTGACGTGGACCGCCCCAATGCCGGCGTCTTTGCCTGGCAGGAGGAAGCGGTGCCGGGCGGCGGTTCTGGCGACTGGCTGGCGCTGCGCTATGACCTGACGGCGCCGCTGGCGCGGGTGGCGGCGCAGTTTCGCAACGACCTGCCCACGCCTTATCGCCGCTATGCGATGGGCCCGGTCTGGCGGAACGAAAAGCCGGGGCCTGGGCGGTTCCGGCAGTTCTATCAATGCGACGCGGACACGGTCGGCTCGGCCTCGGTGGCCGCCGATGCCGAGATCTGCGGCATGCTGGCCGACGCGCTGGAGGGCGTGGGCATCGGCCGCGGCGATTATCTGGTGCGGATCAACAACCGCAAGGTCCTGAACGGCGTGCTGGAGGCCGCCGAGGTCCGCGCGGATCAGGCCGATGACGTGCTGCGCACCATCGACAAGTTCGACAAGGTCGGCCGCGATGGCGTGCTGGCCCTGCTGACCACCGGCCGCCGCGACGATAGCGGCGCCGAGATCGAGGGCGTGGGCCTGTCGGAAATGCAGGCAGCGCCCGTCCTGGCCTTTCTGACGTCGAAGGGCGCCGACAATGCGGCCACGCTGCAGAACCTGCGGGCGGCGGTGGGTGCCTCCGCCATGGGTGCCGAGGGCGTGGACGAACTGACGCAGATTGCCGACATGCTGGCCGCCATGGGCGTGGCCGAGGATCGCGCCGTGATCGACCCGTCGGTCGTGCGAGGGCTTGGATACTACACCGGCCCGGTGTTCGAGGCGGAGCTGACCTTCGAGATCCTCGACGAAAAGGGCCGCAAGCGCCAGTTCGGCAGCGTGGCGGGCGGCGGGCGCTATGACGGGCTGGTCGAGCGCTTCACCGGACAGAAGGTTCCCGCCACCGGCGTCAGCATCGGCGTCGACCGCCTGCTGGCCGCCCTGCGCGCCAAGGGTCTGGCCGGAGCCGAGGATCAGGGTCCGGTTGTCGTGACGGTCATGGACCGTGACCGGATGGCCGACTACCAGGCCATGGCCGCCGAACTGCGCGCCGCCGGCATTCGGGCCGAGGTCTACCTGGGCAATCCCAAGAACTTTGGCAACCAGCTGAAATATGCGGACAAGCGCAAATCGCCTGTCGCCATCATCCAGGGCGGAGACGAGGCCGAGCGTGGCGTCGTGCAGGTCAAGGACCTGGTTCTGGGCGCGCGCATCGCGGCCGAGGCAAGTCTTGACGAATGGAAGGCCCAGCCCGCGCAGACCGAGGTCGCGCGTGCGGATCTGGTGGCCGAAGTGCGGCGGATCCTCGGATGATCGCCAAGCGCGACAAACAGGAAGTGGGCCAGCGCCTGCTGGCGCATTTCCGTGCAGCGGGGGCCGAGGAGATCGCGCCCGACATCCTGCTGCCCGCCGAAAGCCTGCTGGACCTGTACGGCGAGGACATCCGCGCCCGCGCCTATGTTACCCTTGACCCGATCCGGGGCGAGATGATGCTGCGCCCCGACTTTACCGTTCCGGTCGTGCAGGCGCACATGGCCTCGGGCGCCGAGCCTGCGCGCTACTGCTATCTGGGCGAGGTGTTCCGCAAGCAGGACATGGGCGACCAGCGTCCCGAGAAACCGCGCGACCACGAATACCTGCAATGCGGGTTCGAACTGTTCAGCCGCGACCCGCAGGCCGATGCCGAGGTTTTTGCCCTGTTCCACGACGCCCTGTCGCCCCATCGCCTGCAGGCAGTCATCGGTGACATGGGGCTGCTTCTGGATGCGGTCGCGGGCCTGCCCCTGACGCAGATGCGGGCCGAGGCGCTGAGGCATCACATCTGGCGGCCCCGACGCTTCGACCGGCTGCTGGCCCGCTTCTCGGCACCGGGGGTGGCGCGCGCCTTTCCCGAATGCGACAGTCCCTGGGCCGGAATGCGCAGCCATGACGAGATGGTCCGCCGCATCGCGCGGCTGCAGGCCGATGCCGCCGTGCCGCCCTTGGGTCCGGTCTGGACCGAACGGCTCGACCGTCTCTTTTCGCTTCGCGCACCCGCGACCGAGGCGATGCCCGCGCTTGCCGATCTGGCCAGCGACATGCCCGCCATTGCCCCTGCCGTCCAGCGGATTGCCGCGCGATTGACCGCCATCGAAAACCGGGGCATCGATCTCGGCACGGTGATCTTCGACGCCAGCCACGGGCGCACGACGCTGGAATATTACGACGGCTTCACCTTCAGCTTCCTGGCCGGACGCAGCGACTGGCCGCCCGTCGCCTCGGGCGGGCGCTATGACGCGCTGACCCGCGTGCTGGGCAAGGGCCGCGAAATACCCGCGGTGGGCGGCATCATCCGCCCGGGTCTGGTGGCAGAACTGGAGGGGTCCGCATGATACGGCTTGGCATACCGTCCAAGGGGCGACTGATGGAACAGACCTTTGACTGGTTCGCCGGTCACGGTGTCCGCCTGTCGCGCAGCGGGTCGGACCGCGAATATGCTGGCCGCGTCGAAGGGGCCGAGGGCGTTTCGCTGGTGTTGCTGTCGGCGGGCGAAATCCCGCGTGAACTCGCCGCAGGCCGGATCGAGCTGGGCGTGACCGGCACCGACCTGGTGCGCGAAAAGCTGGCGGGCTGGTCGTCCGACGTGGTCGAGCTTGCGCCGATGGGGTTTGGCCATGCTGACCTGATCCTGGCCGTGCCCGATTGCTGGCGTGATTGCTGCAACCTGGATGACTTTGCGGCCATTGCGCGTGATTTCCGGGCCGAGCACGGGTTCCGCCTGCGGATCGCCACCAAGTATCACCGGCTGGTCCGCGCCTGGCTGGCAGCCCACGAAGTTGCGGATTACCAGCTGGTCGACAGCCAAGGTGCGACCGAAGGAACTGTCGCGAACCAGACGGCCGAGGCCATCGCCGACATCACATCGTCCGGCGAGACGCTGCGGGCCAACAACCTGCGCATCCTGAACGAAGCGCCGATCCTGCAGTCGCAGGCGACGCTGTTTGCCAGCCGCGCCGCACTGCCCGATCTGAGCGCCTTTGCCGCGCAACTCGGGGTCGCCCTCCCCTAGTTCTGGGGCGGGTGATCATCCCAGCGATCGGACAGGATGCGCTGGCCATCCCCCTTCGGGTCCTCGAACTGGCGATCCTTGAGCGCCCAGATGAAGGCGAGCAGTCCTGCGGCGCCCAGACCCAGGGACACGGGGATCAGGATTGTCAGGATCTCCATCAGCGGACCTTTCCGGAGAGGCGCAGCGCGTTCAGCGTCACGGTGATCGAACTGATGGACATGGCAAGCGCGGCAATCAGCGGCGTGGCAAGGCCCACCAGCGCGATCGGCACCGCCACGACGTTGTAGCCGAACGAGATCGCGAAGTTCTCGCGGATGCGGCGGGTCGCCTGGCGGGCGATCTGCAAGGCTTCGGCAACCGGACCAAGGTCCTGCCCCGTCAGCACCATGTCGCTGGCCACGCGCGCCGCATCCAGCGCGGAGGCAGGCGAGATCGAGGCATGGGCACGCGCCAGCGCGGCTGTGTCGTTCAGCCCGTCGCCCACCATCAGGACCCGCTCCCCCTGCTCGGACAGCCGTGCCACATGATCGGCCTTTTCGGCCGGACTGACGCCCGCATGCCATTCCGTGATCCCCAGCTGCCTCGCCAGGGCGGCAACCGGTGCCGGCCGGTCCCCCGACAACAGGATCACGCGGCGTCCGTCCGCCTGCAGTCGGGCAATGCACTCCGCAGCACCCGGACGCTGGCGGTCCGCAAAGTCCAGCCGCAGGGGCGCCTTTCCCGCGATCCGCAGCCAGCTGGACAGCGTGTCGCCGTCCGCAACCTCGGGCGCATCCAACCATTCGGCACGCCCCAGTTGTACGCTGCGCCCGTGCCAGCGGGCGGACACGCCCTTGCCCGGATGCTCGACGACGTCCTCCAGCTGCGCAGGAGGAATGTCGGCCAGCGCCTCGGCCAAGGCGCGCGACAGCGGATGGGACGACGCGTCGGCCAGGGCGCGTGCCACGGGTCCATGCCCCGGAGGAATGACACTTGGGTCCAGCAGGCGCGGCTGTCCCATGGTCAGCGTGCCGGTCTTGTCAAAGACCACGGTGTCCACTTCGGCCAGACGTTCCAGCGCGGTGCCGTCCTTGATCAGCAAGCCGCGCCGGAACAGCCGACCCGAGGCAGAGGTCGCCACCGCCGGCACGGCCAGCCCGAGCGCGCAGGGGCAGGTGATGATCAGAACTGCCGCCGCGATGTTCACCGCCAGCCGCAGGTCGCCCGACATCCAGAACCACCCCACAAAGCTGCTAAAGGCCAGCAGGTGCACCGCGGGCGAATAACCCCGCGCCGCCCGCTCGGCCAGCGACGTATAGCGGCCGCGCGCATTTTCCGCGGCCTCGACCAGCGCGGTCAGGCGGGCCAGGGAACTGTCCGGCCCGGCCGCCGTGACGCGAAGGGTCAGTGGACCGGTCAGGTTCACCTCGCCCGCCGACAGCAGGAAGCCGGGCGCCGCCGTCACGGGCAGGGTCTCGCCTGTCAGCAGGGCGCGGTCGATCTCGGACGTGCCTTCGATGATTTCGCCGTCGGCCGGGATGCGGCCGCCCGGACGCACGCGGATCAGATCGCCCGGATGCAGGGCGGCTACCGCCACGACCTCTTCGGCACCGTCCAGCAGCCTTGTGGCGCGCGGCACCTCCAGCGCCGTCAGTTCGGCGGCGGCGGACCGGGCAATGGCGCGGGTTCGGTGGTCCAGATAGCGTCCGATCAGCAAAAAGAAGGACAGCATCACCGCCGCGTCGAAATAGGCATGGTGGCCGGAATGGGCCGTCTCGAAGACGCTGATGGCGCTGGCCAGGATCAGCGCCAGCGAGATCGGCACATCCATCCCCAGACGCCGCGCCTTCAGCGACCTCCACGCGCTGGCAAAGAAGGGCTGGCCGGCAAAGGCCACGGTCGGCAGCGCAATGGCGCCGCTGATCCAATGGAACAGGTCGCGCGTGGCGGCTTCGGCCCCCGACCAGACGGCGACCGACAGGATCATGATGTTCATCATGGCAAAGCCCGACACGCCGATCCGCATCAGCAGGTCGCGGCCCGCGCGGTCTGCGGTGGTGGCCGCCAGCGCCTCGGGGTCAAGCTCGTGCGCCTCATAGCCGATGCGCGCCAGGACCGGGACCAGATCCTCGGCCGTCAGGCCCGGCGCGTCCACCGTCACGCGGCGCAGAGTCAGGTTCACGCGGGCAGAGCGGACGCCCAGATGATCGGTCAGCGCGCGCTCCACATCCGTGATGCAGATCGCGCAATGCGCCGCCGGCAGCGACAGGATCAGCTGCGCCGGGCGCAGGGCCTCGGCACGCTCGGCCAGGCGCTGCGCCAAGGGCACGGCGTCGCAGGCGGGACAGGCGCCAAGGCGCGGCTGGTACCCTTGGGCGGCGGACAGGTCGGCCATGGTCACTTTCCTATATGCAGCTGCAGCCGCTGGCGGAAGGCGATGCCCTCGGCCGTTTCTGCGCTGATGTCCGCGTTCCAGTTGCCCGGCTCCAGGTCGGTTGTGACGCGCCACAGCCCCTGCCCTTCGGCCACCAGCCGCGGCTGGTGGTCCCCGCGCTGATGCGTCGGACGGCGCAGCAGCAATTGCAGCTTGCCCGGCCTCACGCCGTCGCCTGCCGCATCGTTCAGGTGCAGCATCAGGCGGTCGCCGTCCTGCTGCAGTTCGGCCTGCCACCCAAGCCGCTCCTGCGCGTCACGCTCGGCCTGGAAGTGCTGCGACGCGATGTAGGAGCTGCGGGTTTCCAGCCCCGGAAAGCTGTTGATCGCGTTGAAGGCCATGACGAGGTTGACGGCAATGATGGTGCCAAAGGCTGCCAGCGTGATGGCCAGAACGTGAATGCCCCTGAGTTCGCGGATCATTTCGCGGGCTCCTTTCCATGAAAGACGGTGTCGATGCGCGCGCGGGCCTGTCCTCCGACCTCGGCGGCGTTCAGGGTGATCTGGCTGTTCTCGCGCAGGGCCAGCGTGCTGCCGGCCGAGGCGGTCAGGTACACGCGGCGCATCAGGGTCTGGTCGGCAGGAACCATGATCCGCGGCGCAGCCTCGCCCTCGACCGACAGGACCAGGTCACCGGGAGCCTCAATGCTCAGGGCATAGGTCACGGCATCATGCTGCTTGTTGCGCAGGCGCAGTTCATAGCTGTTGCGGATCGCCCCGTCGGACAGCGTTACATAAAGCGGGTTGCGCACCGGAGTGACGTTCAGGTCAAGGTTGGAACGAAGGACCAGCGCGACCGACAGCAGGACGCCGATCGCCGACCACATGCCGAAATACAACAGCGTCCGCGGGCGCAGGACATGCGCCCAGACCGGGCGGGTTGCCGCGCCCGCACGCTCGGCCTCCTCGTCGCGCAGGGCCATGTAACCGATCAGTCCACGCGGCTTGCCCGTGCGCTCCATGATCTGGTCGCAGGCGTCGATGCACAATGCGCAGGTGATGCATTCCAACTGCTGCCCGTCGCGGATGTCGATCCCCATCGGGCAGACATTCACGCAGGCCATGCAGTCGATGCAGTCGCCCCTGGCCGCCGTCGGTG
>Ga0194112_10010681_pt1 | contig 11493 bp, 8 predicted proteins | sample TA2MahC400mmetaG_FD_146191 | JGI IMG/M metagenome (GOLD analysis project Ga0194112, IMG submission 146191) | Freshwater microbial communities from Lake Tanganyika, Tanzania - TA2015016 Mahale Deep Cast 400m | ecosystem: Environmental > Aquatic > Freshwater > Lake | place: Tanzania: Lake...
CCAGCCCGGAACGTCGTTGATTTCCGTCTGTGCTGACCGTAACGGAGGCATCCGTGTCTTCTCCTCCTCCGGTCTTCTCCTGACGCACGATGGGCAGTTTCTCTATCCGGGCACCCTACGAACCGACAACCGCTACCGGACGACCGTCACCAAGAAGATACAAGGGCTGTCAGCCCATAAGGGTCAGTTCGTATTGGTCGATGACAAGGCCGTCTTCAGCAACGCATGGGCCGGCTCCCTGTTCCTTCCCCACCAATTGCCAGGCGCCCGCCTGCTGGCTGGTGGGGCTGAGGATGAATTCCTTATCAGCGACGGCTCCATCATCCATTATGTCACGAAGAAAGGCACTCTATACCAGAAAGCCGTCGAAGGAAATATCCTCGACATCCGCCACGACAATGCCCGCGGTGGGTTCCTTATACTGACATCTGGCAGCGTGCTTCGCTTTAATCACCGCAGCTTGGCCCTCGAGTCAATGTATCAAGGCAAAGGGCTCACATCCTTCGACCTTTCCAAAGACAAGGTCTGGCTTGGAACGCAGGATGGCTACCTGACGGTAGACCTTCGGTCAATGGCCGTCGCAGGGCCTTTCCGAAAACTACCAGTTACAAATATCCGATGTGTACGTGCCATCGGCGCTAAAGTATGGTTTGGGACGGATAAAGGCGCCTTTGCCCTTCGCCCCGATGGAAGGTTCGACTACTACCAGGGCCAGCGTTGGATGCCTGGGCAGGTGGTCTCGCATATCGGGGAAGGTCCTGACGGGTCCGCGTTGCTTCTAACAGAGGCTGGTCTCGGGCAGGTTTGTTTCCGTAGTATGACGCTGGCCGACAAAGCCGAGTTCTTCCAGCGTCAGGTGCGTGACCGGCATATCCGCAATGGCTTCAATGCCTCTCTGTCGGGCATGAGCCAAGGCGACCTGTCTACAGGCTACCTCTCCGACTCCGACAACGACGGCCTCTGGACCTCCATGTACCTCGGTGCCGAAGTGTTCCGCTATGCCGTCACTCGTTCTGCGAACGCGCTGGTAAATATCCGGGAATCTCTCGATGCGATGGAAAGGCTCTATACCATCAACCCCGTGCCCGGGTTCCCATCGCGCTCCTTTGAGCGCAGAGGCTTTATAAAGGCGTTGAATAACCCCGAGCGCTGGCAGCATGCGCCCGACCCTGAGTGGGACTGGAAGGCCACCACCTCCTCTGACGAAGCAATCGGCCATGTCTTCGTCTTCGGCGCCATTGCCGAGCTGGTGGAAGAGCCCTCCCTCCGCAAGCGGGCTATCGCCCTGCTTGATACGCTCATGATGCACATCATCAAGAACGACTGGTACCTGGTCGACTATGACGGCAAGCCCACCTACTGGGGTAAATGGAACCCCGTATATGTCAATGGGTTCCCCATCGTCGTGGGCGACCGAAAGCTCAACGCAAGTAACATCGTCGCTATGCTGCAGACGGCATATCGCTTCACGCGAAAGCCCATCTATCGGGACAAGGCCTTCGAACTTATGCAGCGTCATGGGTATTTCGAAAACTTAATGAGGCCCATGCGCTTCATCGGTGCGGCAAATGACACCGCCGATGAGCATGCGAAGGAGCTCTCAGGAGACTGGAATCATTCCGATGACGAGATGTATTTCCTTGGCTACTGGGGCCTCTACCGCTATGCCTTCAATGACACCCTTAGGCGTCACTTCCGCGCAGCCATCATCGATCATTGGCAGGTAGAACGCCCGGAAAAGGAAGGTCTCTGGAATATCTTTACCGCCATCACCGGCACCCGGTCATTCGACCTCACCGAGGCTATTTGGTATCTGCAGGAGCACCCGATGGATCTGATCGACTGGTTCATCTCCAATAGCCATCGGAAAGACATCGAACCCATAACGCCCAACTACCGGAGGCAGACGATCAAAGAAGTGTTGCCACCGGACGAGCTGCCCGTGAAGCGTCATAATGCCAACATGTTCCAGCTAGATCATATAAGCGGCACTAGCGGTGATTCAGAGTTCAGTGCTGGCGATATCTGGCTGCTGCCATACTGGATGGGCCGATACCTAGGCGTGATCAGTGCACCGGTGCAGTAATCCCCGCCATTACATATTATTCAGTTCTATTTCAACCCTAGCATAAATTGCTGGAGAATATGGGGAAAAGATGCCTTTATGCCGCATGCGCGCTTCTGTTATGGGGTACTAGGGCCTATGCCGCTCAGACCTTCGATTTACGGACGGCTACGGTTATCGTATCACCTTCCATCCGAGCGGCTGATCGCGTGCGCAGCCTTCACGTCCTCACTGCTGAGGTGAAACGTAGAACCGGACTCTCCTGGGATACTTCGGGGAAATCATCGGTGCAGCCTCTTCTGATCCTGTCTGCTGCTGAAGACAAGCAAGTGCAGGGGCATGCATTGCCAGCTGTGGTCGGAGCCTCCGACTGGGACCGGCCTGAAGGTTTTCGCATTGTACATGTGCGGGAGGGTGCTCGGGATATCGTCTGGCTCATCGGTCAAGACACCCGCGGCATGCTCTATGCCATCGGGCGCTTTCTTTCGTTGCTGGAATGGGGCGTGGGTAAGGCTAGGCTGCGAGCCGGTATATCCATCGCCACCGCTCCGTCCTACTCGCTGCGGGGCCACCAGGTCGGTTACCGCAACACCGCCAATTCCTGGGATGCCTGGACACCCGCGCAGATGGAACGTTACATCCTCGACCTAGTGCTAACGGGCAGTAATGCCATCGAAAATATTCCCTTCACCAATGTGGACGACAGCCCACTTTTCCGCATCACGCCCGACTCGATGAACCGCGTGATGAGCCGGGCCTGCCATGCCTACGACATTGACTATTGGGTGTGGACGCCCTGTAAGGCCGATCTTTCGGACACCGCCCTCTTCCAAGGGGAGGTCCGCAAGCATGCCGACTTCTATGCTGCCACCCCCTACCTCGACAACGTCTTCGTGCCCGGCGGCGACCCCGGCGACAACCATCCCAGACATGTCATGCCCTTCCTCCAGGCGATTGCGCAAGTGCTGCATAAGCACCATCCCAGTGCAGGTGTCTGGGTCTCGCTGCAGGGTTTCAGCGACGAGCAGGTCAACTATTTCTTTGACTATCTGCAGCGCGAGGGGCAGCCCAACTGGCTGCGGGGCGTCGTGTCGGGCCCTGGGAGTCCGCCGCTGTCGACGACCCGCTACCGCCTGCATCCCAAGTATAAGCATCGGCATTATGCCGACATCACCCACAATGTGCGCTGCGAGCTGCCCGTGATCGGCTGGGATCAGGCCTTTGCCCTTACGCTCGGCCGAGAGGCTAGCAACCCGCGTCCCGTATTCCAGGCGGCAGTCCATGCCCGATGGGCCGGCTTCACAGATGGCTTCTTAAGCTATTCGGACGGCGTGCACGATGATGTCAACAAGTTCGTATGGACGCGCCGGGCTTGGGATCCACAGGCCCCCGTCGACGAGATGATGAACGACTACGCTCGCTATCATTTCGGTGCCGAGGCGGCTGCTGAGGTGGCAGAGGGGATCTTAGTCCTTGAGCGCAACTGGGCCGGACCGGTCGAGGAGAACGGGGGTATAGGCCTCACACTGCGGCATTGGACGACCCTTGAGCGACGATTGCCTGCTCGGTCGGGCGATTGGCGATGGCAGCTACTCGTCATGCGCGCCCGCTATGATGCCTGGCAGAAGGGTCGCAAAGCCTATGAGCAGGGACTTGAGCGCACAGCGATGGCTGTCTTGGATGCTGCGTCTGTGATCGGCGTCGACAGTGCCCTGAAACAGGCGCTGGCTAAAGTTCAGGAGGCTGTGACGCGGCCCTATGACACCCTTCTGCGTGCGCAGATCGTGCAGGATTGCGAGCGGCTTAATACTTCCATCGGACTACAGACCAGCGTATCCAGGTATCAAGCAAGTAGCTATGAACGCGGCGCCATCCTCGATCAACTCGACCATCCTCTAAACAACCGGTGGTGGCTGGAGGATGAGTTCAAGAAGATCGCTGCTCTAAATGACGATAAAGCACGTCTGGCAGCAATTCGGCGCATCACCGAATGGGAGAAGCCCGGCGATGGTAGTCTCTACGATGATATTTCCAACAGCTCCGCCAGTCCACGTGTGAAGAGCATCGTGGAAGACGCCACTGACTTCCTTTGGGAGAACGGCCGCAGCCGGAGACGGCTGTCGACGCAGACCTATCAGAATTTCCCGGTGCTGGAGTACACCGACCTCGACCCCCGCGCTCAGTACATCCTCCGCATCGCTGGATATGGGGATGCCCTGTTGCGCGTTGACGGCCGACGCATAGAGCCGATTCTCTATGGCAAGGGGATGGAAGAGTTTAAGGAGTTCCTGATCGACCCAAGATATTACAGCGACGGCGAAATGCGTGTGACCTTCGATGTGCCCGAAGAATCTCATCTCAATTGGCGTCAGCACTCGAAGGTATCTGACGTGTGGCTGCTGCGGGTCGGCCGGTGATTACTGCCTAGTTGTAGTGTCGGCCCCCGCTGGAGCCACTTCAAACCGGACCCTGGAGTTCTCGTACGTACCACGCGTCGAGATGGCAATCGCTGCCATGAGCACGATGGCAATAGCGATCGATCCTGTCAGGACGAGGTAGCGCCGAGGCTCGAGGCCTAGCTTCGGGTTTTCCATACCCACCTTACCGATCCACCACCATACGGCGATGAAGTTGGCCAAGTAGAGGTATTGCTCGATGCGGTAGGGGCTGACGATTGCACCGGTGATGACCCAGCTTAGCAGCATGTAGAGGCCCCAGTGCGCAAAGAGGAAGCTGCGCATCTCGGCGGGGTCGGGATTGCCCGGTGCTGCCCGCTGCCTGCGCCACCAATACAGGCCTGCTGCGAAGGTGCAGGCGATCGGGAGCCAGCATACGAGGGGATAGAACTCGATCGCTTGTGCTGCTGAGAGCAGTCGCCCGTAGGTTTCGACAATCCTGTCGCGCTCGAAGTTCTGCTGCCACATCACGAAGGGGACGATGAACACCAGCATCACGAGGTGGAAGGACTGTGCATGGCGTTTGTCGAATGGGTCTTCCGAAGGCTGCTCCCATGCCGATGTGAGTACTCCATAGGCCAGTCCCACGCCGCCCCAGAAGCCCAGCGAGTACTCCATTACATTCCAGAAGTTGAACGCGATGCCGGACACCTGTCCTAGTACCTGCAGGAAATTACCGGAGGCGAAGCCGAAGCCGCCACCGAGGCCGGCGTAAACGGCGGTGCGGAGGGCGGCCGTCATGCCATACCGATGCAGATGCCAGGCGAGTGCGCAGGCCATACCCAGGCAGGCTGTCCACAGCTCGGAGCGAGGCGGGTTGGCCAGCCATCCAAATTGCTCGGTGAGGAAGAAGTAGAAGAGGATACCGCCGCCGATCATCTCCAGCAGCACCAGATGCCAGGAGACTTTTTTGCGGGGACTGTCGCTCAGCGCAAGTCCCAGGAGTCCGCCGCCGATGAAGCCGTAGAGCCCGCCGACGATGAAGAGCATCGCGAGTCCGTAAGAGGCATTGCCGATATCGTTCGCCTGGCCATAGCCCACCAGGAGTCCGTAGCTCATCATGCCGCCGATGCCCCAACCAAGGCCGCCCGCCATTGTGGCGTAGAAGCCCTTCGCCAGCCAGTCGCGGCGACCCGCAATCACTAGTGTGGCCAAGGTGCCGATGGCGCCCGCCCAGGCGGCACCGTGCTCATGTCCGAACTGCCCGCGGATGGCCCAGGCCGTGCCGAGCGACATGCCCGCTACGATCAGCGCGGGCAGCAGACTTCCTTTTTTCTTCCCGGATATCGTCATATTTTCATTTGTTTCATTGCAGCGGTTAAGGTATCATTTTTCGGGATATCGCAGAGCCTCGCATTTTCCAGATGGCTACTTCCTGTCACCGGCCCCTTTCGTTGGATGTTATACATTCATGCTCCAAGCTTTTTACATGCATAGAAGACGATTCCTCCTGGGGTTCTTTTAAGAAGCTTGTCCTTGCCGACGGTCTTGTCGGGCCAGTAGATGGAATTTTTCTCAAATCCCGCTGAGCAACAAGGGGATATACTTGTCTTGGCAGTCGTCTATTTTAGGATGTATATATGCTAGGGCAAAAAATACAAAACCCTTATTTTTTGGGTTTCTCATTGAGCTCGTTTATTAAAAGTTCTTGTGGAGCGTTTTCAAATGCAAGACTTAACCACCGAACCATTCTTTATCTTCACGATTCTTATGAAAATATGAGGACGTAACAATACTTTCTTTGTTGATATAGTATAAATTGTTTTTTACAGACTCATTGATTATTATGAATATTCTAAAATTATTATATCGTACGAGTTGGCGATGGTCTTAATGATCCATCTTATCTACTTTGAATTTTTCGAACCTATACCAGGGGCATATTATTTTTTTTCGACTAATTACATCTAAAGGCTGTGAAGGATATGGAGTATTGCTGATATGTTTCGCATAAGATTTGGACTGAGCAACCGAATAGATGTTCTGCCCCGCGAGAGGACCTTTTCTTCCAATCCTTCTTAAGACTTTTACAAACACGAACACCGTACTGCTGTCTATTTGCCATTTTCGCTAAGTCCATTCAAATAGGGTCCTTTGATTCAAAGCGTATTGACAATGAGCGAAATAGTGCCGTATTTTGTCTATGTTTTACATTCAGATCAGGACGTTTCCTATTGTATGGAAGCGGATCTGCTGGCAAGATTTACCCTATGAATAAGTATGGTCTTGACGACTGTGATTAGCTCTTTAAAAATACATGCCCATACTTGATGGGCTGTATTTTGTATAAGTCTACATCTTGTGCGTCTGATCAAAACGCTAAAAGTATTGGGTCAATTCCCACATGATAATTGATAGTCTTGAGTATTGAGATGAATAAGATCACAGCGCCGGTACGTGTTGCCATCCTCGGGAATTATGCCATGCAGTTCATGGAACGATGTATTCAAATGACCGCTAGGAGATACCGACTTTCCGTAGAGTCATACGTCGCAGAATATGGCACTACTGATATGGAATTGCTAGATCCGGGTGCAGGACTCTATACTTTTCAACCCTCATTTGTATTGTGGCACGAGTCTACCTTAGGTCTAAGGGATCAATTTTATGCCTTAGGGAATTCCGAGCGGGCTTTTTTTGCTCAAGCGTATGTAGAAAGATGTCGTGGACATTTGGATAGGATAGCCAGATTTCTGCCTTCCTGTAAAGTGATTATACCCGTCCATGCCGTCCATCTCACGGATAATATATTCGGACATTTTGGCAATAAGCTCACTATATCTTGGCAATATCAAAGTACTAAGGTCAACTACCTATTGCATGAGCTTGCCACAGTAATAGATAATTTGATATTGGTAAATGGGCGGCCGGAAGAAATGTTGGAGTCGCTGACTGATTTCCCTATGACTGTGAATGCTGATCTACATTACAGTTTATCCTATCTGGACTGGGTGTCAGATGCTTCGATCTCCATCATCAGAAGCCAGCAAGGTAAGTTTCATAAATGTGTTATCCTTGACCTCGATAATACCCTCTGGGGGGGGATCATAGGTGATGATGGCATAGAGGGTATACAGGTAGGAAGTTTAGGCATCGGTAAGGCATTTACCCGGTTCCAGCGATGGCTCAAAGAGTTGGTTAACCGAGGAATCATTCTGGCGGTATGCTCAAAGAATGATGAAGATATTGCTAAGATGGCTTTTCTGCATCATCCAGAGATGGTGTTGCGCCTGGAAGATATATCGGTATTCATGGCCAATTGGGACAGTAAAGCAGATAATATCGCCAGGATTCAGCAGGTATTGAACATTGGTTTTGATGCGATGGTTTTCCTGGACGATAATCCTGCTGAGCGGGACATCGTCCGCAAGCACCTGCCAGATGTGACTGTCCCCGAACTGCCGGAAGATCCGGCTCTGTATCTGCCATTTATGATTGCTGCGAATCTTTTTGAGACACCCAGTTACTCAGGTACAGATCATGAGCGTACCCGTCAATACCAGGAGGAGAGTAAACGGCAGCAGCTGGCGCAGTCCGTCACCAATATGGACGATTTCCTTGAGTCGTTACAAATGGTGGCAAAGATCTCCTGCTTCCGGCAGCAGGAGGTAGAGCGGATCTCACAACTGACCCTTCGCTCCAATCAGTTCAACCTGCGCACCGTACGTTATAGCGTAGCCGAAGTAAAGCAACTCATACAGGATGAGGGCTATGAAACATTTTCGGTGGAGTTGAAGGATACTTACGGAAATTATGGATTAATTAGTCTTGTGATCATCCAGTTGCTGGGCAACGGGGAGGCATCTATTGATACCTGGATCATGTCTTGCCGGGTCCTCAAAAGGACGGTAGAAGAGCTGCTGCTAAATCAGGTAGTAGAACGGTTGCGTTCCCGGGGAATATCAACTTTGCACGGAGAATATCTTCCAACAGCTAAAAACAAGTTGGTAAAGGATCTGCTCCCCAAGCTAGGGTTCCAGGCATCCGGTGAAAACCACTATCGTCTTGATATCTCAACGCACCGTTTTTTGCAATCAAAAATTTCAATCCATGGAGAAGACGATCAATGACCTATTACCCATATTTCGTGATGTGCTGGAAAATGATGAAATAGAAGTGAACGAGCAATCGGCTGCAAAAGATGTTCCTGGATGGGATTCGTTGAATCATATTTATATAGTGGTAGCCATTGAAAAAAAATTCAAGGTTAAATTCAAGTCATTACAGATTCAAAGTTGGAAATGCGTTGGGGATATCCTCAGGGATCTGAATGCACTGGGTTGAAAAGTCCTTATGTGGAGCGGAATTTTATCCACGATATCTTGGATGAGCGGGTGGATGCATGCATCGACTCTGTCTATATAAATGTCAGCAGCTATGTTGATAATTCGAGGCTGAAATAGGATGACTCCAGGATTAAGTTTTGAATAAAAGACATTCTTGCACTGATAAAATACACACAGAAGCATGGCATTAAAGAGATTATCTTGTATATCCCTCCCAATGCCCCCGGATGTGAAAAATCCAATCAAATGTAGAATGATACAAATATATTGTTTCCCACGAAGGGTTCCGGTATTTTGAATTTTATAGTCTCTACCATGATACATCCAATTTTATAGACCAAGTATATATCACCGAAAAAAAGGATTTTGACCATGCCAGTTATGTATCTTTTAAAGTACTACAGGTAAAAAAGATTCAAGGCAATCATCATATTTGAATAAATAAAACTGATTGTGCTCAATCATATCGCCCTCAGTATTTATTCACAATTAGAATATCATGCTGTTTAATTCTATATCCTTTCTCATCTTTCTGCCCATTGTCTTCTTCCTCTACTGGCTGAACATTCAGCGAAAAGAAAGATGGCAAAATGCCGTATTGTTATTCGCTAGCTACATTTTCTACGGCTGGTGGGATTGGCGCTTTCTCTTATTACTTGCCTTCTCCACATTATTGGACTATCTCGCAGGTATGGCAATTGAAACTACTACCTGGGAAGGAAGAAAAAAACTCATCCTCTGGACGACTGTTATACTCAATTTGCTTATCCTTGGATTTTTTAAGTATTTCAATTTCTTTATTAGTTCTGCAACATCTTTACTTGAGACACTCGGCTTTCAGGTCAACCCCTGGACCCTTAATATCATACTGCCGATTGGAATCTCGTTCTATACATTTCATGGTCTCTCGTATGTGATAGATATTTATTTTGGCAGAATTCGGTCGATTAATGACCCTTTTGTGTATAGTGTTTTTGTCTGCTATTTCCCCCTCCTCGTGGCAGGACCCATAGAGCGGGCCACCCACCTTCTTCCTCAATTACAAAAGAGAAGGACTTTCGATTATCATATGGCCATCGATGGTTTTCGTATCATCCTGTGGGGCTTCTTCAAAAAATTGGTGATAGCAGATTTAGTGGCAGTAGAGGTTGATCGAATATTTCAGGATCATACCATTTATGGGGGTGTGGCACTCATCTTAGGGAGTATCTATTTTGCCATACAGGTATATGCTGACTTTAGCGGTTATACCGATATCGCACGGGGCGTTTCAAGGTTATTTGGCATCGAGGTATTAGAGAATTTCCGTTCACCATATCTCAGCCGTTCGATCCCTGAATTTTGGAGCCGCTGGCATATCAGTTTGTCCTCCTGGCTGAATGATTACGTGTTTACACCAATCGCCATTGAATGGAGGGGTATGGGTCGGCATGGCATCATGCTAGCAGTCATGATCACATTTATCATATCGGGTCTATGGCACGGTCCGGCCTGGCATTTTGTTATCTGGGGCGCTTTACACGGGTTGTATTACTTACCTCATGTCTATCGTAAAAAGGGGGTTAGGAGTTTAGCGGTAAAAAGCCAGGGTGCCTTTTCCTGGAAGGATCTACCTGCCATCCTGCTGACTTTTTCCTTGGTCTGTATTGGTTACGTTTTTTTCAGGTCAGTTGACCTCCAGCAGGCAATTGATTATTTTTCAGGCATGGCCTCACACCCATGGTCACTTGGAGGTTATTTCGTAAAGTGGAATATCAATCTTTTATTGCTGTCTAGTATCCTGATTGACATCTTGGCGCAGAAGGGTTATTTTTCAGGGCGTTATAATACTTTCTTTTTATTGTTGGAGTCCCTCATCTTGGGTCTACTGATTTTTACGGTCGGAAATTTTGGAAGTGTAGAATTCATCTATTTCCAATTCTGAGAAGTATGAAAAGATTTGTCGGTCAAATATTCATTATCATTATATCAATTCATGTCTTGCTCATTTTGACAGACATTTTTTATACTTGGACGCTTTCCCAGGTTCCAGTACATGGCATTTCAAAAAATCAGAAAGTTGATTATATCATTGCTGGAGATTCACGTACGCTTCCGTTGAGGGCACCCTATGTGTCTTTCGTGACCGGGAAAAAAGTACTTAATTTTTCTTCTCCCGCATACGTTCTCGATGATATCATCGAACTACTATATTTTTTCTTCCGTTCAGGGAACAAAGCCGATAAGATAATTTTACAGGTAGATCAAAAATTTGGGTCCAGACTGCAGAGTAAAAAACAGTTTATTTATCAGCCATATCTTTTCCGAGAGCAATGGATACAAGCCAGATATCCATTTCGCTTTTATGCTGAAAATAATAAGAATATCACCCCCTCCCTTGTTTTGAACAGCTTCAAAAAAATACTCTCGGGCTTTGATTTCAATGAGTATTTGGATACTGTAAATATCAAAATGAACCATTACGTTGTCAATCCTAGGCTTGATGTAGATTTCACGCAGGATCATCTTAGAATCGAGAATATCATCACTCTAAAGAACTATTTGCTGCAAAATGGTGTGTAGGAACTAATCCTTTATTCGCCACCATATATTCCTGCCTGGGGAGAGACGCAGGCAGATCAGCATCATTTCAAGAAGGCCATTGCCAAATCTGGCATCAAGTACTACGACCTATCCAACATCTATA
>Ga0194112_10010684_pt1 | contig 11491 bp, 13 predicted proteins | sample TA2MahC400mmetaG_FD_146191 | JGI IMG/M metagenome (GOLD analysis project Ga0194112, IMG submission 146191) | Freshwater microbial communities from Lake Tanganyika, Tanzania - TA2015016 Mahale Deep Cast 400m | ecosystem: Environmental > Aquatic > Freshwater > Lake | place: Tanzania: Lake...
GTCTCGACCTTCGGCGACGGGGCCACCTCGGAAGGCGACTTCCATGAAGGCCTGAACTTCGCCGGCGTCTTCCGGACCCCGAACGTCTTCGTTTGTTACAACAACCAGTGGGCGATCTCCACCCCCCGGCGCCGCCAAACGGCCTCGGAGACGATCGCCGAAAAAGCCGCCGCCTACGGCTTTCCGGGAATCGCCGTCGACGGAAACGACATCCTGGCGGTCTTCGCGGCGGTGAGCGAGGCCCTGGAACGGGCCCGGTCCGGCGGGGGTCCGACCTTCATCGAAGCCGTGACCTACCGGATGGGCGACCATACGACCGCCGACGACGCCCGCAAGTATCGCCCCGAAGGAGAAGTCAAGACCTGGGAGAGCCGCGATCCCATCCTCCGCTGCCGGGCCTATCTTCGTGAAAAAGACCTTTGGGACGAGACCTTCGAAACGGACATCAAGGAAAAGGCGATGTCGAACATCGAAAAGGCCGTGGCCGAAGCCGAGGCGAGGCCGGCCGCGGCGCCGGAAGATGTTTTTGCCTTCACTTACCGGGAGATGACGCCCCGCCTCCAAAGTCAGCTCGCCGAACTCCGGGAGATCCTCGAGGAGGCGGGCCGATGAAGATGACCATGGTCCAGGCCCTCAATCAGGCTCTTGCCCAGGAGATGGCCCGCGACCCGCGGATCGTCGTCCTCGGTGAGGACGTCGGGCGAGACGGCGGGGTCTTCCGGGTCACCGAAGGCCTCATCGAGCGATTCGGGGAGCGGCGGGTGATCGATACCCCCTTGGCCGAATCGGGTATCGTCGGGGTTTCGGTCGGGATGGCCGCCCTCGGCCTCAAGCCGGTCGCTGAAATCCAATTCATGGGCTTCATCTACCCCGCCTTCAATCAGATTCTCTCCCATGTCGCCCGGCTCCGGAACCGGACCCGGGGACGGTTCACGGCTTCCCTTGTCATCCGGACGCCCTACGGAGCGGGAGTCCGGGCCCTCGAACACCATTCCGAGAGCACGGAAGCCTTCTTCTGCCACATCCCGGGCCTGATCGTCGTCGTCCCCTCGAGTCCGGCCGAGGCCAAGGGGCTTCTCGCGGCCGCGATCCGGAGCGAGGACCCCGTCATTTTCCTCGAGCCGACCCGGCTCTATCGGGCCGGGAAAGAGGACGTCCCTGAAGATCCGTTCGAAATTCCCCTCCGGCGGGCCCGGGTCGTCCGCGAGGGGACGGACCTCACGGTCGTCGGCTGGGGGGCGATGATTCCGTCGATCCTCAAGGCCGCCGAGGACGCGGCTTCTTCGGGTGTATCCGTCGAGGCGGTCGACCTCCGGACGCTGACCCCCTTCGACGAGGAGACGATCCTCGCCTCGGTCGGAAAAACAGGCCGGGCGGTCATCGTCCATGAAGCCCCGAAAAACGCCGGGATCGGGGCGGAAATCGCGGCCGTCATTGCTGAAAAAGCCCTTCTCAGCCTCGAGGCCCCGGTCCTCCGGGTTGCCGCGCCGGACATCACGCCTCCCCTGCCCAAGACCGAGGACTATTATTACGTCGGTCCCGAGAAAATCCTCCGCGGGATTCGACGGACGATGGAGTTCTGACCATGGCTCATGCCTTCCGTTTTCCGGACGTCGGCGAAGGGATCACCGAGGGCGAAATCGTCCGCTGGCTCGTGGCCGAGGGGGACGAGGTCAAGACCGACCAGCCCCTGGCCGAGATCGAGACCGACAAGGCCGTCGTCGAGATGCCTTCGCCCTACGCCGGCACCGTCCTCAAGCTCCACCACCGGGAGAAGGATATCATCAAGGTCGGATCCGTCCTGGTGACGATCGGCGAAAAAGGCGAGCGCGTTCCCGAAGCGGCCGAAGTTCCGTCCGCCGCGCCGGGTCCCGGAAGACCGGCCGCGGCCCCGCCGGCCCCGGCTTCAGGGACGGAGCTCCCGGCAACACCCAAGGTTCGAAAGCTCGCCAAGGATCTGGGCATTGACCTGCAAGCCGTCACGGGAACGGGCCCTCAAGGACGGATCACCGAGAGCGACGTCCGGGCCGCCAAGCCGAAACCCGCCGCGCCAGCCGTCAAGGTCAAGGCGAAATATGATTTCTACGGTTCGCTCGAACGCGTTCCTCTTCGCGGCGTCCGACGGGCGACGGCCAAGCGGATGCGGGAATCCGTGGACAAGGCGGCCCATGTCACCCATTTCGACGAGGCCGACGCCTCGGCTCTCATCCGACTCCGCGATCGATTCAAAGCCGAAGCCGAGTCCCGGGGGATCAAGCTGACCTATCTGCCGTTCATCGTCAAGGCCGTCGCCGCGGCCCTCAAGATCCATCCCTTCCTGAACGCGACTCTCGACGACGAGGAGGCGGAAATCATCCTCAAGTCCTATGTCAACATCGGCATCGCCGTCGACGTTCCCGACGGCCTGATCGTCCCCGTCGTCAAGATGGCCGACCAGAAAGGCGCTCTCGAGATCGCCGGGGAAATCCAAAGCCTCGCCAAAGCGGCCCGGGAGAGGACGCTCGACCTCGCCGACCTCAAGGGGGGGACGTTCTCGATCACGAACGTCGGCGTCCTCGGCGGCGAGGCGGCCACTCCGATCATCAATTATCCCGAGGTCGCCATTCTGGCGACCATGAGGATCGCCGACCGCGTCCGGGCCGAAAACGGCCGGCCCGCCGTCAAGAAAACGCTCCCTCTCTGTTTGTCATTCGACCATCGGGTCATCGACGGGGCCGAGGCCGCCCGCTTCACGACCGACCTCAAGAAGATCCTGGAAAACGAGGATGCCCTCGCCCGGGCCGCCCAGGCTATCTAGGGCGGTTGCCGGGGTCGAGAAAGACGACCTTCGGCACGTGGAATTCGATCTCCTCGTCCTCGAGCTGGACGTAGGTGACGACGATCAGGACATCGCCGGCTTGAGCTTTGGGGGCCTCAGCCCCATAGACCGAAACTTTTCCCGATCCCGCTTTTTCCCGGATGACGTAGGTCGAGAACCTCTCCCCGTTGGTGATGTTGGAGACGTGGACTTTCTCGTAGGGGATGAGGTCGGCCGCGGCCAGGAGGTCTTCGTCCAGGCCAAGGCTGCCCTCGGAGTGCAGGTTGGCGTCGGTGACGACGGCCCGGTGGAGCTTCGACTTGAGCAAGGTTCGGCGCATGGCATTCTCCTCAATTTCCGACGATCATGCGTGACGTTGGTCGCCTCGGGGATGGGCGTAAAGTCACGTTCAGGTCCAGGCTATCTCTTCCTCCGTCCGTCCTTCTCGGCGTAACTCGAGGGGACGTAGTAGAGGGAGGTTTTCTTCATCTTCCCGATTTGGGCGACGATGTCCTCGAGGTCGGCCTCGCGGCCGAGGTCGAGGTCGTCCGACTTGACGACAAGGAGGGGGGCGGCCTGGTAGTTGAAGAAAAAATAGTCGAAGGCCTCGATGAGGTCCTGGAGGTACTTCTCGGAGATGTTCCTTTCGAGCGGCGATCCCTCCCTGGCCACCCGGCGGACGAGGGTCTGGAGGGAAATTTGAAGATAAATGACGAGGTCGGGCCTGGCCACCCGCTCGGCGAAGACGCCGTAAATTTTCTCGTAGACGACAAGCTCGTCGTCGGTCAGGGTCTGGTAGGCGTAAATCTTGTCCTTTTCGATGATGTAATCGCAGAAGATCCGCTCCTCGAAAAGGTCGCGCTGGACGAGCCGGACCTGCTGATGGTAGCGGTTGACGAGGAAGACGAGCTGGGCCAGGAAGGCCGCGCCGTCCTTTTCGTCGTAAAAATCCTTGAGGTAGGGATTTTCGGTTCGGTCGAGAACGACCCGCCCCCCCATCCGCTGGGCCAAAAGCCCGGCCAGTTTCGTCTTTCCGGAATGGAAGACCCCCTCGACGGCGATGTGCTTGAAACCGGCATCAGGTCCTTCGGGCATGGGCGGCGGCTCGAGGCGAGCCAGTTATAGCGGATCAGGCTGGCCAAGTCAACTTGGAGGGCAAGCCCGCCCGGCCTTTCATGGGGCGGGAGGCGGGTGGACCGAACCCGGGCCGGCGGGCGGAGAGTCGATCCGTCCGGGGATGACGATCCAGGCAATGAGGTAGAAGACGAGCATCGGGATGACGACGCTGATGAGGGCGATGGCCGTGAAAATCAACCGGACGAGAGAGACATCGACGTCGAAATATTCGGCCAGGCCGCCGCAGACGCCGCCGATCATCCGCTGGTTCAGGGACCGATAAAGGCGTTTGGCCATTTCCTGGCCCTCCTTTCATTGGCTGATCCGGATCGGAAGAAGGACCGTCGTGATGCCTTTTCACCGCGGCTCCCGCTGGATGGCGAAGGCCGTATCGTTGGGCATGAGCCTGTGGAGAAGCCCGGTCTTCGGGCATCGTTTCTCCGGGCTATTGTATCTCGGCCCGACGGCTTTTTCAAACCCGCGCCTTTCCGGTCCGTTCGCGGCGGAAATTCTTGACTCCACCCGGCCTCTGTGGTATCCGATAGGTGCCGATTTTCGGGCGCAAAACCATATCTTCCGCGGAGGTCAAGTTTCATGCACGGATGGACAGGCTCGATTCTCCGGGTCAACCTTTCGACGAAATCGCACCGCAAGGAGTCCTTCAGCGAGGATTTCGCCCGCCGCTGGGTCGGCGGGCGGGGTTTCGCAGCCAAGATCCTCTACGACGAAGTCCCGCCGGGAACCGATCCTTTCGGTCCCGACAACAAGCTCGTCGTCGCCCTCGGGCCGATCGCCGGCATTCCCGCCCCGAACACGGGGAAAGCCGTCGTCGCCGCCAAGTCCCCCTTGACCGGGTTCTACGGCGACGGCAACCTCGGCACCCGCGTCTCGGAACAGCTCCGGAAGGCGGGCTACGACGCCCTGATCGTCGAAGGCAAGGCCGACGGGCCGACGATCCTCTACATCGAAGACGAAAAAGTCGAATTCCTGCCCGCCGACGAGATTTGGGGCAAGGGGACCTATGCGACCAACGATCACATTTACGGGAAATACGGGGCCGGCGTCGGAGTGCTCAACATCGGCCAGGGAGGGGAAAACCTGAACCGTTACGCCGTCGTTCGGAGCCTCGAGGGGCGGGCCGGGGGGCGTCCGGGGATGGGTGCCGTCATGGGTTCGAAGCTCCTCAAGGCCATTGTCGTCAAGGGCACCCGACCGATCCCTCAGGCCGATCCCCAGACGATGAAGGCCCTCGGCTTCGGCGACCTCAAGGAGGTCGGCCGAATCGACAAGGAGACGGGCTGGTCCATCCAGAGCACCACCGGGGTCCTGGCCTGGTGCAACGAGGTCGCCGGGCTTCCCGTGCGCAATTTCCGCAAGACCCGTCACCCCGAAGCCTGGAAAATCGACGGCGAACGGCTGAACGAGGCTCGGATCGCGACCTACGGCTGCCCGAACTGCACGATGCGCTGCGGGATCACCATCCGCGACCGGGAAGGCCGGGAGTCCGAGCTCGATTACGAGAACATCGGCCTTCTCGGGGCCAACCTCGAGATCTTCGAACTCGACCAGGTCGGCTCCCTGAACTACCTCTGCGATGAATACGGAATCGATACGATGTCGGCCGGTTGCGTCCTGAGTTTCTACGCCGACGCCATCGACCGCGGCGCGGCCAGAGGCGATTTCATGTTCGGCGACGCCGAAGCGGCCAAGAAACTCCTGACGATGGCCGCGCACCGCGACGGGGAGCTCGGCAACCTCCTGGCCGACGGCTCTCTGCGGATGGCCCGGGCCTTCGGCCGCGGCTCCGAGGCCTATGCCATGCAGGTCAAAGGCCTCGAGGTCGCGGCTTACAATTGCAAATTCATCCCCGGCCAGGCCCTGGCCTTCGGCGTCGCGGCCATCGGGGCCCATCATCGGGAAGCTTGGATCATCACTTTCGAACTCAAGAACACGACCCGCGAGTCCTACGGCCCGGAAAAGGCGGCCAAGGTCATCGATCTCCAGCGCATCCGCGGCGGGATGTTCGAGTTCATCGTCGCCTGCCGCTTCCCCTGGATCGAGCTCGGCTGGGGCCTGGACAACTATCCGAAATATTTCAACGCCGCGACCGGCCTGAACTGGGGCCTGGAGGACATGTGGCGCGTCGCCGACCGGATCTACGGCCTGATCAAGTTGAACTATCTCCGCGAATTCCCGAACGCCTCCCGCCAGGATGACTATCCTCCCGCCGTCTGGTTCGACCCGGCCAACGCCGATACGGACGGCCCGATCGCCGGCAAGGTCCTCGAGCGGGACAAGTACGACGGCCTTCTCCAGCATTACTACGACCAGCGCGGCTACGACCAAAGGGGAATCCCGACCCGGGCGACCCTGGCCCGGCTCGGCCTTGAGGCGGAAGCCGCCGCGGCCGAAAAATTCGGCCGCTTGACCTGAGCCGGAGATGAAAGTCCGGGTCAAGCTCATCGGGCCGCTGGTTTACGAGGCCGGCTTCAGCGAAAAGGACGTCGAGCTGCCCGAAGCGGCGACGGTTGAAGCCCTGCTCGCCGGGCTGGCCTTGTCGCAGAGACGCCCGAGAATCGTCACCCGGAACGGCCGGGCGGTCGTCCCCCAGGAAATTCTCGAGGAGGGCGACCGGATCGCCGTCTCCCCGCTCTATTCGGGCGGATAATCAACGGGGACGGGACCCGATTTTCTGAAATCGGGATCCTATCCCCCTTCGTCCAGGAAGGCAGGATGGCCGAAACTTCGATTCTCATCAACGGCACATGGCGGCCGGCGAGGCCCGTCGGATCGTTTCGAGCGTTTGATCCTTCAACCGGCGTACCCCTGCCGGAGCTTTTCCCGGTCTCCTCCCGGGAAGACGTTCTCGAAGCGCTCGAGGCCGGACGGAAAGCCGCCCTCGAACTCGCGGCAAGGCCTCCCGAGACGATCGCCGGTTTTCTCGAACTCTTCGCCCGGCGGATCGTCGAGCGGGCCGAAGAGATCGTCGCCGTCGCCCATTGCGAAACAGCCTTTCCGATCGAGCCCCGGCTCCGCCTGAACGAGCTGCCGCGGACGGCCGACCAGATTCGCCAGTCCGCCGAGGCCGCCCGCGACCGCTCCTGGCGCCGGGCGACGATCGCGTCGAAGCTCAACATCCGGTCCATGTACGGCCCCCTGGGCGGCCCGGTCGTCGTCTTCGGACCGAACAATTTCCCCCTGGCCTTCAACGCCGTCGGAGGAGGAGACGCGGCCGCGGCCATCGCCGCCGGAAATCCGGTGATCGCCAAGGGCCATCCCGGCCATCCCTCGACGACGAGGCTTTTCGCCGAAATCGCGGCCGGCTGTCTGGCCGAGACCGACATGCCGAAAGCGACTCTCCAATTGGTTTATCACCTCAACCCGGAGGACGGACTCAGTCTGGTCGCCCATCCCTGGACAGGCGCGACGGCGTTCACCGGAAGCCGCGCGGCGGGCCTCAAGCTCAAGGAAGCCGCGGACAGGGCCGGAAAGCCGATTTATCTCGAAATGTCGTCCGTCAACCCCGTTTTCATCCTCCCCGCGGCCATGCGGGAGCGGGGGGAACAGATCGCCGCCGATCTCTTTGCCTCGTGCAGCTTGGGGGCCGGCCAGTTCTGCACCAAGCCGGGGCTCGTCATTTTCGTCAACGACGACGCCGGCCGCCGCTTCGTCGAGGCCGCCCGAGGCCTTTTCGAGCAGCCGCCCTCGGGCTATCTCGTCGGGCCCGGGCTCATCGGCGGCCTCAAGGCCGCGATCGCCAAGATGAAGCTTCAGAAAGCCTTTGTCCTCGTCGGAGGAACAGAGACCGACGGGCCGGGATTCGGGTTCGCGAACACTCTTCTCGCCGTCCATGCCTGGGACTTTCTCCGGTCTCCGGATGTCTTCCAGCAGGAAGCGTTCGGGACGGCGACCGTTCTCGTCTTCGCTCCCGACGTCGAGGAGATGACCGCCGTCGCCGAGGCGTTGGGAGGAAACCTCGCCGGCTCGATTTACAGCCACGGGCAGGGCGAAGACGACGGCCTCTATCGAACGATCGAGCCTCTGCTTCTCCGGGGCGTAGGCCGCGTCCTGAACGACAAGATGCCCACAGGCCTGGCCGTCGTCCCGGCCATGGTCCACGGCGGGCCTTTCCCCGCGACGGGGCATCCCGGATTCACTGCGGTCGGCATCCCGGCGGCGATGCTCCGCTTCGCCGCCCTCCGATGTTACGACAATGTCCGTCCGGATCGGCTGCCCGAAGAGCTCAGGGACAAGAACCCGACCGGACGAATGTGGCGACTCATCGACGGCGAGTGGACTTCGCGAGACGTTTTTTCCTGAGCCTCATCAGCAACTCGACGGCGAGGTTGGCCTGCATGGAGGCGACGACGCCGACCCGGGGGGCCATGGGCGAGACGCCCGGCGCAGGCTCCGAGCTTTCGTCGCCGATGAGGAAGAGATTTCCGATCCGCCGCTCGCGGATTTTGCGATTCCCGCCGTAACCGGAAAGCCCGGAGGCGGCGATGATCGGACGCCCGGGAAAGGCGGCGAGCCAGGCTTCGATCAGCATCTGCTTCTCCTCGGCCCGGTCGAAGGCTTCGATGAGGAGGTCCGCTTCGGCGAACAGCCGTCCGACGTTCCGGCGGTTGATCCGGAGGGGCAGGGCGGCGATCTCGGTCAAAGGATGGATTTTTTTTAGGTTTTCCGTCAGGGCATCGACTTTCAGCCGGCCGACCTGTTTCCAGAAGTATTGTTGCCGGTTGAGGTTGGAAATTTCGATGCGGTCATAGTCGGCAATGATGAGCTTGCCGATTCCTGCCCGAACGAGGGCCACGGCGACGTTCGATCCCAGGCCGCCGGCGCCGGCGATTCCGACGACGCTTCGCCTCAAGACCCGGAGGACTCCGGGGTCGTGACAACGAAAAAACGCCTTTTCCCCCTCGCGAACGGCCGCGCCATACGCTTTCTTCGCCGAAAACGACAAGCCCTTTTTAGTCATCCCTTCCCGCCTTTCCGGGACCCGGCCCGTCCGGCGGCCGGCCGGCCGATCGCCTCCACGAAATCGGCGATTTCCGCGATTTGCCCGGGTTCGAAGACGGAAACGCCCGCCTCGACCGGAAAATCGGCGACGATGGCCCGCAGCTCTCCCTGACGGAACCGGGCCTTTTCCGCGACGCCGCGACGGAGGACCTCGATTTTCGGAACATCCATTTCCGTCCGCCCCCCTTCGACGAAAATAAAATCGACATCGCCGAAGAACGCCGCCGTCTTCCCGTCCCTTGGCCGGCGTCCGGGAAGAGGGTAGAGGACGGCCATCCGCCCGGGCCCGACGAGGGCGACGCCGCAGGCGCCGGCGCGGAGAAAGAGATTCGAGTCCTTGCCCCGAGGCCCGAAGTCGAAGCCGTGGCCGCAATGCTTGATCACGGCCACCGTCCGGCCGCGTCGCCGGAGGGACGCGACCAGCTTCCGGAGAATGGTCGTTTTTCCCGTTCCCGACCGCCCGACGAAAGCGATGACTTCCGCCCGACCGGCCCGCGGTTTGCCCATCTCCGATTCGCCTCAGAGGCCGAGCTCGGCGTCGATGCCTTGCATCGCCGCCAGGGCGAGGGCGATGAACTCGTCGAGCTCCAGCCCCAATCGGCGGCACTCCTCGATCTCCTCCCGCCGCGCCCCGCGGGCGAAGCTCTTCTCCTTGTAGCGTCGTTTGACGAACTCAAGGTCGATGCTTTTGAGCTTCTTGTCGGGATGCATCAAGGCCGCGGCGATGATCAGGCCGGTCAAGGGATCGATGGCGAAGATCGCCCAATCCATCAGACTCTCGCAGGGGACCTTGGCGGCATGGGCCCGGACGGCGTGGATGATGTCCGGGGCGAGCCCCTCGGCCTCGAGGATTTTCACGGTCTCGGTCGTGTGGAGGTCGGGGCTTTTCTCGGTCAGCTCATAGTCGAGGTCGTGAACGAGGCCGGCTAGGCCCCAAGGCTCGGGATCGCGGCCGAGCCGGGCGGCGGCCGCCCTCATGCACGACTCGACGGCCAGACAGTGCTTGACGAGGTTCTTGTTCTTGAGATGCCGCCTGATGAGGTCCAAGGCTTCGCTTCGGGTCATGATGTCTTCTCCTTGGCCGCGGGCGCCGGGGATTTCAAGAAGAGGATCGTCGTCCGGTCCGCCTCCGGCTCGAAATAGGCGATCCACAGGCGGGCATCGAGCCAGTGGGGACCGGCACGGATGTCCCGGGGAGTCTGGAAGGCGACGACTCGATCTCCGCCCAAACGGGGACAAGCGACAAGGGATGTCGTCGGGGACGCGGCGAAGATATGCGTCCCGGCCAAAACGGGCGCATAGAGGCCCCGGCCCGGCAGGGGGTGCCACCACAACGTCGTCCCCGTCTTGACCGAAAGGCAAAAGAGGACATGATTGGAAAGAACGGCGAATATTCGTCGGCCGTCGAAGGCCGGCGGGCCGGAGAATATCCCGCCCAGTCTGACCGACCAGCGCCGCTTCAGGGAAGGGAGATTCCAGCCGGCGATCGAGTGATCCTCCAAGCCGGAGACAAGAATGTCCCCGGCGACCAAAGCCGGCCCAACCAGGACACCGCCGGCATCCCGCGAGGCCAGGGGCTTGCCCTCGGGGCCGACGAGGTGGATTTTTCCGTCCGCCGTCCCGAAGACCAGACCTCCGCGCCAGGGAATCAAGGATGAACGGACGGCCGAGGAGGCGTCAAGAGTCCACTTGCCCTTGCCCGTCCGGGGCTCCACGGCGACGACCTTCGTCCTTTCCGATCCAAAAACGACCAGTCCGGAAAAACCCGCCGGGGCCGGGGCGACGGGCCGGCCGGGTTCGTTTTTCCAGACGACCTTCCCCTCGAGATCAAGGCCGAACATCCGGCCCGTCCGGTCGACGACGACGAGGCGTTCTCCGACGGCGAGAGGGGAACCGTCGATCGGAACCGGAGCCGAGTAGCTCCAGCGGAGGGTCCGTTTGGCCGCGTCGACGGCATAGACTCGGCCCGATCGGGTGGCCAGAAGGACGAGCTCTTTCCCGGCCTCTTGCAAGGAGCCGGTGATTTCCCCATCCACGGAAAGCCGGCCGTCGACGGCGAGGGGGAATTTCCAAGCGGATTCCTCGGCCGGGGGGCGGAGGCTCGCCAGGGAGCAGCCTCCCAGCCCCAAGGCCGCCGACGAGATGAGGGCACCGAAGAGCCGGATGGACATGGCGAAGCAATCATTATAGCACACGGCCTCTTTACATCGGTCCGCCAAATTGCTACAATTTCGATAGAAAAACCATGGTCAATTACATCCTTCTCTACAAGATCAAGAAGAAGGTCAAAGCGTTGATCAAGGACAAGCTCGTCCTCGGCGAGCTGGCCACGACCCCCAGCTCGTGCCTCGATTGCCTGGCCACCGACCTCAGTTGGGAGATGTACTACCTGCTCAAGGAAAAAGAGGAAGACTGATCAATCCGTCCCGGTCTCGGGCGGCCGTCGCCATTTCGCCTTGGCGGCTTCCCACCACGCCATCCGCTTCCGGATGTCCTTCTCGAAGCCGAAGGCTCCCGGCTCGTAGAAGCGCTTTCCCCTCAGCCGCTCGGGCATCGTCT
>Ga0194112_10010689_pt1 | contig 11487 bp, 8 predicted proteins | sample TA2MahC400mmetaG_FD_146191 | JGI IMG/M metagenome (GOLD analysis project Ga0194112, IMG submission 146191) | Freshwater microbial communities from Lake Tanganyika, Tanzania - TA2015016 Mahale Deep Cast 400m | ecosystem: Environmental > Aquatic > Freshwater > Lake | place: Tanzania: Lake...
CCTCGACGCCATCGCGCACATGGACAGGGCGGACGACGACATCGGGCTGGACACGATCGAGATGGGGGCGACCATTGCGGTGGCGATGGAGGGCGGCCTGCTGCCCTTCGGGGACGCCGCGGGCGCACTCCGCCTGCTCGACGAGGTCCGCAAGGGCACGCCGCTCGGCCGCATCCTCGGCTCGGGGGCCGCGGTCACGGGCAAGGCATTCGGCGTCAGCCGCATCCCGTGCGTGAAGGGCCAGGCCATGCCCGCCTACGACCCAAGGGCCGCGAAGGGCATCGGGGTCACTTACGCCACGAGCACGATGGGCGCGGACCACACGGCCGGCTACGCCATCGCGCAGAACGTGCTCGGCGTCGGCGGCTCGGTGAATCCGTTGAAGCCGGAGGGCCAGGCGGCCCTCAGCGCCGCCCTCCAGCAGGCCACGGCCGCGCTCGACAGCACGGGACTGTGCCTCTTCGTCGCCTTCTGCGTCCTCGACGTGCCCGACGCGGGCCAGGCCGTCGTGGACATGGTGAACGCCCACTGCGGCACGAGCTGGTCGCCGGGCGACTACCTTGAGATTCTCGGCAAGGCCACGCTGCGGGCGGAGCGGGCCTTCAACCGCGCCGCGGGCTTCGGGGCCGCCGACGACCGCCTGCCCCACTTCATGAAGGTGGAGGCGCTGCCGCCCCACAACACCGTTTTCGACGTCCCCGACGAGGAGCTCGATGGCGTCCATGCCGGACTCTGATGCACGGATCACGGTGCAGGTCATGCTGCGGTCGGTCCTGGGTCGGTATCGGCCTGACCCCAGGGACCGCAAGCCGTTCGCCGTCCAACTGGCGCCGGGCGCGACGGTGCGGGACCTTCTTGCGAAGCTGGGCGTGCCCGAGGCGGTGGCCAAGCTCATCTTCGTGGACCACGTCCGCTGCGACCCATCGGCCGTGCTGAACGACGGCGCGAGCGTGGACGTGTTTCCGCCGATTGCGGGGGGGTGAGCGGCCCTCTTGATCGTCCTCGTCCTCGTCCTCGTCCTCGACTCCTCTCTTCCCCAAGGCAAGAGAATCGAGGACGAGGGACGAGGACGAGGGACGAGGACGATTGAAGAGCGATCTGGCGCGCTTTGACTTTCCGGCGAGTGTGTGCTATAGTTTGGCGAGTTGTGAGCGATACGTCCTGGGGCTTGAGAGGATGCCTTTGTGGACGCGAGCAAGCTGACGGAGAAGGCGGCGGTGGCCGCCGAGCGGGGGAACTTCGATTACGCGATCGACCTCTACGTGCGGCTGCTGGAGCTCCAGCCGAAGCACGTGGAGGCCCGCAAGGCGCTCCGCGCCGTGGAAATCCGCCGCTGCCAGGAGCGCGGGGTCACGAAGTCCGGCGCAGGCGGCTGGTTCCGCGGACTCGGGCATCTCGTCTCCGCAGGCATCTACATCGTCATCCGCAAGCCCGAGAAGGCGATGATCGCCTGCGAGTCGTTCCTCAAGAACGACCCCTACAACAAGTCGGTGCTGCGCCTCCTTGCCCGCGCGGCGGAGAAGGCGGGCTACCTGGACACCGCGGTGCTGGTGCTGGAGGACGTGCGGACCGGCTCCGGCTCGCCGACCAAGGGCATCGGAAAGCGGGGCTACGTGAAGGTGCTCCGGCAGCTCGGCGAGCTCTACGCGCAGACCGAGCGCCTGCCCCTGGCCGCCGAACGCATCGAAGAGGTCCTCAGGCTCCTCCCCGGCGACCGCGAGGCCGAACGCCGCATCCGGGACATCGCGGCCCAGCGCTCGATGAAGGAGGGCGGCTGGGACAAGGCGGGCAAGGCCGGCGGATACCGCGAGGTCCTCAAGGACGAGGAAGGCGCCAAGCGCATGGAGGACTCCCAGCGCGACATCCGCACCCGCGAGGACATCCTGGCCGCCATCGAGCGCGTCAAGAACGACCTCGTGAAGGACCCCAACAACACGCGCCACCTCACCCAACTGGGCGACCTCTACAAGATGCTGAAGGACTGGGCGGCGGCCCGCACCCAGTACGACAAGGCCCAGAAGATCGACCCGCACAACTTCATGGTCACCGAGCGGCAGGGCGACCTGCGCCTCGCCGAGATGGACGAGGAGATCGAGCGCGAGGCCAAGGACCCAACCAAGAAGGAGCATGTCGCCCAACTGCGCAAAGAGCGGATGCAGTTCGCCTTCGGCGAGTACCAGCGGCGTGCGAAAGCCCGGCCCCAGGACCTTCCCACCCGCTTCGCCCTCGCCAACGTCCTCTACGAGGCGGGCCGCTTCAAGGAGGCATCGGCGCAGTTCCAGCTCGCCTCGCGCGACCCGCAACACCGCCGGACCGCGCTCCACCGCCTGGGCATCTGCTTCCAGAAGCAGGGGCTCGTGGACCTCGCCGTTGAGCAATATGAGAAGGCGATCTCCGGCGCCAGCATCGTGGACCAGGAGGTCAAGGACATCCTGTATGCCCTGGGCGAGGCGCACGAGAGCCACGGGCGGCTCCCACAGGCCCTGGAGGCATACAAGCGGCTGTTCGAGGTGGACATCGGCTACCGCGACGTCTCGAAGAAGATCGAGGACCTGTACAAGCAAGGCGCCAGGGACGAGAGCTAGCCCGCATTTCTGGCGAAATGCGGGAAGCCCGAGATCCCAAATCCCAAATCCGAAGGAATACCAAAGCCGAAAACGCCAACCCCCAGAACCTCATTGGAGGCATTCATGCCGAGGTCAGGAACGACGAAGAAGCGTATTCGCCAGAATATCAAGCGGCGCCTTCGGAACCGCGCGGCCAAGGGCGCGGTGAAGGCGCAGGTGAAGAAGCTCCTCACGACGCTTGAGGGCGGCGACGCCGAGGGCCGGGCACGCGAGTTCAAGGCCGCGGTCCGCGCGCTCGACAAGGCGGCCGCCCACGGCGTGCTCCACAAGAACGCCGCGGCCCGCCGCAAGTCCCGCCTCGCGGCGAGGCTCAAGAAGGCATCCGCTGCCACGCCTGCGCCCCAGGCCTGAAGGGAGTGGATGACTGGATGACTGGATGACTGGATGGGTGTCGGACAATCATCCATTCATCCACCGATCCAAACATCCCCTTGTATGGAAGCAGTTCTCAAGGATGCTCTAGGGCATGCCCGCGCCGACTACGCGGAGGTCCGCGTGGAGCGGAGAACCTCCACGCGGATCAGCTACGTCGGCCGCGAGCTGGAGGACCTCTCCGGCTTCACCTCCGCCGGCGGATGCGTCCGCGCGCTCGTCAAAGGCGGCTGGGGCTTCGTGGCCTTCAACGACCTCGGCGACCTGCCGCGCTACGTGCGCCTGGCCTGCGAGCAGGCGGCCCTTGTGGGGCGCACGAAGAGCCAGTTGGCGCCAGTCGTCCCGGCCACGGACAGCGTGGCGGCGCGGCCCGACTCTGACCCCCGCCAAGTGCCTCTCGCCCAGAAGGAAGCCCTCTGCCGGCACTATAACGGCCTCATCCTGGCACGCGAGCGGGTCCAGACCTCCAGCGTGCGCTACCACGATTCCTGGGCCGAGACGACGTTCGTCTCCACCGACGGCGCGTGCGTCCGACAGGAGGAGGTCTTCTGCGGCGCCGCGCTCGCCGCGATTGCCAAGGACGGGATGAACGTCCAGCGCGCCCACAAGGGCGTGGGCGACCTCCGCGGCTACGCAATCGTCGAGGGCCTCGACGCCGACTGCGAGAGGGTCACGGAGCGCGCCGTCGCGCTCCTGGCGGCAGAGCCGGTGAAGGGCGGACGCCACACCGTCATCATTGACCCCCTCCTCGCCGGGGTGTTCGCGCACGAGGCATTCGGGCACCTCAGCGAGGCGGACTTCGTCTACGAGAACCCGCCGCTGCGCGAGATGATGCAGCTAGGCAGACGCTTCGGGCAGGACCACCTGAGCATCGTGGACGACCCGACGCTGCCCAACGAGGCCGGCTCCTACCGCTTCGACAGCGAGGGCACGCCCGCCCGCCGCACCGAGCTGATCAAGGGCGGCGTGCTCGCCAGCCGCCTCCACTCGCGCGAGACCGCCGCCAAGATGGGCGAGGAGCCTACCGGCAACGCACGCGCAATCAGCCACCAGTTCCAGCCCATCGTGCGGATGTCCAACACCTACATCGAGCCGGGGAAATGGGCGCTGGATGACCTCCTGTCCGACACGGGCGAGGGGCTGTACGTCCGCGGCTCGCTCGGCGGCCAGACCGAGATGGAGATGTTCACGTTCTCGGCCGAAGAGGCGTTCGCCATCCGGGGCGGCCGCCGCGCCGAGCGGCTCCGCGAGGTGGTCCTCACGGGCAATGTCTTCGAGACCCTTGCGAGCATAGACGCGGTCGGGAGCGACCTCGCCTTCTACGGCGGCCTGGGCGGCTGCGGCAAGGGCGAGCAGAGCCCGCTCCGCGTCTCCACAGGCGGCCCACACATCCGCATCCGAAACTGCCTTGTTGGGGGGCGTTGAGTGTGGTAGATGAGTATAGCCCCCAGTTCTGGTGTTCTGCGCGCGGGCCGACGCTCCGAATGGAGCGTACTATAGCAGCCCAGGGCGAAGCCCTGCTCTTTGCCCACATCTTCTGGGGGCTGGGGTTTAGCCCCCGAATGGGGGCGTTTGAGCCGTAGCCCAGGGCGACCGAAGGGAGCCCTGGGAAAAGGCCCCGCCAGCGTAGAGCCCCCGAAGCGGGGCGATTCAATGGGCGTGAAACGCCCCCTTCGGGGGCTTGGATGCGGGGGACGCGCGATCCCAGGGCTCCCTTCGGTCGCCCTGGGCTACGGCTGGGTCGCCCGCGTCGGCGGGCTACAAGGCCCCGAGATGTGGGCAAAGATCAGGGCGAAGCCCTGGGACAGGCGGGCGGCCGGATTCAGCCCTGTAGGGGCGTACTAGCCGCCGCAGGAGGGATGTCGCGCATGGACCACGCAGTACGCCCCTTCAGGGCTAACCTACATATCGCCTCCTTTCCCAGGGCTTCGCCCTGGGCTGCTATAGTACGCCCCAGTCGGGGCTTCAGACCAGCTCACGACAACTGGGGGCCATACTCGTGGTAGATCAGGTCCTTGATCTCGCCCGCCGCAAGGCTGACTCCGCAGAGGCCCACCTCATCCAAACCGAGGCCAGGCCAGTCCAGTTCGAGAACAACGATCTGAAATACGTCCACACGAAGTCGTCGCGCGTGCTGAGCTTGCGGGTGATCCACGGCGGGCGAATCGGGTTCGCGAGCACGACCGACCTGTCGGAGCCTGAGCGGCTGGTCTCGCAGGCGATTGAGAGCGCACAGTTCGGCCAGGAGGCGAAGTTCGCCTTCCCCGCCGCTGCGCCGTGCCCAAGCGTGGCGGCCTACGACCCGCGCGTGGCCGAGTTCCCGGTCGAGCGTGGCATCGAGCTTGGCCGCGAGGCTATCGCCGCCGTCCTCGCCGCCTTCGCTGACGTCCAGTGCTACGTCGAGGTCAGCAAGGCCGTCAGCGTCGAACGCCTGGCGAACACAAGCGGGCTGGACGTGCAGGAGCGCACGACCGGCTTCGACTGCGGCCTCACCGCCGTGCGCGTGCGCGACGGCGGCATCCTGTGGGTGAGCGACGGCGAGAGCTCCAGGGCTCTCACCGCGAACTTCGCGCGCTACACCGCGAAGGTCATCGCCGATGTCCGGCGGGCGGAGACCGAATCCCCCGCGCCCTCTGGCGCGGTCCCCGTCCTCTTCACCGCCAGGGCCGTGGGCCTGCTCCTTCAGTTGCTCGAGACCGCAGTGAACGGCAAGCTGGTGCAGAAGGGCGCCTCGCCGCTCGTCGGCCGCCTGGGCGACCAGGTGCTCGGCACGGAGATCACCATCTACGACGACGGCACGCGCCCCTTCGGCGACGGCACCGCCGCGTGGGACGCCGAGGGCGTGCCCAGCCGCAAGACCCCGGTGTTCGAGCGTGGCGTGCTGCGCAACTACCTCTTCGACCTCCAGACGGCTGGGATGCTGGGCGCGGCCTCCACGGGCAACGCCGGGCGCGGCTTCGCCGCCACGCCAGGCCCCGACGCAACCAACTTCGTCCTGGAACCCGGGTCCGCGACCTTCGGCGAGCTCCTCGCGGGGATCGAACGCGGCCTCCTCGTGGACGAGGTTATCGGGGGCGGGCAGTCCAACGTCCTCGCCGGCGAGTTCTCCGTCAACGTCAGCCTCGGCTTCCTCGTCGAGCGGGGCGAGATCGTCGGGAGGGTGAAGGACTGCATGGTGGCCGGAAATGTCTTCGACCTCTTCAAGCGTGTCAGGGGCATGGGCCGCGAGCAGGAGGTCCACGGCCCGATCGTCGCGCCGCCCGTCTGCTTCGACTCCGTTCACGTTGCGGGCGGCAAGTGATTGCTGGTATCATGAACTTGGCCGGGCGAGCACCCTGAAGATTGGGCCAGCCCCTCGGGGCCAAGCCCGGTGAAGCCATTGTGCCGCCCGGCCATTACCTTTTCATATGGTCATGGACCCTATCAAAGCCATTCTCTCAGACCTGACGCCTCAGCAGCGCGAGGCGGTCACGCACATGGAAGGGCCGCTCCTCGTCGTGGCCGGCGCCGGGAGCGGCAAGACGCGCGTCATCACACGCCGCGTCGCTCACCTGGTCATGGGCGGCGTCCCAGCGCACCGCGTCCTCGCCGTCACCTTCACGAACAAGGCGGCCGACGAGCTGCGCGAGCGGATCGTGAAGCTGGGCGCCGCCGACGACTCCCGCCACGGCGCCTGGGTCTCCACCTTCCACTCCTTGTGCGCCTCCATGCTCCGCTTCTCCGCCGACCAGATCGGCTTGGAGAAAAACTTCACCATCTATGACCGCGACGACCAGCTTGCCGCCGTCGGCGAGGCACTCAAGGCCCTGGAGTTCGCCCGCGAGGACCTCGCGCCCGCCGCCGCGCTCCAAGCCATCAGCAACGCCAAGACCCGCCTCCAAAGCCCCAAGGACTTCGAGCGGGCCGCCAAGGGCTTCCGCGAAGAGCGCCTCGCACAGGTCTACACCAAGTACCAGGAAACCCTCGACCGCAACGCGGCCCTGGATTTCGACGACCTCCTGATGCGCGTGGCACTCTTGCTCCAAGGGCACCCCCAGTTCCGCGAGCGCTGGCAGAAGCGCTTCCAATACGTCCTCATTGACGAGTACCAGGACACCAACCACGCGCAGTACCTCATCGCCCGCGAGCTCTCGGCGCTCCACCGCAACCTCTGCGCGACCGGCGACCCCGACCAGGCGATCTACTCCTGGCGCGGCGCCACAATCCGCAACATCCTCGAGTTCAAGCGCGACTACCCCGACGCCCTCATCGTGAAGCTCGAGCGCAACTACCGCTCGACCAAGGTCATCCTGCGGGCCGCCGACAGCCTCATCGTCCACAACAAGCTCCGCCACGAGCGCGGCCTCTGGACAGAGAACGACGAGGGGGTGGCGGTCCGCTTCGTCTCCGCCGCCGACGCGGAGACCGAGGCCGCCGAGGTCGTCAAAGCCATCAGGGCCGGCCACAAGGCTGGGCGCCCCTGGCGCGACTTCGCCGTCTTCTACCGCACCAACGCCCAGTCGCGCTCCTTCGAGGAAACGATGCGCCACGGCATCCCACACCGCCTCATCGGGGCCGTGGCGTTCTACGGCCGCCAGGAGATCAAGGACCTCGTGGCCTACCTACGCGTGTGCCTCAACGAGCGGGACGACCTGAGCCTCGCGCGGATCATCAACGTGCCCGCCCGCGGCATCGGCGACCGCACGGTAGCTCAGCTCAAGGAGTGGGCGGCCGGGCAGGGCATTTCCCTTCGCGGCGCGCTCCCAAGGGTCGAGGAGATTCCCGACCTGGCCACCCGCGCGAAGAACGCGGTGAAAGCCTTTGCCGACCTCCTCGACGCCTTCGCCGCCGCGCCACGCAAGCCGGTCCTCGACTTCTGCCAGCGCGTCCTCGCCGAGAGCGGCTACCAGAAGTGGCTCGAACAGCCCGAAAACGAGGAGCGACTCGAGAACGTCGAGGAGTTCCTCGCCAAGGCCGCGAAGTTCGACATGGACGACCCCGAGGGCGACCTGGCAGCGTTCATGCAAGAGGTCGCGCTCGTCTCGGACATTGACAACCTCGACCCGTCGGCGGACGCGGTGACGCTGATGACCCTCCACGCGGCCAAGGGCCTCGAGTTCCCCGTCGTCTTCCTCACAGGCATGGAGGAGAACCTCCTGCCGCACTTCAACGCGCTGAACTCGCCCGAGCAGATCGAGGAGGAGCGGCGCCTGTGCTACGTGGGCATGACCCGCGCCAAGCAGGAGCTCGTCCTCACCGCCGCCCAGTGGCGCGCCCAGGGCGGCCAGGACTGGGAGCGCGAGCCCTCCCGCTTCATCTTCGAGCTAACCGAGGATGTGCTCGACAAGGCCAGCCGCCAGGCCCTCACCACAATGGGCGGAGGAGAGAGCGCGGAAGAGGACATCGCCGAGGAGGATGAAGAGGACGGGTATGAGTGGATGCGCCCACGCCGGCGGCAACCCGGCAGGCGGGCCTTCTCTACCCCGCGGGTAGTCAGGCGGCACAGAGACAGCCCGCCGCCAGCCGCAGATGCCCCAAAGGGCGGCTTCGCCATCGGCGACCGCGTGCGCCACCCGGAGTTCGGCACCGGCCGCATCCTCTCCCTCCAGCGCTCCGAAAAGCTCACCCTTGCCACCGTGGCCATGACCGGCGGCGGCAAGCGCATCTTCGCCCTCGAATACGCCCAACTGGAAAAGCTGTAGGCCCCTCACTACAATGAAGGCAATGGCAAGGCGGCGGGAGCTCGGGCAGTACTTCACCCCGCAGCCCGTGGCGGCGTTCGCCTTCGACGCCCTGACCGCCTTCGGGCTTTCAGGGCAGCGCCTCCGCGTGGTTGACCCGGCCTGCGGCGAGGGGGTGTTCCTCCTCGAAGCCCTCCGCCGTTGGCCAGAGGCCGAGGTGTGGGGCTGGGATCTCGATGCCGGCTTGACCGAGCGATGGCTCGCGGCCGGCCTCAGCGGGCCGCGCGTCCACTTGCAGGTCGAGGACGGGCTCCTCGGCACACCCCTCTGGGGCCTGAAGCAGGAGCAGTTCGATCTTGTTATCGGCAACCCGCCCTACGGGCTCGGGCTGCCGCGTCCAGGCCGTGGCGAAACCATCGAGGCGCTCTTCGTCCGCCGCTTCGTCGCGCTCGCACGACCCGGCGGCTGGCTGGCCGTCGTGGTCCCCGAAGGCATCGTGGCCGGCGACCGCTCGCAGCGCCTGCGCGACTGGCTTCAGCAACGTGTGGCGCTGAAGGCCGTCGTCGCGCTCCCCGAAGGTACATTCGCGGGGAGCGGCACGGCCGCACGCACGGCGCTCATCCTGGCGCGCAAGGGAAGGGATGACGGCCGCGATGTGCTTCTGGCATCTCCGTCGCCGGAGTGCCGGGGCAGCGACGCGCTGGCCGCCTATCTCAACGAGGTCCTGGCCAGAATCAGGGGCTTGTGAGCCATGTACCGCCTCGTCATCGTCGGCGGGCCTGAGAGCGGCAAGGCATTTGACCTCCGGCCCGGCCAGCACATCGTCGGCCGCACGCCCGGCGCCGATGTCCTCATCGCCGAGGAGTCGGTCTCGCGCCGCCACGCGCTCCTGTCCGTCGCCGAGGAGGGCGTGACGGTGCTGGACCTCGACAGCCACAACGGCACCCGTGTGAACGGCCAACTGGTCAAGACGGCCTCGGTGGGGGAGGGGGACGCGCTTCGCTTCGGGAACAGTGAAGCCCGCCTCGAGCGCGTGTCCGCCCCCGCCACGGCAACCGTGTGGGTGGAGCCACGCGGGGCAGAGACGCCCCGCCCACAGCAGCAGACGCCCCGCCTACAGCAGCAGACGCCCCGCCCACACGTGGTCGCACTCCCCGCCGACAGCCGCCGACTCGCCATCCTCTACGACGTGGGCACCGCGATCAACGCCACGGTGGAACTCCCCGAGCTCCTCGAGCGAATACTCACGACGATTTTCGATGTGGTGCCTGCGGAGCGGGGCGCCATTCTGCTCTGGGACGATGCAGAGGCCCAGTGGCGCACCGCCGCCACCCACGCGCGCGAAGGGGCGCTCGCGCCCGCCGACCTCTCGGTCAGCCGCGCCATCATCGAAAAGGCATTCGAGGCCGGAGCCCCGGTCCTGAGCGCCGACGCGCTCAGCGACACTCGCTTCCGCGCCTCCGAGAGCGTCGAAGCACACGCCATCCGCTCCGCCATCTGCTGCCCCCTGGCCCTCCGCGGCGAGCGGCTCGGCGTCCTGCACCTCGACACCCGCCAGGCGACCCAGGCATTCACCGAGGCCGACGTGCAGCTCGTGGGCGCAATCGCCAACCAGGCCGCCATCGCCATCGCAAACGCCCGCCTCCACCTCGCGCTCCGCCAGGAGAACCTCCAGCTCCGCCGCGCTCTCGGCTCCCGCCATTGCATCGTGGGCGACAGCCCCGCCACCCGCGAGCTCGTCGCCCTCGTCCAGCGCGTCAGCCAGACCGACGCCACCGTCCTCCTCCGCGGCGAAAGCGGCACTGGCAAGGAGGTCGTCGCTCGCACCCTTCACACCCTCAGCCCCCGCCGCGGCAAGCCCTTCGTCTGCGTCAACTGCGCCGCCGTCCCCGAAACCCTCCTCGAGAGCGAGCTCTTCGGCCACGAGAAGGGCGCGTTCACCGGCGCCACCGAGCGCCGCCTCGGGCGCTTCGAGCAGGCCGGCGGCGGCACCGTGTTCCTCGACGAGATCGCCGAGATGCCGCGCACCACCCAGGCCAAGCTCCTCCGCGTCCTCCAGGAGCGCGAGGTCCAGCGCGTCGGCGGCACCCGTCCGCTCCGCGTGGACGTCCGCCTCATCGCCTCGACCAACCGCGACCTCGAGGCCGCCCTCGCCTCCGGCGACTTCCGCCAGGACCTCTACTACCGCCTCAAGGTCGTCGAAATCCCCCTCCCGCCCCTCCGCGAGCGGAAGGACGACATCCCGCCGCTGTGCGCCCACTTCCTCGCCGAGCTCGCCCGCGACATGGGCCGCCAACCGCCCGCGGTGGACGACGCCGCCATGCGCATCCTCCTCGCCTACCCCTGGCCTGGGAACGTCCGCGAGCTCCGAAACGTCCTCGAGCGCGCCGTCGTCCTCGGCGCCGCCGAGCGGGTCCTGCCCCGCCACCTTCCCGTCGAGGTCCGCCGCGGCATCGTCGCCCGCGAGGACCTCCCCGACGACCTGGCCCTCTCCGCGGCCGAGCGCCGCCACGTCGCCGATGTCCTCGCCTTCACCGCCTGGAACAAAACCCGCGCCGCCTCCCTCCTCCGCATCTCCCGTCCCCGCCTCGACCGCAAGATACGCCACTACCGCCTCCAGCGCCCCGAGCCGTAGCCTGGCAAGGCTTGTGCTCCACGCCAGTCTCGCTCACGCCTGCACCCCGCAGACCTGACCCACTATCCCGCATTTCTCACCAGCGGCTGGTGAGAAATGCGGGAACCACCAAACCACAAGCACCAAGCGCCAAACAAGCCCCAAACTCCAATCCTCAATGGTCCAAGCGGAGACTACGTGGTGTTGCCCGCGA
>Ga0194112_10010690_pt1 | contig 11487 bp, 7 predicted proteins | sample TA2MahC400mmetaG_FD_146191 | JGI IMG/M metagenome (GOLD analysis project Ga0194112, IMG submission 146191) | Freshwater microbial communities from Lake Tanganyika, Tanzania - TA2015016 Mahale Deep Cast 400m | ecosystem: Environmental > Aquatic > Freshwater > Lake | place: Tanzania: Lake...
TGTTGATGAGGACGCTCCGTAGGCACTCGACGCGGTAGCGCTCGATGAAGCCCATGCCGCCCATGTCGGCGGCCAGGTTGTAGACCTCGGCGGCGCCCTCGCAGGCCCGGGCGCAGTTGTCGCGGTCGCTGACGTCGAGGCAAAGGCTTTCGACGTCGGGGGTCACCTGGTACCAGTCGGGGAGGGGCTTCTTGTCGACCGCCCGGATGCGGCGGAACCCCTTGTCATGAAAATAGCGGACCAGGGCCCCGGCGATGAAGCCTCCGGCCCCGGTGACGACCAGGAGGTCGTCTTTCTTGCGAACATCCTCGATGCGCTTGGGCTTTTTCGCGGTCATGACACTCGTTTAGTCGGGGATCGGGCGACCTTTTACTCGTTTTTGTCCCGGCCCCTAAAATGCTTAAGGACCAGGGTCGTGAAGATGAACGTGGCGACGATGAGGAAGAAGATGACGCCGAAGGCCAGGCGGAGGAATGTCCATTCGAGGGTCAGGTCCTCCTGGCCGCGGTAGATGTCGGTCAGGGCGGAGACCGCGATAAGCAGAACGACCATGGCCAGGATCCCCAGGGTCAGGGACACCGTGGCCCAAATGCGGAGCTTTCTCATAAAACCCTCCTCTACGCCCATTGTATCCTCTCATTGAGCGGTGCACAACCGATAATTCCCGCCTCTGAATTGCCGTAAGGCTCGTCCTGGAAGCCAATCGCAGCTTGGCATAGGCGCTTCCGCCTGGGCTCGGTGAACTTTTTGCGAAGGGCCTTCGTAGTAGTTGATGATCCGAGGGATTTCTTCATGTCCGCCGAGGAAAGACACATGACCGACACAAGGAACCGCGGATTCATCCGCAAATCGGCAAGCGTCGCGGCGCTCTTTCTCATCGCAGTCGCCTTTGGCCCCTCGCTTTATGCCCAGAGCGTGGACATCCCTTCGAAGACATGGGGCGTAAGCTTCGGGAACTCCAAGAGCTTCACGGGGTTGCGGTTCAACTTCCGGGACTACCAGGTCGAACGGGTCACGGGCGTCAATTTCACGCTGTGGGCCCCGCGGAAATTCGGTGAGGACAACAAGGGAGCCGTCATCAGAGGCCTTTCCCTGGGGCTCATCCCCGGCGGGGGCGACGTGCGGGGCGTTCAGCTCGGCATCCTGGGAGCCATGGCGGAAGACGATCTCGTCGGGATCAGCATCGGCGGTCTCGGCGTCGGAAGCGGCGAAAGCCTGACCGGCATCAATGTCGGTGGACTGGGTGTCGGCGCCGGAAAGCATCTCAAAGGCCTGAGCGTCGGCCTGTTCGGGGCCGGGGCCGGCGAGGATCTGACCGGCTTTGCCTTCGGCGGCTTGGGCCTGGGCGCCGGGGAGAACGCGACGGGCCTGTTCTTCGGCGGCCTCGGCGTCGGGGCGGGCGAAAACCTGACCGGCATCGCCATCGGCGGCCTGGGCGTCGGGGCCGGAGAGAAGCTCAGCGGCATCGTCATCGCCGGGCTGGGGGCCGGGGCCGGCGAGCGGCTTTCCGGGGTCGCGATCTGCGGGCTGGCGGCCGGCGCCCCTACGGTCAGAGGGCTGGTCGTCGGCGGCGTGGGGGTGGGAGGCCGCGACCTCAAAGGGATCTTCGCCGGACTGGCCATGATAAGGGTCGAGAAAGGCGGCCGTCTCGACGGCCTGGCCGCGAGCTCCTTCAACCACATCCGGGGCACGCTCAACGGCTTGAGCGTCGGCATCGTCAATTACGCCTGGACCATCGAAAAAGGCATCCAGCTCGGGCTGGTCAACATCGTCCGCGACAATCCCAAGGGCCTCCGCGCCCTTCCGGGCTTCAACGCCGACTTCCGCTGACGGTCCGCTGGGGTCCGTTGGGGACACGTACCTTCGGTACATGTCCCCGCCCGTGGGGCCCGGGTGTCACGGATTCACTGATCCCATGCGCGGTCTTGACACGGCGCAATAAAGTAATTACAGTAATTACATCGGACGCCCTGAAAGATGCGTTCTCTGGAGATCCGGGAATGAAGACCAAAGAGCTGAAGCTGGCCAGGATCGGCAACTCCCGCGGGGTGCGGCTGCCCGCTTCCTCCCTCAAGCGCTACGCCGTGGGGTCGGCCTTGATCATGGAGGAGCGGACCGAAGGGATCCTCCTCCGGCCCTCGGCCGGAAGCGAGGAGAAGCTTTCTTGGGAAGACACGGCCCGCGAGATGAAGCTTTCCCGCGAGAGCTGGAGAGAATGGCGCGTCGCGGACGCCGACGGCCTGGACACGATCCCCTGGGAACCGGCCGGAAAGGCGAAGGTCGCCGAAAAGAGACCCCCCTACGGACGGAAGCAGGACGCGGGAGCCAAGATCATCAGGCGCTACGAGATCCGGTGGGCAAATCTCGATCCCGCCCGCGGGGCCGAGATGGCCAAGGCCCGGCCCGTGGTCGTTGTCAGCCTCGATGCGCTCAACGAGCGATTGGAGACCGTCACGGTTTGTCCGCTTACCAGCCAGGTCCACCCGGCCTGGCGGGGCCGGATGTCCTTCCGATGCGCCGGCCGCCCGGCCGAGATCGCGGTCGACCAGATCAGGACCGTCAGCAAAGCCCGTCTCGGCGCGCGCCTCGGCTCGCTTTCCGAGGCGGAGGCCGCCGCGCTCCGGCGGCTCATCACCGAGATGTACGGGGAGTGACAGCTCACGCGTCGCTCGCGGCGAACTGAATATATTGTGTATCACCCGCCGGTTGGGGTAAACTTCTCCTCTCGTCATTACCCGGGAGGAGGTCCCCATGTCCCGTCATCATCATCTTAAAGCGCTGGCCCCGGCCGTCGCGGCCCTGCTTCTTGTCTCGTTCGCCGCGTCCGCCGGCCAGGCCCGCAAGCCCGCGGCCAAACCGGCCGAGTTCGACTACGCTTCGGTCATCAACCAGCTCAAGGTCCGCAACATCGGTCCGGCCAACATGGGCGGCCGCGTCGTGGACTTCGCCGTCCCCGACTCGGACACCTCCGTCATCTACGCGGCCGTCGGCCCGAGCGGGCTGTGGAAGTCGGTGGATTCCGGCGTCACCTGGACCCCGTCCTTCCACCTCGAAAAGAGCGTCTCGGTCGGGGCCGTGGCCGTGTCCGCGAGCCATCCCGACATCGTTTGGGTCGGGACGGGCGAAGCGACGGCCCGCAACTCCGTCGCTCCCGGGGACGGCGTCTACAAATCCGAGGACGCCGGCCGGACCTGGAAGCACATGGGCCTCACCGACACCCGCTTCGTCAGCCGGATCGCCATCGACCCGGTGAATCCCGACATCGTCCACATCGCGGCCCAGGGCCACCTCTGGGGCCCTAACGAGGACCGCGGCGTCTTCCGCACTCAGGATGGCGGCAAGACCTGGAAAAAGGTCCTCTACGTCAACCCCGAGACCGGGGCCTGCGACATGGCCATGGACCCCTCGAACTCCAAGATCCTCTACGCCGGGATGTGGGAGCACCGCCGCTGGCCTTACTATTTCCGCAGCGGCGGGCCCGGCAGCGGCCTGTATAAAACGACCGACGGCGGCGACACCTGGGCGCCCCTGACCGATGGCCTGCCCGCATACCCTTGGGGCCGGATCGGTTTGGGCGTCGCCCGCAGCAACCCGGCCGTCGTCTACGCCCTGATCGAAGCCGAAGGCGACCGCCGCGGCCTGTACCGTTCGGAGGACAAGGGCCTGACCTGGCGCCGGGCCGCCGACCGGGCGACCTACGACCAGGTCAACTTCCGGCCGTTCTACTACAGCCGCTTGACGGTCGATCCGACGAACGAGCTTGTCGTCTACGTCTACTCCGGCTCGTGCTACGTCAGCCGCGACGCCGGCAAGTCGTTCCAGCAGGTCTTCCGCGGCGCCCACCCCGACCACCACGCCGTCTGGGTCAACCCCGACAACCCCCGCCACGTCATCAGCGGCAACGACGGCGGCATCGACATCTCCTGGGACGGCGGCGTCCGCGCTTACGCCGTAGCCTCCCAGGCCTGGGCCGAGGTCTACAACGTCGGCTTCGACATGCGCGACCCCTATTACGTCAACGTCGGCCTCCAGGACAACGGCAACTGGCTGGGCCCCTCCAACACCCGCGAGCGGGCCGGCATTCTCAACCACTACTGGGTGCCGACCGGCGGCGGCGACGGCTACTACGCCCAGTTCGACCCCGTCGAGTGGTGGATCATGTTCCGCAACCTCCAGATGGGCGGCATCGAGCGCCACAACCTCAAGACCGGCGAGTCGCAGCGCGTCCGGCCGGAGCCGCCGCTCGCCGAGCCGCCCTACCGCTTCAACTGGAACTCGCCCATCCTCATCTCGCCTCACGACCGCTTCGTCCTCTATTTCGGCGGCAACTTCCTGTTCAAGTCCACCGACCGCGGCCTGTCCTGGACCAAGGCCAGCCCCGACCTGACGACCAACGACCCGGAAAAGCTCAAGGACTCCGGAGGGCTGACCATCGACAACACCGGGGCCGAGAACCACTGCACCATCCTGACCCTCTCGGAGTCGCCGCTCAAGGCGGGCCTGATCTGGGTCGGCACGGACGACGGCCAGGTCCAGGTCACCCGCGACGGCGGCGCCAACTGGGAGAACGTCACCGCCAACATCAAGGGCTTCGCCGCCCACGACAACTGGGTGACGCGCATCGAGGCCTCCCATCACGTCGAGGGCGGCGTCTACCTGACCGTCTCCCGCCACCAGGTCGCCGACTATCGGCCCTACGTCTTCAAGAGCACGGACTTCGGCAGGACCTGGACCTCGATCCGCGGCGACCTGCCCGAATACGGCTACCTCCACACCGTCCGCGAGGACCTCGACAACCCGAACCTCCTGTTCGCCGGCAGCGAGTTCGGGCTGTTCATCACCCTCAACGGCGGCCGCAACTGGGTGCCCTACCGCAACGGCTTCCCGACCGTGGCCGTCCGCGACATCAAGATCCACCCGCGCGACCGCGACCTCGTCATCGGGACCCACGGCCGGGGCGTCTGGATCATCGACGACATCCGGCCGCTCTCGGGTCTTGCGGCCGAAGGCGTCAAGGCCGAAGCCATGCTCTTCGACGTCAAACCGGCGACGCTCTTCTCGACCCGCAGCACGGTCGACAACTACAGCGATCCCGGCTACGCCGGCACGAACTCGCCTTACGGCGCGGCCGTCAGCTACTACTTGAATCCGGCCGCGGCCAAAGACGCCCGGGTCAAGGCGTCCATCGTCGACAAGGGCGGCCGCGAGGTCGCGACCCTGATGGCCTCGAAGCAGCCGGGCTTGAACCGCGTCTATTGGAGCCTGCGCGAGGGCGCCGCGACCCCGGCCATGCCGGAGCAAGGATTCGGCGACGGGCGCCGCGGCGCGGGCGCGTTCGGGCCCTACACCCTGCCCGGCGAGTACAAGGTCGTCCTCGACGTCAACGGGAAGGCCTACGAGAAACCGCTCGTCGTCCGCGAGGACCCCGACCAGGGCATCTCCATGGAAGACCGCGAGATGGCCCAGAAATACTCCCGCGAGGCCCGAGAGCTGTCCCAGCAGGGCCGGACCTTCCTCCAGACGCTGGACGGCCTGGCCAAGCAGCTCGACGAGGTGGCCGGCCGCATCGCGGGCCTCAAGCCCGCCGACCCGGCCCTCTCGGCCAAGTTCAAAGCGGTCAAGGACAAGGTCGACGGCGTCCGGGCGGTCTACTACACGAGCCCGCCCGACCAGGGCTTCTACCGCAAACCGCTGATGGTCGCCTTCCGCGGCGGGACGACGGCCGAGCTGGTCTCGGGCATCGCCGGCTCGTTCGCCGGCATGGGCCGGCCGACGCAGACGTCCATCGACCTGATGAACGACCTCAAGGCCTTCCTCGAGCCCCTGCAGGCGACGATCAAGGCCGTGGTCGAGGTCGACATCCCGGAGCTCAACAAGCTCATGGCCGCCCGAGGAGTGCCGTATATCAGATAGGCCTCGAGGATCGCCCTCGGTCGCTGCGGTGATTCCGGGCGCCTGCGAGGGGGCCGGGCTCGGCGGCTCACGAAACTCGCGGGATCCAGACTAGCCCTCTTGATAGCAGGCTCAGACATCGTGAGCCGTCCTCTTCGAGGATGCCCTTGTCCGGCCCCCTCTTCGTCTGAATCACCGCTTTAGGCTCCCTCAGGCGATCCTCTCGGCCCTGTCGTCAGCGGTCGCCCTCGGTCGGGGCGGCATCCATCTCCGCTCTTCATCTCCGAGAGTAATAACAGCGCGTTTTGACGCCGGCTCGGGCTATCTGATATATGTAGAGAACGAATAAGAAACTCGCGGTGGAGGTCGTTGTGGGCTCCCATAAACGTCGCAATCTCATCATCAGCCTCTTCATCCTGAGCCTGGCGCTGCCGATCGCGGCCGCCGAGCTGCCGCGGGCCACGCCGGAGATGGTCGGCCTGTCCACCCCTCGGCTGGCCCGCCTCTCCGAGCTCATGCGGCGGTACGTCGACGAAGGCCGGCTGGGCGGGGCGGTGACCCTCGTCGCCCGCAACGGCAAAGTCGCCCACCTCCAGGCCTTCGGGACGCTCGACCCGCGCAAGAGTGTTCCGATGACGACCGACGCCCTGTTCCGCGTCGCCTCCCAGACCAAGGCGGTGACGAGTGTGGCCGTCATGATCCTGTTCGAGGAAGGCAAGCTCCTGCTCGACGACCCGGTCTCGAAGTACATCCCGGAGTTCAAGGAGACGACCGTCGCCGTACCCGACCCGGCCAAGAAAGCGCCCGGCTACAAGATCGTCCCGGCGACACGGCCGATCACCGTCCGCGATCTGCTGACCCACACGGCGGGCATTTCCTACGGATATGGTCCGGCCCAGGACCTCTACAAGGCGGCCGGCCTGCAGGGCTGGTTCCTGGCGGACAGGGACGTTCCTGTCGGCGACCTCATGAAGAAGCTGGCCAAGCTGCCGTTCGACGCCCAGCCGGGCGAGAAGTTCATCTACGGCTACAACACCGACATCCTCGGCCATCTCGTCGAGGTCGTCTCCGGCCTGAGCCTGGCGGAGTTCATCCAAAAGAGGATCGCCGCCCCCCTCGACATGAAGGACACCCATTTCTTCCCGCCCGAGGGCAAGGCCGGCCGGCTGGCGGCGGTCTACGGGCTCGGCAAAGACGGCAAGGCCGCGCCGGTCGACGATCCCCGCGAGCAGGCCTACGTCAAAGGCCCGCGAAGATGTTTCGCGGGCGGGGCCGGCCTGGTGTCGACGGCCGAGGACTACGCCCGCTTCCTGCTCATGCTCCAGAGCGGCGGCCGGTGGGGGAACGTCCAGGTCCTCAGCCCGAAGTCGGTCGAGCTGATGACCGCCGACCACGCCGGAAAGCTCTACGGCCGTCAGGCCTTCGGGCTCGGCTTCTGGGTGACCAAGGCGCTCGGGGGCAACGGCGAGCCCGGCTCGGCCGGCGCTTTCGGCTGGGGAGGAGCCTATCACACGACGTATTGGGTCGACCCGGCCGAGAAGCTCGTGGCCGTGTTCATGACCCAGCTCATGCCCGCCGGCGGGAGCGACGCTCAGGGTAAGTTCCGGGCCCTCGTCTATCAGTCCATCGTCGATTCGTACGTCCTCCGCTGAGACCCAAGGCGCGCGGACCCCACCGGTAGTCGCGTCCGCCGTGTTCGATTATAATGGCGGGGGGACGACCTTTGATCCGCAAGAGCCCGAACGCTTCGCGCCGAACGCCGACCATGGCCGTCGTGACCGTCGTTCTCGCGGTCACAGCCAGGCCGGTGGCCCGCGTTTTAACGGCCGTCAGCCTGGCGGTCCTGACGATTTCGGCCGCCGCTCCGGCCACCCTCTGTCCGCCGGAGCGTCCCGGCCCCCAAGAGATACCGCCGCTCGAAGAGTTGGAGCGGCGCCTTTTCGAGGCCGTCAACAAGGAGCGCGCGTCCCGCGGCATCCCGGCCCTGAGCCCGGACCCCGCGCTCTACGAGCTGGCCCGCAGGCAGAGCCAGGATATGGCCAGGCTCGGGCTCCTGACCCACTTCTCGGCCACGGCCGAGACGCTCACGGAGCGCCTGCGGAAGGCCGGCGTTCTTTTCGTCGCCAACGCCGAGAACGTCGCCCGGAGCGACTCCTTCGACCCGGAGCTCATCCACGAATCCTTGATGAGGAGCCTCGAACATCGGCAGGCCATCCTTGATCCGGCCTTCGACCAGGCGGGCATGGCCATCCTTCGGGGAAGCGACGGGGCCTATTACGCGACCCAGGATTTCATCCGAAGCCTGATGGTCAGTGATGAACAGAAGGTCCGGGAACGGATCCTCGGGGCCGTCGCCGAAGCCGCCCGCGAGCGGGGCGTTTCTCCGCCTTCCCCGATCGAGGACGTCCATGCGGCGGCCAAGGGTTTCGCGCTGTTCAAGGGGGCAGGCCTGGAGTTGCCGCCGATCCCCCCGGCGTACGGAGCGGCATCCGCACGGTTCATCAGCGGCGGTGACCTCGACGCGCTGCTGGCCACGGCCCGAACCATCGAAACGAAAGGCTTCCGGTTCGTCGGCGCGGGGTCCTGGTTCGGACGGACATCCGAATTCCCCGGCGGGGCCTATGTCGTCTGCGTCTTTCTTATCCCGGGGGACCAGGCCCTTGATATGAGCGTCGCCGGACGGCGCCAGGCCGTCCTCGACGCGCTCAACGGCGTCCGGGCCGCCATCGGTCGTCAGCCGCTCGAGCTCGACGCGGGCCTCTGCCGCCAGGCCGAGGTGTCCAACCTGCTGCGCCTCCAAAGGGGCCCTCAGGGCCCGCCCCGGGGGACCTACCTGGCGACCTGGTTCTACAACACCCAGGACTTGGGCCGGGTCCCGGACGGGATCCGCAAAGCCGTCGGGGACAAGGCCCTGCGAAAGGCGGGCATATCCGTGCTGAGCCAGGAGACCGGCGCGGGCTTCAGCGTCAATTTCTCCGTCGCCGTCATCCTCGAGGACTGATGAGCGGGGGGCTCAGGCCCGAGCGGCATGGCCGCGGGACCGGATCGAATGAGACTCAGCGGGCCTGGCGCTCGAGCTTCTCGGCCTGCTCGCGGATCTCGCCCGGCAGGCGGCCGCGGTAGGGCTTGAGGAAGGACCGGACTTCGTCGGCCTCGCTCTTCCAGTCCTTCATGTCGACGGCGAACAGCTTCTCCAGCCGGTCCTTGGGCATGTCGAGGCCGGTCATGTCGAGGTCCTCGACCCGGGGCACGAGGCCGGCCGCGGTCTCGCGGGCCGGGACGGCGCCGTTGACCCGGTCGATGATCCATTTGAGGACCCGGATGTTCTCCCCGAATCCCGGCCAGAGGAACTTGCCGTTCTCGTCGGCCCGGAACCAGTTGACCGAGAAGATCTTGGGCGGCCGCGACATGCGGTGGCCGATGTTGAGATAGTGCCGCCAGTAGTCGGCCATGTTGTAGCCGCAGAAGGGCAGCATGGCCATCGGGTCGCGGCGGACGACGCCGACCTTGCCGGCGGCCGCGGCCGTCGTCTCCGAGCCCATCCGGGCCCCGAGGAAGACGCCGTGCGACCAGTTGAAGCTCTCGACGACGAGGGGGATGAGCCGGGTCCGACGCCCTCCGAAGATGATGGCCGAGATGGGCACGCCCTTGGGGTTTTCGGCCTCCTTGTCGAGCATCGGGGAGTTGACGATCGAGGCCGTGAACCGGGAGTTGGGGTGGGCCGCCTTGGTTCCCACCTCGGGCTTCCACGGGTTGCCCTGCCAGTCGAGAAGGTTCTCGGGAGGGGCGCCGTCGAGGCCTTCCCACCACGGCTCGTTCCGGTCCGTGTCCAGGGCGACGTTGGTGAACAGGGTCGGGTTGAAGGCCCCGCGGCGGATGGTCTTCATCATGTTGGGGTTGGTCTGCATGGATGTGCCCGGGGCGACGCCGAAGTAGCCGGCCTCGGGGTTGATGGCCCACAGCCGGCCGTCCGGGCCGATGTTGAGCCAGGAGATGTCGTCGCCGAGCGTCCAAACCCGGTAGCCGGGCAGGGCCGACTCCATCATGGCCAGGTTGGTCTTGCCGCAGGCGCTCGGCAGGGCGGCCGTGATGTAGGTCGTGTTGCCGCGGTGGTCCTCGATGCCCATGATGACCATGTGCTCGGCCAGCCAGCCTTGTTTGTAACCGAGGTAGGAGGCGATGCGCAGGGCCACGCACTTCTTGCCGAGCAGGGCGTTGCCGCCGTAGCCCGAGCCGACGCTCCAGACGAGGCTCTCGTGGGGAAAGTGGGTGATGTAGCGGCGATCGGGGTTGAGGTCGCCGATGGAATGAAAGCCCTTGATGAAGTCGTCGCGGTTGCGGAGCTTGTCCAGGATGCGCGTGCCGACCCGGGTCATGATGCGCATGCTGACGGCGACGTAGGTCGAGTCCGTGACCATGACGCAGGCCTTGGCGTAAGGCGAGTCGGGGTGGCCCATCATGTAGGGGATGACGTACATCGTCCGGCCGGCCATGCAGCCGTCCGAGAGCTTCGACAGGATCTTCTTGGCCTTGACCGGGTCCATCCAGTTGTTGTTGGGCCCGGCGTCCTCGCGGTTCGGATGGCAGATGAAGGTCAGGTGCTCGACCCGGGCGACGTCGGTCTGATGGCTGCGGTGGAGGTAGGCCGTCGGCCAGGTCTGGTGATCGAGCTTCTGGAAGACGGGACCGTTGAGCCGCTCCTCGCTCATGCCGATCTCGAGCAGCCGCCAGGCCTCGCCCTCCGAGCCGTCCATCCAGTAGACCTTGGCCGGCTTGGCCAGGCGTTCCTGCTCTTCGATCCAGCGTTCGACGGCGGTCGACATCGTTTTACGTCCGCTTCTTTTGTATCAGGACGACCTGATGCTGTCAAACCGCGCTCAGACTTGGATCTCGTAGACGACGGGGACGCCGGTGAGAGTGATGTCCCGGTTGAAGGTCCAAGAAACGAGGTTGACGGAACGGGGGTAGGGGAAGAAGCCGGCCCGGTAGAACGGCCCGGCCGGCCAGCCGCGCTTGGTGAAGTCGACGGTCCCGACGAAGCCCTCGGATTTGATCAGCGAGAGGTAGGCGCGGAGAAAAGCGGCGCGCTCGGAGGTGGACAGGTCGTGGAAGGCGACGTGATTGATCCAGGCCCAGCGCTCGATCGTGTGTCCCAGGTGCTCGTGGACGATGAAATTGATCATGGCCCGGACGCGGCCGTCCTTTTCCAAGACTAGGGTTCGCGATACGTCCGGCCAGGCCAACTCGACGGCCAGCTCCTCCTTGTCCCAGACCCTGGCCAGGGGGGCCGTTTCGCGGTAGCGGTCGAGCAGGGCGTGGCAGGCGTCGAGATCGGCGGGGCGGAAGTCGCGAAGCGAGACGCCGGGCGCGGGCTTGGGCCGGCGATGCCCGCGTATCAGACGGACGGCCGCCTTCTCGTAGCCCTTGAGGTTCTCCGAGGCGGCCACCCGCCCGAGGTCGAGGATGCGGGCCAGGACCCCGGACTTGCGGATGCGCTCGATGCTGCAGCCCTCGGCCCGGAACTTGTTCATCATCTTCGTCGAGCGGTGGCCGGTCTCGAGGGTCAGCAGCGAGAAGTCGTAGCCGTATTTCCGG
>Ga0194112_10010699_pt1 | contig 11479 bp, 3 predicted proteins | sample TA2MahC400mmetaG_FD_146191 | JGI IMG/M metagenome (GOLD analysis project Ga0194112, IMG submission 146191) | Freshwater microbial communities from Lake Tanganyika, Tanzania - TA2015016 Mahale Deep Cast 400m | ecosystem: Environmental > Aquatic > Freshwater > Lake | place: Tanzania: Lake...
TAGATATCCTCGCCATCCGATATCTATGCATCCACTCTGATAGATAGGCGGATTATAGAGTTTTGAGTTCACAACTTTAACGTGTTAATATTCAGGCTGAAGATCTGAACTCTAAACATTACGCTCATTTAATCAACCTACAACGTGGCTTTAAAGCCTTTTCGCATGCCCAATCGAATGCCGCAGGGTGTCCACACCCTGCGGAAATACCAATCCTTGCAGTAGGATGGGGACATCCTGCTGTAAGATGAGAAAAAATTTTTGAGCCGTGCTATAATGCTAAGCCTGAATTAATTCCGAAAGCACGCCTCAAACATCCGCGAATTAATACGCCGACTTTGATTAAATCTACATCTTTCTCCTCCCTCTTGCAAATTAAATAAAATATTCTTATATTGATTGATAACTCCTCCCGAGTGAACAACAGAAAACAAGCGTCTAAGATTAACCTTCAGGCAATTTCAAACGAGGGCTTCAGATGAACCGCATTTTGGGTTGGCTTTTCTTGATTATGCCGATAACGGCATATTGCGCAGAGGTATTGGAAAACGGTATGTTTTCCGATGCGGTGAAGTTGGATGCCGGCAAACGGAATGAAATCGCAATGTCGTTCGACTTCGGTCGAATGCAGCGTCAAGAGGTTGTTGTTGACAACATAACCCGTGAACAACTGGTCATTCCCGGCGAGGGAATGGTCTATATCGAAGGTCGGCCGGTCCTGCCGGCCGTGTCGAGGTTTATAATCGTTCCACCGGACAAGTCGGTCGAACTGGTCGTCGAAGATGGCGAAATCCGACGCCTGCCAGCCAACCTGCCGCCGTTGCTCTGCGTCGAAAAAACCTCCACCGATTTAGATCCGCCGCCGAAACTGGTCTGCGAGGATGGAATTTTCCCGCCTGTCATAGCCGAAATGTCCGAACCGACCGTCATCCGCGGCATCCGCCTCGTCCGCGTTACAACATATCCTGTTCAGTTCGATGCTAAAACTAACGCTTATCTCATCCGCGACAACCTGAAAGCCGAACTCCACTTCGGCGACGCCCCGCCGGTCAACCCGGTCCAATATCCCGTCCGGCGTCATCGCAGCCAAACCTTCCTCAAATTCATCCGCGCTCTAGCCCTGAACGGCGAAGAAGCCGGCCGCGACGACCCCGACCGCGACATCCTGCCCCCTTATGTCGGACACTACCTCGTCGTCTGCCACGGCAGCGTGATGCAATTCGCCGTCCCGTTCATCGAATGGCGCCGAAAAGCCGGCTACAAAGTCGATATCCTCTGTGTGCCGCCTAATAACGCCAACGACGCCAATTGGATCCAAACCCGCATCCGCGAAATTTACGACGGCTACCTAAGGCAGGGCATCGATCCGTTCGACCTCCTGATGCTCGTCGGCGACCATTCATCTTACCCAGGCGGCGCCCCTGGTCCGCAATACATCCTCAACACACCAAGTTACGGCTGGAACTACGGCTGCCTCGAAGGCAACGACCAAAACGCCGATGTCGGCATCGGACAATGGATTTCCGGCAGCGAAAGCCAGATGACACTGCACAGCGGCCGGACCCTGGCCTACGAAATGAATCCCCGCTTCGACAATCCAAACTGGATGCGCCGCGGCGCCGCCTTCGCACAAAATTGGGGACAGGGAATTTCCGTTCATACTACCGTCCCCTGGGTTTTGGAAGCAATGAAAATGCATGGCATCGACGACCTAAGATTTTACGAGAACCTCAACAGCGACGGCGGAGGCGCCGCGGTCTGGAATTTCATCCTCGATCAATTCAACACCGGCGTCAACATCTTAGCCGGCCGGGCGCAAGTGGGCGCGCTGCGCGGCGGCTGGGGAAATGTCCGGCCGACCGGCATATTTCCCATCTACATCAATTACGCCGGCCATCAGGAATATATGACCTGGGTGGCGATGCGCAGCTGGAACGGCAACGACCTCGTCGGTCCCGTCGCCGCAACTAACATCTACGGCGCGCCTGTGACCTTCAGCAACAACTTGCTTTGGCTGGAAACTATGAACGGATTGTTGCAGCAAGACCTGCCCTTCGGCTGGGCGCGCGTGTTCGCAATTATCGCGCCGGAATTCTATATTCCAAACTTCCCCTCCGCTAATAGTATTCGAACTTATTCGGCGGCTTACGGCGACCCCGGCTTGCAGCCCTGGCTCGGCGTCCCGCGTGTCGTGCGGGCTGAATATCCAGCGACTATTACCCCCGAAACCCGCCGCATAGATGTGCGCGTTCTAAACCTGAACAATGAACCCGTCCCCGGCGCGCAGGTTACCCTCTACTTCCCCGGCAACATTCCAGCGCCCAATAATGAAAACTACCCGGCTTATAATCAGATGATTATGCGCACGCTTCGCAGCGATGACGACGGCCGGGCAAGTTTCTTCTTCGATGAAAGAAACCGCTTCATCGCCATCACCCAGATGTTCGTTACTATCACCGGCCGCGGCATTAAACCGTTCCTTGTCGAACGGATGATCAGCCAGCCGCGCGCCGCGTTGACGGTAAGCGGCTGGTCTTTAACCGAAGTCGAAGGCAACGGCGACGAAGTCTTAAATCCCGGCGAAACCCATCTCCTAACTATCACCGCCAAAAACACCGGTTCAAACGACGCTCTTCAATCCATTCAAGCCAATGTTTCCTGCCGCTCGCAGTTTGTCGCCGTCGAGGAGGGCAATGATGTCTGGTTTGGCGATATCGCTGCCGGCGAAGAAGTCCAAGCCGCCAACGATGTCATCCTGCGCGCCGCGCCCGACTGCCCCGACGGCGTCAGCCGCCCGGCCTTGAAACCAACGATATCAGTCGAATTCATCTCCGGCGATGACCGCTGGCAGTCAGCGATAATCCTCACGCCGCGCGCCCCGCATTATGAATTCGACCTCATCCCCGGCGGAAACATCGTTCGGGATACCGTTTGTTCGATTGACATTCAAATAAAAAATGTTGGCAGCCTCCGGGGAATGCCGCTCGATGCCGAACTACGCAGTTTTGGTATGGGCATTTCGGTCATCGATGGTATTTCGACTTACCCGTCGATTAATGCCGGCGCCTCAGCGCGGCAGAACAGCGGACGTTTTGTCATCGCCGGCAATAAGGTCGTCGTGCCGGGCTGGCGCAATAAGATGGCGCTCATCCTGCGCTCGCCGGCCGGCTTTGTGGACACCACTTTTTTCGAACTGCAAATCCTTTCCCCGCGCGCCAATGCCCCGCAAGGACCGGATAAATACGGCTACATCTGCTTCGACGACACCGACCGCGGCTGGGACTCGGCGCCGATATACAATTGGTGCGAAATCGACCCGCGTGAACAAGACTATGATATTCGCGGAACTCAAATCCCCTTCCAAGGCAATTCGCCTGTGCAGGGCGAAGCGCGGCGTATCGACCTGCCCTTTCGCACCCGCTTCTACGGCTTGGATTACCGGCAGATAACCGTTGGATCGAACGGCTTTATATGTATGGGCGACCAATCGAGGATTACGAACTTCCAAAACTGGCCGATGGACCGTTGCATCGGCGGCGGCGCCGGTATGCTCGCGCCATTCTGGGATGCCTTGAGCCTGGGACAAAACGGCCGCGTCTATTACGCCTACGACCGCGAAAACAACCGCTTCATCGTCGAATGGTCACGACTGATACACGCCAGCGGCGGCAACGCCGACCTCAGATTCCAAGCCTTTATCCTCGACGCCGACTTCTGGATAACCGAATCTGGCAACCCGGATATTACTTTTCAATATAAGAGCATTTCGCAGTCGGCCGGCGCAGGCGGAAATTGGTCCACCGACGCCCCGTTCGCCTCGGTCGGCATCTCCAGCCCCTTCGGCGACACCGGTCTCAATTATTCTTTCAACAACACCGGTCCTGTTACCTCCGCGCCTTTGGAGGCTCGCCGGGCGCTGCTGTTCAGCACCTCACCGCGCTACCGTTCCAGCATCCTTCACGGCTATGTGCGCGATTATCGCACCAGGCAGCCGATTGAAGGCGCGATTGTGCGCACCCGGCAAGGCTTTGTCGCGATCACAAACAACGAAGGTTACTGGCGCATCGCCGACGCCCTGGCCGAAGTCCGCTTCGACATCACAGCTACTAGAACCGGCTTCAACGACTCAACCTATACCGATACTTTAGTCCACGAGAACGACAGTCTGGAAATCAATTTCGAACTGTTGCACCCAGAATTCATTCCTTCGACCCCGGCGCTCGGCTGGCGGCTCGAACCGAACCACCGCATCGAACTGCCCTTCAACATTTATAACGGCGGCAATGGGCCGTTGACCTGGTCGGCTGAAAAACGCCTCCTTAACGACGCCAACGCGGCGCCCTGGACATTGCGCCGCTCCTATGCCGCTGGCGCTGCTACTCAGGACGACCGCATCGAAGGCGTAGCATTCGCCCGGGATAAATTCTATGTGTCCGGCGCTAGCTCCCGTCCCGACGACAACGGCGCTAACCGCATCTGGGTTTTCGACCGCCAGGGAGCGCTGATAGATAGTTTTCCCCAGCCAGGCAATTCGACTTATGGGATGAAAAATCTGGCTTGGGACAGCGAGTGGCTGTGGGGCGGTGCCAGTTCTAACGAAAACCGCGTCTTCGCTATGACCCTCGAAGGCCAAGTCGTCCGCGAATTCCGCGGGCCCCATAATCCAAATACGGCTGTCGTCTGGGACAGCGAACACGAGTGTTTGTGGCTTGCCAATGTTACGAATGACCTAGTTGCTTATGACCGCAACGGCAACCGCCTGGGCCGGACGTTGAGCCGCCGCGGCTTGCGCGTCTACGGCCTCGCTTACTGGCCCGACGACCCCGACGGCTATAGCCTTTACATCGTCAATGTTCCCGACCAACGCGTCAACGCCGTGCATAAATTGAACATCGACACTGGCGATACGCTGTTCGTGTGCTGCTACCAACTTCCCGCCAACGGCAGCCCCGGCGGCGCCTTCATCACTAACGAGTTCGATGTCTATAGTTGGGTGCTGATGGTCATCAGCGATTTGAGCCGAAATGAAGGCGGCGACCGCATCGACATCTTCCAGGTTGACGCCCGCAAAGACTGGATGGACCTCAATAGATGGCGCGGCTTGTTGAATGCTGAAGAATGGCAGGAGTTCGTCCTGACCTTAAATTCGACAGGACTGCCAGACACCCTGTTCGAAGGCGAAATCCGCTTTTATCACAACGCTGAAGGCTTGACGACCAACATCCGAATTCAACTGGATGTCATAGGTCCCGAGCCGCCCAGCGCGCCCGCTCTGCTCAGACCGCCGAACGAAACTATCATCCATGCCTTCCCCCAGCACGGCGACATTATCCCGACGCCGGACATCCGCTTCGCCTGGCTGCCGTCTCTCGACTGGAACGTCGCCGACACCGTGAGTTATATTTTAATGTTGACCACTGCGGGCGATACTTTCCGCTGCCCAGCCGCCGATACGGCGCTCGTGTTAAACATCGACCAAACCGGCCTGCCGGTGCAGCGTTTCGAGCCGTTCGAATGGTGGGTCGCAGCCGTCTCCGGTCCAGATACCGTGCCGAGTGTCGAACATTTCCGCTTTGGCATCGTCCCCGATGCCTACAACCGGGAAACTGCGCCGCCGGCTGAGTTCGGTATTCACTCTATCTACCCCAATCCGTTCAATTCGATGCTTGCGGTTAAATTCGGCTTGGACAGGACTTCTTTAGTAAGTCTTTCGCTCTTCGACCTCTCCGGCCGTCAAGCTGCAGCGCTGGTGAACTCCTGCCTTAAAGCCGGTTATCACACCTGTCATCTGGATGGCGCCGCCTTGACCTCCGGCGTTTATTTCGTTAGATTGCATACCGAAGATAGAACCGTGCAGCAAAAAGTTGTGTTAGTGAAATAACTCGTTAGATGGGCGTCTCTGCCACTGAAATTCGACTGCAGACCCGCCGTGGTCTGCAGCCGTTCATTAACCATCGTCCACCCGCCACGGTGGACGATGGGGTCGTCTGCCGCAGCGTGTCCTCACGCTGCGGCTCGCCTCGCCAAGGCGGACGCCTTCATCCGCCAAACTAATCCCGCCTCAAGAAGGCGGACTGCAATTAAAGAATCTCACAATGCGCGCCAACTTAGTGTTGCTAACTTTTGCGCTGCTGTTTTCCAGCGCTTCCGCCCAGTGGGGCCACAATGTTGACTCACTGGCTACCATTCTGCCGAACGGCTCTTATCTCGACATCGCCGTCGAAGGCGACCGCCTTTACGCCGCAACCTATTTCGGCTTCGAGATATTCGATATCTCCAACCCCGCCGACATCCGCTTCTTAAGCCGCACGTCATCCATCGGCGATGCGTATGAAATCGCCGTGCGCGAAGGCTTCGTCTATCTGGGCGACTATTCCTTCGGAATGCACACCTACGACGCCCGCGATCCGCAGAATGTTATGTATTTGAACACCCGCCACTTCGAAGATGTCTGGTGGGAGGAAATCCTCGCCGTCCGCAGCCGGCTCTATGTCTCGGAATTCAATTACGGCGTCACGATTTTCGACATCTCCAATCCCGCCCTGCCGACCCGCCTCGGTCTGTTCCGCAATATCGTTTTCCCCGGCGCTATCTACATCGGCGACAGCCTCAGTTATGTCTATAATTATCAAACTGATGAAGTCGCCGTAACCGACTTGCGCACCGTCGGACAATGGAGAATACTCAGCCGCCTCAATGTCGGCGGCTATGTTGCCTCAATTCTCGAAGCCGACAGCCTTCTTATCCTCTGCCGCGGACGCGATGGCATCTCGTTCTATTCCCGCGAAGATCCTCTGAATCCCCGTCTGTGTTCGACGGTCCCGACTAACGGGCAGTATGCTTATAAAGCCGTCGTCGTCGGCAGTCTGGTCTATGCCGCCGTCAGTCGTAACGGTTTGATGGTCCTGGACGCTGCAAACCTCGATTCGGTCGTCGTAATCTCCCAAGACAATCTGCCCTATCCGCGAGCGCTGGCTTTTCACAACAATCACATCTTTGTCGGTCGAACGAGTTATGGACTCGGCGTATACGCGCTTGAAAATCCACTTCAACCGGTAGAAATCAGTTCCTTCCGTCCCGATTTATGGATATCCGATGTGACGGCTTATAACGGCGCGATCTATATTCCAAGGTTAAGTCGAGGTCTCTTGACGCTCGACGGCGCCGATCCTTCTATGCCCGACACCGCCGAATTGAACTCCGATTACGCTTTTTATGAAGTCGAGTCCTCCGGCGACGGCTGGCTCTACGCGCGAACCTTTAATGCTGCCGACACCACATATTTGTTAACCGTGTTTTCCCTCGCTGACCCGCTGCATCCTGAAGAAGTTTGGAATATGGAAATCGAGCCGGAATACTTTTATCTAAAATATCACGAAGGCCTCCTGGCGCTTTACGATTGGGAAGGCTCGATTATGCTGCTCGACGCCGAAGACCGCGCCCAACCAAACTATCTGACCGAAATCCTCGACGCTTCGCCGCATTACATCCACCTGACCCGCGGCCGGCTCTATGTCGTGAATTCGACCGAGCCGCCGGTCCTGCTGGTCTATGACCTTGACGACCCTGAGCGTCCGGTTTTGGCAGGGCAATATCGCGGCTTGGAATTTGGCTATGGATTGACTTCGCTTGGCCAAAGGATCTATGCCTCTGATGGTAATCACGGCGTCATTGTGCTGGACGCCGCAGATCCGACTAATATCCGCCGCATCGCCTCAACCCCCACCAACTGGGCGACGGATGTCTTCGTCTCCGATTCGCTGCTCTATCTCGCCGATGCCGACCGCGGCTTGAAAATCTTCGACATCACCACCAGCGTTTTGCCGACCTATCTAGGCCATCTCGAAACGCCCGGCTGGGCTTATGAACTCTTTGTGCGCGACGGAATATGCTATATCAACGACGATTACGACTTAACAATCGCCCGTTACATCCCGCTCGATGTTGGCGGCCGACCGTTTGAACCGCCGCTGACCTTCTTCCTCGCGCCGGCATATCCCAACCCGTTTAACAGCGCGGCGCAGTTGACCTTCGGGCTGGCTGCGCCCGGTTGGGCGCGGCTGTCAATATTCGACGCCGCCGGCCGCTTCGTTCTTAAACAAGACTGGCCCGACATCCAGCCTGGCCGGCACAAATTTTTATGGAATGCTTCAAGCCGGCCGGCCGGAGTCTATATATTCCGCCTCGAAACCGGGCTTAAAGGCTCTTCCCAGGCGAGTCATCGCACCGAGCGCCCTGCTAATTTAATTAAATAGTCCTGTCTAATGCTCTTCCAACTGCTCTCGGTGAAGCGTAAACCCTTCCCCCCGCGTGTTGCGGCACAATATTTTTCTCTCCCCTCCGCTCCGCGGGACGCCTGATTTCTCTCCCCCCCGCTCCGTGGGACGCCTGATTTCTCTCCCCCCCGCTCCGCGGGGGGGAACTAAAGGGGGGCTTTTGAGGGATGAGGGATGTAGATATTGCGCTGCGTCGGAGGCTGGCATACAATTTGCTTTAATGTCTATCAAAACTAGAAAAAATTATAAATCACAAAACATCTTAAGCAAATAGTATCAATTAGGGTCTATTGGATAATTCACTTTGCGTCAAGGCGGACCAGATTGTCGAGGCATATTGTCTGCGCACGGGGGCGTGCGCCTTGCCAGTCAAGGCATTTTCTAGAATTGTTCAGCATATCCTAATTAATGAAAGAAACTATTGACCTGCTGATTATAGGTGCGTATATTGTTCGTATCATTTCGAAGTGGAATTCACACACCGCACCTAATTGCTGATAACCATTCAGATATTAACGCTCGAAATAAAGATACTACTGCTATGTCAAGCGTAAAATGTCGTCATCCTGAACGAAGTGAAGGATCTCGTCCTAAAGACTTATTTATCCAGACGAGATCCTTCACTTCGTTCAGGATGACATGCGACATTACACAATTAACATAAACTACTCTGTTTTTTTATCTAATCCCAAAATCTATTATAATCACCGCTTCTCGCACAGGATCTAAGCAGCAGTGCAAATTATAAAACGGCTGGAATATAAGTATTTTGTCCCGTATGAGCGTTTGGACGCATTAAGGCGGCGCTTCCTCGCCGGTATGCAGCACGACGACTTCTCCCGCCGGATGACAGCGTCGCGCTACACCGTGCGCAGCATCTATTATGACACGCCTAACTTCCGCTTTTATCACGAGAAACTACAGAGCGTTAAAAACCGTAAGAAACTGCGCATCCGGACTTATAACCAGCCCGCGGCTGACTCGCCGGCGTTCTTTGAAATCAAGCACAAGTTCGGCAATGTCATCTATAAAGAACGAATGAAGGTCCCGCTTGATGATGCGCCGGCGCTCTTGGAAGACGGCGAAGCACTGAAAATTACCGAACTGCCGGCAGCAGACAGAACAATTTTAAATAAATTCTTTCTTCTGTTCGACAAACTGATATTAGAGCCGAAAGTTTTAGTAACTTATGAGCGGGAGGCGTTGCAAGGTCTCGATGACCAACGCCTGCGGGTTACCTTCGACCTGAATACGCGCAGTTATGCTTATCCTGAATGGCAAGACCTCTTCAGAGAAGACGATTTGAACGCCATAAACGATAACTGCTTCATATTGGAGATTAAATTCGACGAATGGATGCCCTTCTGGGTCCAGCGCATCGTGTCGGATTACGACCTACATCGCCAATCGATTTCCAAGTATTGCAAAGGCCTCGAAGAATGGCTCTCGCTGAAACACGGCCGCAGAGGCTGGAAGATATAAGATAAATTCTTTTTAGTATTATATCACAGTAAAATGTCGTCATCCTGAACGAAGTGAAGAATCTCGTCTCCGTTTATCCAGATGAGATGCTTCCCCCTGCCTGCGCAGGGGGCAGCATAACACATCTCATTATTACTTTGATATAACATTAGTGTCAACTTTATCAACAATATCCATTTTCACTTAATCCTGAGAAATATTCCCACTCCTAACCCTGAGCAAAACTATGAGACCGCTCCAAATTCTACTTATCGCTTCATTTCTGTCCGCGGCATCTTTTTTGCCGCCAGATTTGCAAGCCGAGCCGTTTCCGGGCTATACCCTCTATGGTCCCAGTAACGGCCGGGTGACCTACCTGCGTGACCTTAACAATAATATCGTTAAACAATGGAATCACGCCCGAAACGGCGGCTACACCTATTATTTACTGGAAAGCGGCCATTTATTGCGAACCACAAATGCGCCCAATATTCGAATCAACGGCGGCGGCGCGCAAGGCATCGTCAATAAATACGACTGGAACGGCAACCTGGTCTGGGAATATACTTACAGCAGCGCGACCGTCCAAGCCCACCACGATATCGAACCGCTGCCCAACGGTAATGTGCTGATGATCGCCTGGGAAGTCAAGACCGCCGCTGAAGCGCAAGCCGCCGGTCTAAGCCGTAATGTAGCGCTCTGGCCCGACCACATCATCGAAGTGCGCCAGACCGGCCTTTATGCCGGCGAAATTGTCTGGGAGTGGCACGCTTGGGACCACTTAATTCAAGATTATAATCAAAACCGCGCCAACTACGGCGTTGTCGGCGACCACCCCGAACTTCTGGACATCAACGTCTCCGGCGGCGGCGGCGGTCCTCAAGGCGGCGACTGGATGCATGTTAACGGCATAAGTTATAATCCCGAACTCGACCAAATCGTATTCAGTTCCCATAATTTGAACGAAATCTGGGTCATAGACCACAGCACTACCACCGCTCAAGCCGCCAGCCATCAGGGTGGACGCTGGGGCAGGGGCGGCGACTTCCTCTACCGCTGGGGCAAACCCGCCAACTACCGCGCCCAAGGCGCCCAAGTCTTCTATGTCGTGCATTGCAGCGTCTGGATACCCGCCGGACTGCCCGGCGGCGGTAATCTTATGGCGTTCAACAACCGCCAGGGACAAGGCACCTCTATGATCGTCGAATTAGTCCCGCCGCGCGACGAGCGAGGCGTATATCTGCGCAATGTCAACGGCGCCTACGGACCCGCCAATCCGGTCTGGACCTACACCGCCAACGGCTTCTATTCCAACCACCTCGGCGGCAACCAGCGCCTCCCCAATGGCAACACCCTCATCGCCCAATCCACCAGCGGACGCATCTTTGAGGTCAACAATCAAGGCGCCGTCCAATGGAACTTCACCCCGGGCGGCGAAGTTGTCCGCGCCCTGCGCTATCCGTTGGATTACCCCGGCGTCTATGGCTTGAATCCGGTCGCCGCCGGCGTCATCGTCGTCAATGAGCTTTTAGTCGTCAACAGCCATACTGCCGCCGATCAAGACAACGAATTCGACCCCTGGATCGAGTTTTACAATAACGGTAATACCGCGCGCTCGCTATGGGGTTTCTATCTCAGCAACGATGCCAACAACCCTACGCGCTGGCGCTTTCCAAACACCGCCTCCATCCCGGCCCGCAACTATCTTATCGTCTGGCTCGATGGCGACTCAACCCAAGCCG
>Ga0194112_10010701_pt1 | contig 11478 bp, 9 predicted proteins | sample TA2MahC400mmetaG_FD_146191 | JGI IMG/M metagenome (GOLD analysis project Ga0194112, IMG submission 146191) | Freshwater microbial communities from Lake Tanganyika, Tanzania - TA2015016 Mahale Deep Cast 400m | ecosystem: Environmental > Aquatic > Freshwater > Lake | place: Tanzania: Lake...
ACCTACCCTGACGGTTCACCCCCACGTGCGTGGGGAAGATACTGGACTCAACGGCTTTTTTTCGCCGGAATCGGCGTTTTGGGTAAGAAGAGTCCGTCGAAGTCCTCAATGGTCTTACTGGTCTTGCCGGCCGTACGGATGGAGAAACCCTGTTCGGTAGCATCCTGATAGATGAGCAAGGCGGCCCCGCCGCGCTTGGCGGCAGAGATCTTCTCCCACAGCAGGTCGCGGACGCGGGCCGAGACCCGCCCGACGAACACCCCCGTCTTGGGCTGAATCAGCCAGCGCGTCAACTCACCCCGCAGCGACGGCGTCACTCGTTCCAGGACCATCACAATCATGGTCTTGACCCTTCAGAGTACCCTGGTTGGGAGAGATGCGGATTCTCAGAACTTGCCCAATGGGCGTAGCGTCCGAGAAGGAGGGAGACTGGGGTTGCCACAGTCCGCCCGGGCGGGCCGCATCGGCGGCGAATTCGTCGTCCGCCTGCTCTTCCTTCGGAACGTCCAGCACCTTGGCAATGTCCGGGAGAATCCGCTCCATCAGTCGCGACTCGCGAAACCGGTCCCGGCACCGAATGCGAACCTGGCGCTCCAGGCCCGGGGGATTCTCCGCCGCGACCGCAAAGGCCGCCGGAATCGTGTAGTCCACCTTGTACAGATCCGCGATATCGTAGATGAACGACAGTTGCTTGCCGCAGTGAATGAACCCCAGGGCCGGCGAATACCCGCCGGACAGGACCGCCGCGTGGACCAGGCCGTACAGGCAGGCATTGGCCGCCGAAAGCGCCCGGTTGACCGGATCGGCCGCATTCCACGCCGAGCGCTCGTAGTTGCGCCCTTCCCACGGGACATTGTACTTCTGCGAGGCTTCAGCATACGCCTGGCGGACCCGGACGCCTTCTTTGCCGCGCAGTTGCTGCAAGGTCAGATCCTCGTCGATCTTCTCATCGAAGCGCAGGCAATACATGCGGATAACGACCTGCAGGCGCGTCACGTCATTGCTGACGAGGGCCGCCTGGCGGAGGAGATTGCGGCTGTGCCTCGCGCCGCCCAGACCCTGGGCATAGAAGCGCACGCCATGCTCGCCGCACCAGAGGACCTGGCAGTTGTTCTCGGCCAGGGTATGGACCGCCGCATGGGTGATCGTCGTCCCCGGCCCCAGCAGCAGCACCGCCAGCGAAGCCGCCGGAACGGCCACACTGCCGTCGGCGCGATGCACGGCGATAGCCTTCTCATGGCGGTCGACGACCGCGTGTTCCGCGTACAAATAGCTGAGCTTGTCCGCAAACCTGGGCAGTTCTTGAAGATTCTGCATAGATCCCTCCACTATGCACTTGTCAAAGAGCTATATCGGCCTTTTTCAGGCCCGGCTTAAGTCACTCCCGAACCGGCGCAATGGAAAGCAAGCCGAAGCCAAAGGCCTTGGCGGGGCCGATGCCGGAAGCCAATGCCTCACGGAAAGCGTCCGCATTCGTGATCCGCAGCAGGCCATCAAAGCAGACCGCGAGTTGCGTCATCTCATGCGAACGGCCGTCCTCCCTTTTGCGGCCTCTTTGTTTACCCTCGCGACAGACCTTGACGCGCGGTATCTGGTGGGTTTCGCCGTTCTCTTTCTCGACTTGTTTCATGAGAATCTCAAAACCGCAACCCTTGCCTTTGCGAGTTAGCCACTGAATCTGCTCTTCTTCGCGCACCAGGCCGACGCGTTTGCCTTTTAGCACTTCGTCGCCCTTGGCGGATTTGCCAATCCGCTTCGTCGGATTGGCACGCAAACGGAACGAAAGGACCTGTCCGCTTCGAAGTCGCGCATACGTCTTCACGATATCCTTGCAGGCCGGATTGGGTGGGTCCACATCCGTACCCAGGTAGTCGGAGACAGTGTCGAGAAACGACCAGTCCGGTTGGACGTGTGACTGGACATAGACTGTCACGCGTCCCCTTGGCTCATCGACATCGGCACGAAAAAGGATGCCGAACTGTTTCCTCGCCTCGACATCGTCCGCGGGGCGTTGCGAAAACGCCCGCATCAGCGTCCGGTGCATCTCGTACGGATGGGCCAGTTCGCTCCAGACTTGGCGGCAGGTCGGGTCCAGAATTAACCGTGACAGATAGAGGTGCGCGCTGTCGCTCATGAGACGCCTCCGGCGTTCGCAAAACGGGTGGTGATGGGCCGGGGCTTGAACCGTCGCTGTCCGAAGCACAGCGGCCAGTCGTGCTGTGTTCTCTCCCCGTCAGGCGATTCCAGCACCACACGCCTATTCGCCACGCCAGACAGGAGGTGCTCTTCCAGGCTGCCCGGTTTGGGGCAGTCACCCGGCCCCAGGGGCGGCACGGCCAACGGAAACGCCTTTCGCCCGAGGAACAACGTCCATTCGGGGGACCGCAGCCTTTCGGCGATCCTCGTGAGAAGCTCCTGGTCGCCTGACTCCAGACCCACTGTGAAGGATGCGTCGGCCAGATAGTCGCGATGGGATACGACTGCATCGACGCCGCTTCCGTCGGCCTTGATGACACCGTACTCAGGAGGCTTATGTCGATCTCCACCCGCCGTGTGATAGTCACGTTCTGGGCGAGGACCCTCATGCGGGGTCCGAGGGAAGCTGCTTCGCCAATAGGTCGGCTCATCTACGCGAACGCCCATGCGGACGGAGTCGAATCGGGAGATGTCTTCGCCGCGCGCGATACCCATGGCCGCACAGATCAGGCCGATCACGCCGCTGCGCGTAGGCTCAAGCGCCGTGTCGCGGTAATCGAAGCGGCTGCGGTAGCCCCATGATTGCATCGGGCCTTCTAGGTGCAGGAGCAGTGTATAGACCTTGCTCATGATCGTCTCGCAGCCTCCAAAACGGCGTCGATGGCTGCCTTGACGCCCTTCTTGTCGGCGGCTTTGAGCCCATTCAGGCGACCATCCTGCTGAACATGGAAACAGGCTGTGGTTTTGCCTCCTTGCTCGCCGTAAACACTTTTCAGGGCGTCCCAATGCCTGGTCAGCGCATCTACGGATAGGCCGACAAGGTCGTCGTCCGCTTTCGTCGGGCGCACGGGCTTGGCGAAGGCATTGGCCAGGGAGATAGGAACGCCGCCTTGGCGGCAGACGAACAGGCCAAAGGCCGGCAGATTCTGCGCACCGAAGGAGTTCTGCTTGCCGGTCGGAATCGCATAGACCATCGCTTCGAGGAATGCTTTGATGACCTTGTCAGCCTCCCTGTAATCGTTCGCATCGAGTTCTTTCGTCCAACTACCATTCTTGCGATCAGTCTTGCGTGCCAGGTTGCGGGCGAGTTGGTCGCGGTCCACCAGCGCGTAGCGGTAGTAGCAGGCGCTGTTGAATCCTACTACACCCATCATTCCCGCGCCGGTCTCCTCCTCCGGGTTCAGATCATCCACGGCAGTGTAGAAGTCCATGTCCATATCTACCTTGTGCGTGGAGATCGGGTGGGCCACCTGACAAGCGCCATCCGTGTTCCGGCCCGGCTGTTCGGCCAGCATCCGGCCAAACAGGGCGATGTCGGCGGAGGTCTTAGCCTTATCCAGCGCTGTTGTCACCGCGGTGGCCTCCTTTCCCTCTACCGCCGTGCCCGCCGACAGTTGCTTCCAGTGCTTATCTATCGACTCTTTGGCCGTTGATACTTCATCCTGGCTTACAAACAGCAGGACAGCCGTTTTGTCACCATCCATCTTGGAATAGAACTGGGCGAGAAACGTGTCAATCGCCGCACTGATCTGCTCGGGCGTCCGCCCCTTGGCATCGAGTTGCGGCGCCAACTTCGTCTTGAGCAATTTCGTACGTTCTCCGACCATGCCTGATTCGCCTTGGCGCCACAGTTGGCGTGCGCTTCTCTTGGTGCACTGGCTGGAAATCCGCGCTCGACGGAAGCCCCCGAAGGTCGCGCTCTTGGGTTGCCCCGTGTCGTCACGGTTCAGGTTGGATGGAGCGAAGTTCTGGATCAGATGCACTTCGATTTTGACACCGGAATCAGTCATGGTTGTGTTCCTCCCGTTCGGATGCGTTGTCGTCTATTGTTTCGCCTGGCGAGTCGGTTTGCCCCGCGTTGCTCTTGTAGAAGTCGCGCGCCCAGCGCAATTGAACATGGCCCTCAGGATGGTCCCATTGGAGCAGGTCATCCAAGAGGCGGAACCAGTCGAACGGCTGCTCGTTGGCCTTCAGCAAGCTGACGGCATGGCGCAAATGGCCGTCTAGGTCGTCGGGATGGGCGTTGAGCAGCGCCACGAACCTGGCTTCCATACTGTCGCTTTTCTGTTTCAAGGGACGGAAAGCCGTGCCGAGGCCACACCCTTGCCGATGCTTCGGGAACAAGCCGAAAAGCGTCGCCGTCACGTAATACCACCGGTCATTATAGCTCTTTTCCGGCAGATACGGCACGACGTGCTTATGCAGGCGGGCCATCTCGCCCGGTTCCCTGCCCAAACCGCTACGCAGGTCGGCCAGCGCGCCTCGGTCCTCCGCGCCTTCCTTCGCAAGGTTGAGCAGGTAGCCAATAAACGTCTTCTGTTTCTCATCAAGACTCATTTCTTCTTGCCTCCTTTCCCCTTCTGTTTTGCCCTGTCCGTCTTCGGCGGCGGGGGCTTGAGATCGTCGTCGTTGAAATCGGTGCGGATGCGTGCCACCGCCTGAATCGCTCGGGCGGTCGTCCCGAGCGAGCGGATGCCCTCCTCCAGCGCTCGCCGAGCTTCGTCCTTCACGTGGTCGCGCCAAGTATAAGTTGCGACCTGCTGCTCATCCGGCTTCCAGTTGTCGCTTGCGGCATCCCAGTCATTCGGGAGGTTCTCAAGTAGGTCAAAGAAATGCGTCTCCAGCCGCGCCCAGTAGGCAGGGCGAGGATCGATGTCGTCTACAACCTTGTTGATATCGTCCCACTCGTTCTGGCTTGGTTCGTGGCCATCGGGAACTCGAAAGAAGCGGGCGATCCTCTTGGCACGACTGTAGAGTTCAGACGCCCCCTGCCCGGCGCCTTGCAGAAGAGTACCCAGGCGTTCGATCAGACTGGTATCCCCCAGCAAAGCGGCCCGTATCGGCATCCGCTCGTGTCGCCAGAGAAGGAACTTCCCGGCCTTGTTCGGGGCTGACGCCAAGCCAACGATGTGCACAACGAATCGCTTGTCTGGCTCAATCGCTCCTGCCGCGCGGGCCCGAGCCAAGAGGTTGAAGCACTCAGGCCTTCGCTCCTGACTGTCAGGAACTGGAATCGTGAGGATCGAATGCGCATCTCGCCAGGCCGCCTTGGCGCTGCTCAGCGGCAGCGCCGATATGCCTTCCTCTTTCGACACCCGATACACCTTCATCGGATCACCGGCAGACTTGTCGGCCGAGCGCCCCTGCGTGAAGAACATCCTCGACACGGTCGCGCCATTGGGGATCAGCCGCACCAGTCGGCTCTGCCAAGTCAGGCGGTCAACCACGCCTAATGATGTCACTACCTTCCTGCCCTTGCCACAACATCTGTCACGATACTGGTGGGGGTCGTTCAGTTCCCACGGTGGCAGTGATTTGTCTTCAGCGGGGGCAAGATTGACCATCAACGTGCCGAACAGGGTTGGGCCCTGCATCCATATATTCATTCCTCGCAGCGCTATCGCATCGGCTGAATACGGCAGGGCCTCATCCTTGCCATTGATCTTCGCATTGCCGCTCTTGCCGAATCCCAAGGCAAATGACTGGCAGGCGAGCAATCGCTTGGCCGCTTGCGCCGGTGGCCAGGTGACCTCCTCCTGGTCACCGGAGTGATCAAACAGCGTTGCGTTGTTGCCGCTGGCGCACTCGGTGGCCAGACGATTGATCGACACTGCCCTTGTCGTCTCCAGCCCACCCATCTGGAAGAAGGGGTACTTGCCAGCGAAAAGGGAAAAACGCACTCTCCATTGGTTCAGATAGTCACTGACCATGCGCCGATCGAATTTGGCACGCTGATACAATCGCCTCCATTCCGCGAAACTCTTGGGACCGCTGTGGACTCGGTACAGGATCGCCAGCAAGAGACGATGGATCGCTACAGTGACGAGTGGTGAGTCGTCATAGATCTCGCGCAGTTCGTGCGCGTTGAGCAGCGTATCGTAGATTCCCGCTTCGCTCTGCTTCCCGTCAAGGCCGATGCAGGGGATCCAAGGTTTATCGACCAAGTTGAATTCAGACATTGTCGTCACCGTCCTTTTCGATCGCGATGCCCAGCCCCTCGTCCACGGTCAACAGATAATTCTTGACCCGCGTTTGCCCCTGGGCGTCAAGCCGCAACAGACGAGCATGGCGGAGGTGAGCATTCATCGCCCATTCTCCCGGCGATTCACCTTCCTTGAGAATTGTCTGGAAGACGCTTCGATGGCTGAGCTTGACCGACCGATCTAACAGGCTGCGAACTTTGGAAACCCCGCACTCGCCGGCCGGAAGCGTGCCCGGAGGCAGCGTCACGACCGTGATCGATGGGTCGCCGTCCCTCGTGGCCGCTCTGACCGACCTGTCAACGTCGGGGTCCTCATCGTCAGCTAGTTTGTCGTTAAACTGTTCAATCAAGTCGCCAGGGTCCTTAGGTCTGCAAACCAGCAGTCGGCAAGCGGCCTTCTCGGACTCGGCGCGATCAGACTCCATCTCCTCTTTCGCCTCCTTGAGTGCTCCCTTCCAACCGTCCTCCGCACATGGTGACTGTTCGCCATACACAGCCTCGATCAGCGTCTCGATCTCGATTGGCACCTCGACCTTGCCCCGTCTCCGAAGCATCAGCCAAGTGCGCAGCAGGATGTACCGCTCATACAGAAACTCGTTGCTCCGGCCAAATGACTTGGGCGGGCCCCCGGTTACCTGCGCATCGCACAGGATTATGAACTGCGCCGTTCCCAGGCCCTGCGGCCGCTGGCGCAAACGATGCCGATGAAGTCTTCCCATCCGCTGAAGCAGCAAGTCGATCGGCGCGATGTCCGAAACCATCAGATCGAAATCAAGATCAAGGCTTTGCTCAATGACCTGTGTCGCGACCAGCACGGCACGAAGTGGTCTATCCTGCGGATGGTGCTTGCCGAACTTGCGAAGGACCTCTTCTTCTCGCTCACGCCTCCACATTCGGAGCGTCCGTGCGTGGAACAGCAGACACTCTGTGTCCGCCAGAGCGTCGCGCAGATGTCTGTACACCTCGATGGAGCGGTCAACCGTGTTGCAGACCACAGCAGCGCATCCGCCGTGTGCCAGTCTCTGCGTCAGCGTCTTCGCCAGCGATTCTATATTGCTCTTCGCAAATTGCAGATTCACCGACCTTCCGTCGCCCAGCGGAATCTCCGCACAAACCGGCCGCTCCGGCGCTTGTCCATCGGGATAGTGCCGTGGCTTGGCCAGCGTGATGCGCGGATACCGGCGGTACTGGGCATCATGGCGGCCCGAGTACGCTCTTGCCAACGCCATTCGCCTGCTTTCCGGCAGTGTCGCTGAAAGAAGAATGACGGTACAGTCGAGTTCCGCCAACCACTGCAAGAGCCGTTCGAGAATGGTGCTCATGTAGGCATCATAGGCGTGAACCTCATCGAAGATCACGACCTTGCCCGCCAGCCCAAAGAGCCTGACAAACCAATGCTTCGTTTGCAGCACGCTCAGCAGACTTTGGTCGATAGTACCCACGCCAAACGGCGCGAGCAGGGGACGCTTCTTGGCCGTGAACCAGGACTGGGCTTCCACATCAGCCCCGTTGTCTTCCTCGTCGGCGATATTCTGAGGCTCATAATTGGGGATTTCTCCTTCTCGTACTTCCTCCATCTGCGCCAACAGGGCGTCGCCATGCACGAGTTGCACGTTCAGCTTTCCTTTGTGTCCGCGTTTTTTCAGATAGTCTTCCAGGACTCGTTTGAACATGGCGTTGCCTGTTGCTTGCGTGGGCATCGCAACGTAGAGGCCGCGAGCAAAGCCTCTGCACATAGCCAAGTCCGCTGCATAGAAGGCGGCTTCCGTCTTGCCGTGCCCCATCGGAGCTTCGACAATCATCAGATAGGCCGCGGTCTCTTTCAACGCCAGTTCGCTCACGGTCTTCTGGAGCCCGTTGGCCGCAAACGGGAAGACGCTGTCGAAGTTCGTCTCAGACGCAAAGCTTACGCCCGGCACCCAGCCGAGTTTGTCGAGTGCTTCCTTCGCCTGTTTTTGGCTCTTCTTCCAGTACTCAGCGGGAGCGATGCCAACAACTTTTCCGTACTCCGCCACGCAGGGAAAGAGATGCTGATTGGAGCCAATCCAGTCCGCCGCCGCAATGAGTCCAGCGAGGACAGGGACGATGAATGGATCATCGATCTCCGTCTTGCATCCCGACACGCAATCCGCGGACGACCCTATAACACCGGCAAATGCCGCTAATAGTTCCTGTCGCGCTTTCGCCCAGTCTCTTCCCCCAAGAGAGTCCCTTCCCATTTGCATGTCCGCTGCTCGTGGGAAGACCCCATGATGCCCCCCGGAGATTTGGCCCAACAACGTCGAAGGGATGCCCGGAGAGTCCCGCAATACGCAGGCACTGATGAATCCATGCGGACGGTTCAGGTCGTTCCCTGAAAACGAGAGCGGCAGGCTTTCACGAAGCTGCGGTTTCTTGGTTTGGAAACCAGGACTTGCCTTACCTATATCGTGCGCGCCGGCCACATACAAGACGTGCGTGCGTGCATCCGGAACCCCCAGCGCGGATGTTAGCCTCTCCCGAAGACCGGCGGTCAGGTGATGGTCCCATACGAGGCCGGCAACCGCTGCAACGTCGAGCATATGACATAACAAAGGATGATAGCGGGATTCGTTGCCATCCTCGGATGTCTTGGCCCACAGCCGCTGCCAGGGGAATGGTCCGTTTACCGCCATGGTCGAGAGCCCCCTTGGTTTGGTCGTGCCACGCGTTTCCATCGTCCATCGCGGTACAGGACGGGAATCCATGGTTGGTCCAGCAGATTGTAGTGCATGGCCGTCTCCGCCTCAGAGCGTCTCCAATTCTTCCTCGACCGTAGGTGGCTGGGCCTTCGGCCCATCCTACGGTCTGGCATTCCAGGCGGATTCTACTGCTCCTTCTCGCCCAAGGCAAGGGATTTGCTCATTCCGCTTGTCGATTTTCTCGGTGCCGGAAGTCGTCGCCCGGGCCTCGCCGTTCGAAGGGGGGAGGCGGTAGCCTTTGGATTGATGATTTATGATTGCTGATTGCTGATTTGGCTGAGCGCCTCCGGCGGGCCGCCGATTCCCCAGCCGAGGGCGGCTGGGCTACATTCTTGCGTCTCCTGCGTTTTTGCGGCAAAGAGCAGTTCCCAGTGCGGCCTGCCGCCTCCGGCCTTCTGTCCTCCGTCGTCCGTCTTCTCTGTGCCCTCGGTGTCCTCTGTGGTTGAAAAGCAGTTCCCAGTTGACAGTTCGCAGTTACCAGTCACGGGCCGCGGAGGTACACCTCTGTGGTTCGGGGGGCTCGGGTCGGGTCAATCGTGGCGGAGGGCGACGACCGGGTCGACGCGGGCGGCACGGCGGGTCGGGTAGACGCCGGCGAGCAGGCTGATGAGGATCGAGAAGGCGATCGCGCCCAGGCACAACCACCAGGGGAAGCTGAAGTACGCCATCCGCGGGGCGCCCTGGCGGACCATCAGGGTGTTGATCACCGCGTTGATGGCCAGGCTCACGAGCCAGCCGAGCCCCAGGCCGACCAGGCCGCCCAGCAGGCCGATCGAGCCGGACTCGAACAGGAAAATCCGCTGCACGTCACCGTCGGTGGCCCCGACCGCTTTCATGATGCCGATCTCGCGGTACCGCTCCAGGATGGACATGACCATCGTGTTGGCGATCCCCAGCGAGGCGACCGTGATGCCGATCATGCCCACGGCGATCAGGAACATGTCCATGATGAGAAAGCCGATGCGCATCTCGCGCAACTGGTCCATCAGGGCGAAGGTCCCGAAGCCCAGGGCCTCGATCTCGTCGCGGACGGGCTGGACGTCCTGCGGCGTCGCGACCCGGACGCTCACGGTCGCATAGCCCGCCGGACCGTCGGAGGGTCTGAACAGGTCCCAGACGCTGGTCAGGGACAGCTTGCGCATCCGGGCGGCGGCCCCCGGCGGGATCAGAACGTCGCTCGGAAGCGGCAACGGCCCCATGAAACCCATCCGGCCCGCGACACCCACGACCGTGAACGCGTGGCGGTCGCGGGCCAGGGGCAGGGCCTGCCCGCCGGAGGAGAAGGCCATCCGCAGCAGGCTCGTCAGGCTGAAGTCCAGGGTCAGCGTCGCGACCTCGATCTCCCGGCCGGGCACCGTCTCGGGGTCCGGCACGCCCAGCCGGTGCAGGAGGGAATCGCTGATGACCAGCTCGTTCGGCTCATCCGAACCATAGGCCGTCCCCGCCCGCAGGGTGACCAGGCCCGATTGCCATAACGCCGCCGGCAGCACTTGGACGAGGGTGAACTGCTCCTTGCCGCCGAGGCGGATCTGGGCCGGGAAGCGCAGCTCGGGAAACGCCGCCTCCACCCCTTCGATCGCGCGGATGCGGCTCAGGGTCTCGGCATCCAGGCGCGGGCCGGGCTGGTTGACGTCCGGGATGCGGCGCGACCCGGGCCGCCGGCGCCGGGCCCGTCGGCTGCCGGCCGCGTCCGGATCGGAGGACGAGACCCGCCGGTCGGGGCCGCCGCCGGGGAAGACGCTGACGTAGTTGAACAGGTCCAGCTTCTGGAACTGGTGGGTGATGTTCCGCTGAATGCCCTGGCCGAAGGCGAACATGGAGACCAGGGCGCCGATCCCGATCACGACGCCCGCGGTGGTGAGAAAGGTGCGCAGCTTCTTCTTCCACAGATTGCCGCCCGCCTGCCCGAGATAGTCGGAGATCCTCATGAAACAGTTCTCAGTTGTCGGTTCTCAGTTGGAGTTCTGCAAAATGGAAGTTGGGCCTATTATTCTTCTCGGAAATCCGCTTCCCGATTTCTTTCTTTCCCAAGTAGGCCCAACTTCCATTTTGCAGAACTCCGGTTCTCAGATCAGATGGCCGTGCCAGATCCTCTTGCCATGATGATTCTCATCAGCGTATTCCGCACCCGCGGCGGTCGCCTGCGCATCATACTCGGGGTTCGGAGGACGGGCAAGCGGCGGCCTCCCGGTCGCGGGGCAATTGCATATGAGCATGGACTTCCCGTTTGGAGTTCCGCCTTCAGGCGGGTCTGACAGTCTTCCGGCACAGCCGGCTCCATTTCCAAACACGAAGGAAGAAAGGAGGGCCGGACTGACCTTCTGGACATATGTCCAGATTACTTGACCCGCCTAATGAGTTTTTGACGGACAAAACCGGTAATCGCGCCGCACCCGTCGTTTCGCCGATGCGCCTCGCGCCAGGCAACGTGTGGTTGTAGGGTGGGGCTTGCCCAGGGCGATTGCACCATAAGTCATTTTCCGACAAGGACTTCTTCGAGATAGGTTTCATCCCAGGCGGCGGTGAGACGTTTGTTCTTGATTCCGACCTTGAGAGTCGTGTTGTTCTTGAGCAAGCTCA
>Ga0194112_10010705_pt1 | contig 11474 bp, 11 predicted proteins | sample TA2MahC400mmetaG_FD_146191 | JGI IMG/M metagenome (GOLD analysis project Ga0194112, IMG submission 146191) | Freshwater microbial communities from Lake Tanganyika, Tanzania - TA2015016 Mahale Deep Cast 400m | ecosystem: Environmental > Aquatic > Freshwater > Lake | place: Tanzania: Lake...
GTGACGCAGTGGCACTGGCCGAGCAGAAGGTCCGGGCGCTCTTCGCCCGCAAGCCCGAGCTGACCGCCTCTGAAATCAGGCAGGAACTGGGTACGACCCGGAAGTACCTCATCCCTTTGCTCAACTACCTCGACTCTCGCGGCATCACTCAGCGTAGAGGCGAAGTGCGCGTCCTCAGACAGAAGCCCGCATAGGAGAAAGGAACCATGGCAAAACGCGGCATTCTCGCGACCGTGACCTGCGCCGGCTGAGCGTCCAAGCTGGGCAAGGCGCAGTTAGCGCAAGCGCTCGAAGGGCTCAGACCCCAGAACGACCCGCGGCTGCTCGTCGGCATCAGCACGGCCGACGACGCGGGCGTGTTCCTGCTGCAGGACGGGCTGGCGCTGGTCCAGACCGTTGACCTGCTGACGCCGATGGTCGAGGATCCGTACACGTTCGGCCGGATTGCGGCCGCCAACTCGCTCTCGGACGTCTACGCGATGGGCGGGAAGCCGCTGACGGTTCTGAACATAGTCGGCTTTCCTGGCCCGATGGACAAGAAGGTGCTGGCCGAGATACTGCGCGGCGGGCAGGATACGGTGACCGAGGCCGGCGCAGTCATTGCCGGCGGACACACGTTCAACGAGAAGGAAATCAAGTTCGGACTGTCGGTTACCGGCTGGATCGACCCGAAGCGGATTGTCACCAACGCGGCGGCAAAGATCGGAGACGTGCTGGTGCTGACCAAGCCCCTCGGCTGCGGCGTATTCGCTCAGGCGATGATGACGCAGGACGAGGTCGACGCGGAGCTGTACAAGGCCGCCACTGCCTCCATGATGCAACTCAACCGGGTGGCGTCGGAGATAATGCTCGCCTGCGACGTCCACTCGGCCACCGACATTACTGGGTACGGTTTCCTGGGCCACGCTCAGGAGATGGCCCAGGGTAGCGGAGTGCGACTGCGGTTCAATGCTCCCGCAATTCCCCTGCTGCCCAGGGTCTTGGCGTTGGCCGAGACGCTTGTAGATGCGGGCGTAGTGATGAACGAGAGTTCGTTCGGCGACAAGGTGGAGTGGATGGGTGACATCAAACCGGCGCTGAGGAACATACTCTGGGAATCTCAGAGTTCGGGTGGGCTGCTTGTAGCACTGCCCGAGAACCGCGTCACCGAACTCCAGCGCCGGGCGCAGGACTCGGACATCCTCGCTGCCGTAGTCGGCTCGGTCGACGCCGGCAGGCCCGGTACCATAGAAGTCTCGGTGTAGGCAGCCTTCCGGCCTTACTGGCCCGGTACCGAGACTCTGGGTCTCTGTGTCCGTTCAAAAACCGCCTTTGGGATGTAGCCCTGGGTGCGAGTGCGCCCCCCTGAACTTAAGCCCGCCGGGCGCGGCTGACCGTCCTCGGCCTACGGATTGCAGCTGGCGCTGATGACAGGGCAGACGCGGCCCACAATCTGCTATCCGAAATCCCTAGTGCTGGACAGGGATGTCAAATCGGCGGGGCGGGAACTTGCGGTTTGTGGTCTGAGGCCGGACAACTGCTCACTACTACCTTCCTAACTGCTCACTCGCTGCCTGCGGCAGCGCGATGTCCCGAGGCTTCCTGGAATGGGGTGCCTGTCCCTGGACCGACATGTCCCTGGACCGACAGCATCTTGACGCGTCTTGGAACCTAATAAGCATCGTGTCGCCGTTGCTCGGAAGTCCGGACTTCCTAGGGCAACTTGAACTCGCAGTAGTAGGTCTCGTCCGGCGATTCCAGTAGTGAAGCCGTCACCACTCCCGTGGGTGTCTGCCTAAGCAGGCAGTGTTTCGCTTCTCTGTTCTGGAACCTGCTCGGCAGGGCATATCTGCGTGTGCTGTGGTCATTGACGCCGACCTTGTAGACAATCGGCTGGCTCTCGTCCCAGAGCACCAGGGCGTAGCCGTAGTCATCCGTAACCAGGAAGTCCGCGATTCGCGCCTTGAAGTTCTGTTTGAAGGTCTCCAGTATGTAGCGTTCCGGGTCCTTAGTCCGGTCGATGGCGGGAACCGTCACCGGCGGCTCATCGAATATCCGTATCGAGTCGCGCAGCGACGCATTCTCGTCGTAGGCGTATATCTTTCCCGAGTACTGGTCGCTCAGGTAGTATCTGCCGCGATGGTACCTGACCAGCCCACCACGACTCAGGTAGCCGAGTCTGAGCGTCTCAAACCGTGGAGCCAGTCTGCCCCAGAATCCTTTGAACTCGCCGGCGAGCGAGTAGGCCGCAAACTGGTACGTGTTTCTCTCGTAGAACTGGTCGGTGAACGGATTCGCGTCAGCGGGCGTGTTCTCGTCGAGTAACTGGGTTCCCTGCGGCCAGCCCCTGATATACGGAAGGAACATCATACCGCCTTGGGGCACGAAAGAGGCACTCCCGTGGGTGTATGACCCGGGCGTATTGTCAGGATAGTGCTCGAAGCTCACGAATCCCAGCACGGAGTTGTTGCTGATGCTCTTTCTGATGATCACGGGTGAGTTAGAGATTCCTACGTTCGTGTCGTTATTCGTCACTTCCATCGAGATGGCCGGGAGCGAGGCCGTGATCAGCAGGGTCGTGTCGTCGGTGAAAAACTGGGTGAGGTACATCGGATTGACCAGGTTCATCTGCTTCAGTGATCGGTACGCGGACGGCGGTAGGCTGATGAACTTCATTTCCTCACTTGAGTCGGGGTGGAGAGCAATCAGCATCTTGCCGTTCGTCAGGTCAAAGACGTATACGTAGTACGTCAGCCTGTCCCAGAATGCGAACCGCGTGCCAGAAGGATTGACGCTGACGTGGGAGGTCGTCGAAAGCGGGTACTCATCGGTGTCCAAGAGCTTCAGTCGCCTCGCGACCGCAGGCCTGTATGAACTCGTCTTGATACGGGTCAGCCTGGGTCTGATGCTCGCCGGCCGTTCTGCCTTGGGCTTGGAAGTGTCGGAAATGAACCACGCAACTGTCGCGGCGTCTACGGAGCCCATGAGCGAGTATGAAGACAGCATCTCTCCGGTCTTGACGGCGAACTTCGCTACGAACGGCACCTGCAGCATTCCGGCGGAGAATACGAAGGACTTCAGAAGCCCGGTATCTGCGGCGATGTTGTAGTCGCTACTGAAGGTTCGCCTCCTCAGATACGACTGCGCCGCGCGTCTCTTCTCGGACACGGCCAGGGTGACGATGTCTGACTTCACGCCTGCCTGCCGCAGAAGCTTGGTGAACGGGTTGATGCCTCCTTCAATTCTCGCGGCGGTCATCGGCGGCACGATGAAGACGTAGATGGTATCGGACTTGAATGGGATGCTCAGGCCTTTGAGGAATTGGGTCACGGCCCTATTGCTGTTCTCGACCTGACTCATGCGATGCAACTGCGTCTCGCGCGGCGTCTCGATGGCCGAAGCGGCTGCAGCCAGGCAGAATGAGACAAACAACGCGTTCATGTATTTCACAGGACCTTCCTATCTCGCAATGACGACTATGGTGACCGCTGACGGCTCACGGCTGACAGCTTGTGGCTTGTGGCCCGCGGGCAGCGCCCGCGCCAATCTGCAATCTGCAGTCTGCAATCTGAAATGCCTTGTGGGAGCTTCCCGCAATGGGGTGCCTCTTCCCGCTTCCCCTTCCAATCACTCCTAGCGCAGAAGAACGACTCTGTAGACTGCCAGGTCATCACGGACCACGTACACGCCGGTGCGTGCCGCTGCTGCCCGGACTCGGCTCCCTGCTGGCGTGTACCAGGTCGCGCCCGGTTCTCCGGCCCGGAGTACTCGGGTCGAGGTAGAGGTGACCGCTCGATGCGGTTCCCAATCCGCGGGTTCCGCGGTCCTGACACCGGGGCGGGGCAGCACTACGACGTGCTTCCTCCCGCCATTGTTGGCCGGGTTCTGGTCCTGCGACCATTCGAGCGTGCAGCAGCACACGAGGCAGACGCCCGCGCTCTCGAAAACCGTGGGCATGTATAGCCAATAGACGGTGTCGGTCACGCCGACTGGCAGTACAAGATCACGACTGTCCGCGTAGCCGATGACTGAGTCCGGGCCGAAGAGCGTCAGGTGGAACGTGACGGAGGCCGGCACTACGGAGTAATTGCGAACGGCCACCCGGTCGAAAGTGTAGGTGTCGCCTACGAGTATCGTATCGAAGGGTTTGTAGTCAACCAGGCCGACATCATAGTCATACGATCCGGACCAAGCGGACGACGGAGTCAGGGCGCCGGACGCGCCCGCCACGAGCAGCAGGGACAGGGCCAGAATCTTCCTCACAATGCCTCCCGTACGTCAGCTAATGGTAAGGCCGCAGTGAAGAATGTCAACCGTCTTTGCCGTCAACCGCATCAAGGGGGCATGAAGCGGGGGTGTCTAATCGACGGGCGGAGAGCGGCTTTCGGCCTACGGCTGACGGCTTGCGGCCTGTGGCAGGCGGGCTACGCCCGCGCCAATCTGCAATCGACAATCTGCAATCTGAAATGCCTCGTGGAAGCTTCCCGAAATGGGGTGCTTGGCCCGATTCCTCCCTGTCCCTGATTCCTCTCCTGGTCTGCCCATTCCGCATTGCCACGGCATCCTCCTCTGGTATAATGCCGTGTGCTCGGAATCATCATCGGTGTAGTGTGTGCCGCCGCCGGCATCGGAGTGTCTGTCTACCTGTACAACAAGAGCGCCTCGAAGAGGCAAGCGGAGTGTATTAAGGACAAGGTGGACTTCTTGGCAGATAGAGTGGGTGAGTTGCAGGTCTATCTCGACGGGCTGCCTCAATCGAGTGGACGACTCCGGGATAGATATGAGGCCGGCAGGGCCGCGATGGACGCCTATCGGTGGGATGATGCGATTATGCACTTCAGAGAAGCACTAAAGCACGCGCATGGGACCGAACTGGTTGCGCTGTTCAGCCTGATCGGCGAGTGCTACTACAGACCGAGCAGGCTGCAGGAGGCGCTGGAGAACTTCGAACAGTCCAGCCGGCTGGCGGACCAGTTTGAGGATAGGCGAGGCAAGGCAGTGTCATTGGCCGACCTAGCGAGCGTCCACCGGGCGAAGGGCGAGCTTGACAAGGCGCTAGACTACCTCCAGGAGGCGCTCGTGATCAGCCAGCAGGTCCGCGACCGCTCCGGCGAGGTCCGTGTCCTTGGCTACGTCGGTACGATCTACAAAGACAAGGGTGAGCTGGACAAGGCCATGACACACTACGAACAGGCTCTCCAGATAGCCCGCGAACTCCAGAATAGGGAGTACGAGGCGGATTTGCTCAACAATATCGGGGTTGTCTATCGTGCGAAGGGCGACGCCGGCAATGCACTGCGTACGCACGAAGCGGCACTGGCGATTATCGGAGAATTGGGCGACGAACGTGGTCGTGCGGTTCAGCTCGGCAATGTAGCGTTGGTCCAGTATGACAGGTGTCAGTTCGATGAGGCCATGAACAACATGCGGAGGGTGCACGCAACCATGCGCGCCGTCGGCGACCGGCGCCGTGAGGCCGCGGCCCTGGGGAACATCGGGATGATCTACCGGGCCTTGGGCCAGCGTGACAAGGGCCTGAAGTGCTACGGGCAGGCATTGGAGATCGTCCGCGACATCGGCGACAGGAAGGGTGAGGCCATTCAGATGGGAAACTTGGGGCTTGTCCTTGCCGACGAGGGTGTGTGCGAACGGGCCGTGCCGTACCTCGTGCAAGCTCTGCACGCTTTCCTGTCCATCGGAGTGGCCGATGGGCCAAGGCAGTGTCTGTCAGGGCTCCACAAGTGCGCGGAGAAGCTGGGAAGCGGTCAGATGCACGCGTTGCTGAAAGAGGCCTGTGCTGATGAGGAATTCGTGACCGAGCTTGTGAAGCTCTTGGATGGAGTAGGTCGAGGGCCGGTGAAACCGAGCTGCTAGACGATTGGAGGGGGAGAGGGACACTTCCCATATCTCCCGCTGCCGTCAATGCCGGGGTCAATCCGACATCCATCGAGAGTAGGACACGCGGAACTTGGGTCATGTCAAATCGGCGGGGGAAACCGGCTTCCGGCTTACGGCTGACAGCTTGCGGCTTGAGCTTGTGCTTGCGCTTGGGCTAGCTTGACGCTTGCGGCTTGCGGCTTGAAGCTCGCGGGCTACGCCCGCGCCAATCTGCAATCTGCAGTCTGCAATCTGCAATGCCTCGTGGGAGCTTCCCGAAATGGGGTGCCTGGCCCTGGTCCACATCTTGACGCGCTTAGGAGGCAATTAAGTATCGTGTCCCCGTTTCTCCCCCCGCCTCCTGCCTCTTCACATCAGCTTCGCATTCGCGACGAGTTTCCGCGCGACCTCTAGGCATATAGTCCTGGAACTATCGTCCAGAGCCGCGAGCTTGATATGGTAGTGTTTGTTTGAGGGCAGTAACGCGCACGGAAGGCCGGAGAAGCCCGCGGCCGTCAGCGCGGCGGTGACTTCACCCATCTTGGCTGCATCAGCTGCGCCCAGACACAAGGTCGAGTGAGCCTGCCGAACCAAGCGCTTTCTGGCGGCGTCCAAAAGCGCACGGGACGTGACAGCCTCGCCTGCGGCGAGTGTCGGGACAGCCAGTCTGGCGACCTGACCTTCAAGTGATCGCACCCGCTCAAGGGTTTCAGCTACCATCTCGTCTGTATTCCTTAAGGGGGAATGGTCTGCTGGTTTGTGAGATGACAGTATCGAGGATACGCTCTGCTCTAGGACGGGCCACCACTGTTCGAATACTCGATTCAGGACGTCGTCTTCTAGAGCGTCATCGCCTAGCGCCTCGTTCACCGATAGCAGCAGCCGACGCATGTCCTGCTGGTCGAAGACCGTGAACTGGAACTGCTCTAGAGGTCCCTTGATCTTCGTCCTTTCGACGTCGAACAGGATTGGACACACGTGCGCAACTTCCACGTGCTTGGAAAGTGCCCCCGCTTCAAACATGATCCAGGGCGCGTCGAGATTGTCCTTCGTAAGGCAGAGGATCCCGAAACCTGAGGCGTCAAGTTCGCTCGAAACCTCGTTGGCCCACCTCGATCCCTTGGCAATATCGTCGGGCGAGAAGTATGGGTCGCACGCTTGTATCGCGGTCTTGAGCCACTTACTTAGCGCAAGGGCGAGGCTCTTACTCAATTCGCCTGACCAACTAATGAAGACCTTCACGGAACCTCCTCGGGTTCAGAGGTCGTGACCGAACTCCAGACCCAGTTCACATAGAGCGACATTGGGGAAACTCTGCGACTCGCGGGCGGGGGTGTCAAATCGGTGGGGGATACCGGCCTACGGCTCACGGCGGACAGCTTGCGGTCCGAGGCTTGAAGCTGAGTCCGCCCGAAGCTTCCCGGAATAGGGTGCCTGTCTTTGATGGATTGGGTCAAGTAACGTCCCTGAAACCACCGAGAAGTTGGCACCGTCACTGGAGTTCAATCACTGGAGAGTTCTCGCAGCGCAAGACCCCTCCAATTGACGGCGGTTGATCCTGGGGCCTGGCTTCCAGAGAGGGCCAAGTGTATGAGATTGCCGGTGTCAGTCATCTCGTAGCGACGACCGTCAACTCGAGAGTAGGTTAGTCGATAGGCGATCCAGGCCTCGGCCCTATCGTATGACTGCTCAATCCACTGTTGGAGCTGCTGCGTGTCTCGTGCCTTCTGTTCATAAGGAACGACGAAGATCAACTTGGCTCCAGGCATGACGGCCAGCCTCTTCGCCTTTCCCGTATGTCCGAGCCAGTTGGACATCGTGACCTCGGCGTCCAGAGCAGGCCCTCCTCCGTTGTTCGTCAGAGTCAATGCTACCGAATAGTCGAGCTTCTCAGGGCCTTGCTTGCCTATCAGCTGGACCTCAGGCTGCACCAACCACGGCGTCTTGTCGGCATTTAGGATCTCTATGTTCTTCCTGGTCGCTCTGGCAGCCTCACAGAGTGCAAGAGCCGCGATAACGACTGTAGCCGTGGTCGCAACAGCCGTCGCCCATTCGGTAAATGACCCCTTCCAGAAACGACCGCACGCTTTCATCCTATTGCGCCCGGTTGGCTCTTGTGCATCCATGGGCGCATTCTAGGTTTGGCGGGCAGGGAAGTCAAGCGGACTGCGTGCCGTTGGGTGTAGGGCGGTCGCTTGGGACTGGAGCGGGACACTTCCCATAATTCCAGTCTCAGTCAAGGCCGGGGCGTGTCATTGCAGTTGCCTGACTGCGGCTTGTCCCGGGCGACGTGGGGGTATTCGTGGCTGCGTCTCCGCTCTCTGGACTCGGTCGCGCGGACACGGACCTGTTGCAGCCACTGCTCCACCGTGAGTCCGTCACGGATGCGCTTCGCTTCCGCTTCGTGGCGGACCTTGTGCAGCCAGTCCATCCAATCCAGCCCGTCAATCTTCATAGTGCACCACCTGTTCTGGTGTCCATATGCGTACGGTCGGCAGTCCTGCTCGGGAGTTCACCGCGTTGAGCCGTTGCTCCGCCCACGCGTTGGCGAGGTGCTTGAGGTTCAGCGACACGATGATGTCCGCTCGCGCCACCGTCGCGTATGCCGCATGTCTAGTGTCGAGTGTCTCAGCCGCCGGGATGACACCGTCTTCGACGTAGAGCCCGGCCAGCCTGGAGACCTCGGCGTCGTCCGCGTCCAGCATCCCCATGGAGATCTGCCGGAACATGGTCCTGACTGCCTCGCGCCTGAGTGCGTTGCGCTGCTCCTCATCGTAGTAGAAGCCGAAGACCGATGTCTCGATATAGAGCAGCGGCCGTTGTTTCACTGTGAGAGGATACCGTTGGCCCAGTAGATGTCAATGCAGCGGCGGCAGTCAGGCAGGAAGACGGGAACGCGGGCAGTTCGGAAGGGAAGTCGAGACGCAAGTCCGAAGGGAAGTCGAGACGCAGGGCGGAAGGAACTGAGCAAGGGAATCCGCAAGGAGCCGCGCTTGGGGTCTCGCTTGGGACTGCGCAAGGAATCGAGCAAGGGGCCGCGAAAGGAGTCGAGAAACGCAGGCTGAAAGGGGTCGCGAAACGAACCGCGAAAGGGAACTCGAAAGGGGTTCGGAAAGGGAAGTCGAAACGCAACTCGAAAGGGATTTCGAAACGCAATCGGAGAGGGGCTGCGATAGGGCCTCCCAGGTAGGGGAGGTGGGCGGGGGACTATGCGCTTTCTCAAGGAAATCGTGCGCGGAGGTGCCGCAAGCGGGAATACATATAGTGAGAGAGGAGAAAAGCGGCGCAGGTGAAATGGCAGGAGTCATGGCTGGAGTCGTAGCTTGAGTCGCAGCAGGAGCCGTAGCGGACGTCGTTGCTTGCGCCGTAGCTGGTGTCGTAGCTGGCATCGTTACCTGAGCTGCAACCGAAGCTGTTGCTTGAGTCGTGACAGTAGTCGTTGCGTGAGCTGCAGCAGGTGTCGTTGCAGGCGTCATTGCGGACGTCATAACAGGAGTCATAGCCGATGATGTAGCTGGAGTCATGGCAGGCGTCATAGCGTAGGTCGTAACAGGAGCCGCGACGGGTGAAACAACCAGAGTCGCAACACGACCTGCAGCTTGAGCTGCAACAGGTGAAGCCGCGTACCCCGTGCAGGGGTGGTTTGTGGTCATCACAGCGTAAGCCGCTTTGGCACAGCCGTTTGTGCAGGATTCTGGCTTGACTATTAGTATATGAATTCATATAGTTTGGGCAGCAGGACCGATGGCATGAGAAGACCGATTGATACGTTCCGCGTCCCGCCTGAACTGGGCCATCGGCTCAGAGACCTCAGGCTCAGGGCCGGGCTGACCCAACCGGAGTTGGCTCAGGTCATGGGCCGGACCGGCAAGGGCAAGGCATGCATTGTGAGCCGGATGGAGAAGGGCAGGGTGCAGTTCCCGTCGCTCGGACTCGTCGCCGATTTCCTGCGCGGATGCCGGGCCGGGTTCAAAGAGATCCTCGATATCCTCGACCTCTACACCGAGCTGCCGACAACCCAGCAGCAGGTGTTCGGAAAGGCCCTGGCCAAGGTCGCGGCGAGCGTTCCCGAGAAATGGCAGGCTCAGGTGACGAAGTACGACCTGCGCATCGACATTCCGAAGACGGCTCCGGAGAAGACTCCGGTGCAGGTGAAGCCCGACCTGTCGCATCGGCTGGAGCGTGCGCGGAGGAATGCGGCGGCAGCGAGAAGGCGCGTTCTCTATGGCCGGTTCCTGTCGCGGGCGGTGAACGAGACGGGACTGGACCCGGTGATGAGCGTGACCGTGCCGCTGTTCAATCACGGGCTGGAGTTGTTCCGGATTCTCTACAGGACGCGGAAGGCGAAACCGGGAAGAAGGGAGAAGCTCCTGGCTGAGTCGAGGGTCACGTTCGAGCAGGCGAGTGGGTTTGCGCCGGAGGCCATCCAGAAGCTCGAGGATGGCGTGCGGCGGGAGTTTGCCCGGCTGGAGATGGCGGGAGATTTGGACTGGCTGCCGGACCTGAGCCTCGATGAGTACGAGGCCAGCCTGCTCAAGCCGGCCGGCAGGCGGGACGCGCGGAAAGTACATCTGCGTGAGTTGTCACTGAAGATCGGGGAGTACTCGGCCGCGTGCCGGGCCGTGACCGAGCAAGTCTGGCAGGATGTACAGCCGTTCCTGGATGAGGCGGGAGTGGCGAAAGAGCGGAGGGCGGTCTACCGGCGGTTGGGAGGAGTATGCTGTACTGCCGTGTTGAACAGCGAGCCGGGGAGCGAGATGGACCGGCATGAGATTGAAGCGTATGTCCAGGAGCCGCAGTGGATTCGGCTCGGGCTGGACACTGCGCTCGCGCAGAAGCTTGCCGGCATCATGCTCGTCCGTTTCCGCGAACTGGCCAAGACACTCCCTCCGGATCCTCGGCTGAGGTGGTAGCCGGGGTAGACCGGTTCCGGTCTAGATCGTGAGTTTGTTCAGGTCTTCGTAGCGGCCGATGACGGTGATGATCGAGTCGGGCTCGAACTTGTAGTCGGCCGGCGGCAGGAGTTGGATCTCGCCCCCCTTCATCACGTTCCTCACCGCAATGACCAGGATGCCCTGCTTCTTCGGCAGTGCCAGTTGCTTGAGGGTCTTTCCTACAAAGTCGTCGGGCGTGGCCACGTCGATGATGCTGTAGTCGGGCGAGAGTTCAATGTAGTCGATGACGCTGGTGGGCGCATTCAGCTTCTCAGCCACCCTCAGGGCGGAGTCACGTTCCGGGTAGATGACTTCCGACGTGCCGATGGACTCGAGGATGCGGCCGTGGTCGTCGCTCGATGCCTTGGCGATGATGCGTTTGACCCCGAGTTCCTTCAAGTAGAGTACGCAAAGCAGGCTTGCCTCAACCGAGTCGCCGAGTCCGACCACTGCCGCGTCAATAGTGTCGGTCACGACCTCGGCCAGCGCGCTCTTGTCCTTGGCGTCAATGATCACCGCCTGCGTCACTAGGTCCTTTGTGTGCTCGACTCTAGTCGCGTTGGAGTCCGCTGCCAGTACCTGATGACCGATCTGGTGAAGACGGGTCGCGACTGTGTATCCGAAGTTACCGAGCCCGATTACTACGAATTGCTTCATTTCTTCTCCGTTCTATCTCTGAGGTCG
>Ga0194112_10010712_pt1 | contig 11470 bp, 8 predicted proteins | sample TA2MahC400mmetaG_FD_146191 | JGI IMG/M metagenome (GOLD analysis project Ga0194112, IMG submission 146191) | Freshwater microbial communities from Lake Tanganyika, Tanzania - TA2015016 Mahale Deep Cast 400m | ecosystem: Environmental > Aquatic > Freshwater > Lake | place: Tanzania: Lake...
CACAGTTCCCCGATGGTGGATTTTTCGGTGAATTGGATTCTGTTTAGTTTCAGTCTCATCTTAAAAGAAAAGCCCACAATCCTATCGCCGTTCCAACCGCCCCGCCGAATGTTCCAGCAAAAACGATGATCTTGTTCATGTTGTCTTTTTTATGAAATTGCCTGCCAAAATTGCAACCCACCAAATCAAATTTCTCAACAGCCTTAAAAATAATCCAGTTCTGTTCCGCTGGCGGTTTCTTCTTAAACTGCTCTTCAGATATGTTGATGTTCAATCCATTTGTCATCTCTCATGGTCGATGTCCTCACAAACCATCCGCCTCCTGTTGGATTTTGTCTCATCTTTATAACTCCGCATCTGCCGTCCAATGCACAGTCAATGTTTTTCCTGTATCGATGCTCGTTGCATTAACTCTTGGGACAAAACCGCTATTGGATGATGCGATTATTTCAGCCGGAATGTTAGTGCTAGCGGCCTGATTAGCCTTCAGTTTTATGCCGAAAATCGTATAGCCAGGGTCCGGTGTGTTAATGAACCCGGCGGCATATTCTCCCGGTATTCTTTTCTCAAAAATTCTCTTGATATGGTATTGAATATAAGGCTGAAGCAATACGTGATTGCTGATCTCAAAGAGCATGGCTTCGACGTTCCAGAGTTCATGTGATTTCAAGGCGCTCCATTGAAGGATGGTTTTACTAAAACTGTTGCCCCTAAATTTTTCAAAAACCCCCGAGCACTGCCAGACGATAGGGTCTACCGGGTCGGGCCTTATGGCAACCCATCCGACACGTTCGTTTTTTTCATTTAGAGCCTTGTAAACACTTTCGTTTTCAACGGGATGCCTTGGCCAATACCTCCCATAGGTCTGCCGCATGTGTTCAAGCCCGATGTCATCGGCGAAGTCCTGCCAGATCGAATAGGCTTCTCCAGGCGTTACTTCCTGAAAAATTAACATCTAACCTCCGTTTTTTTTACATAGGTCGCTAAAAATCGGCAATGTTTTTTTAATGCCTTCGCAGTAAGGAGAAGGCTTGTTAAAATTTCCATGATAATTTTTTCTTGTCAGTGGACAACTCCCCTGGCAGATCGGTTTAAACTCACATCCCTGACATTCGGGAATATTTCTCGCAGACCATCTTCCTGCCTTTCCGCTTGAGACGGCAATCCTTAGTTTTTCGATGGGATCGCTTTCATCAAAGATAGTCCCAAGGTCCGCAGAATTGACATCCCCCGAACAGCTCCTCATTCTTCCATCAGCATCGAAATGGATGAAGCTCTTTCCGCAGGTGTAGGGAGATTTTTCGTCTTTCCAGCAGGGCCAGAAATCTTCGTAAGTGTAAATTAAATTTTTCGATGTTATTACAGGGTTAGAGGCATAAAGCTGCATTGCCTTTGGAACGATTCTTTTGTAAAGGTTAATCAAATCCTTGCATGGATCGTATAAGTTGCGGAATCGAATTGTAAACCCTATTTCAATCGATTTCCGAACCAGGTCTTCCAGCCTCAAAAGATTATACATTGTTAGTGTGATGGATAGTCTTGGAACCCGATAATATTTTTTTAAAAATTCAATCTTCCCGATCAGTTCTTCATCGGATGATTCTGCAGCAGACAGGGTTATCCATATTCTTTCTTTCTTATAGGCTTGCATAATTTCTTCTGTCAAAAAGTCACCGTTGGTATACATCCACACATCTGCTTTCGCGGGAAGCGTTTTTAATAGTTTCGCCAACTTCAATGGCAGTTCAGGATGGAGAAGCGGCTCGCCTCCAAGGATCGGGACTGAGATATTTTCAAATCCATATTTTAAAACGATGGTTTCAACTTTACGAAAAGCGACGTCCAGTTTTTGATCATCAAATCTATCGCCCGTAAATGGCAGATTACAGCAAAAGCTGCAATCCCTGTTACAATCTCTATTCAGGTCAAAGGCGCACCACAGGAGTTTCATAAGATCTTCTTTCCCGTCTTTTCGATGACCGTGTTAAGTTCGTATTCTACTTCAACGATATCCTGTCGTTCCACAAGATTTCTTTTAAAATGACCTTCAAAGAGGTCGTTTTTTTCTTTCATTTGGGGGTGGTCATATAGTTTTTGGGGCATGATGACTAGCGATTTTTCATATCCCACGTTTCGCTGCCATTGGGCTGCTCCTTGGGCGATCTGCCTGCTCAGGCCCTTTTCAAGCCTCCAGCTTCCCGGAATACTCCAGACCCGATTTGTCGTTCCCTCTTTCAAACGGAAAAGCCTCGTATCAATAAGATTCCCATCTTTCAGAATGAGAAGCATCGAGGCTTTATCAAGCTCCCACCAGGCTCGGATATCTCTTTCAATCGTCCTAATCCTCGGATCATTGTCAATCGCCATTCTATTTTTGACATCACGTATTGCTTCATTCAATTTGGATTCATCGGCTTCAATGATTCGAATATCTTGATCGCGCCATTTCCATCCTGGTCCCATTGTTTTCCTTTGCGGGAAACCTTCGACCATCCCTATCGCCACATCAAGATCATATTCGAGAGACTCTCCTGTGCCACCCTTTTCAATCATGTAAGTTCGGGCGCCATAATATTTTTTTAAAATAGCTTTCCAGTCCGGTCGGGTGTCACGGATGGGGGTTGTTCTTATTTTAGTCATCCCCAATCTTTTTAAGGTCTCAAAGACGGGAAGGGCACATCGTCTCCAAAACCAGTGGGGCCGCTGTTTGTCCACATGAACCGTGAAACGGCTGAAAGCCACTTCCGGATCTCCGACAAAATTAGGATCGTTCAGAAAATTGCGGCCCGTGAAATAATAGACTTCGATGAGAAGCGGTTTCCCATTCCATGTCACGTTCAATAATTGGACATTAGGATGGGCAAACCATCCCCACGCCCGCTTCCAGCAGTCCTCTCTGCTTTCATAGACTCCGGTATCATATAAACCTTGCTCAAGCAAGTCCAACTCTTCAAATTTTGAAACAGGCATGATAAATAGACCGGGTTGAATTTCTGTGAAGAATTCAATTGAAGGATACGCTTTTGGAAAGGGCTTCGGAGGATTTATGGATATATCTAATGGAGACTCTTCGAAATTCGAAGCATCCATATCCGTTGATAGGAGTTCTGAAATCCGATTCATTAAATATGTTCCATAAATTCCCTGGGAACGAAGGCGTTGCCATATCTTTTTTTTATTTTTCAGTTTTGTAAGCCTGACTCCATCATACCAAAAAATTTCAGTTCCCGCATTAATTTCATCATATTGCTCTCCTGTCAAAATGATAAAATTTCTTCCCGAAGTTTCTATCCAAGAGGGCAATTCGTTCATGTCAAAACCTAAGATGCCATCGATCCAGTTTTCAGAATCTAAGAAAGCGATGTAGATCACTTATTTGCTCCTTGCAATGGCCGTCATCCTTCTTAAAGAAATTTTTGCACTCTGGCCAATAGTAGGATCATTGTCAAGAATTTGGACAGAGAATTTATAAGTTCTTGTTCCAGCCCCCGCATTTCCTTTTATGACCATCAACAGGATCGGAGGGAATAAAACCTCGCCATACAGAGTATAGCCATAATAATATTTGGTTCCATGAAGAGTAGCCTGATCTAAAATCGTCCCCGTTAAGGTCTCGGCTCTGATTCTAAATCTTATGGCTTTGGGGACTAGACATCCCTCTTTTCCCCATCCAAAGGGATTTTGAATCATTAAACATCTCCCTTGAACCCAAATCGAGTCAGTATCAAGAGAGGCATTGATAGAAACGGAGCCTATTTCCGTCTCTGTTGTGTTTGAAATTTCTATGCCTGCATCATTCGAATAATAGGCCATTCGCGTGATATTGTGATTGGCGACTTTGAGTGTGTTTACCGAAAGATCAGTGATCTGGGCAGTTCCGATTACGGCCGCCCCCATCTGAGCAGATGATGTGATAATGTTGCTGGCAGCCAAGGTGGTGCCGGTAATTGTACCGGCCACAATATCCGAGCCGTCAATAATCGTCCTTCCGTAATTAACAACCAGGTCAGTCCCGCCCCGATAAGAGGCCATCACGATATTGCTCGCCCCGAAGGCCGTTGCTCGATCAGTCGTTGTTGATAAGGCAGTAGCATCTTTCACCCAGTAAAGATAGAGCGTCCCCGAGCTCCAGGCAACATTGTTGGCAGATATATTCACGTCTGCCGTTGTTCCGTCGTCTTTGACGTAAGAGATCACTCCAGCCGTCCAATAAAGCGTGTTGGCCGTTGGAGTCTGAGCGCTGATCTCTATGCCCTGGATGGACAGGTTTCGAGAGCCAATGGTTAGTTTGTTGGCCGTAATAGAGTTGGCATAAATATCGCCCCCATCTATTTTTGTGCTGTCAGAGCCGTGTCTCCAATCTGCCAGGCTTGTTCCGCCTGAAATTTCAATCAAGCCTGGCAATATTTTTGTCGATGTTAAATTGTTAAGCTGCACAATCAGCGCGTTGACAAGGGCCGTATTTGCGAATAATTCATTAATCAATGCCGTGGAGGCGACGATTTCCCCTTGTCCGACCTGTAGTGTGGTGGCGCTGACTGATGCCGTCCATGACGATGTATTGCCGGAAGAATCTCTGGCGCAGATGCGGTACCAATATTGAGTTGCAACAAGCAAATCGGTATCGACAAAAAAGTGGGTATATGCCGGTCCCAGGTTGACGGTTTCTCCGCCAAAAGCGCCCGTATGAGACCGCTGTATTACATAGGAATCAAGATCGGCTTCGGTGTTTTGATTCCATTTCAAGCCGATCAATTTAAATCCGGCTATTAAAGTTAGCCCAGTTGGGGTTGCTGGGGCTGTCGTGTCGCTTGCGGACGTAATCGAACTGTCCGAGGTAAACCCACTTTTGTTGCTGTAAATATCAATGGCTTTTACTCCCACATAGTGCAAAATGTTTGCACGAACAGGAGAGAAAAGAATCTGATTGGCAGTCACAAAGCCATAGATGTAGTTGCCCCCCGTCTCTTTGATGCGGTATTCATAGTGAGATAGATCGGCTTCCTCATTGGCCGTCCAGGTCGCCCGAATCCAGGCATATTCAGACCCATCGGCCCCCATTGCCACCCCTGTTGAAAGCGACAACCCCGTAGGAGTACCGGGAGGTGTAGTATCCCAATCTTCCACGTATGTTGTTGTTGCATGGACAGGGCCTGCCTCGGTGGTTGAAACGTTTCCCGAAAGGTCTTCGGAAGAAATCCAATAATATCTCGTCACTCCACCGGCATTCAGATTGTCCGTATAGGATGTGCTTCTGCTTTTTCCGATGAGCACGGCGTTGTCGCGGGTTGAGTCATTCGATCTGTAGATATTGATGTGGCTTAAATCCTTGTCCGCTGGGTTTGTCCAGGTTAACGTAATAAGTTTAATGCCGGGAGTGGCTGCAAGGTCGGTCGGGACCCCGGGCGGGGTGACGTCCCTGGCCGAGGTAATCGATTCGTCATTGCAAAACGCACTCTTTTTGCTGTAAATATCAATGGCCCTGATCCCCACATAGTGCAAAATGTTTGCCCGCACAGGGGAGAATAAAATTTCATTCGCCGTCACAAAACCATAGATGTAATTGCCGCCGGTCTCTTTGATGCGGTATTCATAGTGAGACAGAAAATCTTCCTCATTGGGCGTCCAGGTCGCCCGGATCCATGAATACTCAGACCCATCGGCCCCCATCGCCACGCCTGTTGAAAGGTCTAATCCGACGGGAACGCTTACGGTTGGGGTCGTGGATCCAACGACTTTTACGTAATATTCACTGCACCAGTTGCTCCTTGCTCCCCTCACGGAAATCGATCTTAACTGTATCTGATATTCCCCGTCTTGCTCAACGTCCGGTATCAACAATGTCCCGCTTGACGCAGGCACGGGTTCTAAGGTTGCCCAGGTTTTGCCCCCGCCTTCAACCATCCTATAATACCGCCCCTGAACCTCATTGGCCTGGACCTGCGCGCTTGAAGGAATCCTATAATGGATGGCTATCTGGTATTTATCTCTTCCTCCGGGCTCCCTGATCATCACCGACTCGTCGGATACGCTCGATATAATAATTGGAATGGGAGGAAGAACCGAAGCAAGCGGGGTTTGATTAAATACCGGGTCCCAGGGTGGAATGGGACCCTGATCCGCAGTGAATACCGCAGGCGAATAATCCAGACAGGTTATTCGGGCAGATAATTTGGAGAGCGCTTCTATGTGAGTTATGATGGCAGGGATTGACTCTATTCCCATTTCCCCGAGCTGGAATAATTCTCCGGCGTGCGGCGTTTTTGCAAGCAATCCGTCTATTGTTATGATGGTTGTCTCGCCCACACTAAGTATGACATCCCCCGTTACGCTATGCGCCTTCTGGGTTCCGTCATCCACCACTCTTATCCGTATGCCATAGCTTCTCCCCGCCTCCATGATGACTGAGTTGTCAAGGGTTAAAACGTGGTTGCCGGAATCCACTTCCACTTTTTTGATCCTTCCGGTAAACACCTGTCCTATCAGCTCGTAATAGGTGCACCGGACCAAATCTCCCCTGGTATTTGTTAAATTTTCCCAATCAACGAAGAAGCTAAACGGAAATGGCCTTAACATTGCGCAGGCGTAGTTGTATCGCCAGATTTTATAGATGTGACTGGCGAAGGTTATGCCTTCCTGGGTTGCCGTCTCGAACAGGGTCGCGTTGTCTTCATTATACCCGTCGGCGTAAACAATTCTCTCCGCCTGATTCCAATCGTTTTCGGCGTCCAAGAAGTTGACCTTAATGGCGTGCGGAAGTTCGGGATAACTTCCTTCAAATTCAAACCCCCAGGAGTTGTGCGGGGTATAGTGCCCTGTGATTACGGCCTGCTCCCTGTCAATGACTCCGGCCCATTTATCCTCTCTTCTCTGAGGGGAGCATCTACCGGCAGAGCATATGGCCCTTATCATCTCCGGCACTGCCCTTGCCTGGCTGATCACCGAGTTATAGGAGAATCCATTCTCATAGCAAAACTCCCAGAACTCCTTGAACCAATCCAGATCGAGGCTCGAATCTTCATAAGGCTTGCCGTTGGCAGGCCCCTGGAGAACGTGCCGATATAATGACGCATTATTATTGGATGGTCTCTGAACCCATTCTTCCAAATCTTCGTCATAGTCCAAAATAATCGAAGTTGCTACGCAGTTAAACTCATCTATAACTCTTGAAAGCTGCTCGGTTGCTTTGATCCTTATTGCAACGAGCGCCAACGGATGCGGAAAATTAAACGGGTAAACATCTTTGACCGATCGCAGGGTTATCCATGTGCATTGATCGCGGGTATATTGAGACTCCGTATCATCGGTTATCCTGCGCATCTGGACTTCGTATTGGCCTTTTTCGGGAAGCCTGATGATGATAGAGCCTCTAACTGCTTCCGCTGAGGCAGCCGTTATTGTTAATCTTGGTACGTAGGTTACTGTTCCCGAAGCCACGTTAACTGTCAAATCGCCGGTTTTAGTCACCAACATTCCGCTTATTTCGCCGGGTCTTTGGTCTGTTACCGACTCTATGGTACTGCCATAAACAACCAGCTTGGCCAACGGGTAGGAATCGCTCGGGACCTCATCTTGAGAAATTTTCACTCTTCCGTTAATCTTTTCAACGACCACATAATCAAAACGTTGTTTGGGATAGTTTCCACCAACGCCTGACTCTGAGTCTATTACATAGTCCCAGGAACTCTGGACCGTAAAGTTTTGCTCGGCCACATCAAACACTTCCCCCGCGCTGAACCAGGTTTCCGTTCCTACCTTTCTATATCTGAGGTCAAGGGCAACGGTTCTCTCGTATTTGTTTCCTTGAGTGTTAAAATTTGTAAGCCCTTGAAGAAAAGCATAGTCAATGGAAAACTCATCTGAATTGATTTGGGTGACCCTGGTCTGCCACCCATCTATCTTTTTTAGTAAAATTGCCAGGCTTTCCTCATAAACATCAGAGGGAACGAGCGTGAGGGGATCGTCATTTGCGTAACCCGAACGCACCTCCACTTCGCAATCAGGAAACTCACTCAAAGGGGTTTCGCCAATCTTTAGATCGGTTATCTGGAGCGGCCCATATCCAATCACGAACACGCATCTTAAATATTGGTCATTGCCTACGATTTCCGTATACGGCATCGCTCCATAAAAAGGAATCGTCCGGTGCTTGCCAAGAATCACCGGAACTGAACCCCATTTATTTGCCGAGTTTCTTGCGCCCGACACCCAGAGCGTCGGAGATTCTTGAATATCCGCTGATGCTGTTCCACCTCTCAGTTTGGGAGTCTCCGGAGGGATGAGCGCATTGATGGCCAACATGCCTGCAACAGATACAATGCCGGCAATGGTTCCGTATGAGGGCACAGTGGTTAACGCAAGCGAGCTAATCAAATACCCGCTTATATAAGGGGCAATATACGCCGCCAAGATGATAACCACGATCATCAAAATTATGCGAAGCGCTCCCTTTTTTGGGGTTGGCCTGATGACGACGATCTGCCCGGAGGTCGGGTAGGTTGAGTCCAACAATTCTGCGGAGACTTGCTTGCCGTCCACCCATACGGAAAGCGTATAAGGAAGGTCATTTTGATTTGGAAGATTGTCCCAGAGCATTTCAGCGATAGACATGCCCTGCGGGGCCTTGCAGTAAACGACCTCCGTGCCCGTCATGGGCTTCACGGACATGACGTGGATAGAAGGTTCTACAACCTGTAGGGCGTGTTCCCGTTGTATCATCTAAACCCTCGGCGGCATTTGCTGGTGTCTGAAGTAACTTTTGATTCTGTGCCGCATTCTTATATCCGTCTCTCTGGTCATCTCGGAAAACCCGCCATCGCTGATATGCAAAACATATCCTTCTACGGGGATGACTCCCACATGCCAGTCATTTTTGGTCATGGGTATTTCCACTCCATCTCCCGGTCTGCCGGGGCCGTCCACCTTGACCCATTTTTGCTTCTCTATCTCGGCCATCTCACGTATCATCGACACTTCGCCCGCCCGGATATGGTCGAAGGAATCGACTTCAACTCCATATTCTTCCTTTAGAAAAAGTCGAAGCAATCCCCAACAATCACATCCATTAAAATCTCTGCCGCCGTCTTTCCACCTGATCCCCAGATACTTGCTGAAATCCTTCATCAGAATAACCCCGGAAACATGGATGGAGTAAAGCATAAACTCGGATAGGGTTCTCTTTCCAGATTTGTCAGCGTGATCTGGCCCTCTATCCTCATGGTCCCGGCAACAAAGCTCTGAAGTTTGAAGCCCGGGAACGTCATAATCGGAGCATTTAAGTCCGAGCTCGCCAGCATCTCAACCGTCACCGTGGGAGCGATGGTCGAGCTTCGCAGCCAGTGGCCTATTTCTCCGCTGACATTATCGACGCTTAACGTCAGACGCGGAACGGAGTCGGATTCATCGCTTGGCAACGTGATTTCAAAAGGGAAAAATATATAGTTCTCTCCCCTGCTAACAGTCCCATAATAGATTGGGTCGTCGCCTAATTTAACGGTTGGGTCCGAGCTAAGCCTTATGACATCCTCTTCCGTTCCTTCCCGATGAAGGGCGATCAAGATGATTGGATACTCATTGGAATCCACGGCATACATCGACTTTAACGTTGAAAGAGGAACTTCTCTCATGGGAGAATCTCCAGTTTGAATGAAACTTCCATCATCGTTTCGGCACCCGTAAATATAGGGGCATCATTTTCGTCCCCCACGATACGGCAAACGGCGTCCACTTGCGTTCGTGGATGTTTCCATGTAAAAGTGAGCGCCCCGCCAAGCAAATCATCCCTGTAAAACTCTACGAAATCTTCCGCCTGTCCGTAGGTCATTAAAAAACTCACATCGATAAAGCTGGAGTTGCGACTGGTTATTCTGCGGGTCTTCGAAGGGCCGGCCCCCATAGGGGTTCGGATTGTAATTTTAGGCAACTGTTCCGAATAAGAAGATTCCAACGGTAGCGGCGGAAGCGTCGCGGGCCATTCAGTAGCCATACTATCTCCTTGTCAGTTCGTTACGCGATCCCATTGATTGCATGGTTTTATTTAAAGTTGATCCGTATCTTTTTGCTTCTCCGGCAACGATCTCCGAAATGACAACCTCAATGGTTCTATTGCCTCGGCCGTCTTCGGATTCTTTGTAGCCTGCTTTTGTTTTTGAGGCTTTGTTGATAATGTTGACCGTTACATTTCCCCCCATCGCCTTCATCTGGGCGGGGGTGAAGACGCCTTCGCCCCGCTGTAAAATGGCCGGATATTCATCGGGCCTGAGACCGCCGTGAAGCCTTGGGGCGTTGATGAAATTCCATGCGGGCATGAGTCTCGTCGGGCCGCCATCTTCACCGATGATGCCACCTGAATGCTTAAAGAGAGTTCCCACCAGCCCCACCACCCCCCCCAGCCAGGATTTGGAGCCTAAAAATCCAGTCCCCCCGTCATTCGTCGAATCAAACAATGCCTTCATTAGTAACTGCTTGGTAATGATCTGCATCATTGTATTAATAATCGATTGGCCAATATTTTTGAATTTTTCCCCCCAGGATTCAGTCGCATTCGTAAGATTAACCATATTTGAAGCCAGGGTGCCCATGATGTTTCGCCCGATGGCGTCCCATTGATCTCTGGCCTTGATGATGTTATCGGTTGCCATTCTCCAGGTAGATTCTTGTAACTCCATCCGATTGACTGCCGCCTCGCCAAGTTCTTCTTCTTTTTTTATAACCTTATCAATTTCTTTCAATATTTCATCGGCGGTAGGAATACCCCAAGCGTCGATCATTTTCTGGTTTGCCTCAATGGCCATCTCTCCAAGCGCTGAATACTCTCTTTCAACTTCGCTGATTGCAGCTTTTACGATATCAACGATATCAGGGATTCCTTTTGTGATTTCTTCTTCGGGAACGATTGCATATTCAAAGGCTTCGATCAATGCGGCCTGACGTGCCAGCATTTCATAATAAGATTTTTGGGAAGCAAAATATTTTTCAAGCCCTGTCGCTTTTTCCAGAGCTTCCGTTTTTCCAGGGGTTGGAAGTTGAAATCTCGTTTCCGCAGGGCCGATCTCTTTTTCGGGGAATAGATGCCGATATAATCCGGAAGACCCTCCCTTCCAGAAGGCCATTGCGGCTTCATTATATTTTTTGTAAAAATTAACAACGGCTTCTCCGGCTTCCCAGGCTCCCACGACAAATTTTTTCCACATCGATCCGGCCTGAGCTTCGACCCTTTTAAAACGATCCTCCAATTCAGTGCTTTTTTTTATCAAGGAATCATCGAGAACGACTCCCAATTTCTCGGCCTCTTCATAAAATTTTTTCAAACCTGCAGCTCCCTGATTCAGATAGGGAATCAGATTTGCACCGCTTCTTCCGAAAATATCGACGGCAATGGCTATTTTCCTCGGCCCATCCTCCCAAGAGGCAAATTTATTGGCAATCTCGCCCATGACTTTATCGAGGGATTTCAATCGACCGTCGGTAT
>Ga0194112_10010713_pt1 | contig 11469 bp, 5 predicted proteins | sample TA2MahC400mmetaG_FD_146191 | JGI IMG/M metagenome (GOLD analysis project Ga0194112, IMG submission 146191) | Freshwater microbial communities from Lake Tanganyika, Tanzania - TA2015016 Mahale Deep Cast 400m | ecosystem: Environmental > Aquatic > Freshwater > Lake | place: Tanzania: Lake...
CCGCAACCGCCCCGGTTGCGGTCGGCAAGCGGGACGCTTGCCGCTACAGCCGACCCCCCGGCCGAGCCTGCAACATAAGGATTGGCCGCGATACCGCGCGCAAATCCGTTATTGCACCCCGCCGTCAAGGCGGGGAACGCAAATGAGTCTGGCCCCCAATCCTGGTGAGCTTGCTCCACGCTCCTGAGCCCCACCCTCTCCCTACCCTCTCCCTACAAGGGAGAGGGGTCCGAACCCCCCTCCCTCTCAAGGAGGGGGTAGTGGGAGGGTCGGAGCCGGTGACCGGCGACAGGCGCCAGGACTCGGGGCCAGACTCAACGCAAATGGGTGCGTGCAATCTCCCACGGTCCATTTCCCCCTCCTCTCGGCTCACTCGACTGAAGCCATCCCGAAGTCTGGCAGGCTATTCCCCAGGCGTCAAAGACTCCGCTACGGCAGTCTGCTCCCGCTAGTCTGGCGCGTCGGCGAAGCCGCCGCCGCCCCGTGGCAGCGGGGTGCAAGGGGCTGCCGCGGCAAATAGGGGCAATGGGCGCAAGGCAGCCGCGTTCGCCGCAGCTCCCGACGTGCTCTGCGATCGGGTCCTGTCGAGGCAAGGTGGGGCGGGGGTGTGCGCGCGGGTGCGCGAGTCTGGCAAACACTGGCCGACACTGAGCCGGAATGGCGAGAATCGCCAAACGGCGATTGAGCGACTCTGGGCAACAGTGAGCGACACTGACCCGGGTCGCGTCGCTGCGCTGTCATTGGCGGGAGGGCGCCGGGAGGGTGAAGTCCTTCGGGGCGTCCTCGATGGCGAGGGTGGCCGAGCGGTCGGGTGTGCCCGGCAGGTGGAACTTGACGGCGCACTTGCCCGGGTAGCGGGTGGAGAGGAAGGTGGCGGGGGAGTGGGCGGGGACGGGCAGGGCGCCGAGGCAGGTCGGGGTCTTCTCGCCGGCCCAGACGCTGGCGGTGACGGGGCCTGTCAAGCCCTTGGGCAGTCGGAGTCGGACGCCTGGGATGGCGGCCTGGTCGTTGAAGCAGACGATGAGGTCGCCGTTGGTGAGGATGGCGGCGAGGTCGGTGGAGCCGTCGCCGTTGAGGTCGGCCGCACAGAGGGCGCGCTGGCCGAGGCGCGGCTGTCCCGCATCGCCTTGGATGCGTGGGAGGCGCACCTCGCCCTCCTCGCCGAAGGCGCGGAAGCCGCGGTTCCAGTGGTAGAGGAGGTCGCCCTCGGGATAGACGAGGCAGAGGTCCTGGCGCCCGTCGTGATTGAGGTCCATGGCCTTGACGTCGGTGGCTGCGGCGGGGCATTTGTAGCTCATCGAGCCGCTGTGGCGGAACACGTCGCGGAAATTGGCTTTGCCATCGTTCTCCCAGAGGGTGTTCTGCTGGGGGCCGGCGAGGAAGACGTCGAGGAAGCCGTCCTGACTGAAGTCGGCGAGCGCGGCGAAGGCGCTTCCGCCGCCCGTGGCGACGGGCGACCTCGTCGGGGCCTGGAAGCCGCCGGGCTTGCCCTTCCAGAGGAGCCCAGCGGATTCGCCCGGCTGAAGCACATCCACGAAGCCGTCGTTGTCGAGGTCCGCGACGATGCAGGGGGAGACCTGTCCGAAGCCCTGTTGCCCCCCCGTTGGGAGCTCGACCTTGCTCCATGCGCCCTTTGCATCGGCGAGGAGGAGAAACGGGGAGGCGGACGTGCTGACGAGGAGGCCGGGGCGGCCGTCGGTCGAGTAGGGGGCGAGCGCGAGGCAATCGGAGCCGACAGTGGGCGCGCTCGCCGCAGGTTTGAACGTGCCGTCGGCGGACGCCAGGCGGACGCAGGCCGCCGTGCCGTCCCAGGAGATGAGGTCGGCCAGGCCGTCGCCATCCAGGTCGAGCCAGGCGAACCGGCGGCTCTTCGTGTCGAGCTTGGCGGCAACCTCCTCGGTTGCGTCGTCGCCTTTGGCTCGGAAGAGCCTGTCGCCGGCAGAGGAGGCGACGAAGAGGCAGGGCTTGTTGAGCGCGGGGAACTCAATGGCGGCGAGGCCGGCGATGTCGCCGGACACGTTGCCCGCCTTGGCGTGGGCCATCCAGCGGACGCCTGCGGTGACGGGCACGTCGGCGTCGGGGTCTTCGGCGAGGTGCTTGCACATGCGGATGAGCATGTCGGAGCCGCCGGCGTAGGTGCCGGCCATCTGGGGGGCATAGCCCGCGACGGTCCAGCGGGCGTCGCCCGCGGCCTTCAGGTCGAGCCAGAGGCCGGCGACGTGGAGGTATGCCCGCTTCTCCTCGTTGAGGGTGCCGGCGAACAGGATGGCGGGGTCTTTGGCGTTGGCCTTGAGCGCCTGCTGGATGTCGCCCACGTGGTCCTTCGAGCACTCGGCGAGGCTGAGCACGTGCTTGGCCCCGGCCTTGCCCTTGATCTGCGTGGCCGCATCGAGCGTCCATTCGAGGGGATCGGCGGTTGCTGCGACCGGCCCGGCGACGGCCAGCTCCGCTTCCTCCACCAGGTGCTTCGGGGTGAAGCGGGGGTTGATGATGGCGAGGGCCGAGGCCGGGCAGAGGAGAAGAACAAAGGCAAAATGACTGCGGGCAGAATGATAGGACGAAGAATGGGCTGGCCGGGCCGCTGGGATGGGGTCTTGAATGCGATGGTGTGGTGATTGAGGTTGACTGAGACGAGGCATTGGCATCCCCCTGTTGAAACTCCGGGCTGATTTCCTATAGTATGCCAGCATCGGGGGGTTTTTCCAAGTGAGTGAGGGCCTGTGATGCGCATCGCGCTGCTCTTGTGTCTTGTGGCCGCGTGCGAGGCCGCGACGGTCGAGGAGGTGCACGAGGGCTTCGGGCCGCCCGTGATGCGGGTCGCCAGGCCAACTGCGCCGCCGAGGATTGACGGGAAGCTGGACGACGCGGCGTGGCAGAAGGCCGAAGCCGTCACGCTCTGCTTCCTCGATGGCCTGTGGGAAGCGCCAAGCCAGAGGACCGAGGCGCGAGTCCTCGCCGACGAGCGGGCCATCTACTTCGCCGTCCAGTGCCGGGAGGCCGAGCCGCAGCGGATGATCGCCGCGGGCGAGAGGCGCGACGGGGACCTCTGGATGGGCGACACGGTGGAGGTCTTCCTCGACCCCGGCCACCGCGAGACCCGTCACCAGTACGCCCACATCATCGTGAACCCGAAGGGCGTCGTCTATGACAGCAAGAACAAGGACGCCCGCTGGAACGCGGACCTGTCGGTGGGAACCGGCACGTTCGACGGCGGGTGGACGGTCGAGCTGGCCGTGCCGATGGCCGACCTGGGCGTTGCGGGAGCCATCCCAAAGGTCTGGGGGCTGAACATCAACCGCCAGCGGCCCGAGCTGGGCCAGGTCGCACCCGTCAAGGGCATTCGCGGCCACTACGAGAAACTGAAGGAGCCCGACAAGTACCGCGAGGGCGAGGACACAGCGTGGTCGCCCACCCGCTGCCACTCGAGCCACATCGTCCAGCGCTTCGGCCACGCCGTCCTCGATGTCGGCACGGTCGAGGTCAAGCCGCCTGAGAGGCTCTTCGAGGTACTCTTCCGCGCGAACTTCGATGATGGCAAGGCGGGGCCATTCGAGGACGCCGAGATTGCCGACGAGGGTTTCCGCGGCCCGGGCAAGTGCATCCGACCCAAGGGCGGGGCCGGGACCATCTACTTCCGGCACGGGATTGAGAATCTCGACGACGTGACGCTGATCATGGCCCTCAGGATGCCCCAGAATGGCCGCCTCTACTACTATGGCCGCGCGCCCGACGACGAGCAGTGCGAGGCCGACAGGCACGAGGTCTTCATGACCACCGAGGAGGCGAAGCAGCGGAAGTTCCCCGCGATGGATGACTACGACACCCACGGCTCGATGATGGCGTGGAAGAGCCACGGGCGCCTCGTCAACTTCCCCGGCCCCTGGGCCGTGATGACCGGCCACTTCTCGGAGCCGAGCATCGGCTCCGTCATGCAGCCCGGCACCGATTGGGCAATCCTCCGCACACGGCTTGGCCAGATGCGCCGCCAGACGAGTCAGGGCCTCGTGCCTCCCGAACAGGGCTACCCCAAAGGCCTCGTCTTCCACGCAGGCCGCGAGCCGTTCCTCATTGACGACTTCATCATCTTCCGCGGCACGGACCTGGAGCCCCCGGCCCGCGTGACTGGCCTAAAAGCGGAGAGGAAGGGCGGCGAAATCGTCCTCTCCTGGAACCGCAGCGAGGACAACACCCTCACGGCGTTCTATCGAGTGACCGTGGGCGCGCGGGGCGAGCCGAGGCTGATGGCGGAGACCCACCGCCTGACACTCACCCTGGGTCCTGCCGCGGCCGCGGGCAAGCCCGTCACCGTCGCCGCCCTCGACCTCTACGGCAACGCCTCGCCACCCTCAGAGGCCGTGAAGCTGCCATAGCCCGACTACCTCGTTTCTGTTGCGGAAAGCCAGTTGGCGCAACGAAGACTGCCTGAAGGCAGGACTCCAAACGGGTTCTTCCCCTGTTCGGAGTCCTGGCTTCAGCCAGTCTTGGCTTTCAGCAACAGGGACTACTCCGCCCTGTAAAGCGTCGGGTTGGCCCAGTTGCAGTAGGCGAGGCCGAGGGGTTCGTCGGCGTTGTAGTGGGTGCGGCTGACAAGCTTGAGCTCCTTCGCCGCCGCCAGGCCCTCGACGACGAGGAGGCGCGCGGGGTCGGTCGCGGCCATCAGGCCGCTCTGGGCGACCACCTTGCCGTCCACGTGGACCTCGAAGTTCATCCGCACCGTGGTGTGGCCCAGGCCGGCGTCCGACTTGGTGACCATGCGGTTCCAGCCGACCTCGGCGGAGAAGGCGGCGAAGCCCTTCCCCTCGATGTTGTAGACGGTCTCGTGGAGCGGCTTGATCCAGAGCCCGTGCTCGTACTTCTTCTCGCCGATCTGGAGCGGCTTGAGACCGTGCCAGACGTTGAGTGTTGGGCCAAACGTGGGCGCCTTGTGGGCCTCCTTCTCGTTGAACCACGAGATGCTGCGGTGGCGGACGAGGAGGTCCTTGCTCACGGCCTCGAGCAGAACGGGCTGGCCCTCGGGCAGCTTGGCGGGCGGCTGATAGGGCGGGATGACGAAGGTCTTGAAGGCCACTTCCTCGCTGAAGGCGCCGCCGGCGGCCTCGAGGCGGAGCGTGGCGTCGAGGGTCACGGCCTCGCGGGGCAGAGACGCCCCGCCTATCGCGAGGGTGACGAAGAGCGAGGCGCCGGGCTTGAGCTTGCCCGAAGCGGGCTGGACCTTCATCCAGGGTGCTGAGCTTTCCAGCTTCCAGGGCTGCTCTGCCGCCGTGCGGTTGACGAGGAGGAAGTCGCGCGACTCCGTCTCGCTCGCGGTGACGTTGAAGACGGGCTTCTGCACCTGGAAGTCGAAGGGCTTCTCAACCTTTGCCGCGATCTCGACGGCCTGGCTTCGGCCCGTGGCGGCGTCTGTGATCGTCAGCGCCCCTTTCACCACTTTGCCAGGGTCCAGTTTCGCGCCATCGAGGGTGATGGCCAGCTCCTCCTGTCCCGCAAGGGTGCCTTCGGCCTTGGCTGGCTGAATCCACGGTTCGTTTGCCGCGGCCTTCCAGGCTCGCGGCTTGCTGGTCCAGTTGCGGAGGCGGACGCTGACGTGGGCCTTGCCGAGGGCTGGGAGGGGGATGCCTTCGCGGCTGTGGAGGTCGCGGGCCTGGCCGTCGAAGACGAGTTGCATCTTCTCCGCGCCGATCTCGGTCTTGTCCACGTCAATGCCCACGGCTTCGGCAGCCTTGGCGGCAGTGGCGAAGAGCGTTCGGCTGCGGGCCTGCCAGTCGCCCGCGACGTCCATCATCGTGATGGCCGCGGTGCCGCCGGGGATGTGGAGCGTGGCGCGGAAATGGTCGTCGAGCACCTTCTGCACCTCGGCGGCCAGCTCCGCGGGCAGCAGGCCGCGGTCGAGGGACTGTTCGAGGAAGATGCGCGCCTCGGCCTCCTGAAGCCCTTCGAGCATGGCTTCGTTGCGGGTGCTGGTCTCAGCGCCGTTCGGGCCGGGCCAGAGGGTCTGGACGCAGGAGCGTCCGACGAGGAGGTACTGGCCGCCGCGGAAGGCGTCGAACCAGGTCTTCTCGAAGTAGTCGGCGCCCATCCGCCCCACCCCGTTGAAGCCGCAGTAGATGGCGCGGTCGCACAGGACGCGGTAGGTGTAGGGGGTGGAGGTGCCCTCGACGCAGATGACCGAGCCGTTGGTCCGCGGCATCACAAGGTGGATGAAGGGGTTCTTCCAGCCCTTCAGGCTGCGGTCGGTGATGTCGGAGCCGTAGGAGCGTGCGACGGCGCGGAACGTGGCGTCGGGCTTCCGCGCGTGCGCGCCTGCGGCCCAGTAGACGCCGGGCGTGAACTCCTCCATCAGCCGCACGAGGCCGGGGTCCACCACCATGTCGAAGGCGTGGCCCCAGTACATCGCGTCCTCAGGCCCCTTCTGGCGCATGTGGTCACGGGCCGACGTTGCGAAGGCCCGCCAGAGCGGCCGCCGCGTCGCCTCTGCGTTGGGGCCGACCTCTACGGTTTCCTCCTTCCCCGCCGCTTCGTCGAATATCTTCACCGCGTGGCTCTCGGACGGGCAGCCGTGCATGATCTGGAAGCAGACGACCCGCGGCGCGCCACAGTGCTTGATCGCAAGGTCGAGGTAGCGATCGAGAACCGCATAGTCGAACCTCAGCGAGCCGTCCGGCGACCGAATCCACTTGACCATCGAGGCATCCTCGCGGTTCCCGAACTCCGACCGCAGGAGGACGGGCACGAACAGCACGTCGGCGCCCAGCCGGGCAAGCTGCCTGAACGACGCTTCGACCAGCTTCCAGTGCTCGTCCGACCACAGCTCGACCTTGTATGACTTCGCCAGCGCATAGGGCGACTGCTCGCTCTCCACGATGCTCTGGAGCTCGAGCGGCCCGGGGATGCGCCAGCCGATGACCTCGGCCTCGAGGGGAACGGCCACAGGCTCCATGCCCTCGGCCTGGACGCTCACGGAGCCGCGATAGAGCCCTGGCTTGGCGTCGGGCGGGACCCGCAGCGAGAGCCAGAAGGGCTGGCAGGTGTCCGCGGGCACCGTGGCGGCAGGCTCCGAGGAGATGTGGTCGAAGAAGCGGAAGGCGGAGAAGAGTTCTTGCTCCGCCTTGCGGCGGGCCTCGTCCTTCGCAGGTGGATTGGCCAGCTTCACCTGGTAGCGGTTGATCGCCACCACGGCCATCGGGCACTGCCAGTGGTACATGCCCAGGCAGCGGTCGTGGCCGAGCTTGTGGAGGTCGAGGATCGAGTAGCCCTTCAGAGGCGAGACCTGAATGGCCGAGGCAGGGACCACGCCGCCGGCGCCCTTCAGCTCTGCCGCCGTAACCCTCAGGCCCGCAAGGTCGCGGTCTGTGCCCACGACGAGCTGGGCGCCGAACGTGCCGTTCGGCGCGCCCACGATGCGTATCGTGCCCACAGGACAGCCAGGCGGGCTGAAGTCGCGCGAGAACACGCGGGTGTGCATGTCTTCCACCCACACCTGGACGCCTGCGGGGCGCATCACAGCGGAGAGCACGCCGCCGCCCTGTAGGCGGGGCGTCTCTGCCCCGCGTCGCAGTTGGACCGACAGCAGGCGGCAGTGGTCCCAGGTGTGGTTCTCGGTGCCGCCGTGGCGGTCCCAGTTCTCGGCCCGCGGGCCGCCTGCCCCGCCGAGGATTTGCGGGTGGAAGCGCGCGCCGCGTAGCTCGATGGCCAACACGTTCGTGCCCTTCTGGAGGAGCTTGCCGGGAATCTTCACCCCGGTGAGCTTGCGGTCGCGGAGGGCCATGAGGCGCTCCCAGCCCTTCTGGTTGATGGCCTGGCGGGAAGCGGCCATGCGGAAGGCTGCCCACTCCTTCCTGCGGCGCTCGCCCTGCGGCGCCTGGTCCCAGGGGCTGCGGATGTCGCCGAAGTTCCCTGCGTAGCGGGCCTCGGGCACCTCGTCGGCTGCGGCCAGGTATGCCTCCCGCGGGTAGTCCTCGGCCGGCGTGTCAGCGGCGAGCTCACCCTTCGGCAGATGGGCGCGGGCGACTTCGACGCCGTTGACCAGCACCCTCGCGCCGCCGCGGAAGGCCAGGTCGAGCGTCAGCTCGCCCGCCGCGGCGGGGTCGGGCACGTGGAGGTAGCTGCGTAGGAACGAGGCGCGGATGAGGTGTGTGGTGAACTCGTAGGCCTCGGCCATGTAGCGCTCGGGCGGCAGCTTGCCCAGGCGCTGGCAGAGCCACGAGGCGTCGTCGAAGCTCGCCTTCGCCCAGTCGGCCGGCGGCGGCACGGTCGGGATCAGCTCCACGGCCCGCGCGTCGTCGCCCAGTTGCGTGCGGCGGAAGTGCACGCAGGCGTGGTCGCGCCAGTCGGCCTGCGCCCAGTCAATCCCTTTGTCTTTCAGGTGCTGCTTCGTCCCCTTCTCCAGGCGCGCGAGGCGTTCTTTCTCGAACAGCTTGTCGCCCTCGGCCTTGAGGGCATCGGGCGAGATGCGCATGAGGCCGAACTCGTGGTAGATCCGGAAGTAGCCGTCCTCGTCGAGGACGAGAGTGCTCTCGCCCGCCGCTGCCGAAAGCCCCAGGAGAGCCGCGAACGCCGCGTGCCGCATGCCTGCCTCCTTCTTTGCTGCCAGTGGTGGCTTGCTCGATTATAGCGGCGGAGCGAGGGGAATCAACCAAGCAGCGGTTGCGGCCGACGACCCTCTTGCGTAGAATCCCTGCGCCGCAGGAATCGAGGTCAAGGACGATGGAAGGAGAGAAGGCGATGGCGATGGCGAGCGTGACCCTGAAGGAGCTTGGCCTGCCCGAGGCGCTGCCCATGCCGAAGCGCAGGGACTGGCGCATCGGGATGATCGGCTTCGGCGGCATCGCCCGTGGGGCACACGTGCCAGCCTACCGCAGCGTCGGCTGGAACGTCGTGGCCATCGCCGACCCCGACCCGGCCGCGCAGCAGGCCGCACGCGAGAAGTTCGGCATCCCAAAGGTCTACTCGGATTACCACGACCTGGTCGCGGACCCCGAGGTCGAGATCATTGACCTCCTCACCCATCCCACGCTCCGCGAGGCAGCGGTGCTTGCTGCCGCCGAGGCGAAGAAGCCAATCGCCACCGAGAAGCCGCTCGCAGGCACCCTCGGCGAGGCCGAGCGCATCGTCGCAATCGCCGCCGACGCCGGCGTCCCCTTCGCCGTCCACCAGAACTACAGATGGCGCAAGTGCTGCTACCTCGCACACCACATCGTCCAGAAGGGCCTCATCGGCACCCCATTCCTCGCCGCCATCGAAATCATCGGCACCCAGGACGTCCACCTCGCCAAGCACCACTTCTACGCCGTCTGCTCCGACTTCCTCACCGTCCAGTGGAACACCCATCTCGCCGACCTGCTCCGCTTCTGGACCGGCCGCGACGCCGCCCGCGTCCTCGCCCGAACCGGGCGCATGAGCGGCCAGAACTTCGTCAGCGACAACCTCCTCATCGTCCTCTACGACTTCGGCCCCGGCCTCACGGGCCACGTCCTCCACACCGAACTCCTCCGCTCCTCGGGCGCGATGGGCGGCGTCCGATGCCGCCTTGACGGCGACAAGGGCTCCATCGTCTTCGACTTCGACTCCCAGCTCACCCTCGACTCGCTCGTCCTCGGCGGCGGCCCGCGGACGCTCGACACCGGGGCCGGCACCTTCACCAGCTCCTTCGCAGGCTCGATGGGCGACTTCCTCCTCGCCATCGAGGAGCGCCGCGAGCCCCTGGTCAGCGCCCGACGCAACCTCGCCACCATCCGCACCATCTTTGCCGAGCACCGCAGCACCCGCGAGGGCGGCGTCTGGCTCCCCTGCACCTGACCCCTGAGCGCACAGAGGAAACACTGAGGGGGGTAAGGGAATGGAGAAGAGCGCGCGCGGAGCGGAAGCCTGCTGACCACTGACCACTGCCTACTGCCTACTGCCTACTGCCCACTGTCCTCCGCCCTCTCACGTCCTCCTCCTCGTCCGCCCCATCCGCGTAATCCGCGGGCAAATCCTCTTCTCTGTGGCTTCTCAGTGTCCTCTGTGCTACAAACCCGCAGGATCTTGTTTTTCTGCACGAAGTCCGGAAGCAAGAGATTCGAGGACGAGGACCAGGACGATTCTTGACTGCCGACTGCCGAGTGCCGACTGTCGTCTGTCCTGTGTCCTCTGCCCTCTGTCGTCTGTCATCTGTCGTCTGTCGTCTTTGGCTGCGGCTTGCCGCGATGTGCCCTCTGTGGTGAGCCTTTCTTTTCGCGTCTTTCGCGTGCCGAAGCCACGTCTCACGCAGAGGCGCAGAGGGGGCAAGGAGAGGCAGCAGAGAAGACGTGCAGGCAAAATGATGCTAGGCAAGATGATGGGAACGCGAACCCAGGTCTGCCCGTCCTATGATTTTGCCCCCCAATCATCTTGCCTGAAGGAGCTTGTGGCTTGCAGCTTGTAGCTTGCAGCTTGCAGCTTCTTTCGCGCCCGCCAGAGGCCGCAGAGAAGACCAGCTCGACCACGGATGGCACGGATGGGCACGGATGGGAGGGAAGACGGCAGACGGCAGGCACCAATCGTGCTCGTCGTCGTCCCCATCGGGAATCCCACCATGCTCGCATTGTCAAGCGTCCACCACCCCCTTGCACCCGGGGTAGCCCGAGCAACCCCAGAACTGCTTTCCGGCTCGCTTCCCCTTCTGGGCCGTACGCAGCACCATCGCCTTGCCGCAATGCGGGCATCGCGGGATGCGATCCGTCCGATCCGCCCGATCATCTCCCCGCCGCCGCTCGCGCTCGGCCAGCCGCTCGGACGCCAGGTGCTCGCTGTAGCCGCCATCCTCAATGAACCGCTCCTCCAGCGCCTCGATCTGCCGGTCCAGCAGCATGTTCACCTGGTGGATGAGGCACAACAAGGCGTTCGCCCGAATCGCCGGGTCCTCGCTATCCAGCCATCTCGCGTACAGCGCATAGCGCGCCTCATCGCCCACGCGATCCGGCCGGTTTGTCGGCTCCCTGCGATCCGCCCGATTCGTCTGATCCGTCTGATCCGTCCGATCCGTCTGATCTGTCCGCTCCGCCCGCAGCCCCAGCTCCTGCCCAATCCGCCGCACCTCCAGCGCCTCGGAGTCCTCCGGCCCCCACTGCCTCCAGCGCCTGTGCCGCAGGAAATCCTCGTAGTCGAGCAGCAGCTCCTCCAGGCTTGAGCGGGCCACGTTCACCAGCCGCAGCTCCGACTGCGACGACGTCGCTGACGCCCGGCTGCCTTCCGCAATGTTCTGCCGACCGCTCCGCGCCGCCATCACCATCTGCTCGCTCAGCCGCGGCTTCGACGCCAGGAACCGCTCGCAGAACCAGTACGTCCCGTCATAGACGATCGTGGCCGTCTGAAAGCTCCGCAGACTGCGGTAGCCCCCGCTCGGCCGCAGCTTGCCCATGACCCGGCCCCCTTTGCTTTCCTCCCCGCTTTGTCCGCTCTGCCCGATCCGTCTGATCCGTCCGATCCGTCGGCTCGCGCCGTTCCCCCCTG
>Ga0194112_10010726_pt1 | contig 11459 bp, 9 predicted proteins | sample TA2MahC400mmetaG_FD_146191 | JGI IMG/M metagenome (GOLD analysis project Ga0194112, IMG submission 146191) | Freshwater microbial communities from Lake Tanganyika, Tanzania - TA2015016 Mahale Deep Cast 400m | ecosystem: Environmental > Aquatic > Freshwater > Lake | place: Tanzania: Lake...
TCGGGCACATAGCGGCCAGGTCCGGTCATCGTGACGTTCTCCCGGAAGGACTCCACCCCTCCGGGGCATCTATCGGCCTGGACACCCGACAAACATCACTTTATCCCGGTAATGGTGCTACAGTCTCCAATCTTGTGATATGATATTGACCGCTGCGGCGGAGAGAGGAGCACCGTCCGGGCAGCGCGCAACAGGAGGTCGGCATGAGGCGCACCTTCATCTTGGCCGTGGTCGCGGCAGCGGCCATCTGCGGCTCAGGTGCTGCGCGGGCAGGGCCGGCTGCCGGGGGCGGAGCGGCCCCGGGCGGCGAGGTCTCCGTGCGGGCAGGGGCCGGCGCACCTGCACCCGCGCCTCGCGCGCACGCGGCGCAGGCCTACGCCGACGCGCTTATCAAGGACGTTCCCCACGTGCGGCAGAAGCCCGACTTCTGCGGCGAGGCGTGCGCCGCGATGTACCTGGCTCGACTCGGCAAGACATGGACGCAGGATGATATGTTCAACGCTGCCGGAGTGGACCCGCTGCTGGCGCGCGGCTGCTACACGAAGGAACTGGCGGCGGCCCTGGGGCGCATCGGGTTCAAGGCGGGCGAGGCCTTCTCGCGCGTGGCGGCGAAGGCGCCGGAGGAAATCCAGGCCCGCTGGGCGGCGCTCCACGCGGACCTGGCGCGCGGCATCCCGTCGATCGTCTGCATGCACTACGACGACCAGGCGAAGACGACGGAGCACTTCCGCCTCGTCCTCGGCTACGACCGCAAGGCCGACGAAGTCGTGTACCACGAGCCGGCCGAGGACGCGGGGGCGTACCGGCGCATGAAGCGGGCCGCGTTCCTGAAACTCTGGCCGCTCAAGTACGAGAAGGATTCCTGGACGGTCATCCGGATGCGGCTGGAGCCGGGAATGCTGAGCGACCCGCCCGCGCGGCAGGCGGGCTTTGCGCCGGCCGACTTCGCGCAGCACGTCATGGCCCTGAAGAAGAAGGCACCGGCGGGGTTCAGCCTGGCGCTGGCGCCGCCGTTCGTCGTCGTCGGCGACGAGCCGCGCGAGGCCGTCCGAACGCGCGCGGTGCAAACGGTGGGGTGGGCCGTCCAGCGGTTGAAGGCCGACTACTTCCGCAAGGACCCGCCGGAGATCATCGACATCTGGCTCCTGAAGGACAAGGCGAGTTACGAGACAAACGCGAAGGCCGTCTTCGGCCGCGAGCCGCACACGCCCTTCGGCTGGTACTCTGCGGCCGACCGGGCGCTCATCATGAACATCGCCACGGGCGGCGGGACGCTCGTCCACGAGATCGTCCACCCGTTCATGCGGGCGAACTTCCCGGAGTGCCCCGACTGGTTCAACGAGGGCCTGGCGTCGCTGTACGAGCAGGCCGAGGACCGGGGCGGGCACATCCGCGGCCGGACGAACTGGCGCCTGGCGGGCCTCCAGCAGGCCATCCGCGACGGCCGCCTCCTTTCATTCGAGGCCCTCTGCGCCACGACCACCGACCAGTTCTACAACCAGGACAAGGGCGCCAACTACGCCCAGGCGCGATACCTATGTTACTATCTCCAGGAGAAGGGTCTCCTCGTGAAGTTCTACCACGACTTCGTCGCCGGCCATAAGGACGACCCGACCGGCTACGGGACCCTCCAGAAGGTCCTCGGCGAGAAGGACATGCCCGGGTTCCAGAAACGCTGGGAGGCCTGGATCCTGAAACTGACGTTCCCCTAGTGTACGGCTGCGACCTGCGGCAGGTACGTGTTTGGCGTGCCGACTTATTCCCCTGCGAGGGTGCCACGCTTTCGCTTGCGAAAGCGTGCTTCGCGCGGGCAGACCCATGCTTTCGCGAGCGAAAGCATGGCACCCATGTGGGTGCGGCAAACGAGTGCTACGGCTTTTGCGCTGCGTCCAGCCCGCGCAGGAGTTCCTTCGCCCTGGCCGCGAGGAACGGGTTGCGGTCCCCTGCCGCATGCTGGAGTTGCCCGCGGGCGCGATTCAGCACTTCGTCGGGCCAAACGTAAAGGGCCTGGTCGCCGATGGGCAGGCGGCCGCCCTGCGCCAGCGACTCGGCTGCCCATTCCAGGATGGCCACGCGGATCGTCTGCTCGGCGCCGGCATCGGTCATGGCGTCCAGGACAAGCGGGACGGCCTCGTACCCGGCGCCGGCCTTGGCGAGTCTCAGGAGTTGCCACAGCGCCGCATCCTGCATTGGCCCGGCCGGGAGAGCCGGCCTCACATCGCGTAAGAACGTTGCCGCGTGGTAGTGGCCCTCGTCGGCCACGGTCGCCAGAAGCCGGCCCTTCTGCTCGGCCGGCACGAGCAGGTCCGCCAGCCGCTCGCGGACCTCGCCGTAGCGGCGCTGCATCTCGGGCGACATCTCGGCCGACACTTCTACGTTCATACTGGCGTAGATGTCTCCGGTCCAGGCGTTTTGCAGCCGCACCGGTTTGCCGTCGGTCAGCGCCCGGTACGTGTCCGATGGGCCGTGCAGGCCGACGGTGAGGCGCGCCTTGCCGGGCACCAGGGGCACGATGCTGCGCGAGACAGCCGTCTCGCCTGGCGCGAGTCCGCGGAAGTCGCGCCGCTGAAAGGGCACGCCCTCCCACGCCGCCGGGGCCGGCCCTTCCGCGTTCCCGTTCTCCCCCGGGCAGCCCGCGACGTGCACGCGGACGCTCAGCGCCTCGGCGAAGTGGTCCCAGTCGGGGACCGCGAGCGGCTTGTCGGTTGCGTTTCGCAGCGTGATGCGCAGGGCGAGCGGTTCGCCCGCGCGGGCTGCCGCGCCGGGCTGCTCAAGGGCCACGGCGATGGCGATGCGTGCGGGCGGCGCCTCGGCCGCCCAGGCGGCTTGTGCAATCGCCGTCCCGAGGACCCCCAGCGCCGCAAGGCCCCGAGCAAAGTGGATGACCCGCCGCGCAAACTCCGTGCCGGACAACGGCCGCGTCTCACGCATGTGTCTCGCCTCTCGGCAGTTTCCCGCAATCAGTACTTGCATGGGTGCCATGCTCTTGCGCCGCTGCTCGGCGCCGTTGCGAAAGCGCGGCACCCGCGCTCAGGAGTCTCGATGCTGACGCATCACTACGTTACCCCCCGTGAGTTGCCGCTGCAACGCTTTCTGGCGGGCGCTACGGGGCCGGCGCCGGCGTCTTCAGCCATGCCAGGTTGAAGGCGTAATGGTTCCAACTCGAGATAAGGTGGATGACGCCGTCGGGTGCCTGGCAGACTGAAAGGTAGCCGCGAGGCTCGGCGCTGGTGGGGCTCATCGTGAATTCCTTGCCATCGGTTGTCTGTGCCGGATGGGCCGCTGCGCCGTCGGTGATGAGCCGCCGCACGGACCACGTCTTCCCCTCGTCCAGCGAGAGCGCCGCCAGCAGGCCCGTGCATCGCTGGTCGCCGCCCGACGCATCGGGCACGGCGATTTCCCTGGCGAACGATGCGAAGAAGATGGGCCCCTCGCGCAGGCGCATCAGCACCAGGCGCTGCCCCCCGCCGATGGGCGGGAAGGGCGAGGGGCTGTACGTCCACGTCTTGCCCAGGTCGGTGGACATGCTCATGGGCATGCGGCCGTCGATGCTGTCGCCGCGGCCCAGGGCCATCAGCCGCCCGTCCGCCAGTTGCACGACGCCCGCGTGGATGCCGGCCGCCTTGCCGCCCGAGTCTTCCCACGTCTGGCCGCCGTCGCGGCTGAGGTGAACGGCCGTCCCTCCGGCGCCGCCCGTTACGGCGTCGCAGGGGAGCAGGAGGGAGCCTTCGCGCGTCTGAAAGACCGACTCCGCCGGCATGTGCCGCAGACCGTGCTCCGGCATGATGAGCCGCGCCTTCGACCACGTGGCGCCGGAGTCGGTCGAGACGCGCAGGATCGTCGCCAGGCTCCCCCACGTTGCGGCAACCGAGAGGCCGTTGAAGTGGTAGAGTCGCCCCCGGCCGTCGGCCCACAGCGCGGGCGCGTGGTCGTTGCGGTCCGGCGCGTTCCAGAAGGGCGAAGCCTCGTCCCACTCCTCGGCCCCGCGGCGCAGGCGGGCGGCCAGGATGGCCAACTCCCGGCCCTGCTCGGTGCGGCAGGAGTACCAGATGGCCAACAAATCTCCATTTGGACATTCCGCGATGGCCGGATCGTGGTTGTGCTGCGAGAACATCGGCCCGTCGGATCCCGGCGGTATCCTGACGTAGCGGCGCGGGCCTCTGAAGCAGGGCTTCGCGGGGTCCGGGCCTTTCGCGGTGTCGCCCGGCACATCGGGCCGGACGTTGCGGCGATTGAGCGGCGGCTCGGGCGCCGGCAGCGGCTTCGACTGCGGCGCCTCGCCCTGGACCACGCGGAAGCCGATGAGCCAACTGCGGTCCTCCGGCAGCGCGCCGCTGCGGTTCGCTGACCGCAGGTACGCCGGGTCCGTCCCGTGGCTCCCGCCGCGCGTCACGCGGAAGTCGCCGTCCTGGCGGCCGGCGGGGTCGGCCTGGTCGCCTGCCTCGTAGGGACCGTACCAGTCGAGGCACCATTCCTCGACGTTCCCGTGCATGTCGAAGAGGCCCCACGCGTTAGGCGGCGTCTTGGCAACCGTGAGCGGCACAACCTCGTTCGGCCGGGTGCGCGCGGGGTCCGGGAACCAACTCGTCCCGACGTTCTTCTGGAACTCCTTCGGCAGCGCGTCGCCGGTGTGATAGGACGTAGTGGCGCCCGCGCGGCAGGCGTACTCCCACTCGGCCTCGGTGGGCAGGCGGTAGGGCCTGCCCTCCTTTCTTGAGAGCCACTCGCAGAACCGCGCGGCATCGTGCCAACTGACGAAGACGGCGGCCTCGTCGTCGTCCTTCGAGAAACCAAGTTTGCCCCGCAGCGGCCGGTGTGCGGCGTCGAACTGCTCGTACTGGGCGTTGGTCACCTCCGTGGCGCTCATGTAGAACGGCCGGGTGATGGCGATCTTGCGGGCTGGGCGCTCGTCGAAGTCGCCGCCGGCCTCGCTGCCCATGCGAAAAGTTCCGGACTCGATGCGCACGAGCGTCATGCCGAGCGAGTTGCCCAGGCGCATGCCCGGCCACTCCGCGGCAAGGCCGCCTGCCGCGATGACAAGCGCAATCGCCGCCCCCAGCGCAGGCCGAAGCGTAAGTGCGGCGTTCATGTTCAATCCCTTCGCATGGGTCCTGGGGCCCTTGCCGACACTACCACGTATCACGCTGCTTATCACTTTGCGCGGCGGATCTCCTGACCCGCTGCGCCGAAGTGTGCATATTTCCGCGCCGCGGCGCCGGCCTGCGCACGTTCTGTCGGCGGGGCTACCCTACCCGCCATGCCGCCGCGCTGCAACGATTTCCGAGGGCGCTGGGTACGGCGTTATTTACGGGGGCGGCCATCACCAAGCAATGTGGCACGGCCGGCTTGCCCGGCCGTGGTTTGTGCCTGCGGCGTCAGACAGCCACGGCCGGACAAGTCGGCCGCGCCACACGTCCCATCCTTGTTTGCCCTGCACCTGACCCTTACAGCGCTGGTATTGTGCCCCCCGCGGTAACGTCGCTGCCAGAATGTGTACCGCCGGAATGTGTATTGCCACGGCGCCGCAGGCAGGGCAAAATGGCAGCGTCATGTTCGCGGAGGAGCGGCCATGAGGCTGGAACTGGTCGGTGGTCTCACAGCCGCTGTGCTGCTTATCGTAATGGCCGTTGCATCGGGCGGCGCGGCGCCGGCGGTTGCGCCCGCGAAGCCGTCCGGGGCGGCGGTGCCCGCTTCGGCCGCGCCGTCCGCTGCGCCGGGGGTCGCCGAACCGGTGTCTTCGCCGCCGGCCAAGACGAAGGCCGACAATCCAGGGCGCATCATCCGCGGCAGACTCACGCCGCCGGAGCGCGTCAAGGAAGCCTTCTTGTGGGAACGCTCGATGGACCTGCGGGTCCCCGTCGCGGTTGACCCGAAGACGGGCGAGTTCGAGGTCAGGGGCCTGCGCCTGGGCACGTACAACTTTATCATCCGCACGCCCTGGGGCCGGCTGGAAGGCATCGACATGGCCCCGAAGGTGTCGGAGTACGACATCCTCATCCCCCCGGAGTACCGCACCGAGGACCTCGGCAGGGCCCCGGAGGGGACCCTCAGCGAGGACGATAAGAAGTCCGTCCGCCGCATCATCCACGAGGTCAAACGCTACGAGAACAAGATACGGGATCTTTACCTGGCGGGCTGCTCGGACCGGGCGGTGGCGCTGATGGAATGCCTGATGGACGCCCCTTTCCACAGCGAGAAGGGCGACGAGGTCACTTGGCGCATCGAGCAATGGTACTATGAGAAGAAGTATGATGCGTGGACCACGTTCCGCACGCGGGTGCTGTACCGTTTCCGCCAGCCGAAGGCCGTCTGGCAGACGTGGGGCTGGCAGTTCGAGCCGACCCTCGGCGGCCTCGACATCGCCGAGGACCGCAAGGACCCGCTGACGGTCGAGTTCGCCATTCCCGACAGGCCCGTGCCCGAAAAGGGCCTCGCGGGCAACCAGTACCCGCCCGCCGAAAAGGGCATGCCGAAGGAGCCCAGGCCGCCGGAAGCCGACGAAAGCAGGTAGGCCACGGCTTCCGGCACGGTCACATTTGACCGCGACCCGCAGGCGAGCGCGCCAACCTCCGCAGCATGCGCAAATTCACCGGGTCCATCTCGCGGCCGCGAGCATCGTGCTTCGGCGTCTCCAGGATGAAGGGCAGGCGGGCCAGAGCCGGATGGTGCACGAGCAGGCGGAACGCCTTGCGGCCGATGCTGCCCCGCCCGATGTGCTCGTGCCGGTCCAGGCCCGACCCCAGCGCGCCCCGCGCATCGTTCGCGTGAACCACGAGCGCCCGCTGGAGGCCCACGGCGTCGTTCAGCCGGCCGAGCGTGTCGTCGATGGCCGCCGCTGTGCGCAGGTCGTACCCGGCGGCGAAGAGGTGGCACGTGTCGATGGCTACCCCCAGCCGCGCGCCCGCCTCGCACGATTGCACCAGGTACCGCAGGTGCTCCATCCGCCCGCACATCGTTGTGCCTGCGCCGGCGGTCGTCTCAAGCAGGATGCGGCAGCGGCGGCCGGGCCGCGCAGCGTGGAGCCAGTCAAGGGCCAGGGCGATGCGCGCCAGGCCCGCCGCCTCGCCGCTGCCCATGTGTGCCCCCGGGTGGAGCACGAAGTAGTCGAGGCCCAGGCGCTCCGCGCGGTCCCACTCGCCCAGGGCGCACACACGCGACCGCTCGTAGAGCGCACCGTCGGGGCCGGCCAGGTTCAGAAGGTACGAGGCATGGCCCACAAGCGGCGCGAGGTCCGCCTCAGCGGCGCGCGAGCGGAACCGCGCGACCTCTTCATCCGTCAGGGCCGCGAAGCGCCACTGCGAGGGCGACTTCAGGAACAGTTGCAGGCAGTCAACGGCCATTTCGCGCGCCCGCTCGACCGCGCGGTGCACGCCGCCGGCAATCGACAAGTGGGCGCCGAAGAGGGGAATAGGTTCTTCAAGGCGCCGGCGAGCGGGCGTCGCGGCGGATGCCCTCGGCGCGTTCCCTGAGTGCCTTCGGGTCAACCGCCTCCGCCTTCTTCATTGCAAAGCGGAACTCGTGGGCGTCGGTCCGGATGCCCGGCACCACCGTCTCGTACAGGAAATCAAACGGAATCCACTGGTACGCGGGCGCACGCACACTGGCCGTGGCGATGAGCGGTTCGTAACCTTCGTGTTCCAGACGGATGCCGTACGTGCCGTACCAGGTGAACGGAACGGTAACGGGCGTGAGGCCGACCTCGTTGTCATTGAGCCAGCAGCGGGCGCCCTGCGGTTCGGAATCGACGGAGAGCGTCCGCTGCACTTGGCCGTAGCAGCCGGCCAGGGCCAGGGCCGTCGCCAGCACGGCTGCGGATGGAATCGCGCGTCGCATGGGTTTACCTCGCCTGCTGGAAGACTTCGTGCACGTCGGCCGCCAGGGTCTGCGTGTCGATGACGGCCACGGTGCAGCGGCCGGTCAGCCATCCGCCGCACTCGCCCGGGTTGACGATGAGGCGGCCTTCCTGTCGCTGGACCTTCGGCTCGTGCGTGTGTCCGCAGACGATGATGTCGGAGGCCTCGAAGTCCTCCGGCGTCAGGCGTTTCTCGACGTGGACGAGGCAGATTTTCTTGCCGCCGAGTTCCAGGCGTCGCGGGCCGTCTGAGAGTTCCGGCAGGAGTTTCGCGAGGCCCGTCCGCTCGCCGTCGCAGTTGCCGAAGACGCCGTGCACTGGCATCGCCGCCTGGATGAGCCGCTTCAGGGCGAACGGCGCCACGTAGTCGCCCGCGTGCAGGATGACCTCCACGCCGGCCTCCTGGAACCGTCTGAGCGCCGCCGCCACGGCCGCCAGGTTGTCGTGCGTGTCGGAGATCGCGCCGATCTTCATGGCCCCACCGCCTTCAGGATTTCACTATAGGTGCCCGCGCGCGGGTGTCAAGGAAAACGCCGCCACGGCTTTTCGCTTGCCGCAGCCGCCCGCCGGGTGGGATACTGTTTGAAATCGCGTTTCGCACCCATCGTGCGCATGGGACCGGCGAGACGCTCCGCCGTCTAGCCGCGCTTGAGAATGGGGGAACCGCCATGTTCGCTAGAAGCCGTGTGCCGGGCTTGGTTGCCGTGATGGTCGCCGTGTGGACGATCCCCGTGCTCGCCGTCGCCCAGGAGAAGGATGTCGTGTGGGCGGTCGGCCAGGCACCGGCCGACGCCGCCCTGGTGGCCGCCGTTCGCAGCGTCCAGGAACTGGAGACGGCGCTGAAGGCGTTCATCGGGCCCGAGGGGCAAGACATCAAACTGGTGGACCCCCTGGAAGGCAGGCTGCCCCCGGGGGCCCTTGACGTGGCCGGCCCGCTCGTGCTGGTGGTCTTCCCGCGCGGCAAAGACCTGGATCTGGTCGGCCTCGCGCGCGTCAAGGACGCGGCGAAGATCGCGGGCGAAGAAGTCGGCCCGAACATCATCAGGTCTCGCCTTACGTGCCTGATGCAAATGGGCGCCTGGGCGGCTTGGAGCGACGCCCCGGAGGCGCTGAAGGCCCTGGCCGCTGCTCCGGCCCGCATGACGGGCCTTGACGCTCAGCGTCAGGCCATCGGCAGCCATCTGATCTGGGCCATGGTGAACCCGAAGGTGCTGGCCTCGGCCGCAAAGACCGGCCTAGAGAACGAACTTCAGGCCGCGCCGCCGGGCCAGCCCGGCGGACCGCCCAAGGCCGCCCTGGACATGGTGAAATGGGTCCTCGGCCTGGCCGACCAGGTTGAGGGCGCAACGCTCGCAGCCGACGTCAAGGCCGAGACGGCATCGCTGGCCGTTGACGTCCGGTTGGCCGAGGGCTCCAACCTGGCGTCAATTGCGTCGGCGTCCATGCCAATTGAGGCGTACAAGGGGGGGCTGCCCGCGTCGGACCGCCTCGTGGCCGCCGCCTGGATGCGGCTCGACTGGAACAGGGGCCTGGTGCCCTTCAAGGCGCTCGTCAGGCCCCTGATAGATATCATAACGGCCGATGCCGACGAGGCCGCCCGGAAGAGCATCGCCGACGTCTGGGCCATGTACGACCAGTACGCCGCCACCATGGGTAACGACGTGGCAATCTCATTGGAACCCGCGCCGCCGGGGCAGGGGATGTACCGGATCGTCGAGACGTTCGCCGTCAAGGACCCGGTGCAGTACAGGCAACTCTCGTCGAAGATGGCGGCGGCCTCCAGCGACATGATGAAGGTGCTGATGGGCCAGTTCAGCGGCGGCCCCGGCGGTCCCACGATGAAAATGGACATGGAATACAAGGAAGCCGCCGAGACGGTCGAGGGCCTGCCCGTGGACGTGTGGCGAATGAAGATAGACCTGCAACTGCCCCCGGACGCCCCGCCGCAGGCCCGCGAGCAGATGAAGGCCATGATGGACGCCATCTACGGCCCCGAGGGGATGACCATCCGCATGGCCGTCGTTGACAAGACCGCCGTCGTCGCCGTCGGCGACGCGCAGACGCTGGCCCGGGCCGTCAAGGCGCTTCGCGGCCAGGGGCCGGACCTTGGGAGCGACGCCAGGGTTGCCGCGGCGCTCGGGCGCCTGCCCAGGGGCGCCTGCTCCGGCGGCATCGTTTCTCTTACCAACATGATTTACATGGTGATGGGCCTGAGCGACCGCATGATGACACAGTCCGTGCCCCCTGAGATACGGGAGGCGGCGAAGCAGGCGAACCTGCCGCCGCTGGAGGCCCCGGCGGCGGCCGACTTCGCGACCTTCGCCGCCCGCGTCTCCGGCCGCACCGTCCGCTTTGAACTGGCCGTGCCGCAGGCCGACATCCAGGGGGCCATCGCCGTTGGCAAACGCGGCGCCCAGCGCATGGAGTGGTTCGCCCAGCAGCAGATGGAGCAGCATAAGCGCATGCTGGAGGAGCGGGAGAAGCAAAAGGGCGCGCCGCCCGCCCCGGTTCCGTAGAGTTGAGGATTTGTCATTTGTCATTTGTCATTGGTCCTTTGTCACTTTCCACGCTATGCGTTCTCTGCGCCCTCTGCGGTGAAAAGGATGCGGCGGCGGCGGCTCCGGCGGCGGCGCGGGGTTCCCGCCGGGTCACACCGGCAGGTCGACCAGCCGCGCGATTTCGGCCCAGGCGCGCTCTGTGCCGATGCCCTCCATCATCCCGTCCGGCGACCGCACCACGCGGACGTGCGGCCCGCGCGGGGCCCAGAGGCGCGGGTCGGTCGGGCCGAAAAGCGCCACCGTGGGCGTCGGCCGCCCGTCCGTCCGGCGCACCGCTGCCGCCAGGTGCGTGATGCCGGAATCGTTCCCCACGTACACGTCCGTCAGGGCCAGGACGGCCGCCGCCTGCTCCAGCCTCAGGCGGGCCAGCACGTTCTCCCCCGCGCCCAGCGGCGCGAGCGTGCCGCGCTCCTGTTCCGCAGGACCGGCCAGCCAGACGACGGTCCGGCCGTGCTCCTGGCGCAAGCGGCCGGCTGCCGCCACGAACCGATCCAGCGGCCAGTTCTTCTTGGGCGAGCCGCTGCCGGGGTGAATCGCGGCGAAGTTGCCCCGGATGCCGCGCGCCGCGAGGAAGTCCGCGGCGGCATCGAGCGACGCGCGCGGAATGAGGAACTCCGGCGTTTCAGGCACCGCCGGAAGGTCCAGGGCCTGGCGGCCCTGCCGCAGGACCCACGCGGCGGCCGAATCGGTCCACCCCGGCGGGGGGAAGGGCTCAAGACGCACCGTCCCGCCATAGGCGGGCCCCGGCCTGCCGGCGCAGAAAAGGTCAACGACCAGGTCGGCCCGCTGGTGGGCGGCCAGCGAGTTGGAAAACGAATCAAAATGCACGCAAGCATCGGCCAGCCCCGCCAGCCGTGCAATTGCCGCCCGCTCGGGATGACCCACGAGGGCAATCTTCGCGGCCGGCCACTTCGCCCGCACCGCGCGCAAGAGCGGGAGCGCTTGGACAAGGTCGCCCACGGCCCCCATGTGGATGACGGTAATGTTCTTCATGGCTGCGGCGATTGTGCTCGCACCGGCATCTGTTTAGCGTACTTGGCGCACACTTC
>Ga0194112_10010730_pt1 | contig 11457 bp, 8 predicted proteins | sample TA2MahC400mmetaG_FD_146191 | JGI IMG/M metagenome (GOLD analysis project Ga0194112, IMG submission 146191) | Freshwater microbial communities from Lake Tanganyika, Tanzania - TA2015016 Mahale Deep Cast 400m | ecosystem: Environmental > Aquatic > Freshwater > Lake | place: Tanzania: Lake...
TTCACGGCCCGGCCTCCGACAAGATTCGTCTTGCAACGATCTCATCGGCAGGTCGGGCCACTCTTCATTTATCAACTTGCATTCCACCTCAACCCTCCGGTACACTCAAAACCTGCGAAAGGCCAGTACCCCTATGAAACCCACATTTACCCTCCTCACCGCCCTGCTGCTCGCGCCGCTGGCCGCCATCCACGCCGCCAATGCCACCGTTGCGCACCGTGCCCCAGCGGCCAATCTTCGGCACGTTGCAGGCGCAACGCATGTCATCGTCAACAAACCGGCTCCCGGTCGCGCCTTCGGCTGGCCCGCCAATGGCGGCATCTGGAACTGGGGCAACGAAATCCTCGTCATGTATCTCGATTGCCCCTACCAGGACCACCCTGGTTTCTCGAACCACGATTCCGACCAAGAACATCCCAGCGCCCAGTGGATGACCTCACGCAGCACCGACGGCGGCGTCACGTGGACTGAGCACCGCGTCGCGTTTCCCGACCCGCGCGCAAATCGCAAGACATTGAAGCCGCAAACCCTGACCACGCCAATTGACTTCCGCGCACCGGATACCCTTGTCAATTTTCACTGGGATAGCCTTCAACCCGGTGCGCGGACCTACTTCTATTACTCTACTGACCGAGGCCGAATCTGGCAGGGGCCTTTCGACAATATCCCGCTCTTCGACTTCAAGGCAATGACGGGCCGGACGGACTACGAGGTGACAGACAAACATAGCATGAGGGGCTATATGTCATGCACCGAGGTGTCGGATGACGCTTGCCTTCGCGAGTCCAGCTACGCGATCACGACGGATGACGGCGGTGTGACGTGGAGGAAAGGGTCGCGCATCAGCCGCGAACTGCCGCCCTGCGGAAAGGGCCACAAGATCGAATATGGCTCCATGCCCTCAACCGTTCGGGTTGATTCCAACACATTGGTCTCCGCCTTTCGCAGCGGTTACACGCCGGCCAAAGGCCGTCGCACCGGCTGGATTGACATCGCGCGCAGCGCAGACAACGGCGCCACCTGGCGGGTGGTAAACGGCTACCTGATGGAGATGCCCACGCTGAACAGCAGTCCGCCCGCACTGAGCCGGCTGCCTTCGGGTCGGCTTGTGTGTTCCTGGGGCTGGCGCCTGCCGGATGACGGAAGCGGCCCAACAGCCATTCAAGCCCGCACCAGTGACGACGACGGCACGACTTGGGGCGACACCCTCACGCTGCGTCAGGACGGCTTTGACTACGACATCGGCTACTGTCGCCAGGCGGTGCGCCCGGATGGCAAGGTCGTCACGGTCTATTACTACCGGACCAAAGCCGATGCCCAAAGCCCGACCTACATCGCGGCCACGATTTGGGACGCTGCCCTCGCCCAACCGCCAGCCGCAGAGCAGGCCCGTTTCCATGTCTCGGCCGCCGGCGATGACACGAACCCTGGCACCGAATCGAAACCGTTCGCCACAATTCAGAAGGCAATCAATACTGCTCAACCGGGCGATCTGATCTATGTCCGCGCCACAGGTGGCCCGTTCTTCTTGGAGCGGCGAGTGGTGGTCAATAACAAGAGCGGCGAGCCTGGACAACCGATCCGCCTGTTCGCTTACCCGGGGGAGGCTCCGGTCTTTGACGGGAGCCGCATCCCGACCGCGGGCAACGACGTGATGCGCATGAACAATGCCTCGTGGTGGCACCTTCGTGGCCTCACCTTTGTCCATGGACCGGAGGCGGGCCTGTTTTTGTATGGCGACTGCCACGACAATCTGATCGAACGCTGCACCACGGCCCACAATGGCCGGCTCTCCGAATATGAGGGTAGTGGTTTTGTGTTCTGGGGGCCCACGTTCACGAATATGGCCCGCAACCACCTGCTCAATTGCGACGCCCATCACAACGCGAACCTCAAGGGTCCGAAGCCTTATAGCCATGGCGACGGCTTCAAGCTCAATGTGGGCGGTCCCGGCAACAGAATGACCGGCTGCCGGGCGTGGCACAATGGCGACGACGGCAACGATTTCTTCTACGCCACGCGGCCCATCGAACTACGCCAGTGCTGGGCGGCCAAGAATGGCGAGGATGACGCCCAGGGAACGATGTCAGGCAAGCCCGGCGGCAAGCTCGGCGACGGCAACGGTTTCAAGCTCGGCGGCGACAACAGCAAGGGTGAAACCGGCGGGCACACGCTAATCCAGTGCGTGGCCTGGGGGAATCCGGGCACCGGTTTCGACGAGAACCGCGGACGGAAGGGCGTCGCCCTCGACCAATGCACGGCCTGGGCGAACGGACATCACAATTTTGGCTTTTGGGACGGCGGCACCCCGCGGCATGTGTTCCGTAACAACATCGCCGCCGGGCCAACACCGCATAACTCAGCCACAGGCGATAACCACAACAACACTTGGAGCCTCGTCATCACGGACCCCATGTTTGCCAGCACCGACGATACCGCCGCACTGGGTCCGCGTGCGGAGGACGGCGGCCTGCCGAAAAGCGACTTCCTGCACCTGCTCCCGTCCAGTCCGTGCCACGGCACTGGAATCGGAGGCGTGAATCTCGGCGCATTCCCCGTCGCTCGCCCGGTCAAGAAATGAGTTCACCCCGCAAGAAAGAAGGAGCATCGAAATGAACATCCTACAGAAACGCGCGGTCCTGGTTGCGAGTGTCGCCGTGGGCATAGCTCTGGGCAGTTCCTCGCCAGCGGCAGCCTATTACGTGGACGCGATCAAGGGCAACGACGCCAATCCCGGCGCCTTGGCCGCCCCTTGGCGCACCATCCAGAAAGCCGCCGACAGCATGAAGGCAGGCGACACGGCCTTCATTCGCACCGGGACGTATCGGGAGACGGTCACGCCCAGAAGTGGGCAGACCTTCATGGCCTATCAAAATGAGAAGCCGTTGATCACCGGCTGCGATCCGGTGAGCGGCTGGACGGCGCATTCCGGCAACATCTACAAGGCGGCGGTCAACGCGAAGGTGTATGACGTCTTTGTGGGCACGAACTACATGCACAAGGCGCGCTGGCCGAACTTCGCGGGCGACCATCTCTACACCGCCTCTTGGGTCAAGGGCAACGCCTCCTACCAGGACGGTCGCTACCGAGTGGCGTTTGAATCGGCCACTCCGCCCGGCAATCTGGTTGGTGGCTGGTATTCCGGGATCCACGGCGCGTTGAACTTCTGTCCCAACGAAGGCCGCATCGCCGCCACTGAGGGCCGCCGTCTCACCCTTGCCGACGTGCGCGAATACGAGCACCAGTGGAAGGACGACAAACACTCGGGAAAGGGGGCCGGCTATGTTCTCGATCACCTGAACTGCCTGGACGCGGAGAAGGAATGGCACTGGGAAAAAGGCGCGCTGTATTTCTGGGCGCCCGGCGGCGGTGCCCCGGCCGATGTCGAGGCCCGCACCCGTATTTACGGCTTTGTGCTTTCAAACCGAAGCAACGTGACCCTCAAAGGACTCTACTTTCTGGGAGCAACGGTTCAGGTCGCGGGCGGCACCAGCAACACCTTGGACGGTTGCCATTTTCGGCACGTTTCGCCCTGGGGCAATCGGAAGGGGTCGTCGCGCTGGCCGACCAACTGGGGTTCTCCGGAGGACGGCGCAACCGGCCTGTGCATCGCCGGGTCGAATCACTCGATCCAAAACTGCTCCCTTGTGGGCGGATGGGGTTCCGGGATCCGGCTCGAAGGCGACGATCTGACCGTGACCAACAACTATCTCGAGGATTTCGGCTGGTTCGGTCGTTGGTTGGCGGCGCCGATCTCCGGTTTCGGCACGCGGCTTCGGATCGAAAACAACACCATCAAGAGGTCGGGCGGACCCGGCATCACGCTGGTTCAGAAAAACCCCGGCGATGGCTCGAATGTCAACCACGTGCGCCACCCGATCATTCGACACAACGACATCCGCGACGTCACCTACCTGATGATGGACGGCGGCTCGTTCATCTACATCAACAATGACGATGTCCCCAGCGAAGAGCGGTGGCTCAAGGGAGAGATCGCCTTCAACCGCTGTTCGGGGCAACGATCCCGCAGCACGGAGAAGTTTTTCTGGGGCATCTACATTGACAATGGCGCGGACCACGTCGCCGTTCACCACAATGTCATCCACTCGCTGAATCCGCGCGTGGGCAAAGCCGGCATCTTTTTTCACGGGGCGCAACACCGGCAGGAAAACGTCCTCTGCTGCCACAACACCATTTGGGGCAATTTCGACAACGCGGTTGCGTCGCACACCTGGGGCAAAGGGTCCATCTCCAACGTGGTGTTCCGGAACAATCACGCGAACGGGACCGGCTTCAAGGCCACCGCCGTCGGCGGCGTCACCACCAGCCACAACCGCGGGACTGTGCCCGCCAGTGAATTTGCGGATGCGGCAAAAGGACTGGCCTTTCGCAGGTTTTGAGTGTACCGGAGGGTTGAGGTGGAATGCAAGTTGATAAATGAAGAGTGGCCCGACCTGCCGATGAGATCGTTGCAAGACGAATCTTGTCGGAGGCCGGGCCGTGAAACGCTACATGTTTTCATCGTCGTTTCTGGGCGTGGTCTTGAGCGCAAGAATCGCCTTCTCCGAAAGGTCCTGGCCGTACCTGGCCGCATGCGTCGTGCCGTGGCTGCTGTGCGCGGGCCAGCGGTGCGTCACGCGCCTGGCGGCGTGTGGGACGCATCGGCGGAGCCTGTCGGGGTACTACCGGTTTCTCTCGGACGGCAAGTGGCGGATGACGGTCTTCTTCCGGTGTCTCTTCGACCTGATCGCCAAGACGTTCCGCGTGACCGACCTGACGCTGGTCCTGGACGACACTCTCGCGCCGAAGTGGGGGCGTGGCATCTTTGGGACGGCCTGCCACTTCGACCACACGGCGCGGCCGGGTGCGGGATACATCTGGGGCCACAACTGGGTGGTGCTGGCGGCGGTGGTGCAAGTGGGCAAGACGGCCTGGGTGGCGTTGCCGTTCTGGGTGGGATTGTATCGGCCGAAGAAGACGTGCCGGCGGGGCGAGTTTCGGACGCGGCACGAGATGGCGGCCGAGGTGCTGACGCTCGTTCGAGGCTGGTTCTCCGGCCCGATTCTGCTCCTGGCGGACGGGGCCTACGCGAATTGCTCGCTCGTCGGGCCGGCGAGACGCCTGACGATGCACCTGGTGAGCCGCCTGCGGAGCGACGCGCGGCTGCGCCGCAAAGATCCGCGCCGCCGGCCGAAGGGCAGGCGTGGCCGCAAGCCGCGTCACGGCCCCTGGCTGCCGCGGCTCGCCGCCTTGGCGCGGCAGCGGTCGAAGTTCAAGACGCAGACGGTCGCCATCTACGGCAAGACCGTGACGCTCGCTCTGCGCGAGGTGGTGGCGTGGTGGCCGCCGCTTCAGTGCGAGGTCAAGGTGGTGATCACCCGCGACCCGAAGCGGCCGAAGCGTGTGGCGTACCTGATGACGACGGACCTGTCGCTGGCGGGGGTCGCGGTGGTGGAGGCGTTCGCGCGGCGGTGGACGATCGAACAGATGTTCTCGGTGGCGAAGAACCAGGTGGGGTTCGATTCGGCGGAGGTGAGGAAGGAGCGGTCCGTGCGGCGTCACGCGGCGTTGGCGTTGGCGCTGATCACGTGGGTGGAGGTGTGGACGCGCAAGTTCAGGCCGTCTCTTTCGGCCCGGCCGTTTGCGGCAAAACTGGCGGCCGCGCGGGAAGATGCCGTGATGCAAGCGGTTTTCGCATCAGGCCCTCGGCGCAAGGGCTCACGCGAAATTGCCGCCGCCCTCGCCGGCCTGTTCTCCGCCGCCACCCGCGCCGCATGAAAACCTGCGAAAGGGCAGTTCATGTTCATTTCTGCCCTTTCGCAGGTTTTGAGGATACCGTGGACCGATGAATGAAGCAAGGAAGATAGAAGCAAGCCGGCCCGGCAGGCCGATGAGGGCGTTGCCAAGCGACTCTTATCGGAGGCCGGGCCGTGGCTCGCTACACGATCTCATCGTCGTTTCTGGGCGTGGTCTTGAGCGCGAAAATCGCTTTCTCAGAAAGGTCCTGGCCGTACCTCGCGGCCTGCGCGGTGCCGTGGCTCCTATGCGCCGGCCAGCGGTGCGTCACCAGGCTGGCGGCGCTCGGGACGCACCGGCGGAGCGAGTCGGGGTACTACCGGTTCCTGTCGGACGGCAAGTGGCGGATGATCGTCTTCTTCAAGTGCTTGTTCGACCTGATCGTGAGGATTTTCCGGCTCGTCGAATTGACGCTCGTCCTGGACGACACGCTGTCGCCGAAGTGGGGACGCGGCATCTTCGGGACGGCGTTTCATTTCGATCACACGGCGCGGCCGCGTGCGGGGTACATCTGGGGCCACAACTGGGTGGTGCTGGCGGCGGTGGTGCAGGTGGGGACGCGGGCCTGGGTGGCGTTGCCCTTCTGGGTGGCGCTCTATCGGCCGAAGAAGACGTGCCCGCGGGGCCAGTTCCGGACGCGGCACGAGATGGCGGCCGAGGCGCTTGGGCTTGTGCGATGCTGGTTTTCCGGGCCGATCCTGCTTCTGGCCGACGGGGCGTACGCGAACGGGTCGCTGGCGGGACCGGCGCGGAAACTGGACATCCACGTGGTCAGCCGCCTGCGGGCCGACGCACGCCTCAGGGAGCCCAAACCGCGGAAACAGCCGAAAGGCAAACGCGGACGCAAGCCGCGGCACGGCCCCTGGCTGCCGAGGCTCTCAAGACTTGCGCGGCAACGGTCCAAGTTCAAGACCGAGACCGTCTCGATCTACGGCAAGAAGGTTACGCTGCGGCTACGTGAGGTGGTGGCCTGGTGGCCGCCGCTGGCCTGTGCGGTGAAGGTGGTGATCGCCCGCGACCCGAAGCGGCCCAAGCGTGTGGCGTACCTGGTGACGACGAACCTGGCCTTGACGGCGGTCGAGGTGGTGGAGGCGTTCTCGCGGCGCTGGACCATTGAGCAGATGTTCTCTGTGGCGAAGAACCAGTTGGGGTTCGACTCGGCGGAGGTGAGGAAGGAGCGGTCGGTCATGCGTCACGCGGCATTGGCGTTGGCGATGATCACGTGGGTGGAGGTGTGGACGCGGACGTTCCGGCGGCATCTGTCGGCCCGGCCGTTCGCGGCCAAGCTGGCAGCCGTGCGCGAGGAGGCGGTGATGCAGACTATTTTCGCGTCAGGCCCCCGGCGCAAAGGCTCACGCGAAATTGCCGCCACCCTCGCAACGCTCTTCTCCGCCGCCACACGAGCCGCATGAAAACCTGCGAAAGGCCAGCAAAAGGAGACTCCCGACTGAATGCCGGTTCCGCTTCCATTGACGCTGGGGTGGTGATCCCCGGCATCAACGACGCGGGCTCGGCCAGTCACTTCCGGGGCAACGCGCCGGACCTGGGCGCCTACGAATTCGGCGGCGCCGACTGGAGCGCGGGTGCCACGGTGACTCCCCCGGTCTTTCCGCAACTTGAAACTAACGACAAGTAGAAAGGACCTGCTCCTATGAAAGCCAAGCAGAAGTTGCTCCCCATCCTGCTGCTCGGCCTGTCGTGGCAGGCCAACTGCGCTTGGGCTGCGGCGGCTGCGCCCGTTCAGCTCATCACCGCCGGCTGGGACATCCCCACGCCGGCGCGCTTCCGCGCGGAAGTGGCGGCCTTCGAGAAATGGGGTCTCTTCGCCGGCACGGTCATCGTGCCCACGCGGCGGTTCCCCGATGGCGGACAGCGAGACTGCCGCCACGTCTTCACCCGCGACCATTGGGAACGCGACGAGTTCACCGAAGCCCTGGCCGACTTGAAAGCCGCGCGGCCCGTCACCGCCACGAACAATTTCCTGTATGTGCTGGCCAGCCCCGGCGACGTGGACTGGTTCGACGACGACGGCTGGCGCGAGATCGTGGACCACTGGCGGATTCTGGCCTGGCTGGCCAAACAAGGCGGCTTGCGCGGCCTGCACTTTCACACCGAGCCGTATGCCTTCCCGCCCCATTCCCAGTTCCGCTACTCGGCCCAGGCGCAGCGCGACCGCCACGCCTATGACGAGTATCGCGCGCAGGCCCGCCGGCGCGGGCGCGAAGTCGCGCAGGCGGTCGTCGCCGAGTTCCCGGACCTCACGCTGTTCTTCGATCGGATGTTCTGTGACCTGTTGTCACTGGCGGCCAGCGAGAATCCTGCCCTGGCCCTCGAATCCCACAATTCCTACGGATTGCAGCCGGCCTTTGTGGACGGCTGGCTCGACGTGGTTCCGTCCACCGTCACGTTCGTGGATGGCGCCAAAGTCGCCTACGAATTCACCAGTCAGGAGGAATTTGACCGCGCCTACCTCCGGCTCCGGACCGAGGCGCCGCGGTTGATCGCGCCGGAACATCGCGGCAAGTTCCTCTCCCAATTGCGCGTGGCGTTTCCCGTTTACCTGGATGCCGCCGCCGCCCCGGCCGGAGCGAAGTGGCATCTGCCGCCCGTGCGCGGCTCGCAGGCCGCCCGCGTCGAGGCCAACGTCCTCGCAGGGCTGAAAGCCTCCGACGACTTTGTCTGGTTTCACGGCGAGCACGCCCGGTGGTGGCCCGGGGGGAATCCGAAGTCTCCGACCTGGCCGGAGAAGATCGCCGGAGTGGACCGCGCCTTGTTGCGAGCGGCCAAACCCGAAACCGCCGCCCGCGCCGTCCGACCTGACCAGCATGAACGGGTATATCGTCAACGGCAAGGTGCATGCCCATGTGACGCTCGCAAACCCGGACAAAGCGTTCAGCGGCCATTTGGAGCCGGGGACCACGGTCTTCTCCTTTGCCGTGGTGACGGTCGGCGTTTTGCCTGACGACATGGATATCAGCCGAGTGGATGACAAGACATATCGATAGAACGCTGGCACCGCAACTGTACGGAGACGAATTCCCCAGTAATTGAAGATATCTGCCGAGCAAGGTAGCTACCCGATGATCAGCGAAACCACAGGAGACAAAACATGAAAGTGTGTTCAACCCGACAACAAGGAAGGCAGTGCCTGCCGTCGCTGGCGGCGCTGCCGTGCTTTTCGCTTGCGGTGAGACTCGCCGCGGGCCCCGACAAACCCGCCTGCGCCCCGCTGCCGGATGAAGTCGGAAATGACTTGCGGGCCAAAGCCGCCGAGGCCGGCTGGCTCCAAGGCGTGGCCGGTTCGACCGGCACGCCGCCCGTCTTCCCTGGAGAGCAAGGAACCCAAGAACCATGAGAAACATCAGCAGAATCAGTATCGGCCTCATCGGCCTTTTGTTTGCGGCCGCGAGCCTGCCTGCGGCGGACTCGCCGGCGAGCGCCGGCGACATCCGTGGCTGGCGCAACGATGGGACCGGGGTCTTCCCCGACGCCGATCCGCCCATCGAATGGGGGCCTGGGAAACACGAGGTCTGGAACACGGACCTGGAGGGCGGCATGCATTCCTCGCCGGTGCTCATCGGCGACAAGATCATCAGCGCCGTTGAGCCTTTCTCCCTGGTCTGCCTGAACGCCAAGGACGGCAAAGTGCTATGGAAGACCTCACACGATCTGTGGAAGGATGTGCTTTCAACAGAAGAGGCATCCAAGGCGAAGAAACTGGCTGGGGAAGCGGGTCCATGGACGAAGCAGATTCTTGATCTTGAGCAGGTGATCCGTGACGCCGGGGTCCCTAAGCCAAAGAAGGAATATGCAGACAAGACACCCGAACAGTGTGCCGCAATCGTCAGGGAAGCCTACGCGAAGGTTGCGGAATTGATGCTGCCGAAGAACCGGCCCGCTGGCCTGAGGTGGGTCAACCTGAGCCGTATCCACGGGGACGCCGGTTCTGCGCCTGCCACCCCGGTCACTGACGGGAAGTATGTCTATATGGTATTCGGCAACGGTCTGGGCGTCTGCTGCGAACTGGAAACGGGAAAGCGCGTTTGGCACGCCAAATTGGCCGGGGAATACGGGCATCAAGAACACGGGACTGCCGGGCCATCGCCGGCGTTGGCCGGTGACATGGTTGTTTTTCGATTTGGGCATTGGATCTACGGTCTGAAGACGAGCGATGGCACCGAAGTGTGGGAACACCGGGATTCGGATAAGTGGCATCGTCAAGGCGCAACGTCTTTCAGCACGCCGTTGGTGGTCCGTATTGACAAGACGCCGGTCGTCATCACGCTGGCCGGTCAGTTCATCCGGGCCTCCGATGGCAAGATGCTGGCCGACCTCGATCTCTACGTCAGTATCTTTGCCGGGGCGGAGATGGTGGCGGCGCCGGTGCTCGATAAAGGGGTGGTCTATTTCCCCGTGGATACGCGCCGTGGGCCGGATGGGAGGTTGGTTGCTTCCAGACCGCTCCAAGGGGAGAAGTTGATATGGAAGCCACACTATCTGGCCGTCCAACTGCCCGACCGGATCAACGGCGACACGCTGCAGACGAAGATCCTCTGGAAAACCGAAACGCCGAACGGTTTCACGGCCACCTCGCCCGTGGTCCACAACGGCTTGCTCTACACCGGCGACTACCAATGCGAATGGCTGCGGGTGTTCGACATCCGCGATGGTTCGCTGGTGTACGAAGAGAAGGTGGATTGGCTGGCGAACACTATCACCGTGAATGCGCTAACGATTGCTGGCGGCAATCTGTACATCAACAGCGGCAAGACGGACCGGACGCTCGTCATCAAGACCGGTCGGGAATATGTTGAGGTGGCCCGCAACGTGCGAGGCATCAAGAAGCAGGCGTTGCGTGGGTGGCAAGGCGGGTTCGGCTTGCTGTACTCACCCAGCCCGGTGTTTTCCGGGACGCGCCTGTATTGGCGGGAAGGGAACACGATGTACTGTTTCGACAAGAACGCCCCGTCCAAGCCGGTCGTTGCGGGCGACGAGAGCAAGAGGTAATGAGCGAACCACACCAACCAAGGGAAAGAAAGGACACGCCTAATGAAAAAGATCGCCGCTGTACTGTTGTTGATGTCTGTCGTTTCCGTGGCGTCCGCCGCCCCCGGTCCGGAGGACTGCGCGCTTCCCTGCTGGGTCCGCGTGGCGCGCAGCGGCAACGAGTTCTCCGCCTATGTTTCGTCCGATGGGAACACGTGGCTTCAATTGGGGGCCAGATCGCTGACGATCGAGATGGGCCCCGGGGCCTTCGTGGGCTTGTACGTGATCGCAGATAGCAAGGACCAACTGAACACGGCGACGTTCGACCAGGTCTCGCTTCCCGCTGGCGCTCAGTCGGCGGACATCGGGGCGGTTGGCGTGGCCGGCAGCGCCAGCGAAAGCGGCGGCACGTGGACGGTCAAAGGCTCGGGCGGGGGGTTTTGGGGAAAGACGGATGCCGGTGGGTTTCGCTATGTCTACCAGCCGGCGAGCGGCGACTGCGAGATCAAGGCCCGTGTGACGGCGGTGGGAACAACGGGAAATAACCCTAGTACCCGTCGTCTTTTGATGTTGTTAGTTTGTGTGAATAGCCGATTCTCACACGGGGGTCAGGATACCGGGGAGGATCGGCATGAACAAGCGATATGTGGTTCGGTTGACAATCGAAGAGCGGCA
>Ga0194112_10010732_pt1 | contig 11456 bp, 7 predicted proteins | sample TA2MahC400mmetaG_FD_146191 | JGI IMG/M metagenome (GOLD analysis project Ga0194112, IMG submission 146191) | Freshwater microbial communities from Lake Tanganyika, Tanzania - TA2015016 Mahale Deep Cast 400m | ecosystem: Environmental > Aquatic > Freshwater > Lake | place: Tanzania: Lake...
CGCGTCGCGATGGGTATCGATGGAGGCGCTTGGTACTCTGACCCGGCGGTGTCGTATCCCGCCTATTACGTGCCCCAAGGTATCGGTGCCGATCTCATTGCGACGATCGACGGATTCAGTCGCGAGATGCTCGATGCGTTCGCGGCGGAGAGTCAGCGACGAGCCGTCGAAGCATGGCGGGAGGGCAGATTTTCGCGCTCTGTCTTTCCGGTGCGAAATGCGATCGGCGAGGTGGTACTCGATCGTGACGAGCATATTCGACCAGACACCACGGTCGAATCGCTCTCTCAACTCAAGCCGGCCTTCGTCACGGCCGGCGAAAAACTTGGCTTCGATACGGTTGCTCAGCTTCGTTATCCGGAAGTCGAGGCCATCCGGCATCTGCATACTGCCGGTAACTCGAGTGGAATTGTCGACGGCGCGGCTGCTGTATTGGTCGGCGGCGCGGAGTTTGCCAACGCATCGGGTCTCAAGCCGCGAGCGCGCATTCGTCGGTTTGCATCGATCGGCAGCGAACCGACGATCATGCTCACGGGCCCGGCCCTCGTCACGGAAAAACTCCTTCGTAGGACGGGAATGACTATCAAAGATATCGACCTCTTCGAGATCAACGAAGCATTCGCCGCCGTCGTGCTGCGTTTCATGCGCCACTTTGATCTGCCAGCCGATCGTGTGAATGTGAATGGCGGGGCGATCGCTCTTGGGCATCCGCTCGGCGCCACGGGAGCGATGATTCTCGGAACTGTACTCGACGAATTGGAGCGCCGGGATCTCAACACTGCGCTAGTCACTTTGTGCGTAGGTGCGGGAATGGGCACTGCCTTGATCATCGAGCGGGTGTAAGCCAATGGCTCGATATTTTTCAACTGATATCGGCCGAGACGGTATCGCCACGCTGGCACTTGACGTCCCCGGTGCTCTGCTCAATATGTTGTCGGACGAATTTGTTATCCAGTTGGATGAGTCCATTCGGGCACTCTCGTCGGATACCGCCGTCCGCGGCATTTTGGTGACCTCTGCCAAGGCTGCGTTCGCTGCAGGTTGGAATCTTTTCGACCTCGTGAACGCGATCGATACTTCCGGGGATGCCGGATCGTTGCACAGGGCGACCAACGGATTTTCGAAGGTACTTCGTCGCCTCGAGACTTGCGGCAAGCCGGTAGTCGCAGCCATCAATGGGCTTGCCTTGGGTGGCGGCCTCGAAATCGCACTCGCGTGCCATCACCGGATACTCGCTGACACGCCGTCAGCCAAGCTCGGTTTGCCGGAAGTGAAGGTGGGACTGTTACCCGGAGGAGGTGGAACGCAGCGCTTGCCCCGGCTGATCGGCGTTGAACCGGCGTTGAGGCTCATGCTCGACGGCGGTCCCGTCAGTCCTGCTCAAGCGCTGCGACTCGGGATGGTGGATCAACTCGTTCCTCCCGATCAGCTTAAGGAGCGTTCGCGCGCGTGGCTGTTGTCTGCGGACAGCCCGGTTCAACCTTGGGATCGCCAGGACGGAAAATCTCAGGGATCTTCTCGCAGCGCTCTTGCGGGTGATTTTTCACAGATCTTCATGACTGCGGTACCAGATGTGACGCGCAAGACGTTGCGAAACTACCCTGCGCCCTTCGCCATCCTCTCATGTGTTTATGAGGGACTGCAGGTTCCCATTGATCGGGGACTCGACATCGAGCGTCATCAATTCGTGATGCTGGCTCGCAGACCCGAAGCGCGAAATCTCATTCGCACGATGTTCATCAACAAGGGTAAGGCGGAGAGGCTGGCGCGACGACCGCAAGGCGTGTCGAAGCGAGCCGTCTCGCGGGTGGCTGTGCTCGGTGCTGGAATGATGGGAGCGGGGCTCAGCCATTCGCTTGCTCGAGCGTCGTATGAAGTCAGTGTCCTCGATGTCTCGTGTGAAGTTGCCGGACGAGCTGTCGAGCACACCCGCAAGCAATTGGAGAAAGATCGGACCGCAGGCCGAGTGACGGAGGAGGATGCCTCGGCGATACTCTCGCGTATTCGGCCGACTGATGACTACGCAGATCTTGCGGGGAGTAATTTTGTCATTGAGGCTGTCTTTGAGAAACGTGAAATCAAGACTGACGTCATTCGTCGGGCTGAGGCGGTCATCGCGGCTGATACGGTGTTTGCTAGCAATACGTCGACGTTACCCGTGACCGGACTCGCGGAAGCATCGAAAAGGCCACATCGATTCATCGGCATGCATTTCTTCTCGCCGGTGGAGCGTATGCCCCTTGTCGAGATCATTCGCAGCAAGATGACGGACGATACGACGCTGGCTTGGACGCTCGATTTGGCACGACGACTTGGAAAGACGCCGATCGTAGTCAACGACAGTCGGGGATTTTTCACGAGCCGAGTATTTGGTACGTATTGCTATGAAGGGCAGATGCTCTTGAAAGAGGGTGTCAATCCGGCGCTGATCGAGAACGCAGGACGTTTTGCAGGTATGCCGGTCGGCCCGCTCGCCGTGATGGATGAGGTCTCGCTCGAACTGCAATACCACGTCGTGCAGCAGACTCGAGCGGATCTCGGCAAAGAGTTTCGTGAGCCACCGAGCTGGGATGTCCTTCGGCACTTCGTGGAGGACTTAGGTCGTGTCGGTCGTAAGGCGGGTGGTGGTTTTTATGAGTATCCCTCGCAAGGTAAGAAATATCTTTGGCCGGGGCTTGCCAATGAGTATCCGGCGCGTACGAAGCAGCCCTCGCTCGAGGCGGTTAAGCAGCGTCTCCTGTTCATCCAATCTCTCGAGACGGCGCGCTGCCTCGAGGAGGACGTGCTCTCGAGCGGCGTCGATGGCGATCTCGGGTCGATTCTCGGCTGGGGCTTCCCTGCGTATACGGGCGGCGCGATGTCCTTCATCGACATGATCGGCGTCAGGGAGTTCGTCGAGGTTTGCAAGCGACTCGCTGTCGAGGCGGGGCCGCGATTCGAGCCGTGCGAGTTGTTGTTAGAGATGGCGCGGACTGGACGACGAGTCTATGGCGCCACCTGGTAGACTATCGATGGCGAATCCCGAAGCATCGGGTGGTGAGCGCAGTGCCTCGATGAGTCGAGGGCCGCTCGCCGGCTTGCGCGTCGTCGAGATTGCAAGTATCGGCCCTGGACCCTACGCGGGGATGCTGCTCGCCGACCTAGGTGCCGACGTGATTCGCATCGAGAGGCCGGGCGCTTTCGACGGTGGTAAGACTGAGCCGACATTGCGCAACCGTCGCCACATGATGCTCAATCTCAAAGATCCTGAATCGATCGAGGTAGTTTTGAAGCTCGTCGAGCGAAGCGATGTATTGCTCGAAGGATTTCGTCCGGGCGTCACCGAGCGACTCGGTATCGGTCCTGAAGCGTGCCGTGAACGAAATCCCGGTCTGATCTATGCCCGGATTACCGGGTGGGGACAGGAAGGTCCGCTCGCCAAAACAGCCGGTCACGACATCAATTACATCGCCTTGACGGGCATGCTGCATCAAATCGGTCCTCCGGGTGGTAAACCGGTACCGCCACTCAACGTCATCGGTGATTACGGCGGCGGAGGTTTGATGGTTGCCTTCGGCATAGTTTGCGCGCTGTACGAGCGGATGCGTAGCGGCGAGGGACAAGTGATCGATAGCGCCATGATCGATAGCGTCATCTCTTTCATGGCCCCGTTGATGGGGCTACAAAATCGCGGGCTATGGAAGGATGCGACCGGCATGAATTTTCTTGCCGGTGGAGCGCATTTCTACGACACCTACGAGACACGGGATGGCAAGTGGTTTGCCGTGGGGGCGATCGAGCCGCAGTTTCATCGACTGCTACTATCGAAACTTGGGCTAGAGTATGCAGAGTTTCTTGAGGGCGAAGGGTTCCAGCGACATCCGTATGAAAAATTGATCGTTGAAATATGGCCAGCTTTGAGAGCTAAGCTCGCTGCTGCCATCAAGAGCCGAACATTCGATGAAATGCGAATGTTGTTCGATGAGACTGATGCGTGTACCGTACCCGTTCTGACCATGGAAGAAGCGACAAGCCATCCGCATAACATGGCGCGTGTGGCTTTCATCGAGATCGATGGGATCAAACAAAACGCCCCGGTGCCGAGGTTCAGTCGCTCGGTTCCGACATCACCTCAAGCAGCCCGTGCAGTCGATGCCGACAATCGTACGATCTTGCAGGAATTGGGTTACTCAGCGTCGCAAATCGATCAGCTAATCAAAAGCTCTCCGAAGATTCGCGAGCTCGGGTGAATAACCCCGTCACTTGAGGCGGATAATCTCGATCTTGCCGCTCGAGTACAACTGACGCAAAGCCACCTTGTCGATTTTCCCGACGCTCGTTTTCGGTAGTGCGTCCACGAAAGCGAAATTTTCGGGGACTGCGAATCGTGCGACGAGTGGTATGAGGAACTCTCGCAATGACTGCGCGTTGAGCGCTGCATGTTTCGGGCTGCCTACGACAAATATGAGAGGGCGTTCTTCCCAGCGCGGATCGGGTATCCCGATCACGCCGACTTCGACGACTCCCGGGTGAGCTGCGAGCTTATTTTCTAACTCGAGAGAAGAGACCCACTCTCCGCCTGACTTGATGACGTCTTTGGTGCGATCAGTGATCTGCACGTAACCCGCTCGATCGATGACGCCGACGTCTCCAGTACGCAGCCAGCCGTCGCTCGTGAACGATTCGGATGACGGGTTATTATGATAACCGCCCGTTACCCACGGGCCACGCAATTGCAGTTCGCCGACGGTGATGCCGTCGTTCGGTGAGACCTTACCGTCATCGCTGACGAGGCGTACTTCCATCCCAGGGACGGGACGCCCGCTCTTAGCGCGCCATGCGGGCTCCTCGTCGATCGAGCTTTTTCGTGGTGGAATCGACAAACAACACATCGGACTGGTCTCGGTCATTCCCCAGCCTTGAAGCACGGGAATACCCCACCGTTCGCGAACCTTGTGGATCAACGTAGGCGAGACTGCAGACCCCCCCGATACGATCACCCTAAAGCAGCTCATATCGATCGGAGAGTCGACATCGGCGAGAAGCAAATCATTGATCAGAGTCGGTACGAGCGCCGTGAAAGTTGGACGCTCATGTACGATGGCGCTGCGGATATCGGCAGCTTTGAGGTGGGATGCGGGAAGCAGGAGATCTGCGCCTGACATCCAGGCCGAGAAGGGCAGCCCCCAAGCATTGGCATGAAACATCGAGGGTAGTAAAAGGATTCGATCTGACTGACATATGCCGAAAGTATCGCGGCCGAGTGTCGCGAGGGTATGCAGGAATATCGAACGATGACTGTAAACCACGCCTTTGGGAGCACCTGTCGTGCCACTCGTGAAGCACACGACAGCGGCTTGTTTTTCATCGAGTTCGGGCCAAGCGTCGATCGGCGCGGAGCGCTCGAGCAAGCTCTCGTACCGTTGGATTTCGATGGCGTCGCTCTTCGACGGTGATTTCCATCCGTCGCCGATCACGATGATGTGCCGAAGCGATGGAACCTTCTTGAGAACTGCCTCGATCTGCGGCAGCAAGCTGCCGTCGATGATCAGCACGCTGTCCTCCGCGTGATTCATGATGCCGACGACCTGCTCCGGGAATAGTCTGACATTCAGCGTGTGCAACACAGCGCCCATCGAAGGGATGGCCAGGTAGCACTCAAGATGTTGTTGGTGGTTCCAGCAATAGGTTGCGATGCGTGCGTTTCGCGTTACGCCCAAGGCCGTCAAGGCGCCAGCGAGCTTATGTATCCGAGTCGCGATGTCGGCGAAGAACGTGAACTGAAAAGCGTAGCCGTTACTCGTGCCAACACGGCTACCCGCGTGAATCTGACTTCCGTGACGCAGGATCATCTGGGTCGACAGCGGAAAATCCATCATCGTTGTCAGCATTTAGGATGCTCCGGAAAGAGTCTTCTTCTCAATTTGACGCGGCAATTTCGGCGGCCTCCTCGAGCAGGGCCGGCACGTCGTATTCCAATTTTCGAGCGTAGTCGCTGTCGACTCGCCCGGTCAGGAAAAGCAGGTACGCGCCTTCTACGATGGCGGCGAGCCGCCACAGGGCGAAGACTCGGTACACCCTGAAATGCTCGAGGTCGCGCCCCGTGCGCTTCGACCATCGCGCAGCCAAGGCGTCACGATCGATCACCGCATCAAAGTCACGAGACACTTTTTGTACGAACGAAAATCCCGGAGGATCGACTGATCTTGGCCCCCAAAAGGCGAGCATCAAGGCCAGATCGACGTAGGGATTTCCGATCGTCGCCAGCTCCCAATCGATGATGACGTTGAGCTGTGGTGCGTCGCGCAAGAAGAGAGTGTTGTCGAGATGGAAGTCCCCATGGATCACCGTCGCCGGGGTCGGTGGCGGGAGATTCGACATCAGCCATCCCGCAAGATCTTCTATCAACGGCAGCGGGCGACCCGTTTCCTCCGCACGCAGCGTTCTCAATCGTACGATTTGTTTGGTCACGTAGTCTTCGGGCGTTTTCGGGCTGCTTATTCCGAGCGATCTCCAATCCACCGTATGTAGCGTGGCGAGCTCGTCGACCAGTTCGCTGCCAAGATTCGAAATGGTGTCTGCATCCGCCGTGTATGCCTGCGGCAGAGATTCGGCGATGGCGACTCCATCGACGTATTCGGTGATGCTGAACGCTTGGCCGACTATTGACGCATCGGCGCAATATCCGAGCGGGCGCGGAACTTTCACACGCCCGTGTAACGCCTTTAGCATACCGTATTCACGCAGGACACCGGCACCTGCGGTCGAGGAAATCGTATCGTCGGGCGGACGTCTCAGAACGACGCGGCCCTTTGCGTGACCTATCAGCTGCGTGATGTTGGAGTTTCCGCCACCCAGTCGTGGACCCATTTCGATCTCGACTAAACCCAACTCGGATTCGAGCCATCGTGCTAAGGGTTCGAGAGTGGCCATGAGCGATGCGTGGAGGGCGTTATAAGTGGGACATCATACCGCCATCGGTCGGAATTACGGCGCCAGTCATGTAGGTCGAGCCAGCGACCCACCAAATTACGTCTGCGATTTCCTCCTCGCGCCCAACGCGGCCAAGAGGAATACGCTCAAGGAGCTTTTTCATCGCCTTCTCGTCGAGCCGCGAGGTCATCTCGGTAATGATAAGCCCGGGGATGACGAGATTGACCCTGATTCTTTTGGGTGCAAGTTCGACGGCGAGGACTCGGGTTAATCCGGAAAGTCCGGCCTTGCTCGCACCGTAGGGGCTGTCCCCCGGGAATCCGCGAAAGCCTACGACTGCGCCGATATTTACGACTGAGGCACCGTCCTGCATGAGGTGCAGCGCGGCCTGAATGCAGTGCATCGGGCCCGAGAGATTGGTCGCAATGACGGCGTTCCAGTCTTTTTCCTCGAGCTTGGCGAGCTTACGCCCCCGGTGCAGTCCGGCGTTATTGATCAACACGTCGACGCGTCCCCATGCATCGCCGATCTGATCGAAAGCAGACCGCACTGACACTGGATCGGCAACGTCCGCCGAAATTAACAGAGCACGCTCGTCACCGAGCGCTGCCCGAAGGCTAGTTTCGTTGATAGTGCGAGCGATGACGGCGACACGATCTCCCTGCGCTAAGGCCTTTCGGGCCGTGGCGAGACCGACACCACGTGAACCGCCAGTCACTACCCATATTTTAGGTGTCATCAACGGATCACCCGCGTCGAATCCGCGTGGAGCAAAGAGCCTCTCCCGGCGACGGTACTCACCCGAGGGGTGGCACCGTCGCCGAGGCAGGCGAAGCGAAGATCAGTTCCCGAAGTTGTGGGTGATCCGCAAGCCGTAGGTGCGTGGTGGACGCGTACTACCGTAAGTCCACAAGCCAGGGAAGGTAATGCTTGTACCTACGTCGTACCCCATCGCCCACGAGTCGTCATTTGTGAGATTAGAACCCCACAACGAAACCGTTGTGTCATTTATTTGATAACCGATGGAGGCGTCGACAGTTTCATGCGCCTTCACGTGAGTTGCTTTGGAGTTATAAAAAGTGAGTTCTTGATCATCCACAAATCTAAGATCCACTTGTGCCCACATTGATCCATTAGCCACGTTCCAGGAGTAGTTTGGCGAGATCGTTGCGGTCAAATCGGGAGTACGACGCAACTTTAGATAAGAGAGGTCACGCTTGTTGACCGGAGTCGCTGGATCGGTATCGACAAGCTTTTTAAACTTAGCATCCATCAGTCCTAGATTACCCGACAACGTGAAATTCTCGGTGATCAGCGCAGCGAAATCGATTTCGAGGCCATTTATTTCCGCCTTAGCTGCGTTTAGAACCAGTGTCTGCTGTCCTGTCCCCGTACGGGTTGGTACGCTCTGCTCTTCTTGTTTGTCATCGTACTGCATCATGAAAACGGAGCCGTTGAGACGTACACGGCCACCCATCCACTCGGTCTTCCAACCCAGCTCAAAGTTATCAATGGTTTCAGGATTGTACGGGATGGATGCAGCTTCATATGTTCCTGGACGGCCTGAAAAGCCACCTGCACGGAAGCCCTTTGAGTAGAGACCGTACACCATCGAGTCCTCGCTCATGCGGTATCGCAGGTTTAGCTTCGGCGTGAACTCGCTCCAAGACTTTTCGAAGGGTTTAGCGAAGCTGCCGAGCACGGCGAGTTGTGGCATCGACACGTCGATCAATCCGCTGTCCTTGTCATCTTTCGTATACCGACCGCCGAGGGTTAATGTGAGCGCATCGGTGAGCTTATAGTCTGCTTCGAAGAACGCCGCTTTAGATGTGACATTTTGAGCTACGGTCTGATCGACTTTCACAACTGTCCCTGGGGGGGCACCGAAAAGTACATCGACAAAGCCAATGTAGCTACTCAGATCAATGCGGTAGTCAGACTCCCACCAGTACAGACCACCAGTCACATCAAGACGGTTGCCCGAGTTGATCCAACGGACTTCGTGGCTAGTCTGATTCCAGACCGCCGGGCGATCCGTGTGGTACAAAGTTCGAGCTGATCCATCCCAGTCTTGATAGACCGCTTCATCGGTTGAGTACTTGCCGTATACGTATTCAACCCTGTTGTTCTCGTTGATCGTTAGCCGAGCTGACCCGATGTGCATCTCACTGTCGAAATACGTCTGATATGCACCCTTACCATTTTGTAAGACGGTATAGCGATTACCTGACTGCGGTACCTGCACGCTTTTCGCGCATTCGCCGTAAGCGAGACAGAAGACCTGATCTTTTTGAGCCATATTCAGAACGGTATTGGCATCCTGATCTTGCTCAGTCTTATCGTAACGATAAGTGAATTCGAAGTTATCGGTCGGCTTGAATATGAAACTCGGACTGAAGCTTGTAAACTTTACTTTCCCCACATCCTCGTTACTGGTTTTATTGAAGAACCAACCGTCATTATCGCGTTTAGCAGCGCCAATTTTGAGGGCGAATGAATCTGACAGCGGCAGATTGATGTATCCATCTAGAGCCAGCTCGCCATAATTGCCTCCGCCTGCACGCACAGAGCCGCTGATGGCGTCAGTGGAGGGCTTCCGCCTCATGATATTGATGACACCACCAATAGAATTTCGACCGAAAAGAGTGCCCTGCGGACCGCGCAAGATTTCGATGCTCTGAAGATCCAAGGCTTTGATCAGCGCGCCCGAGTTGACACCGATGAACAAGCCGTCGACTACCACACCTGCACCCGGATCGAAATTCTTTTCGACGTCACTCGCACCAACGCCGCGAATGTAGATTGCGGCAACACTGCCAGGACCCTGTTGAATATCCTCAATAACAGTATTAGGGGCTGTATTGGCGAACGTTTGAAGGTCGATGTCCGCACGACGTTGGATATCCAACTCCGATATCGCGCTGATTGACGTTCCAACGTCTTGGAGATTTTCTTCGCGCTTTCTAGCCGTGACGGTGATTTCCTCCAAAACACCCTGGCTCGATGCTTGTTCCGCAGCAGACGCCGTCCCATCAAGCGACCCGCAACTTATCGCCACGAACGCGGCGACCAATAAGCTGGATTTAGACGTTGACATTTGTCCCCTCCGAATTTCGATATCCGATGTGTTGATTGGTATGAAACTCTCACCAACTTCCTTTCGACGACCACGAAGATAATCCTGTTGTTGTCGACTAGCAAGTGAGTCTGAGCTGTCCCTCGGAACATGGCCCCGCTTGAATATGCCTGCTATCGAAGCGAAAAAATTAAAGATACCCGGGATTAAGCTTTCGAGCCAGCAGATCATCCCCAAGCTGCGTGAGGCGGCCGCACTGCTTGCGTAGGGCAATACGGTTGCAGGCGGCCCGGGGTAGCGGGTCAGATGTAGCTTCGCTGCATAAGAGCTAAGACGACTTGTAGATCGACCAAGCGAAGCGGATGCGTGAGCTAGAAGCGGAGAACGCGAGGGCGAAGAAAACGGTCGCGGAGCTCACGATCGACAATATCATCTTGTAGGAAGTCGCCGAGGGAGCTAATCGACCCCGCGCGCTGTCCTGGAGCCGCCGTAATGGTGCGTAAGAAGTACGCGTACCTAGAGCGACGGGTTTGTAGAGCTCTGGGCGTTGTACGAGCGGCGGCGAGGTGTGTGTCCGAGCTACGCGTGGATGAGTCGGCACCGCGGCAGTCGCTCATTGCGCTGGCTGTGCAGAACGGGCGCTGAGGTTATCGGCGTGTTACGGGGTTGCTGCACTTGAAGGGACGGCAAGTGGGACATACGCGCGTGAAGCCGATCTGGCGGCACGAGGGGCTGAAGGTACCGAAGATACCGAAGCGTTGGTCGAAGTGCGCTCGGCTTTTGCTAGGCGATGGACCGTGCGTCCGTATACGATCAACGTGAGCCAATCATGCTTAGAGTTGGGACTTCGTGATAGCGCGTGTAGAAGACCACAGGGCGATCAAGGCCCTCATGCTGATCGATGAGTGCAGACGGGAGTCACTGGCGATCCATGCGGCCCAAGGTATCCATGCATTTCGTACTCAGTGATGTGGTCAATCTGTTGGCGGACGTGATGACTACGCGCGGCATCTCTTAGCACCTGCGTTCAGACAATGGCCCCAAATGGCCGCAAGGGGCCTAAGAGCTTCGCTCGAAAGGCTCGATACGAAGAAGTGATTTACCGAGCTCGGAAGTCCGCGAGAGAGCCGGTCCCGAACTGTTTCGTTCGCTGCACGGAGCTTACGACGATACTCGAACAGTGGAGACACCTCTATACACCCGGAGCCGACTCCATAACTATGCAATATGCCGTTGGGAATCAACCTCCGACGCCGGAGACTCAAACTCCTTAAGCGGAGCAGATCACACGATCCAAAGACCAATATGTACGCTAATAGTCTTAAAACGGTTCAAAAGATGTAGGTATTCTAGGTCATCAGATTGATGGGGCCGCGCGTCCTCTACACTCTTTAAATTTAAACCTCAGCCCCTCTTTCCCTCAGCATCAATGTCTACGTTCGCCCCCGGCAACTAATCGATCAGTTCG
>Ga0194112_10010734_pt1 | contig 11453 bp, 10 predicted proteins | sample TA2MahC400mmetaG_FD_146191 | JGI IMG/M metagenome (GOLD analysis project Ga0194112, IMG submission 146191) | Freshwater microbial communities from Lake Tanganyika, Tanzania - TA2015016 Mahale Deep Cast 400m | ecosystem: Environmental > Aquatic > Freshwater > Lake | place: Tanzania: Lake...
GGCGCAATGACGCGAGGCCTCGAGAGAGATGAGCCCGCATCGGACCGACACTCCTGCCGACCTCGAAAAGCCCCGCTCTGCGGGAGCCCAGGGGATCCGTCGTGAAAAAAACTTGACTTTCCACATGGCGGCTTCGCTCTCTTCTCTTTTCTTCTTTCGCGCCTTTTCGCGTGTTTCGCGGGCAAATCCTGGAGACTTCCGATGAACCGCAAGCGCCTGGAAGAACTGCTGGCCGCCTTCCCGTCCAAGCGGATCGCCATCATCGGCGACTTCTGCATGGACATCTACTGGCACGCGGACATGACCCGCTCGCTCCTCTCGCGCGAGACGCCGCACTTCCCGCGCCCGGTCATCGAGGAGAAGTTCTCCGGCGGCGCCGCGGCCAACGTGGCCTGGAACCTCCGCGAGCTCGGCGTCGGAACCGTCCTGCCCATCACCGTCTTCGGGGACGACTGGCGCGGGCGCGAGCTCTGCCGCATCCTCGAGGGGCGCCACGGCTGCGACCTCCGACACGTCGTCCACGCCCCTGGCCGCCTCACCCCCGCCTTCGCCAAGCCCATCCTCCACGGCTTCAACTCCCAGCAGGAGGACGCCCGCCTGGACTTCGAGAACGCCGACCCCACCCCGCCCGACATCGAGGACATCGTTCTCGCCAACCTGGCCGAGGCCATGCCCACGCTCGACGCGCTCCTGATTGCGAACCAGATCAACAACAGCCTCATCAGCGCCCGCGTGCGGAAGGGCGTCCTGCGCCTCGCCGCGGAGCACCCGAAGGTCGTGGCCATCGCGGACTCGCGCAGCGAGATCGGCAAGTTCACAGGCGTGGCCCTCAAGCCCAACGAGATCGAGGCCGCCAGGGTCTTCCACCCCGCCATCTCGCCGGCCGAGATTACCGACGCTGTGATCCGCGACAGTGGCCGCCGCCTGAGCCAGCGCGCGGGGAAGCCCGTCTTCCTCACCGTCGGCGAGCGGGGGGCCTTCGTCTTCGGCGGCAAACGCTGCGACCACGTGCCCGGCTACCGGGCCGAGCCGCCGATAGACATCGTGGGTGCGGGCGACACCTTCATCGCGGCCCTGGCCGCGGCGCTGGCGAGCGGCGCGAGCAACGTGGAGGCCGCGGACCTTGCCTGCCTGGCCGCGGCGGTCACGGTGAAGAAGATAGGGATAACGGGCGCGGCGAGCCCCGAGGAGCTCCTTACGAGGCACAGCAATGCGCTGGGCGCGTGAATGTTGAATGTTGAACGCTGAATGATGAATGTTGAATGAAGAAAGGAGAGCGGCAATGGCCGATGCGGGACGGCAGTCGCGGAGTTTCGACCTGGAAGATCGGCTCATCAACTTCGCGGTGCGCATCACGAGGGTCGTCGAAGCATTGCCGGACACAAGGGTTAGCAACCACGTGGGGGGGCAGTTGCTGCGGTCCGGGACATCGCCAGCCTTTCACTATGGGGAGGTGGAAGGGGCTGAGTCCAAGGACGACTTCATCCACAAGATGAAGGTGTGCCTGAAGGAATTGCGCGAGGCGCGCATCGCACTCCTCATCGTCGAGAGGCGAGAACTATTGCCCCCGCGGAAGGTGGCCGGCGTTCTCGCCGAGTGCGAGGAACTCATCCGGATATTCCGCTCGGGCATCACCACCGCGGAGCAGAATCGCGCGAGACGCCCCGCGTCCCGGCGGTCACACGCAAGGGAGACCTGATGACGACGCTCCCTTCTTCACATTCATCATTCAACATTCAGCGTTCAACATTCATCATTCCGCTCCGCTCAGCAGAGGAAGCCTATCGTGGATAGCCTGTGCCAGGCGAATGTCGAAGTCCTCAACTCATCCATCGGGCGTGCCCCCTTCCACCACGCGCTCTTCGACTTCGACGGCACGATCTCGGTGATCCGCGAGGGCTGGGAGCGGGTGATGGCGCCCCTGATGACCGAGATGATCGCGGGTCAGGCGGGCGACCCCGACGGCTCCGTCCGCCGCGAGGTGGAACGCTACGTGGACGAATCCACCGGGCTCCAGACCATTCTCCAGATGGACTGGCTGGCCCAAACCGTGGCCCGACGCCGCGGGGCCGACAATGCGCTGACCGCCGAAGAGTACAAGGCTCTCTACAACGAGCGGCTGATGCGCCACATCCACGACCGGCTGGCGCGGCTCACGAGCGGCCAGACGCCCCGCGAGGAGATGATGCTCGCCGGCGCCGAGCCGTTTCTCCAGGCGCTCGCCGGGCACGGCGTCACCCTCTACGTGGCGAGCGGCACGGACGTCGGGGACGTTCGGCGCGAGGCGGCGGCGCTCAGCGTGGCCCGCTACTTCCGAGGCGGCATCTTCGGCGCCGTGGGCGCCTCGCGCGCCTGCTCGAAAGCCGCGGTCGTTCGTGATATTCTGGAGTCTCACCGGCTCGAAGGCCCCGAGCTCCTCGTCGTGGGCGACGGGCCGGTGGAGATTCGTGAGGGGAAGGCGCGGGGGGCGGTCGCCGTGGGCGTCGCCAGCGACGAGGTCCGCCGCCGCGGCCTCAACCCCCGCAAGCGCGAGCGGCTCGTCGCGGCTGGCGCCGACATCATCATTCCCGATTTCACCGCGGCCGAGGCCCTCCTCGCCCTCCTGTTCCCGACCGCCTCGTGAGGGGAAGCTGTGGACTAGAAGAATTCAGCGACTGCCCCGGGTGGCCCCCCAGGGTCGCCCTTCCCGGCGCAAGTCCCCTGCGCAGAGCGGCGCGTCATTCTCACATTCTTGAGAATGTGGGAATGACGCTGGGAGCGGGGCCAGCGGTGGGGTGGCGGGAGCGTCAGGCAGCCCGCCCGCGTGCAGAACTCAAGGAGCGCGGACGTTTCGGAAGGAGCGTCATTCTCACATTCGTGAGGATGTAGGAATCACGACCGAGGCGGAGGCCAGGGGTGCGGCGGCGCGGGGGGACCAGGCAGTGGCCCAGCGCGCGGATGCACGCCCTGTGGACTGCTCGGAGGGTTGTCCTTCTCACATTCTTGAGAATGTGAGAATGACAACTCGGGCCCCGCTGTGGCTCTAGAGGCAGTGGCGCCGTTTTGGAAGGAATGGTAGAACGGTGGCGGCCCGGACCGGGTGTAGGTAGTGGAGGCAGGCAAGCAGGAGGCACAGCGATGGAGAAGCCGGAGAAGGAGGAACGCCAGTTGGAGCGGATCATCAAGGGGTTCGCCAACCATAGGCGGATCGAGATGATGCGCCTTCTCCAACAACGCCCGGACCTCTCGTTGCTGGAAGTCTGCAAGTCTCTCCGGATCGGCATCAAGACCGGCTCGGAGCACATGCGGCGCCTCGCTCTCGCCGGACTGGTGGCAAAGAGGAACGACTGGCGCTGGGTCCGGCATCGGCTGACCCAGCGAGGGGTGGACATTCTGGCCTTCCTGAGGACGCTCGCATGATCAGCCCATCTCAGCACGGGCCGGCAGCTCGCGGCCGCGGGGAGCGGCCAAGCGGGCCCCCGGGTGCTGACGGGCGGGGCCGGCCGGGGCAGCGATCAACGAGGGGACGGCACACACCCGCGTCGAGCCGTGTCAGACAACGGCAGACCGATGCGGAACTGGAGGGGTGGGACCGATGGCCTCATTCTCACATTCTCAAGAATGTGAGAATGACGAGCGGAGGAGCCACGGGCACGGGCGAGGGAGCCTGGGGCCGCGGCCCGCCTCTTGGTGCGGCGGCTCCGTCGCTCTTTGGGACGGCGCGGCTCATTCTCACATTCTCAAGAATGTGAGAATGACCAGCGCAGGGGCCAGGGGCGCGCGGGCGAGGGAGCTCGGGGCGGCGGCCCGCCTCTTGGTGCGGCGGCTCCGTCGCTCTTTGGGACGGCGCGGCTCATTCTCACATTCTCAAGAATGTGAGAATGACGAGCGGAGGGGCCAGGGGCGCGCGGGCGAGGGAGCCTGGGGCCGCGGCCCGCCTCTTGGTGCGGCGGCTCTGTCGCTCTTTGGGACGGCGCGGCTCATTCTCACATTCTCGAGAATGTGAGAATGACCAGCGCAGGGGCCAGGGGCGCGCGGGCGAGGGAGCCCGGGGCGGCGGCCCGCCTCTTGGTGCGGAGGCGATGCGGCTCTCTGGGAAGGGGTCTCATTCTCAGATTCTCAAGAATGTGAGAATGACGCAGGGGCGGGGGGACAGGGACGCGCCGGCAAGAGCGCCGGGCGGTCCGCGGCAGGCAACGGCCATGAGTGCGAGTGGGCATGCCCCATGGGTTGCCGGGAAGGGGCGTCGGTCTCATGCTCGTGGGGATATGGCAGCGATGACGGGAGGGCGGCGCGGGACTCGGGGGCACCGGGGCGGGTGGAGGTGGTGCCACGCGCAAGTGTGCGTGTGATGCGTGTTTCTCAGATGGGGCGTTGTTCTCACATTCTTGAGAATGTGAGAATGACGGCAGCGGAGGTGTGGGGTGCACTGGCAGGGGCATGATGGGCAATGGTCCCGTGTGCAAGTGTGCATGTCCGGCCAGTGCCGAGGAGTGAAGGAGAGAGCTTTGGTGCGAGTGATGTTGGCCATGGTAGTTGTGTGGGGAGGCGTGGCACTGGCGGGCGTGGGCGACCCGCAGACGAAGACCGACCACCCCTGGTATCCGGGCGAGCTGTCGTGCTCGACCTGGGAGCGGCTCTTCAAGAGCCAAGCCGAGCTCTATGAACGGGTCACAGGCAAGAAGGTCACGTCCGATGAGGACAAGGCTCTCGCATCGTGGTACTGGCGGAACCTCAACGTCCACCACTGCACGACGGCCAACGAGGACTTCTGGGGCAAGGGGATCGAGAAGGGCGAGGAGACCCGCGAGTACTGGGCGGGCCTCTTCGCCTACGGCTTCGGGCTCTGCTACGCCACGCACCACCAGATGGCGGCCGAGTTCATCAAGCTCCTGGGCCCGGAGCGCTCGCGGGCGATGGGCGTCGCAGGGCACACGACCTTCGAGGTCTGGCTCACCGGCGGCCCCTACGGGGCGGGCCAGTGGGCGCTCCTCGACCACGACGTCTCCACCGTGGTCTTCACCCCCGACGGCTCGCGGCTGATGGGCCTGATGGAGGTGAGCAAGGACATGTCGAGCATCAAGAAGAGCAACCGCGAGAGGGGCTTCATCCCAGGCGGCCTCCACCCCAGCGACCCCGGCGCCTACAAGAGCGTGAACTGGGCGGGCTACACCACGGGCTACGCCGGGCCGCCGCCGCTGGTGAACCTGCGTTCCGGCGAATCCGTCCGCCGAGTCCTCAAGCCCGGCCTCGACGACGGCAAGACCTTCGCCTACTGGGGCATCAACTACATGACAGGCGGCATCCCCGGCCCAGAGCGCGCCCACACCTGGGTGAACCAGCCCGACAAGATGTACAAGAGCGGGCGCGACTCCGGCTACAAGCCTGGCCAGGCCCGCTACTCGAATGCCGTGTTCACCTACAAGCCCGACTTCGCCTCGGGCAAGTACCGCGAGGGGATCATTGACGAGTCGGAAAAGCACGTAACCTTCGAGTGGCAAAGCCCTTACGTCGTGGCCGCCACCCCGCCGCCCGCAAGCGTGAAGGAGAAGTACGGCATCTACAAGCCCGGCTGCACGAACGGCCTCGTCCTCAAGGGCAAGATGACGTGTCCCGTGGAGGTCTCCACCGACCAGGGCGCCACCTGGCAGAAGGGGGGCGAGGCGAAGGACGGGTTGGACCTCACCGATCTGGCCAAGGGCCACCTCCAGTACTGGATTCGGTTCGGCGCGGGCGCGAAGGCCCTGGCCGATTCGGGCCTGACGATGATCACGGTCTGCCAGTGCTCGCCCGCCGTCACACCGCGCCTCAAGCCGGGCACCAACAAGGTCACATACGAGGCGTCGGGCCGCGCCGCCATCTCGGCTGGGCCGAACATCCCCCAGGCCAAGGCACACATGGTCGAGGGCGCCTTCGATTCGCCGAAGGTGACCCTTGAGTTGGCTGCCCCACGCAAGGCCAAGGCCGTGGCCGTCTACGCCGCCGACTGGGTCTCCTGTGGCGCGCCCCCCAGGCCGTCGAAGTACAACATTGACTACTCGCTCGACGGCGGCAAGACCTGGAGGCCCATCGTCAAGGACCGCGAGGTGGTGCAGCGTCCGCCCGAGCCGAACGACTGGTGGAGCCAGACCCTGAACCAGGGCGATGCCCCCCTCGATGGCGTCCAGGGGCCGGTCCGCGTCCGGTTCACCAACACTGGCGGTCGCCCCTACCGCAAGGCCGAGGCGCACCTCGTCTACGCCGTCGAGAACACCAGCCCGCTCAAAGTCACCTTCGCCTGGAAGGACGGCGGGCAGGTCAAGCAGGCCAGCCACACCTACAAGACGGCTGCGGGCCAGGCCGATGCCTCGTGGAGCTTCGACGCGGGGGCGAACCCGGAGACCCTCTGGGTGGAGTACGCGGCGGAGTGAGGCCGTCCCATGTTGCCGCCGGGCAACACGGCGTTGCCAGGACGCAACGTTCCTAAGCCCGTGGCATTGCTTGACTTAGGTGCCCAGAGCCGAGAGGGCGTTGCCGCGTAGCAACATCGCCTCAAAGCGAATCCCGACTTAAACACTCGGCTTTGCGTACAAGTCTTTGTAAGTCCAAGACATGAATATACATGCAATTCCTCGGCTCGGCCGGCACACCAGTTGCTACTGTCATCAACGAGTCGGGACTGAAGGAGAATGGTCTATGCGGTCTTGTTGGTTCCAGGCGGGGGGAGGAGGTGGCGGCATCTGGGGCCGAGTTGCGCTGTGGCTCGCGGCGGCCCTTGCGCCGTTGGCGGCCCTGCCGGCAGCGCAGGCGTCCATCTTTCTGCCCGATCTGGGCGGCACGGTGCCGATGGGCGACGTGCTGAACAACCCACTTGGCGGCGGCTTGTACTCGCGGCCTCTGGTGATTCCCATCCTACTCGACGGCCTGCCGCCGGGCACACAAGTCATCGGCTCGATAAACCTGCGCGACTATGTGCTTCTGGACAGCACGCCCGGCGGCCCCTTGGGCGGCCTGGTGGAGAACTTTGCGAGCAACATGCGCGTGCAGATGTTCGGCACCGCGACCATGGCCGGCTGGCAGCGCGACATCACCATCCCGAACGTCCTCTCCCAGGTGCAATCCGGCCCCAGGCTCCCGGGCACACCACCCTCACCCAGCAGCCGTCGGGCAGGTGGGCCGTTGACAGCTTCTTCGACATCACTTACAGAATCGACTTCGTTGGAAGGGCCGGCGGCCAGTTCGCCGGGATGTCTGGCTCCACGACCTCCACCCAGCGCTTCGGGCCGGGCGAACGGGTGAAGCCCGGAACCGACTGCTTCCGCACCGAATCGGGGGAGTTCCGCTTCGGCGTGGAAAACTCGATCCCGGCCGGCTTCTTCGAGCCGGGCTCCGACCCGTTCGCAGGGGTGGTGCGGCTCGGGGGGCGGCTGCTTGGCGACCCACTCCTGGGCGACACCGACACAGTGGTGCGGCGGCCATCTGAGGCGCTCCTGCCTCACGAGGGGACCAGCGTGGACGTGCCCATCGAGCTCGTCGCCCTCAGCCTCGTCTCCGTCGCCCCCATCACCGTGACAGGCCCGTCGGGCGACAGCCAGTGGGACGTCAGCGTCATGCTCTCCCCGCTGCCCCCGCCCCCGGGGAGCATGACCATCATCCGCGGCACCAGCAGCGGCGGCACTTTCGATGCCACTTTCCCGGTCACTCCCCGGTTCACGTTCACGGAGGTCGGCAATCCTGGCAACGTGAGGGTGCTCGACTACTCGGACCTCTACGGCCCCATCATGCTCGACCCTATTGTGCCCTGGGACTACTTCGTTGCGCCCGGGGACGGCCCGATGCCGCAGGCCTCCGCCGACAACGAGTTCTACGCCCAAACGGGCATCCTCTACACGAGCCTGGAGTTCGACCTTTCGCTGCGGAACGCTGCGGAGACGGCGGCGATACCGGAGCCAGCCACGGCGGTGCTCGTGGCGCTCGGCCTGCTCGCCGTGCTGCGCAGGCGGAGGCAGCGGCAGGGGCAGCCCTTGTGGCTGCCTCCGGGCGGCCGCCAGGGCCACCCCTACAAGTGTGTGACCCCGCGGACCCTTGCGACCCGGCGCGATCCCGGCCCCGCGCTAGGTTGGGGTCCGCGGGCCACCTCTTGATGGAACTGGGCGCGGAGCAAGCCCTGGCGCGGCGCCGATGCCGCAGGTCGTGAAACCCTGGGGGGAGAACCCGGCCCCTCCTCCCGGGGAACGCAAGCGGGGCGCGGCAGCCAGTCTGCCGCGCCCCGCTGCTCTTTCCTCTTCGCCGAGACCGCTCACCCCATCGTCAGCGAAGTGCAGGCCCGCTGCCGGGCCAAGCTCAAGTCGCGCTGAGGGCCAGGCCGGCAGGGGCGAGTTGGCGCGCTTGACTGGTACACAGGTGTAGATGTATAATCACACAAGAAAGGAGGGAGGAAGAAGATGGCAGCTCTTCACCGCACACAGATACTGCTCGAACCCGAGCAACATCAAGCGCTTGCCCAGATGGCCCAGGACGCCGGCCGGAGCGTGTCTGACATCGTTCGGGAGATTCTCCGCGAACGCCTGGCGCGGGAGACCAAGGAGGCGAAGCACCGAGAGCTCATGGAGACGCTTGCCAGGCTCAAGAAGTTCTGCGACGAGGTGCAGGCGAAGCACGGGGTCATTGACTTCGACCCGGTGGAGGAGGTGAGAGAGGAGGCGGACCGCGAGATGGAGCGCGTGTTGAGGGGCGAAGGGTGAGTGTCGTGGTGGACGCAAACCTTGTGACGGCGCTCCTCGTGCCTTTGCCCTATAGGCCGCAGGCAATGGCTAAACGTGCCGCCTGGAGCGAGGCACAGGAGACGCTGGTTGCCCCGATGCTGGTGGAATATGAGGTGTGCAGCGCCCTGTGGAGGCTGGCGACCGCCGGGTGGTTCCCAGTAGAGGCGCTGCCCGGGCTGCTCGTGGAGATGCGGCGGCTGGACATTCAGATGGCGCCCCCGACAGTGGCGCTTCATCAGGCGGCGTTCAAATGGGCGCAGCAGCTTGGCCGGAGCAAGACGTACGATGCACAGTACATGGCCCTTGCTGAGGAACTCCGAGCTGACCTCTGGACCTCCGACCTGAGGCTCTTCAACAGGGCGAAGCAGCTCGGCCTATCCTGGGTAAACTGCATCCAGGAGCCCTCGTCGCAACCCTCCTGAGGGACAGGCGAGCCGCCCGTCCCTACGCCCTTGCGTAACAGGCACTACTTGGCCGGGGCTTCGGCCTGCGCCGGGGCAACGGCTTCTTTCGCCTTCGCTATCGCCTCGACGAGTGCCTGTTCGAGGACCTTCGGGTCTACGTCCATCTGCTTGCCGACGAAGCGCGCCACGAGGTCGCGGAGGGCCTGGCCGGTGCCGCCGACGAGCCGCAGGGCGGCGTCGCGGACAGGCTCCGGCGTGGAGGCGAGCAGCCCATCCACCGTGAGGCCCCAGCCGACGCTCTTGAGGAACTGGCCGTAGATGCTCGACAGGGTGCTCGGGTCGCCGAAAATCTGCATCTTGGCGTTGGCGAGCATGGAGCCGACGGCGGTGGCCATGTGGACCTGGACTTCCTTGTTTGCGACGATCTGCTGCTTCTTGAGCTCGAACTCGAGAGCGGCGCGGGAGTACTTCTCCTGGTTTTCGAGGCTCTGGCGCTGGACCTCCACGCGCGCGGCCTCGACGTTGACCTTCTCGCGGTCGACCTGGACGGGGACCATGGTCTTGGCGCGCTCGCCCTCGGCGATCTTCTTGTTGGATTCGGATTCGGCCTCGGCGAGGATGAGCTTGGCCTCCTTCTGCTTCTCGGCGGCCTGGAGGTCGCCGTCGGCCACCTTCACCGCGGTGTAGGCCTGGATGTCCGCCGCCACGTTCTCCTGGTAGCGGTGGATGTCCACCTGCTGCCGCTCGGTGATCATCTTCTGCTGCGCGCGGCGGTCGGCGTCGGCCGTCACCTTCACCGTCTCGATCCGCTGGTTCTCCTCCTCGCGCTTGGCTTCGGCGGCGCGGGTCTGGGCCTGGGTCTCGGCGCGCTTCGTCTCGCGCTCGGCCACGGCGATTTCGGCCTGGCGCTTGGCCACCTCGACGGCCTGGAGGCGGGCGACGTCGGCCTCCTGCTGCGCCTTGTCGCGTTCCACCTGGGCCAGCCGCTCCGCCTGCTCACGCTTCGCCTGGGCCACCGACAGGTTACGGTCCCGGTCGATCTCGGAGTTCTGGACCGTGAGCTCCTTCTGGACACGCGCGAGCTCGACCTCGCGTTCCTGCTGGATTGCGAACTCGCGCTTCTCGCGGTCGCGGTCGACCTGGACGTTTGCCACGTCGCGGCCCTGGTTGGCCTCGGCCACCGCGCGGTCCTTGTCGAGGTCGAGGATCTGCTTCCGGGTCGAAACGTCCTTCGTCCTGATGTCGCGCTCGGCGTTGCGGGTGATCTCGTTGCGCTTGACCAACTGGTCCTGCGTCACCTCCGTGATGCGCCGCTTGCCCTGGGCGTCGAAGACGTTGTCGTCCTTGAGGAACTCCAGCGGCGTCTGGTCCAGGCTCGATATGGTCACGGTCTCGAGGGTCAGGCCGTTCTCCTGGAGGTCGTTGGTGACGATGCTCTGGACGGCGGAGGCGAACTCGTCGCGTTTCGTGTTGAGCTCCATGAGGGCCTTTGTGGCGGCGACGGTGCGGAGGGAGGAGACGAGCTTCTCCATGACGAGCTCGCGGATGCTCTCCTCCGAGATGCACTTCTCGCCAAGGGAGCGGGCGGCGTTGAGGATGTCGTCGGCCTCGGGCTGCACCTTGATGTAGAACTCCGCCGCGATGTCCACCCGCAGGTTGTCGCCCGTGATGAGGGCCTCCTCGCCGCGGCGGGCCACGTTGAGGCGCATGGTTTCGAGGGAGACGGGCACGACGCGGTGGATGATGGGCACGACGAATGCGCCGCCGTCGAGCACCACCTTGGCCTTGCCCATGCCCGTGCGGACGAATGCCTCGTTCGCCGTCGTCTTCCGGTAGAGCTTCGTGATGGCCGTCAGGATCGCCGTGATGAGCAAGATGAACGCGCCGGCGGCCACGAGGAGCAGCGAGGAGAGGAACCCCACCTTCTCGTGGAAGCCCACTCCAGCGCCAATCAGTGCCAGACCGATCAGGATGCCCAGGAAGGCGGCCATGCTTCCCTCCTTTCGGGGTTGCGCGCCTGGGGAACGATGCGGGACAGGGGAAGGAATCTCCTTCTCAATCATAGCGTCCAGCTCGGCGAACGGGGGCCGTTGCGGCTCGCGCCGCACCTGCGGCGGCACGGGCGGCGGCTGAGCGCGGCCCGGCGGCCTCGGAGGAGGCCTACGTGGTTGGGACACTGTACGGCTCCACGATGTAGTACCCGCTCGCGCGCCGGCCCGGCTCCTTCACTGGCACGAAGCGCACGAGGAGGACGGTTTGCTCCCTGGGGATGGACGTGGCACCCTCGGGCACGCGGCACGTGACCTTGTGGAGGGTGCCGTATTCG
>Ga0194112_10010735_pt1 | contig 11453 bp, 11 predicted proteins | sample TA2MahC400mmetaG_FD_146191 | JGI IMG/M metagenome (GOLD analysis project Ga0194112, IMG submission 146191) | Freshwater microbial communities from Lake Tanganyika, Tanzania - TA2015016 Mahale Deep Cast 400m | ecosystem: Environmental > Aquatic > Freshwater > Lake | place: Tanzania: Lake...
TGGAATAAGAGCCCATGATAATATAAATGAACTTGCAGACCTGCATGCAGAAAAAATGGCATTTTATATGAAGCATTATTCTGAAGTTATTACAGAATGGAGGGTAAACCATACCAAATGGGTTGTTTTAAGATACCCGAATAATTCAATGGCACAGCTTGCAAATACAAGTTTTGAAGCTTTTGAGACCTTTTACTTCAATGTCTCCAATCTTGACTACAGCAAAATGTCAGAAGCAATGGATAGTCTTGTCAAGCTTATGAATAAAACCGACACCGTAAATATAAAGGGACCCAAAACAGATATTACATTTTCCATTAAGAATATACCTGCTATAAAATGTGCAGGAGAGCAGAATATACCTGATGGTGAGGTTTTTACGGCACCCATAAAAAATTCAGTAAATGGTTTTATTTCATTCAACATACCCCAGGTTTATCAGGGAGTAAATTATGAGAATATAAGGCTTAGGTTTAAAAATGGCAGAATTATTAAAGCAGAATCAGACCAGACTGAAAGGTTAAATAAAGTTTTTGATACCGACAGGGGTTCAAGGTATATTGGAGAATTTGCAATTGGTCTAAATCCCTACATATTAAAACCAATGAAAGATGCCCTCTTTGATGAAAAGATTATGGGAAGCTTTCACTTCACCCCCGGCAACTGCTATAAAGAAGCAGATAACACAAACCGCTCTGCCCTGCACTGGGATTTAATTGCCATCCAAACCTTAGAGTATGGAGGGGGCGAGATTTACTTTGATGGAGTACTTATAAGAAAGGATGGAAGATTTGTCCCTGAGAGCCTTAGGTGTCTGAACCCTGAAAAGCTAAAATAGTGCATAAGAATTTGAATCCCTGAAATATGAAATTTCTATTTGTAATTATTATTGTTAATTTTTTCAAGAATACACTATTGTCCTACTACCGGGGATGCATTTCCCCTATAAGTATTGCTTATTCTCCTATAAGAATTGCTTATTGCCTTTAAAACTTCCTTACTCATCCAGAGTAATGCTTGAAATTATATCAACACCTGTATTTAAAAAATTTGCTGTAATTATATCCCCCATCTTAATAGGGGGACTGACCTTTATTTTTTTAATCTCGCTAACCATCTTTTGAATTTTTGCTTTTGGGGCAGGGATGCTGCTTCTAACCGGTAGCCTTTCCAATTTTTTTGAATCAATTGATATTGTAGTTGTCAAAATCCGAACAGGATTTGCTAATTCCTCTTCAGCAAATTTAACCCCTTTTTTACATCTATTTCCTTCAAGCCCTTTAAGCTTTCCGCTGACTCTGTCAAAATCTGCTATAAGCATACAGCCCTCCGGGCAGGTTATACATCTTAATATTTCGGACATTTTTTATCTTTATCCTTTACTTTCTATCTATGAAAACCCCTGTCAGTTAAGTATTAACTTAAAAACTTCATACACTCATAATCTTAAATATTAAATAACATTTATAAACATTCATAAAACCAATCTATAAATAGGCCCCATCAATCATTTTGTTTTTTATTCTTCTTTCTTTAACTCCTTTATTAAACTGACTCTGATTTTCGGGTATTTTCCTGCTTTTTTCATTTTATTTTTAATTTCTGCTTCTTTAAGTTTGTTAAAACTTTCTTTGGGCACATCTATAAAAATAAGCTCTCCCGGGTTTGCATATCTTATCTTTTTCTTAAACCCGATTTCTGTAAAATCTATAAATGCATCCCTAAGGGGGCGTTTCACTCTGATTTTAAAAGTAACATCACACATGCCGCTGACTTTTTGCGGTACTACATAGGCGATATTTTCAGAAGGCACAACACCAATAAATTTATCATCAAGCCTTTTACCTTTAATATAATTTGCTGCACTTTCTGCTGCCCTGTAACCATCTTCCGTAACGTTATCAACAAGGTCATATACAAAAATTGAATTGCCGCAGCAAAATATACCACCGACTGATGTCTGGAAGTTTTCATCAACCACAGGTCCACCCGTAAAACTGTCTATTAAAATACCGCAGGTTTTTGACAGCTCATTTTCGCAAATAAGCCCCACTGATAAAAGAAGGGTGTCAGCCCTAATTTTTCTCGAGGTTTTTTTTATCGGGATCAGGTTGTCATCAACTCTGCAAACCTCAACTGCTTCAAGCCTTTTTTCTCCAACAATATTTGTAACAGTGTGGCTTAAATAAAGCGGTATTTTCCAGTCATCAAGACACTGGGCAATATTTCTCATAAGGCCTGTGGAAAAAGGCATAAGCTCAAAAACACCTTTTACCCTGCATCCTTCAAGCGTAAGTCTTCTTGCCATTATAAGACCTATATCACCGGAACCAAGTATTACAATTTCCCTGCCAGGAAGATACCCGTTAATGTTTACCATCCTCTGCACAAGACCTGCTGTAAATATACCAGCTGGTCTTGAGCCTGGTATTAAAATCTGATGTCTTGTTCTCTCCCTGCAGCCCAGAGCAAGTATTATCGATTTTGCTTTTATCTCTCCGAACCCGAAACTCCTGCCTGCAATAACAATACTTAACAGCCCTGCACTCCCTGCATCACCTGCACCGCCATTTAAATAACCCTTGCCTGAATAATTAATTTTTAAAGCCATGGTATTGAGTAAATATTTTACGGGAGACTTTTTCAGCTTATCTATAAAAATCTGACAGTACTGCGGTCCTGTAAGCTCTTCATTAAATATCTTAATGCCAAAACCACTGTGTATGCACTGTGGTAGAATCCCCCCAGGGTAGGAGTCTCTTTCAATAATTAAAATATCATTTATTCCAAGCTCATGTGCACGAAGTGCTGCAGCCATCCCGGCAGGGCCAGCACCAATCACTACAAGAGAATATGCTTTTTCCTTTGCTATTTTGCCTGAGACCATCTTCTGAGTCTATCTTAATAATATTATCTGTACTTAAGGATTAACGCGCTAAACTTATTTTGCTAAATTTACTTTGCATTCTTAACTCATCTTATACTTTGCTATAAAGGATGAACTTCCGGATTTTGTTATCTGAGTAAATGGAATTCCAAGTTCTCTTGAAAGAATTTTCATCACTCTCAATGTACAGTATCCGCCCTGACATCTTCCCATCCCGGCACGTGTCCTGAATTTTATACCATCAAGTGTTGTCGCACCATTATTTATAGCTTCAATAATCTCTGCCTCTGATATTTTTTCACACCTGCAGACAATTTCGCCATAGCTTTTATTCAGCCTGTATAGCCTATTATTGGTTAAAAAATTTTGATTATTTTTAAAAACACTTTCATTTTTTAAATTTTTATTTCTTATCAAATTTTTGCCACTTTCCATAAGCTCTTCTTTGCACAGCTTTACCTGTTTTTTCCTTTCAGGAAAAAACCTGGGATTTTTTTTAAGTTTTAGTCCAGCAACCTTTAAACAGTCTAATATTATTTCTGCTATTATAAATGCACAGGTAAGACCGGGTGATTGAATCCCTGCTACATTAATAAACTGCCCGTTTTTATCTGATGGACCTAAGATAAAATCCCCTGTATCTGCATAAGCCCTGAGCCCGCAAAAAGTTGATATAACCTTATCAAAGGGAATATTCACTATCATTTCAGACAACTTTTCTTTTATTTCCTCAAGCTCCCTTGCTGTAGTGGAAAAATCATATTTGTGTGTAGCTTCATAATTTGAACCAATTAAATAATTGCCGCTAATAGTGATTGCTACTACCATACCCTTTGATCTTATATTTTTAGGGTCTGATACCCTGATATTGTGATTTTTAACAAGGTCTTTAACGTCACTGTCCAGAAGAAAATACTGACCCTTGACTGCAGTAATGGAAAAAGAGTTATCCTTTACCATGTTTGCTATTTCATCTGCAAAAACCCCTGCCGCATTTATTATATAATCTGCTTCTATTGTTCTTATGTTTTTGAAATCTGTTTTACTCAAGCTTTTTGTTTTACCAATGCTTTTGTTTTGTATTTTTTTTTGTCTTCCATCAATTTTTCTGTCAATATTTATATTAATATTGAGGCATGAGGTATCTGAAACTTCTATATAAAATTTCTTATTAGTTTTATTAAAATAGATTGACTCAACTTTTGATGAAAGCATAAACTTTATTTCATTCCTTGTTGCATTCTCATAAAGAGCTATTGCAGCTTCATAGGGTGAAGTTGCATAATATTCTCCACAGTAAAGAGCAGCAACAACATTGTTGCTTATATTGGGCTCAAGTCTTTTCAGTTCACCATTGCCATTTAAAACAATCCTTATATCCTTAACTCCGTACTGCCTGCCCTGTGCAAGTAAATTCTCAAGTGTTCTTATCTGCTCTTTTTTAAAAGCATTTAAAAGTGAACTTGAATATAGTATTGGAATGTCAAGCTCTTCAGCATTTTTTAAAAAAAGGATATGGCCCTGCCTGCAAAGGGCAAGGCGCAGCGTTCCCCTATCGCCTGCATATCCTGGATGAACAATTCCTGTGTTTGCTTTTGTTGTGCCCCAACCAACATCAGCTTCTTTCTCAATTACAAGTGTGTCCACTTTATACCTGGACAGTTCCCTTGCAATTGCACAACCTGTGATACCTGCACCAATGACAGCCACTGTTGTTTTTATATAATTATTTTTTACTAAAAACATATTAATTATGAATTACTACACTTACACCAAGAGGAATGACTTCATAAAGCCATTTTGCATCTTCCACTTCCAGTCTTACACAACCATGGCTTGCAGGACTGCCAAGCTTTGCATATTCCTCACTGATTATATTTCCGTTTTTATCAAAAGGAACACTGTGAATAAGATACGAGCCGTAAAAACGTGTCCAGTAATAAGCCCCCTGATTATACTTTGCAACCCATGCATAATAAATTTTCTGGTAAGTTGTAAAATTTCCAATAGGTGTCGGGCTCTGCGGCAACCCGCCCGAGCAGACCATACTCTTTATTGCACTGTCTTTATAATAAACAGTGACTCTCTGGGTTGAAAGATTTACATCTATTTTAAAATTTGCAACATCCTGGTAATCAATCTGGAGACTGTCCTGTTCACTTTGCTGACTCTGTGACTGTCCTGAATCAGGCACTTCCTTGTTCTCAATCCAGCCTAAAGTTAAAGAACTGCTTGCACTGCCCTCCGAATTTTTTATATCGCATATCAGTGTATAGGACTGACCTTCTGATAAGTTCACCTGTACAATATCCGGACCCCATGAGCCGTTGCTGTCATCCCTTGAAAATTTTATTTCAGGAGCTGGGTTTCCTGAAACAACAGCCTTTATTCTCCAGTAGCATACGCTGTTTTCCTGGGCATATTCTGGACCAAGAATAATTTGCAGGCTTACCCCTGGTTTGGAAAGTGTGTTATCATAATCCTTTTCTAAAGGGTCATCATCAACTATCTCTTCATTCGCAGGGTCTTCTATAATCTCAAGATATGCACCCTCGGGCTCGCTGTCCTGATATGAAGTTGGCGTCTTGCTTTCTTCCCGGTATTCAGAAATATCTTTGTTTTTTTCTGTGCTCTGTTCCTGTGTGCTTTCTTGCTTTTGTGGCGGTTTCATGTTTTGCTCCTGGAATTCTGCATTTTGTATTAAGGAAGAAAACATGCCGCAACCAGCCATAAAAAGAATTATAAATAAACATAGTATTATGGGTAAAAACAAATTTAAAAAATATTCTTTTATTTTTTTTATTAAGTTACTCATATATTAAAAATTTTATAGACTCTTTTTCCCTATCTTCTCCCCTGTGCTATCTATCGAGCTCCTTTTTGGCCAGGTTTCTGCACCCAAAAGCCGGGTAATTGCTAAATTCCTGAACAATCAACCTAAGATCTTAATCCAGCGCTTTTTAACCCTAAGATTTTTAACACTTGACTATTCTATTAGTTTATCCACATATTCCACATATCTTAGTTGAAAAATATGATATCATATTAGCATGGAAAATTTAAAAACTTTAAAAATTTTTAATTCAAGAATAGAAGCTGACATAGCAAAAAGTTACTTAAAAAGCAATAACATTAAAAGTTATATTCTTGCTGATGATGCAGGAAGCATGTACCCTTCACAGGATCTTGTTGTTGGCGTAAAGCTTCTTGTAAACAAAAAAGACTTTGAGCAGGCAAAAAAGCTGATATCTTCTATTAAAAAAATATGAAATAATATAAAATATAAAATTCAATCAGATAAAATAAAGGTACAAAGTATGGCACTAATAAGCTTAAAAGATCTTCTAAAGCACGCACGACAAAACAAATATGCTGTTGGAGCTTTTAATGTAACAAACCTCGGACTTATTGACACTTTTATAGATGCTGCAGTTGAACAGCGCTCCCCAATAATTATGCAAATTGCAGAAGCACATCTAAGGTATGTGGATTTAGAACATATTGCCCCCATAATTATTAATGCAGCTAAAAATGTTGATGTGCCAATCTGCTTTCACCTTGACCATGGAAAGAGCTTTGAAACTGTTATCAGGGCAATAAGAGCAGGATTTACTTCAGTAATGTTTGATGGAAGCCAATTGCCACTTGAGGAAAATATAGCAAAGACAAAGGAAATAAAAAAAATAGCAGATGCTATAAATGTCAGTGTAGAGGGTGAGATCGGATATGTTGGCGGTGAAGCAATTGGTGAGGCAGCACCTGTTTCACATGCAGCAAGTAAAGAAACATTCACAAAAGTTGAAGAAATTGTAAAATTTGATGCAGAAACAAAGATTGATGCACTGGCTGTTGCAATTGGAAATGTTCACGGATTTTACAAAGGCAAGCCAGACCTTGATTTTGAAAGGCTTGCAGCAATAAGAGATGCTGTTGACGTGCCTCTTGTTCTTCATGGGGGCTCCGGTATTTCTGATGAGGACTTTAAAAAAGCAATTAGTCTCGGGGTATGCAAGATTAACTTCTATACTGCTGTATCTGCAGGTGCTGTATCAAGAATAAGAGAATACTTGAAAGAAAAGCCTGAGGTTACAAGTATTCCAGATGTTATTGCAAAAGGTTTTGAGGAAGCAAAAAACATAATTAAAAATAGAATGGAAGTGTTTGGCAGCAAAAATATGTGTTCTCCTGACAAAACACTCTGCCTTTCCTGCACGGATAAAACCTGCGGGTTTGCCGACCCCAAGCTCAGCCCCGGTACAAAAACCGTGATATATGATGATTTAATCGAAAAAATTTCAAGGGAAGTTATTGCAAATATCAAAAACAGGAATATATAATAAAAATCTGCCACTGCTTAAATTACCTATAAATATTTATATTTATAAGACTAAAATTTAAATGTTCTCAGCAAAAATTTTACCTTATACATTTAATATATAGTTCAATTTTTATTCAAGTATTTACGTAAATTAATAAAATCCTAAAATGCAATCTTTAATTTTAACAACAATAGAAAAAGAAAGGCTTATTGAATGTTTAAATAAAAGGGTTTTCGGTATCTCTAATTTGATGATTAAAAGATTAGGTCAAAAAGTTTTTAGTATAAATCTTGGTGATTATATTTATATTAAAACAAAAAAGCATGAATCCATAATTACAGGGCCATTTATAATTGTAGAAAAGGTTAATAAATTAAAGATACTTCAAAATAAAGGGGTTTGGTATAAGATAGATAAAAATTATGTTGATAGGGATTTACCATGGTGGATAGTTGAAGGATTTAATTGGTTAATTTACTTTGATTATAAAAATAATGAAACATTAAGCATAGAGGAAAAATATTTAATTGATAATAATATTTTTATAAAGGATTATGGAATTTTAGATCAAATTACAGAAGTAAAACTATTTAATTATATTAATACACATGGATCAATTTTTAGAATAAAAAATTTGTAGTAAAAGTTTAAATGATACTATTCTAATATTGAAAAATTATTTAAAAATTTTTTCCACTTTCCAAAATCTTTAGCACTGAAATGTTGTCTATCTTGATCCTTGAAAAAAGATATACCTTTTATTGATTCTCCCATTATATTTTTAAAATCCTGAACAGACATAACTAAAAAGTTTGGCCTATCTTCATTATCTAGGAGACACCAAATAAAAAAATGATTTTCTTCAATTAAATCCCTTGGTTTTATATCTATTGCATATGTATTTTTACTTTTACCAGATTTTTCATCGAACTCAATTCTTGAAGATTTAACCTGGATAGTTTTGAATTTAGCTACATACTCAATAGAACCACAATTGCAAACATGCCATATCATTTCAACTACGCCATTACAATCTTGTTCATCACAAGTTGGTAGATTTAGTAGGTTCAATGATCCGCAGGATCTACATTTTGTAATATTTTTATACATTTCAAAACCACAAACTTTACAAATTTTTTTTCTATAATGTCTTTTTTAAGGGATTTTGAAAAATCCTTACCGCATTTTTTACATTTTAGTATTGGTGTATGATTCCATAACTCTCCACAATTTTTACATACAGATTTATGAATAATTAAATCAATGTATTCATCGTAAACAGGATTATATACATTCCAACCATGCTTAGATAACTCAAATGATACTAAAAACTCACCATATTTAGAAAAATGTTTCTCACTTAGATCTGATACATCCTTTTTATTATTTCTACTCTTATTTTTCATTAGGTTTAAAAAGACTATTTATTTCTCTTTAATTAAAGATAATCATATTCATCAATTTCTATTTTGCTACCAAGTTTATTCCTAATATTCTTTAATATATTTTCTCTAAATCTATTTTTATTTATTTCAACCCCTATAGCAATTCTATTTAATTTTTTTGCAACTATTGCAGTAGTAAAGCTTCCTGCAAATGGGTCTAAAATTTTATCACCAATGTATGAAAAAAATTTCACAGCCATTTCTGGTATTTCTTCAGGAAATGGTGCTGTGTGACCTAAAATATTTTCTCCTTTGCTATTTATCTTAATAACTGGGGAAAATTTTACTATATCCCTTCTCCACTTTTTTATTGCTTCATCATCAATTATATTTTCTATTGTTTGTTTTGATTGAGTTATTTTAGTTTTTAAGGAAAACCTTTTCCCCCTATTGCTTTCACTTCTAACAAAACAATCATAATTTTTACACTCCCAACTTTGAATACCTATCTCTGATTGAGTATTCCCATTCACTTTTAAAGAACCACACAAAGGACAAGGATATTTAATCTTATCAAGTCTATGCTTATGAAAAATTAGAATATGCTCATAGCAATTATAAGGATATTGGTAGAAAGGATAAGGACGATTGCTATTTTTTTGTCTTTCGCTTTGAACCTCGCCTTTATCCCAAATAAAATCGTCTACAAAAGTAAATCCTACCTCTTCAAATATTTTAATAAAATATGCTCCTAAAGGTATTCTCCTTTTACCCCAAACCGATCTTGTTGTTAAATTATCGTTGTCAAATACATCTCCCACATTAAAAACAAATACTCTATGGTTGTCTAAAACTCGATACGCTTCAATTATTATTTTTTCCATATCGTGAAGATAATCATTTAAATTATTCCAAGTAGAATAGTCTCTTGCATTATAGTATGGTGGCGAAGTTATCATTAAGTGAATGGACTCACTATCTAAAGCTTTAAGTACTTTATATACATCTCCCCAAATTATTTTAATATTGCTATTAGGACTATTTATGAAATTTTTTAAATTATTATCTGAATACTTATATTTTTCCTGTAGTTGTCTCTTAACAAAATTAATATATATATTTGAAAATTGCTTAATTATTTCAACTTCTGAATCACACTCAGAAAGATTCTCTATAGTTTTATAAAAAATTTTTAATTGTTTTTCATTAAATTGTCTTTCCAAATATTGTTTACTATTTTCTAGAATTTTATCTAAATAATTTTTTGATTTAATATCTATTATCATAAAAATAATAACTTGAATTTATTAATGTTTTTAAAGTGGTTCTTTGCTTTATTTTTTGTATATATCATACATTGAGGTGTTTATTTTTATTATACAAAATAAATACTTAATTGTTAATATTAATTACTAATTTAATTAAAATTTCACCAAGCTTATTGTAGAGTTAAGCAGATTGAAAGGAATCAATTATTACAAAACAGTATCATTACTTATAGGACGTATATTTATTATATAATTATTAATAGTTTTTAATATCTCTTCTAAAAATCCAATAAGATATTCTTTAATTGCTATCAGTTTCATTCTTAAATATATATCTGCCTTAAATTATATAATTATTACTTATTCATAAATTTCTCTGCAAGGAATTGGGCAATAAATGCCACAACAAAAAGTGCACTTGCAACAATCATCAGCGGATGAAGCTGTCCTGCTTTTCTTCTGAAAAGTTTTATTAAAGTGTAGCTGATAAATCCAAAACCTATTCCATATGAAATATTATAGGTAAAAGGCATAATTATTATGGTAAGAAATGCTGGAATACCAACTTCAAAATCCTTAAAATTAATTCTTGAAATTACTCCCATCATTAAAAAGCCAACAACTATTAAAGCAGGTGCAGTAACAGGATATTTATAAACACCCTCCGGGGTTTGAATCCCACCGCCAACAACAGCTATAAGTGGAGCAAAAAATATTGACAGTAAAAACAATATACCTGTTGTGGTAGGCATAATTCCTGTCCTTCCACCCTCTGAAACTCCGGATGCACTTTCAATATATGTGGTAATTGAGCTGCAGCCAAATAACCCTCCAACAACAGCAGCACCTGAATCTATAAGAAGTACTCTTTTAAGGGATGGCAGATTGCCATTATTATCAAGAAGACCTGCCTCCTCACCCACCCCAATTACAGTACCCATGGTGTCAAAAAAATCAGTCATAAAAAGCGCAAATATCATAATAATTGCTGCTATATTAATCATCCCGCCTGACCACACAGCCCCGGGGATATCCGCCCTAAAAAAAGTTGAAAAACTCCCAGCAGTTGGGAAGCTCACCACTCTTGCAGGAAGCAGTATTATTCTAAAGATCATTCCCACAGCAGTGGTCCCGACAATTCCAATAAGAATTGCTCCTCTTACCTTGAAAGCAACAAGAATTATTGTCAGCACAAGTCCAAAAACTGCAAGCAGTGTATAATTTGCAGTGAAATCACCAAGCCTTACAGCAGTAACAGGATCAATCGCAACAAATCCTGCTTCCTGTGCACCAATAAATGCTATAAACAGACCGATACCAACTCCAATTGCATATTTCAGTTCCATTGGTATTGCATTCATAAGTATTATTCTCAGTTTTGTTAAAACCATAATTAATACAAGAATACCCTCAATAACAATTATTCCCATCGCCTGCTGCCAGCTGAGACCGAGCCCAAGAATGATTGTAAAAGTTACAACTGCATTAATTCCCATCCCGGATGCAAGTGCAAACGGCGTATTGGAAATCAGTCCCATTGCAATGCTCATAATGCCTGCACCAAGACATGTCGCCACAACTGCAGCCTCAAAAG
>Ga0194112_10010736_pt1 | contig 11453 bp, 12 predicted proteins | sample TA2MahC400mmetaG_FD_146191 | JGI IMG/M metagenome (GOLD analysis project Ga0194112, IMG submission 146191) | Freshwater microbial communities from Lake Tanganyika, Tanzania - TA2015016 Mahale Deep Cast 400m | ecosystem: Environmental > Aquatic > Freshwater > Lake | place: Tanzania: Lake...
AAGGGTAGATCCTCTACTCGAGCTCCTCACGCAGCCTAAAGGCTGCGCCTACCATTTCCCTGTTCGAAAATCGACAACTTTTTGTCGATGTTGTGGCGCTAAGGGCCTAATGTCGCAATTCTAAAGTTTCGGAAAGTGGCCCATCCTTTGGGCCAAATTTACAGAAGGCAAATTTTTTTACACCTTCTGAGGCATTTCTGGTCCTCGAAAAAAATTCTTGACATTTGGAAATAATTTGCTAATATAAATTTTAAATTAAGGTTTTAGGGTCCGGAGATATTCCCGGAGGTTAAACGACCTGGATAGTCGGGCCGCTATCCGAAAGTAAAATTTCGGGTAGCGGCTTTTTTTATTATTGGGGTGAAGGGGTGGAAGAGGTTCAAAAGCCTTGGATGAATTTTTGGGGGCACAAATACTGACTTAGTGGCATCTTTTTAGATGCTTTAAATCTTGCGAAAAGGAGGAAATCATGGAGACAGCAATCAAAGAGAAAGAGGAAACTACTATTAAGGAAGAAAAAAAGGGGAAGCGAAAGTGGTTAAGTTGGTTTTTGAACTTTTTGATGTATGGGGGATGGTTGCTGCTCGTTGCCGTTATCCTTGGAATTGTTATCACTATCTCCGTTTTGAGTAAGTAAACCCCGCCCCGCGTTTAAACGAGGGGCTTTATTTGAGGTAGATATTTTGATGCACCCCTGCATCCCTGATCTGAAGAACAGAGCTTTAGGGGTGAGGGGTAGATATTGAAAATCTTAAAAGGTCAAAATTTTAGAAAAAAGACTACCCCCCATATTTCTCCTCTGAAAATGGCACGCGGAATGGTAGCGGGTGAAAACAGAAATCCTGATCTGTAATCGATCCGCTTCATCCGTGAATACGCGGTCGAGCCCGAAAAGGCATTAAAGAAGACGACTGACAATGAAATGCTCGTAAGCAATTCAGGATTCTCTTTAGGATAAAGCAGGAGCGGAATGGGCATCAGAACAAAGCCACCTCCGGCTCCTATAAGCGTTCAAGAGGAGCCAAAAAGAAATCCCAAAGGAATAAGCCATAAGTTTTGCAACATTGATTGCCAATAACCTCCTTTAATCGAGCATGAGCCTTTTTTCATCATATTTCTCAATGTCACTCCATAAAAACTCAATCTCCTAATCAGCCCCATGAGTAGCCGCGAGCGTTATGTCAAACATTCAGTCTTCATTATGATGGATCATGGTCGTCTTTATTGGAACCAAATTACAGATAGGACAACAACACTGAAAATGAAAAAGATAGGGACAAGCTTCTTGGTCATCTGATTGAGTCCTGCTCGTGCATCCATATAAGGATTTGCCAAAAACCGATAAATATATCCAGCCAGTATCCATGCTGAAAATGCCCAAAATATGCCTACTATCACATCTAAAATAATGTGTTGCTTCACAAATAAGGCTGAAAATGTGATCAGCACAGCCAATAAGAAAATGATAGATTCGCCAAATCGGTTCAATCGCTGCCCTCGGCATACCAAATAAATGATCCATGTGAAAGTCACATGAAGGCTTGGCAACTTGTTTGCACCAGGGTGGAAATCAACCCCATATATGAATGAAAGCAAACGTTCTGAAAGACTTTGTCCAAGGTCAGGTCTTGGAAAAGAGATAGGGATCATCAGATATAGGACGAACGCAGAAAGATTGGCGAGGATTATGCTGAGCAGGGCACGATTAAAACGATGCCAATCTTTTACAACAAAGAGAGGCAGAAAAGGAAAGACGTAACATAGTGCATAAGGCCAGACGAATTCTGGAATCAGCGGGATCTGGTTATCAATAAAAGTACTGAAGTCGTTGGCAGGTAGTTCAATAGCATACCAGCCGACGGCCTCAAATACGATGAGCCAGATGAAGTAAACAACCAGAATAACCTTTATATAAAACTTTCGTTCCTTTTTCATGATTAATCTTTTATCCTGTTTGAACCTCACCCCTTCTTCCTTCTGAATCCCTATGTGGCTTTATCATCAGAATCTCTTACGCTTTGATTGACGAATCAACCAGAACATTATAAGACCAACAAGAGTAAGACTTAGAATGCCCGCGCCAATTAGTTGCCAAGGAAGATAGAATCCTTCCGGGATATCGGAAGATGAAAGCAGGGGGACCTCTTTTAATACTTTCCCCTCGCTTTGAATAAGAATCTTTCCCAGTACCTGTCCCTTTTTAACCGGAGCGGTAATAGGCCTTCCCACTTCAGAATTGACCGAGATCAGATTCTCTTTGCCTTTTGCCACCGTCACCCATCCTTCTTCGGCTGGAATAAGATGAATCTTATTCGCTTTGCCCTTGACCACCTTCTCTGGACCGAAGAGATCATCCTTCTTAAAGGCCTGGACCATCGAAAAATTCTTAAATCCGTATTCGAGCAATTTTTGTGACTCCTGGGTCCTCCTCCGCGGCGTGTCGCAACCCATGACAACAGCGATCATTCGTTGACCGCCTCGTTTCGCTGTGGCCACTAGGAGATAGCCCGATTTCTCCAAATAACCTGTCATCAACCCATCCACCCCAATCTTCATCCCAAGCAGAGTATTTCGGTTCTGCTGCCGAATCCCGTTGTATTCGAATTCGGCGAGGGAGTGATAGGTCAGCGCTTCCGGATGATCTGAGATGTAGTGTCTGGCCAAAATGGCAATATCGAATGCCGTAGTATACTGATTTTGGGCAGGCATTCCGTGCGAGTTTTTAAATTGAGAATCTTTTAATCCCAGACCCCGGGCTTTTTCACTCATTTCCAAAACAAAGGCTTTCTCAGTCCCTGCCAGATGTTCGGCTATGGCCACGCAGGCGTCATTTCCCGAGGTAACAGCGATCCCCTTGAGCAGATCCTCCACTCTTACCCTTTCTCCTGGTTTAATGAACATTTTTGATCCTCCCATCCTCGAGGCCTTTTGGCTTACCGATACCAGGTCGTCCTTTTTCAAACGCCCATCGCGAAGGGCGTCAAACACCACATAGAGGGTGAGAAGCTTGACGAAGCTGGCCGGTGCCATCTTTATTTGAGGATCCTGCTCAAAGAGAACCTGACCCGAAATGGCATCCATCAGGATGGCGGACCTGGCGCGGATGTGGAGATTTGGCTGTTCCGTTTGCGAATAGGCTTTGTTAACAAGAAGCACTAAAAAGATGTTCAATAAAAAGGCTGACACTATTCCCCTAAAAAAACTGCTTTTCATCGTTCTCTCCTATCGTCCAATTTTTGGCCTCCTTGCCCGCATTCATTTACAGCCCTCTGGATATCGACACAGGCGATCTTTAGCTCCTCAGCAAAGGCTGATCCGAACCACCATCCTATGAGAACCACAAATCCTTTGCTTATCCGTAAAATTTTATGTTTCATGACCAAATCATTTCTCCCCGAAGATTATGACCAACAAAAGAGATATTTCTAATGCATGGGTTTCTCCAACATAGGACATTCACTTATTTCCTCCATCCAGTGAGAACCAAGGGAGAATCTTGGCGCCTTAGAAAAAATGAAGGAGGCCGGGGTCAAAAAAGGAGGGTTCCATGTCGAAACGACCATGAGAGGTGAAGAAATCTGACCGAGCCTCCTTCAAGATATTTATTTCACCAATTTCTTCTCAAATATAGCCTCAGATTTTTTTGCGGCTTCTTCTGCCTTCCTCGAAGCCAATTCTGCCCTATCAGCGGCCGCTTGGGCTCTTTTAGCAGAATCTTCAGCCATCTTAGCTGCTGATTCTGCTCTGGATGCTGCCGTTTCAGACCTTGATGCGGCTGCTTTGGCTTTTTCCGTATATTCCTTTATTTTCTCTAAAACCACTTTCGCTTCTTGTTCGCTCACTCTGCTGATTCCCGGGCCTCTATGATTTCCTGAAGGGGATTACATCCTAAAATGAAGACTAAAAGAAAGACAACAAAAGCCCATCTATTCAATTTCCTCATTTGACTCCTCCTGTGAAGACACTTAGTCTCATTAAAAAATGAAAATAACTTCACGTTTTCGACCTCCATGGTTCCCACAAGTTTTCCTCACAGAGACATAGATCGAATCCAACTCTTTCTTTTTATGACATTTAATTGAATTATTTGGATAAATAATTTGGGTAAGTGGAGTGTGGAGGGGAAAGATCAAAACCCCAATACATATGAATAACGATCGAAGGGAGTCGAATATTTTCCATTTTTTCCTTTTCGCTCAGAATCTCTTCGTTTAGGAACCTATCAGATGAATCCTTATTTAAATTTTTTTCTATCATAAATTATCCCATTTTGTCAACCCTTGTTTCCGAATCTTATATTGATTTCCTAATGGCTGTTTGATAAAATGTTATCGAAATGCAGGATTTTGAATCGACTACCTTAATCTAATCCATAATGACTTTCTTGAAAGAGTTATGATTAGCGTGGATTCAAAAGGTGCCGATACAAAGCTTCCAATGTTCTTGGGCCTTTTTCGGGACTTCCATATTTAATTAATTTTGAGGTATCCTTTGCGGATCAATTTAAGAATTATTCTCTCGATTGTCGTCGTGATCAGTGTCCTTGTTTTTCTCTTTACTTTTATGCAGGTGCGGCAGGAGAAAGGGAGGTTGATGATTGACCTTCAGCGCCGAGCTTCCCTTTTGGGAGAGAGCCTGAAAGAAACCATCGAGCCTCTTTTGGAAAAAGGACGGCCAGAGCGTCTGCAAAAAATCGTGGAAAAATTTGGAAACCGGGAGAGGCTTGCTGGAGTGGCGGTATATGATGTGAAGGACAAATTGGTCGCCGTTACTCCCTCATTGTCTGCTCATCTTTCCATAACCCCGAAATTTGTGACCAACGCCATGAACTCAGATACGGAAGATGGACACTTTTTCCATTTAGGGGAAAAAGAGATGTACCTTTATGCTTTACCCCTTCATCGGGAAGAAGGAGTGGCGGGCGCCTTGGTCATCATTCATGATTCTTCCTATATTCAGGATCGGCTTTCGCTTATCTGGAAAAATAATTTCATCCGTTTTTTGGTGAATGCCCTTGTCATTTCCCTGACTACCCTTCTTTTGATTCGTTGGAGTATGGCCGGGCCGATTGCCAAGATGGCTGAATGGATGAAGCGCCTGCGGACAGAAAAGAGTAAAGAACCCTTCCGCCTTCCTTCGGGGGGAGTTTTTGAGCCTTTGACTCGGGAAGTAGCGCAAATGGCGAGGAGTATCTCGGCGGCTCGAGAGGCTGCCGAGGAAGAAGCACGTCTCAGACATACCGCCGAATCCATCTGGACCCCAGTGCGGCTTAAAGAACAGGTTCGCACTCTCCTCCAGGAGAGGCCTCTCTTCGTGATATCTAATCGCGAACCTTATATACATGGAAAAAAGGGGAAAAAGATTGAATGTCTGGTGCCAGCCAGTGGGTTGGTGACGGCCTTAGAGCCTGTCCTCAAGTCCTGCGGAGGAACCTGGATTGCCCACGGAAGCGGTGATGCTGATCGCGAGGTAGTTGATAACCAGAGTAAAATCAGTGTTCCTCCTGAAGAGCCTCAATACGTACTCAAAAGGGTCTGGCTCACCAAGGAAGAAGAAAAGGGTTATTATTATGGGTTTTCGAACGAAGGGCTTTGGCCCCTCTGCCACATTGCGCATACACGTCCATCCTTTAGGGCGGAGGATTGGGGATATTATCAAACCGTCAATAAAAAATTTGCTCGAGCCACTCTGGAAGAACTGGAGAAGGTAGAAGAGCCCTTTGTTTTGATCCAGGATTATCATTTTGCCATACTCCCTCGATTGATCAAAGAAGAGCGTCCGGGTGCTCGGGTGGCTCTTTTCTGGCATATTCCTTGGCCGAATCCGGAATCCTTCGGCATCTGCCCTTGGCAGAGAGAACTTTTACATGGTATGTTAGGAGCAGACCTTATTGGCTTTCACATCCAGTTTCATTGTAACAACTTTCTGGATACGGTTGACCGGACCCTTGAATCCCGGATTGACTGGGAGCATTTCTCGGTTGAAAGGGGTGGGCAAACCACCCTGGTGAAGCCATTTCCCATAAGCATCGCCTTCCCGGGCCAATCCGGCGTCTCGACAGCAAGCAATGCTACGAAGCCCAATAAAGAGAGTCTTCTGAAGGATCTGGGCGTCAAGGGAAAACATTTGGGCGTAGGGGTGGATCGCATTGATTATACGAAAGGGATCATTGAACGCTTTAAAGCCATCGAAAAATTTCTGGAAAAATATCCTGCTTATCAAGGGGAATTTACTTTTGTGGAGCTTGGTGCCCCAAGTCGTACCCACATTAAGGAGTACCATGATTTAATGGCGGCAGTGGAGGCAGAGGTAGATCGGATAAACTGGCGTTTTAAGACCAAAGAATGGCAACCGATCATTTTCTTAAAAAAACACCATAGCCACGAAGAAATTAGGCCATTTTATGAGGCTGCCGACCTCTGTCTGGTGACCTCTTTACATGACGGGATGAATCTTGTGGCCAAAGAGTACATCAGTGCTCGGGTTGAAGAATCAGGCGTCATGATTCTCAGTAAGTTCACCGGAGCATCGAGAGAACTCAGGGATGCCCTGATCGTTAATCCTTATGATATTGAAGAGATGGCCGAAGCAATTCGCACGGCCCTGGAGATGGACCTTTCGGAACAAAAGACTCGAATGCGAGGTATGCGGGAGACTTTAAAGAACCGCAACATTTATTATTGGGCCGCAGACCTGATCACCGCCCTGGCTCGGGTACGCCTTGAAAAGCCCACCTAAAAAACATAGTTTCAGCTTCCGCGTCCTAAATAGCTCATTAGTGCTAACCAATCACCTAATTTGCGAGTAATAAAGAAATTCTGCCTCACGTATTCTTTGGCATCCTCCCCTATCTTGGTCATCACCTCAGGATTGTCCAGGAGATGATGGATACGGAATGCAGCTCCTTCGGCAGAGTTGACAGTGAATCCAGTTACGCCGTATACGAGTTGAACCGTAATTCCGCCGGCGGAGCCGCCAATTACTGGCTTTCCCTTCCACATCGCCTCAGCTACAGTTAGCCCGAACCCTTCCCGAAAGGATTTTTGCAATACGATAGTGGCTGCCCTTTGCAGTGCATTAATCTCCAGGTTAGCATCCGGGGGAAGGAGAAGAATATGGATGTCTGGATCATCCCGGGCTGCCTCCCTAACTTCCGAGAGAACAGTCTTTCCCTCCGGATCATCTGTAGCCTCTCCCCCGGCTAAGACCAGTTGAACGTTGTGGTGTTTCTTGACCAGCCGATAAGTCTGAATAACTCCCAAAGGGTCTTTGAAGCGGTCAAAACGGGATACCTGCAGAAGCATCGGTTTGTCCGTAGGAATATTTAGCCGGCTAAGAATTTGGGCCTGCTCTTTCGGGGAGAGAGGGCGATTCTTATCACTCAAAGGGTCGATAGCGGGATAGATGAGGAACTGGGGGATAGGGAGCCGCTGTGCAAATCGGGGCAAGGAGAAAACGGCCGCATCGTAATTCACAACAAACTGCTTTAAGAAACTCCAAATTTCCCACTGTGGTCGAGAGATATCAATATGGCAGCGCCAGACCCATTTGCCACGGATCGGGCGGTTTTCAATCAAGGCCGCTGGTTGCGGGTCGTGTATGACTACGTAATCTGCATCGAAGGAAAGACGCCGGGCACTCTCCCGGTTAACCTCTAAAAAAGTTTGGAGCATTTGCTGCGAGAGGTGCTGATCCTGACCCTGGAGAGAATTGTGGAAAGACTTCGTAGCATTAAAAAATTCCTCGGTTCCTGAAATGATATGCCATTCGGCTTCGACGCCCATATCCTGCAGGAGGGGAATGTGACTCCGCAGCATCTCAGCCACTCCCCCGCCCAGCTTAGTGGAATTGATATGTAGAATCTTCCTTCCCTTAACCTGCTCTGCCAAGCGCTTCAAGAAATCGATCGTGCCTTTTGGGACCACTTCCAGGTAATCGTCGAGTCGGCTCATCCCTGAATCTCCTTCTCCAGAACCTCATCACACAGCTTGATGATCCGATGTCGAATGGACTCCAGGCTGATCATGTAAAAATCGAGTCTGGAAATTTTCTGGGCCAGCTTGGGTAGGTAGAGCTGCTCTTCGATCCAGAGAGCAAAATCGCCCATCCTCCGCCCAAGCCGGAGGATGGCCTCGAAATTGTGATAGTAAACTACACTGGCATCTACAGTGACCAGAATATTCCGGAATTCCCTCAGAGTTCTTGCTTCCAAGCCTGTCGGCACTTCGATAATTCGGGATTGCATAAAATGAAAAGGCTCCCCGTAGATGACTCGGGGAATGATTTGGAGTTGAGAAAGATGCTCATCAATAATATTTACAATCTTAGTGCGCAAGGCTTCCAGATTTTCAAAATCGTATGGGTCCAGGATACCCAGTTTTTCACCCAAGACCCGGTCACGCACCTGGATAGCTGCCCAGGTGGCGAAGTCGTTTGGGTATGGACCAGCGATGTATTTATGACGCAGGAAGAAGCTGTGCGTGTGATAGGAGAGGGAGTCGAGAGGGATCTCCTCGATGGTCTCCAGAAGCTGTTGCTCATCCCGGGCACTACGCCCCACCATCTCCCTCAGTTCCCAGCAACCAGTAAAGAGAAAAGGGTGTTCTGCGATTTTGGATTCCATAAAATAATATTACCACAATCGACTAAGGTTAACGACTTAAAAAAGTTGACATCCTCAAAATGTCATTGCGGAATTTTGCAAGCCATTTCAGGTGATTCCGGCAAAATGGCTGCCCGCACGCCTTACCTCATGGCACCGGAAAAGAAACTCTCGAACCTCGTCAGGGTTGTTGAGAAAAAAATCAGCCTCCGAGGAAAGCGTATCCGGCCCGATAAAAACCGAAATGCCATGTCCTCTAAGCACACGAAAGGCATTTTCATCAGTTTGGTCATCTCCTAAATAGATTGGCAAAAGCCCCAGGGATGGGACAGTCTTTAGAATTTCTCTAACGGCTTTCCCTTTATGAAAATCGACTTTTGGTCGGATTTCAAAAACCATTTTGCCGGATGCCATCTTCCAACGATCCTTCCATGACTGAAGTTCTTCTTCAAGGACCTGACGAATCAGCGAAAAAAATTTCTGGGGGACGTTGCGGTAATGGACAGATAAGATGGGTCCTTTCTCTTCAAAAAGAATCCCAGGAATCCCTTTCAAAGAATTCTTCAGGTTCTGGGTGATTCTTTTGAGTTCCCTCGTTCTAACTGACGATAAAATTTTCTTATACCTGCCGTCAGGATTCTCGATTTCCAACCCATGGTTGCCGACATAAATAATGCCTGAGACTCCTACTTTTTCCCTTAAATCTTTTAGGGATCGCCCGCTGATGATAGCCAGGTAGACCATAGGAAGATCACGTAATTTTTCTAAATGTCCCTTTACTTCGGACAGACAAAGAGCCAGATCAGGTCGGGACACAATTGGAGTGAGGGTTCCGTCATAGTCCAGAAAAAGAAAAAGATTCTGGGCCTGCTCAATTTTGGCTTGAATATTTTTCCAATCTTCGAAAAGATGTTTCACAGTCTACTCCACCCTCTCCCCAAGGAGACTGTGTCGTAAGTCCATTCATGGTTCGACAGGCCTGTTCTGAGCGAACCGTTCATCCTTCGAGAGCCTCAGGATGAACGGTAAGTTGAAGGGCTCACCACGAATGAACCACGGGCATTAAAAATCAATTACTTAACCGTTTGGCATTTGAAATTTGGAATTTTTAATTATTCTCCCTTTTCAATCTCCATGAAGATCTTCCCATGGTGAAAGATTCGCACCCCAGCTGTCTCTTCAGAAACGACGATGGCCAGGGCATCAGTCAGACTGGTGATCCCTGCTGCAGCCCGGTGACGACTCCCAAGACCTAATGGAATTTCGATATTCTCTCCTGAGGCATCGAGGTGGCGACCTGCTGCCAAGATGACGCCATCTTCCCGGAAGAGGAAGGCTCCATCAATGGAAGAAAATTCTTTAACAGTCTCTTTTAACCGAGGGTCCAGGATGTTTCGTTCTTCTTCCGGATACCCTTGAAAGGGGTTGATCACCATAGGGTGTGAGAATTTAAGAACATCTTCATGTTTCCCGATCACGAAGATGGTTCCAACCGGTTTTCTTCCCTCCTTCCCTTCTATAGAGATCTCTAAAGCAAGGTTTAAAAGAATTTCGAAGACTTCAGGCCTTGCGATCTCTGAGATCACTGGGAGGTCAGTAGAGGAGATGATCTCAAACTCCTTTCCAAATTCGAGGATGAGGAGATTATCGAGGGCTTTAGATTGAGGGATGCCTGAGAGGCAGACCCATTTATCCCCCTTTTTTACCAGACCTTTGGAAAGGGCTTGGATGATTGCCATCTTGATCTGGTTAATCCGACCCAAAGGGACGTCAGGAATTTGGAGCACCTTCTTGAAAATTGAACTTGCTTCTTGGAAGGTAACTTGGTTCTTAATAGCTAAGATCAGTTCGATTCCCTTTTCTTGACCTATTTTAGCCAGGGCATCGTAGTCTTCGAACATATCTGCGTAAAGCAATACCCCCTTTGAGTGAGTCTTCTTCGCAATGGAACAAGCTGTCTCTACCATCATCCGGTTCTGCTGTTTCACTATTTCCTCCCTGCCATTAATGACTTTATTTTCATTTTATTTTATTATACAAATAATTAGGTAAAAGTCCAAATTTCAAAATCCCTGCCTGCGGCAGGCAGGCAAATGCCAAATGGATGGCAAAAGCTAAAACGTTTTTGAAATTGGATTCCTACATGTTTAAATTTAAGAATTTTCTTCTAACATTTTGCCCCCTCACCCCCTCCGTTCGGCTGAGCTCACGACGAAGCCCTCTCCCCCGTTGGGGAGAGGGAGGGGGTGAGGGGAAATTTTAAATATTTTTAGCTATATTTTATTTGGCATTTGAAATTTGTCATTTGACATTTTTTTTCGAGGGAGATATGGGATTTCGATGTGGGATTGTAGGTCTTCCAAATGTCGGAAAGTCCACGATATTTAATGCCCTCACTGCAGCTGGCGCAGAAGTAGCCACCTATCGATTCTGTACCATCGAACCCAATGTAGGCATTGTTCCGGTTCCAGATAAAAGACTGGAAAGTATTGCAAAGTTGATCCAACCCCAAAAGGTGATCCACACCACGCTCGAATTCTTCGACATTGCAGGATTGGTCAAAGGAGCCAGCAAAGGGGAGGGGCTGGGGAACCAATTTTTGGATCACATTCGGAACGTCGATGCGATCGCTCACACCGTTCGATGTTTTGATAATAAAAACGTTGCCCATGACTTCGGTTCGCTTGATCCTGTGAGGGATATTGAAGTCGTTAATACGGAATTAATTTTAGCTGATATTCAGACATTAGAAAAGAGAATGGCAAAAGTGGAGAAACTCCATCGGGTGGGAGCAAAGGATGCTGCTTTGGAAATGGAGATCTATCAAGAAACCCGACGGACTCTTAACCGA
>Ga0194112_10010739_pt1 | contig 11449 bp, 5 predicted proteins | sample TA2MahC400mmetaG_FD_146191 | JGI IMG/M metagenome (GOLD analysis project Ga0194112, IMG submission 146191) | Freshwater microbial communities from Lake Tanganyika, Tanzania - TA2015016 Mahale Deep Cast 400m | ecosystem: Environmental > Aquatic > Freshwater > Lake | place: Tanzania: Lake...
ATTTCGATTCGGCCCTCGTGCAACGCGGGTTCGATGCCGAACAGCCCGCGCGCAGCGGCGTGGAGATACGGGTCAACCGAGTCGATGTCCTCGATGTCCCCGCCGCCGGCGGCGTGGTTGGAAATCCCCATCCGGATGCCGGGCGTGTCGCTGCGGAACGCCGAGGTCACGGCGGTGCGGAAATAGGGCCACCACAGATCCGCGTCGCCCGCCCGCAGCCCGGCCAGAACGGCCAGGCAGGTGTCGCCGGTCGGAACCCACTGCACGCTCCAGGTGACCGGCCACCAGTCGCTGCACGAGAGCAACTGCACGCCGGGGTTCGGCTGGAAGCCGTAGTGCGCCGCCAGCCAGCGCATCGCGCTGCGGCTCTGGTCCGGACTCAGCAGGTCCGCGTTGGCCGCCAGGTATTCCTCCCACGTCTGCGGGTGGCCGCGCCAGAGTCCGTCGGCGCCGATGCTCCCCAGCCGCCCCTCCTCCTCGCGCCACAGTTCGCGGAAGACCGCCGCGCGGGTCTTGTCGGCCAGGGCGCGATATTCCGTTTCCGCCGCCGCGTCGCCCAAGACCGCCGCCATCCGCGCGGCGCGGTCCAGCATGGCCCAGTTCATCGCGCTGGGCGCAGCGGCCTTTGGGCCTTTGCCGTTCGAGTCGCAGTTCCAATACTCATACCAGTCCGCGAACAGGCCGTCGCCGTCGCGGTCCCAACTCCTCCGCTGCATCGCCACCGCCTGCTTCACCGCGGGCCACATGTCCCGGACGAACTGCCGGTCGCCGGTCCAGGTGTAGTGCCGCCAGACGTGGTCCACCCAGTACGGCGTGTTGTTCTCGTTCATGAACGTGCCCAGCGACGGCGCGATCCAGCCGATGGCGCCGCTCTTCTCCTGCAGCGCCCCGTGTAACCGGAGATGATCAGCCACTGCGGCATGATCGCCACTCCACTCCTTGCCATACCAGCCGACCGAGATGTGCGCGCAGATCTCCCAACGCCCCGCCGACAGCACCATGCCCGGCCCCTGCCGGTGATACTCGCTCCGGCAGCGTTCCCAGTTCAACAGGGCGTTCAAATGCGGATCGGGCGTGCGAACCTGAAACTCCACCCGGCGCCGATCCCACCACTCGCAGGTGCGCCCCAGCTCCTTCTCCGGCGCGGCCATCAGTTGCCGGAAGTGTTTCTCCGGCTCCAGCGCCCGGCCGATGTAGGCGTCGAACCAGTCTTGCTTGAGCCGGTCCCGCGCCTCGGGCCACGCCGCGGCGTTCGGCGTATCCAGCCGCGCCAGGGTCGCCCGGGCCCGCGCTTCGTCGTAGGCGGTCACGCCCCACGTCGCGACAACGTGATAGACCCGCCGCGCTTTCTTCGTCTTGAACTCGGCCAAACCGGAAACCACCCGCCCCTCGCCGTCGCCGTCCCAACCGGCCAGCACGAGTCCGTTGGGCAGTTTCGCCTCCGTGATGCGCGCCTCGTTTCCGGCGATCTCGACACGGTTCGAGTTCGCCTCGCCGCCGCGCCAATAGATGCCGCCATAACGCCAAACCAAGGGCATCTCCCGGTCGAACTCCACCCGGCAGATCATCCCATGAAAATCCAAGGCCGGTGCCACGCGCAACGTGGCGTTCCACTGCGTGCCGCGAAGTTCGTATTCCGTGTAGCCCGGCCGGAACGTGGTGGTAACAACCAGATTCGTCGCCTGATGAAACCACGCCAGCTGGCCGTCCGGCCCGGGCACACCCAGTTGCAGCCTGCCCATGCAAGGCCAGACGCCGCCGCGATGCGCATCCGGTCGCGGCCAGAGCGGGAAGATTTTTTCATCATTCTTGATTCGGTTGTTGTAAACACCGACCCCGCCAGCCGTGCCCATTGTAAACATGGGCAGGTCGCCGGTGGTGATGCGGTTCTGGCCGTGGACGATCAGCCGATTGCCTTGGCGTTTGCCGTCGGTGATCTGAAAACCACCGTCCTCGACCGGCTCGTAGGCCGGGGTGACATCACCCCATCCGTCGCCCGGAGCCATGTAGAGCGACCGTCCCAGGAGCAGACTCTGGTCGGCGCGCGGACTTTCCAGCGGCTTGAGCGGCGCCGCCACGAACTTCACCGATGGCTTCTCCACGCGTACGTCCTGGAGCAATTCCGCGTCGCGCCGGTCCCACTCGTCCTGTTCGGCGCGCTGTTGCGCCACGAACTGGGCGACCGGCTTCTCGCGTTGCATCAGCGTCAATGCCAGCGCTTTCACACTGACCGTCGCACTGGTCACCGCCATGTCCTGCACGCCATCGTTCACCACCACGGCGGTCTTTTCGCCGGCAACGGTTGCGGTCAGCGCCACCGGTTTGTCCGCCAGCAGGAACGGCACGCCCAGTCGCCGTTCGTACCAGCTCTTGCCCGGTGGCGCGATCAGGCGGGCGCGGTTGTGGTTTTGCGACGCAAGGTAGCGGAGCAGGTTCGTGAAGAGCCGTTCGAGATTTGGCCGGTGAGCGTCAGTGGCCGTGGTGAAATCCGCCAGCCGCCAGCCGACGAAAATGACGCGGCCTGCGCCGACACGATATTCCACGAGCGGACGTTCGCCGGGACCGCTGCCGTTGGCCAACAGTTCGCCGTGCGGCCCGGCGGTGCCGTGAAAATCAGCGAGTGCGTTGCTGCCGCGCGTTGTGAGCATCACCGGCTTGGTGGTGTCGAGCCCGGCAAATACCGGGTGGTTGCGGTGTTTGTCGAGAACGCGAATGCCGCTGACAACTGCGGTACCGCTCACACCGAGCACGCGCAACGCCGTCGGCTCGATGGCCAGTTCGTTCAACAGCCGTGCCGCCGCACCCGACAACAGCAGCACCCCGCCGCCGTTGAGGTAGGCGCGGAGGTCGGCGCAATTGGTTTCGTTCAGCAGCGCACCGCCATCGCCATCGTGAAACCAGATCACGTCACACTCTTCGGGAGCGCGATCAGTGCCGCTGACGTACAGCGGAACGACGTTGCCAATTGTCTTCGCGAACGCCATCGCTGCGGCATGGTGTGGTCCGTGAGCGGAAGGCTGCAGGAAACCAATGCGGAGCGCCGTCTCCGCGTTGGCGTTGAACGTCGCTAGTAGCCCGCAGAGTAACGTCAGGACGAACCTCGTCTTCATGAAGACCAAGACTATTCAATTCTTGCCGGAAATGTCTATATCCGCTACGGTCAAAGTTGTGTCTTATTCAATCAGAGGCCGAATCAATGTCGGTGCCTACGACCGGCCGTTTTCGGGCGTGGGCGTCGAGTTCGACCCGCTCGGCGTGAAGCCGGGCCGGACCGGCATCACGCTGCACGAGAGCGGCCACCTGCCGGCCAACTCCGACTGGAATTTCCCGAGCGTGTTCAGCCCGTTCTGGCGTCTTTACTACAACGAGCAACGCGGCCATTGTGTGCTGTTTGGCGAGCGGATGGTCGAGTTGACGCCGAAGCACATCATGCTGATCCCGCCGCACGTCTTGTTTCACTGCCTCGGCGCCAACCCGGTGTCGAACTTCTGGCTGGCGTTCAGCTTCACGCGGAAGCTGCATCCTGACGTGTCCGTGCCGGTGTTGTTGAAGCCGCGCGACACCGAGTTGTGTCTTATCCGTGACTTGCGGAAACTGATTGTCGCCGACGAAACATGGGAACCGACCGACGCGATCTACCGCAACAGCCTTGCGCTGTTGCAAGTCGTGCTCGCGTGTCCCGAACTTCGCTGGCAGCCGCCCTTGCCGGAGAATCTGGAACGCGTCCGCCGCCACATCGAGGAGCACTTCAGTTCCGTGCTGACCAACCCGCAACTAGCGAAGCTGGCCGGGCTGAGTGAGGCCGGGTTCAACCGCTCGTTCAAGCAGCACTTCGCCACGACGCCGGCGTGGTACGTCATCGAGACGCGCGTGCGCGAGGCGGCCCGGCTGTTATTGCAGGGCGACGAAACAATTGATGCCATCGCCGAGCGCACCGGCTTCCCCAACCGCGCCTACTTCAGCCGCGTCTTCAAGAAAGTCACCGACGAAGCCCCCGCCGGTTTCCGCCGCAAGCACCATCGTCAGGAACGGTGACGGCAGCGTTCAGCATAGCCAGCGGTGCAGCAGCAGGGCGGTCAGGAGCATGAGCGTGTGTTTTATTTCTTCTTCTTTCCAGCGGACTTGGCAGCGGCGGCGTTGACCTCCGCGTGACGTTTGTCAACGATGACGGGGTCGAGGAACGGATCGTTGGTTTCCTGTCGCCAAGCGTCGAGAAGGGACTTCATACGTTTCAGCGTTTCCGCGTGCGCCGGGTCGTCGGCCAGGTTGTGAAACTCGCCGGGGTCTGCGGCGAGGTCGTAGAGTTCCCATTCCGGCGGATTCGCGGCGCGGGCCATGGCTCGCTGGGCGGGCGTGTCCTTGTAGGCCTCGCTGGCAGCGACTTTCGGGGCGGTGTCGCCGTCCACGTTGATGCTGACGGTGAGTTTACCGGCGAGGAGGTTGTGAATGATGTGGTACCGCGCGTCGCGCAGCGAACGGCGCGGGAAAAATGCGTTTTCGCCGTGCTGGTGAAACTCGCCTGCGAGCGTGGTGCGCCAGCCGGTGTTGTCCCCGCCCGCCACGCCGCGCAGGGACCGGCCTTGCACGTGCGCCGGTATGGGAAGACCGGCGGCGTCGAGGATGGTCGGGAGGATGTCCACGGAGGAGATGAACGCGGAACTGACGAGGCCGGCTTGGGAGACACTGGGCCAGCGCAGGATGAACGGTGTGCGCAGGCCGGCTTCGTAGCAGGTGGTTTTGCCGCGGGCCAGCGGAGGACCGTTGTCGCTGAGGAAAATGACGAGCGTGTCCTGGGCCTTGCCGGCTTTCTTCAGTTCGTCGAGCACCAGGCCGACGCACGTGTCCAGCCGGCGCACGCAGTTGTAGTAGTTTGCCGCGTCGGTGAGCACCTTGTCGTCCCGCACCTGCTGGAAGGGCCACTCGGGCACATCGCCTTTCCGGAACGGTTTCTTGGGCAGACCGTCAATCTGCGGTTCAAAAGGTCGGTGCGGATCGAGGTCGTTCACCATCAGGAAAAACGGCCGCGCTGGTTCCTCAGCGATGAACGCTGCCGCCGCGCGCGCGACGCCGCGCGGATTGCGGGAGCCGCCTTCGCCGATCTTGTCCTTGTTGGCCTTGAAGTCGAAGGGGAAGGCGTCCTCGGGATTGACGTGAAGTTTGCCGATGATGCCGGTGCGGTAGCCGGCGGCCTTCAACAGCGCCGGGATGGTCTGCGAGCGCAGAGGCGGGTGCAGGGGCGGGTTCTTCGGCTTGGCGAGGCCCATGTGACCGTGCGAGTGCGGAAACAGGCCGGTGAACATGGAAGCCCGCGACGGACTGCACGAGGATTGCGTGATGTAGGCCGTCTCGAACCGGACACCCGACGACGCCAGCGCATCGAGATGCGGTGTCTGGATGTGCTTGTCGCCGTAACACGACAGTTGCAGTCCCAGATCATCGGCGGTGATGAGCAGGATGCTCGGCCTGTCCGCGGCTTGCAACGCGGCCAGCGGCGCGAGCAGCAGGGTGGTGAGGAGTGTGAGAGTGCGTTTCATTTGGTCTTCGATTTTTTCTTGGTTGCTTTGGCCTTGTTTGCCTCGGTGTCGTCGTAACCGGCGGCTTTGCGCCCTTGGACGAATTTCAGGGTCTGCTCATAAATGGCCATGTCGCCGGTGATGCGCGGGTCGCGCGTCTGACGCTGGTAGGTTTCCAAACGGGCGCGGAGCTTCGCCTTGACCTCGGCGAACTCGGGCTTGTCGGCGAGGTTCTGGAGCTGGTCGGGGTCGGCGATGCAGTCGTAGAGTTCCTCGCGGGGCCGTGGGGCTTTGATGAGTTGGATGAAGCGTTGCAGTTCGGGCCGTCCGGGATGCGCGGCGAGCAAGGACATCGTGGCGAGCTTCTCGGCGTTGGCGGCGTAGCGGTCGTCCGGTTGGCCTCCGCGCTCGCTCGCGGCGTAGCGCGGCGTGCTGCTGTAGTTCACGATGTAGGCGAAGCGGTCGTCGCGGATCGTGCGCGCGGCGATGTCGATCGGCGGGAGGTTGCCGTGCCATTCGATGCCGTTGACCGTGACATCGCGCGACGGGTCCACGCGGTCCGAGGACGCGGAGAGCAAGGTCTTCAACACGCTCCGTCCGCTCATGTCCGGCGGCACGGGAAGTCCGGCCGCATCGAGGATGGTGGGGGCGAGGTCGGGAAAGCCCACGAAGTCGCTGACGGTGCGGCCGGCGGGCGCGCGGGCCGGCCACATCATCGCCAGCGGCACGCGCACGCCCCAGTCATACAGATGCGTCTTCGCACGCGGGATGGACGTGCCGTTGTCGGCCGTGACGATGACCAGCGTGTTGGCGAGTTCACCGCGCTCTTCGAGCAGCTTGAGCAGGGCATCGAGCGTGCGGTCGGCGTGCTGCACCTCGTAGAGGTAATTGGCGCGTTCGCGACGGACGCCAGGCGTGTCCGGGACGAATCCGGGCAGCTTGACCTTGTCGAGGCCCAGACCGAGTTCCTTGTGGTTGTCCGGACCCCAAGGGCCATGCGGCTCGATGATGCCGGCCCAGAAATAGAACGGCTTGTCCTGCGCTTTGGCATCGAGGAACTGGGTGAAGTTCGCCACGTAGTCGATGTTCGAGATGCCCTTGGGCGGTGACTTGATGCGGACGCTGTTCCAGGCCTTGCCTGCCGGATCGGCGCGTTTGCCGGTGGGTTCCTTCACGCCGGGCCCCCAGCCTTTGCCGGTGTAGCCGGCATGGTATCCGGCTGCGGCCAGGTGTTCCGGCAGCGTGGCGAACTTCGTCGGCAACCAGGCCTGGATGAACGCGCCCTGCTCCAGTTCCCAGAAGTTCCGTCCCGTGAGCAGCGCCGCCCGCGCCGGTGCGCACGAGGGCGCCGAGCAGTAGCCGTGCGTGAACAGCACGCCCGCTTTCGCCAGCCGGTCAAAGGCCGGCGTCGGCACGGAACTGTTTCCGTAGGCGCTGCACTCCAGCCAGCTCTGGTCGTCATTGATGACGATGAGGATGTTGGGGCGCTTGGTTTCCGCGGCCTGCGAGACAGCCAGCAGCGCCGGCAGCAGGATGGTGAACAGTGTGAGTGTGTGTTTCATGGCTATGCCTTTCGTTTTGATTTTTTGGTCTCTCACTTGCTCTCTTCTCCCCATCTCATCGCCTGTCGGCCTTCGCTTTCCCGCGCGCCGGAGCGGCATTGCCGAGCCACACCTTTACCACCTTGCCCTCGGCATTCTTGAGCACTAACCGCGCGATGCGGACGAGGCCCGGTGCGGTGCCGGGGTCAATCCGCAGGTGCGTGAGCGCGGGCGTGACGGCGGGGAGCTTGACCGAGTAATCACGCCATTGAGCACCGTCGTGCCGGACATCGAACTCCACGCGCTGCGCGGCGGTGAACTGCGGTTTCGCGGCGGTGCTCCAGAAGACTTCACCCGGTCCCTTGCTGGTGGATTTGATCTTCAACTCGAGCGTGAAAGGGCCGGTCGAGACCGCGGGGATGTCGCTGAGGATAAGCTGCGGGTCGTTGTCGGTGCATTCCATGCGGATCTCGGCGGGCAGGATGCTTACCTTGGCATGATAAGCGTTCTGGATGAGGCCGGACGCAGTGGCACCAGCCTTGGCTGCGGGCGCATCCACTCCGAACGGCTCCTGGTTTTTCGCATCCCACGCCTGGTAGGCTTTCTTCAGCGCGGCGACACGCTCACGCTGCTCGGCGGCGAGGTTGCGGGTCTCGCCGATGTCGGTGGCGAGGTGGTAGAGCGACAGGGGCTGGGTCCGGTTCTTTACGAGTTTCCAGTCGCCCTGACGGATCGCCCAGCGATGCTCCGCGGGTTTCGTCGAGGGAAAACGGAAGCGCCAGTAGAGCGCATCGTGAGGGGCCGATTCTTTTTCACCGGTCAAAAAAGGCAGCAGGTTTGTGCCATTGAGCTTCCAGTCGGGCTGCGCCTCCACGCCCGCCGCCGCCAGCGCGGTCGGCAGGATGTCGAGGCTGATCAACGGCTGGTCGCAGGTTTTGCCTGCGGGGATGCGGCCCTTCCATTGCACGAGGAACGGCACGCGGATGCCGCCTTCCAGCAGATCGCCCTTCACGCCGCGGCAGGGATCGTTCTTCGAGGCGTTCTGGCCGTATTCGAAAGCAGCGTCCGGCTGCGGGCGCGGCTTGCCGGTCGGCCCGCCGTTGTCGCTGAGGAAGAAAATGAGGGTGTTCTCCTCCAGTTTCGTCTCGCGCAGCGTGGTGAGCACGCGGCCCACGTTTTCATCCAGCGAGGCCATCATGCCCAGCATGGTGCGCCGGTGCAGATCAGGGATGTGGGCAAACTGGGCCAGATGCTCCGCCTTGGCCTCCATGGGCCAGTGCGGTGGCACAAAGGCGAGATAGAGGAAGAACGGCGCGCTCTGGTGCCGCTCGATAAAGGCTGCCGCTTCGCGTCCGAAGGCATCGGTGGAGTATTCTTTCTCCCGCACCAGCTTAGCGCCGCGATACAGATTGCTGATGAAGCCGGTCTTCTTGTCCGGGAACAGCACGCCGCCGTTCGAGTGCCAGAAGGCCTCGTCAAAGCCGCGCTGATAAGGCCGCCGATTTTCGCCATCGCCCAGATGCCATTTGCCCACCATTCCCGTCACATAACCCGCCGCCTTCAGGCGATCCGCCATCGTCCGCTCGCTGAGCGGCAGCCCCCCTTTTCTGGTCTCGTCATTCGTCTCAAAGCCGAAGCGATTTTGATAGCGCCCCGTCATCAAGCCCGCGCGCGACGGGCAGCATTGCGGCGCGCTCACGTAACCGGCGGTGCAGCGCACGCCATTGGCCGCGATGGAATCAATCTGGGGCGAGACGACGTCCTTCGATCCCTGACAGCCAAGGTCCGCGTATCCGAGATCGTCGGCAAGGATGACGATGATGTTGGGCTTCGGCTTCGGCGCATCGGCGGCGTGCAGCGCGGCCAGCGGCGCGAGCAGGAGGATGGTGAGAAGGGCGAGCGCGTGTTTCATGGATGTCTCTTTCCGTGGATGAAGGAGAATGTCTGGCATTCCTATTTGCCTTCCTTGGCCCACTGTTTCATCAAGGCGCTGTTCTTCATGAGGGCTTCTTTGCGAGCTTTGCCTGCCGGGGTTTTGAGTTCGTAAGCGATGTTGGCGTCGTAGGCTTCTTCTGACTCCGGGCCGCGGTCGTGCGTCTCCAGCATCCAGCGGTCCAGCCGCGTGCGCAAGGTTTCCAGCGTGGAGCGGAACTGCGGATCGCCGGTCAGGTTGCGGGTTTCAAACGGGTCGGCCTGCACGTCGTAGAGTTCCTCGATGGGGCGCGTGGGCGAAAACAGGATTTCGTCCTGCAGCGCGCTCAACTTGCCCTGTGTGTGGAGTTCGCGCAGCCGCTGCAGAATCAGTTTGGAGTCCTTGTAATCGTTGGGCTGGAGCAAGGGACGCTGCGGGTGAAAATTGCGGATGTATTTGAACTGTTCCGTGCGCGCGCTGCGAATGCGATCGACCGTTTCGCCACAGCGATCGCGTGCAGCGAAGATGGCATCGCGGCGTTTGTAATCCTTGGCGAAGATGTCGCGGCCCTGCATCCACGACGGCACCGGCAGGCCCGCCCAAGCCAGGGAGGTGGCCGCCATGTCAATGTGCTCGATGAGATCCGTGCGCACGCCGCCGCGCGGGATGCCGGGACCGCGCACAATGAAGGGCGTCCGAATGCCCTCGTCATAAAGGAACTGTTTTCCCCTCGCATGGCTGATGCCGTTGTCGCCCATGAGAATGATGATCGTCTGATCGAGAACGCCCTCGGTTTCCAAGCGCTGGAGAATCTCGCCGACCTGTTGATCACAGAGTCGAATGCAGTCCAGATATTGCGCCCAATCCTCGAGCAACGCCGGATCGCGCGGATAATAGGGAGGCAGCGTCACGTCCTCCGGTTTGGTCAGCGTGCCCAAGGCCTTCGGTGCCTCGTCCCGATACCAGCGGCCGTCGTCATTGCGATTTTTTCCGCCCCACAGTTGGATCTGGGCGAAGAACGGCTGGCCCGGCTGGCGGCCTGCCCAATCGTTGCCGTCATACATCTTCGCATCCCATTCAAAGTTGTAGTCCGTCTTGCCGAGCCGCTTTCCCTTCGCGGGATAGCCGCCATTGCACGTGTAATACCCGGCGCGCTGAAACAGCGCGGGCACCGGCGCAACCCCGGTGGGCAGATGGATTTTTTCCGTACCCCTTCCGCTGCGATGATGGTGGGCGCCGATGGTGGTCTGATACATGCCGGTGATCATGGCCGAGCGCGACGGTGAGCAAACCGATGAGGTAAGAAAGGCCTGGTCAAACCGGGTGCCCTCGCGAACGAGGCGGTCCATGTTCGGCGTCTGAATCTTCTTTTCGCCATAGCAGGGCAACTCCACGCCCACGTCATCCATGATGATCCAGAGGATGTTGGGTTTCGTATCGGACGCTTGCAGCGCGGCCAGCGGCGCGAGCAGCAGGGCGGTGATGAGTGTGATAGTGGGTTTCATATTCAGGGCCGGCTGCGACCGTTGTCGCGGACCTTCGCGAGGGCAGCGGCGAGTTGTTTGACGACTTCGGGTTTCTCTGCGGCGATGTCCTTCGTCTCACCGGGATCCTTGGCAAGGTCGTAGAGCTGATGGTTTTTTCCGCCCTTGGCGGCCTTGCTTTCAATGAGCTTCCACGGGCCGGAGCGCACGGCAAGCGCGTCGTCGCGCGTGTCGCCTTGCAGCACGGTGAGCTTGCGAATCGGTTCCTTGAGCGGCCCGCCGCGCAACGCAGGCAGGATGTTGAAGGAGTCTTCACCCGTGTCGCGCGGCAATTTCACATCCAGGATGCCCGCGACCGTTGCGAGCAGGTCGGTGAGGCAGATCGTTTCGTCTGAGACCGTTGCCGGTGGGATCTGGCCCGGCCAACGCGCGATGAACGGCACGCGATGCCCGCCCTCGAACGGCGTGCCCTTGCCGTCGCGCCAGGGGCCGTTGGTGATGTGGCCGAGGGCACGGGCATCCTGCTTGGCGGTGCGAAACTTCTCGCGCACGCCGCCCGCCTCGCTGGCGAGGTTCAGTTTCACGTTCTGCGTGCCTTTGAAATCCGCGGGCGCGCCGCCGTTGTCGCTGGTGAAAAACACCAGCGTCCGCCCGGCGAGTTGCAGCCGGTCGAGGGTTTCCAAAATCCGGCCGACATTCTCGTCCAGTTCCTGAATGTAATCCCCGTAAAGGCCGGCCTGGCTCGTGCCGCGAAATCGCGCGGCGGGCGTGATGTGGGTGTGGGGCACCACCGACGTGAAATACAGGAAGAACGGGCGTTCGCGGTTCTCCTCGATGAAATGCAGCGCCTTGGCAATCAGTGTTTCGCTGACCTGATCCTCCACGCGCGGCTGGGCCAGGCCTTCGGGAAAGTCGCGCCCCTTGACGACGCGGAACGCCTCGCCCGGTTTGCGCCCGACGATGTCGTGGTTCTCGATGAAGGCGCGGTAATGGTCGTTG
>Ga0194112_10010748_pt1 | contig 11444 bp, 4 predicted proteins | sample TA2MahC400mmetaG_FD_146191 | JGI IMG/M metagenome (GOLD analysis project Ga0194112, IMG submission 146191) | Freshwater microbial communities from Lake Tanganyika, Tanzania - TA2015016 Mahale Deep Cast 400m | ecosystem: Environmental > Aquatic > Freshwater > Lake | place: Tanzania: Lake...
AGCTCGCGCATCGCCGCCACGATCCCCGCCTCGATGGTCTCCACGATCTCGTCGATGAGGTCCGCGGTGATGGTCAAGGGCGGCGCGAGCACCAGGATGTCGCCGTTGTTGCGCACGATCATCCCGTTGCGATAGCAGTAGTCGCGCACGAACCCGCCGACGCCCAGGGCTGAATCCAAAGGCTGCCGCGTCTCGCGGTCGGCGACCAGCTCGACCGCCCTCAGCAGCCCCTTGCCGCGCACGTCGCCGACGATCGGGTGCCGGTACAGGCCGTGCAGCCTCTCGCCCAGGTGCTCACCCATCCGTGCGGCGTTCTCGACGAGGTTCTCCTTCTCCAGGATGTCGAGCACCGCCAGCGTCGCCGCGGCGGAGATCGGGTGACCCGCAAACGTGTGCCCGTGGCGGAAGTCATGGCCGGGCCGACGGAAAACGTCGGCGATCTCGGGCGTGGTGAGCACCACACCCATCGGCGCGAAGCCTCCCGTGAACCCCTTCGCGAGACACAAGAAGTGCGGGACGAGGTCCCAGTGCTCGCAGCAGAACATCCGCCCCGTCTTGCCCATCCCGACCTGGATCTCATCGTAGATCGTCAGGATGCCGTGGCGGTCGCAGAGCGCCTTCAGCTCGGGCAGGTAGAAGTCGGGCGGCACCGGGAAGCCGACATTCGAGCCCGGTATGGGGTCGAGGATCATCGCGGCGATCGTGTGCGGACCCTCCCACTTGATGACCGCCTCAGTGTTGCGCAGGGCCGCGCGGGCGGACTCCTCGGGACCGAGACCCAGTTCGCAACGGTACGGGTTAGGCGCCATCACGGGGACGAAGCCGGGGTTGAGCGGCTCCTGCGGCTCGCGGAACCACGACAGGCCGGTTGCCGACATCGCGCCGAAGGAGCAGCCGTGGTAGCTGTTGCGCCGGAACAGGACCTTCTGTCGGCCCTTCTCACCAAGCTCCCAGAAGTACTGCCGGGCCATCTTGATCGCCGACTCGGTGGCGTCCGAGCCGTCGCTGACGAAGAAGCTGACCTCCAGGTCGCCCGGCGCGAGAGCGGCCAGGCGCTTCGCGAGTTCGATGACGACCGGCGTCAGGCAGTCGTGGTAGATCGGGTAGAACTCGATCTGCCGCATCTGCGCCAGCATCGCCTCGTGCACTTCAGGGCGATGGTGGCCCACGATGGAGGTCAGCAGCGAGGCGAACGTGTCGAGGTAGCGCCGACCGTCCGCGTCGAAGATGTAGCAGCCCTCGCCGCGCGCGATGATCTTGGCGCCGCTCCGCTCCACGTCCTCGTAGTGCCCGAGGCTCCAGAGGATGTGCTTCATCGCCTCCTGCTGAAGCCGCTGCGTCTGTTCGCTGTACTCGATGTCCATCGCTTTCCCTCTCCGCCAGTGCCTTGTCAGTCGTGATGTATGCTGTTGTGGTTCGTGCCTGCAGCTCACCAGAGCTGCGACGTTAGGTCGTTCCATCAACGTCAACGTCGCAGCTCTGGTGAGCTGCAGGCACGGACGACAAGGCTCACGGCTGACAAGGCACTACAACAGCTCCTTCTCGGCGCGGGCCAGCACGGCGTTCAGCCCGCGGAGCGTCTCATCCGGGAGGTCCGGCGGTTGCCAGGCCGCCGCGTTGGCCCGCCACCGCTCCTCGCACAGGTCCAGAATCCGCTGCTCGTCCGGAGTGCCTGCCTCGGGCAGCGAGTGCGGGAACAGCGCCGAAGTCCACAGCTCGCGGAAGTGGTCGAGAGTGTGATCGCTTGTCAGGAATGTCTGCTCCGACTCCACGTGGGCCGCGATCTCCTCGGAGAGCAGCGTCGCTTCCGTTACCTCCACCTCGGGCTTCAGCGCGAACTGGCTCTTGCGAATCTCCATGTCGAGCATGAACTGCGTGGGCGACCCGACGCCGCCGTTGTCCAGCGTGCCCATGCCCGGGTAGGGGATGTTCGGGTTGCCGACGAGCCGCGCGAAGGCCCCGCCCGAGTAGAAGTTCTGGTACACGGCCTGCAGGCCCGGCCGGTTCGTCGAGGGGCTGAAGTAGGTTTCGGACCACAGGTGCCCCCCGAAGTGGTCCTCGAACAGCCGCTTCACGCCGACGATCACCATCACGTTCTCGGGGCCCGCCGAGGCCGCGTCGGCGGTGCGCATGTCGGCGACGGTGGAGATCATCCGCCCGGTGAGATCGCCCTCGGGCGCAAGGCAGTAGGCCGCTGCGAGGCACCCGAGAATCTCCGCCGCACCGATCACGATGGCGGCGGCGGGCGTCACGGGCGTTGACACACCGATCGTCGGCATCGAGGCGGCGTGGTAGCGCGGCACACCCACGCGCGCGCGCTCCAGCATGTCCGCGGCGGCGCGGTGGTCCAGGATCAGCGGAGAGATCAGGCACTGTGAGCCGGCGAGGAATCGCCCGTCCTTAGGCCGTCCGCTGACGACCTCACCCATCTCGACGAGGTACTTGATGACCGCCGGGTCGATGGCCTCGATCCCGTCCACCTTGCTCGTGTGCTGCAGGCCGAGGATGAGCGAGGCGAGGCGTTCGGTGGCCTGCGACACGTCCTGCCGGTACCAGGTGCTCACGTAGCCGATCTCGGGCGTCGCTTCCGCGAGCTTCATCATCTCGATGAAGATGCGCGTATCGACCGGCAGCCGGCGCTGCGTCGGGTAGTCGTAGAACTGCGTCGGGCCGCAGTCGAAGGCGGGCATCAGGAACTCGCGCCGCAGGCGCTCCCGCGCCGCGTCCATCGTGCCCGTCCACTGCAGCCAGTGGGTCCAGTCGGGCCCGCACCACGGGACGAGTCCTTGGTCGGCGTCGTCCTGCGCGCGCGTGGTCTCCTGGTAGGCCACGAACTCGGCGATGAGTTCGGGGGGAATCCGCACGCGCCCGCTGGGCGCCTGCGTGCAGCCCTTCCCCAGCATCAGCGCGGTCAGGTCGTCGCTCTCGACCTTGAGCCCCGTCTCGCCTAGCAATCGGAGCGTCCTGTCCCGCAGCAGCTCCGTGTCCAGCCGTATCGCCATCGCGTGCCGCCTGCCTTCCTACCGGACCCAGATGATGCGCCAGTCCATCGAGTCCAGTCGCACGGTGAAGCCGTGATCCCGCAACGCAACGCCTTCGCCAGTGAGACCGTCGCGCGTCTGCGCGTCGCGCCCCAAACCGAGTCGCTCCGCATTGAGGCGGACCGAGACCTCCGCCGCCCCGGGCGCGAGGTTCGACACGACGATCAGGACGCCCTCGCGGGGATGGTGGTAGAGGCTTGCCAGGGCGCCCGGTGGGCTGACGGTCACGTACTCCGCGTTGCGCCAATAGGGCAGCCACTCCGCCTCCCGGCGCCCGAAGTAATCGCTGAGCCGCCAAAGCTTCGAGGCAAGCTCAAGGTGCGGGCCAAGGCCATTGGGACGGACGAGCACATCGTGCAGGAGCGTGAACGCGCACGCCTGCTCGTAGGTGTACGGACGATCGTAGCACAGGAACTCGCCGGGCACGCCCCACTGGTGGCCCATGAACTCGACCCGGAACGCGTCGAGCGGGATCGTCTCCAAGGCCGCCGGTCCGCGTTCGAGATGGCAGAACTGCTCGCCGTCCCACAGGCTCGTCGCCCAGGCCAGCGTCGGGATGGTCATGCACGTGGACTGGTGCACGCTCACCAGGCCGTCGGGCTTGCGGGACTTCACCACCGTGTAGATGCGGCGCATCATGTCGCGGGTCGCGAAGATGGGGTAGGTAACGGCGCGCGACCCGTCCGGCCGCACATACCCGCACCCATGGCGCTCGTTGCTGCACGGCGGCGGGCTGGCGGTGCCGTCCAGGTACACGCCGTCCACGTCGAACTCATCCATCAGTTTGGCGATCCCGTCCGCCAACTGGTCTTGCCACTGGCTGCGGTAGCACACCCAGTACGCGAGTTGGTGCGGCTGCGGGGGATAGTCGTAGGGGTCGTAGACCCGACGCGGCTCGACGACGACCTCGTCGCCGAAGACCGGCCACTCGGGCGCGAGATCGGAGAGCAGGAAGCCGAAGTAGACCAACAGCCGCATGCCCCGCTCGTGACACGCGCGCGCGAGCGAGCGCAGCTTCTCGGCATGGGTGGTGGATGTATAGCCCTCGAAGTCGGTCCACTGCTCGTGGATGCAGATCGTCCGCACGCCGAGTTCCGCGAAGTGGTCCAGGGGCGGCTTGTCCAGGCCCAGCTCCAGCGCGCGCCCCCAGTCGCCCTCGCGGAAGCGCCCCAGCCCGACGATCCCGCCGGGCTTGCCCTGCCAGCCCCAGTCACCCGCCGCGCGAACGGGCATCGTGCCGGAGTAGCCCCCGTACCCTCCGTCCAGGTGCTCGATGCTCCCCGGCTCGAAAGCCTCATCGAGGCGGTCGAGCAGGACCACGTGCTCGTCGAGTGCGAACGGACCACCGGCAGCGGCCGCAGCGATCTCCTGGGGAGTCCGCGCGATGTCGGACACTCTCACCTCGCCGATGAGCCAGCGCGCCCCCGGCCCGCCGAAGATGAGCGCCCCTCCCTGAAGCGAGGCAACGAGCGACCCGTGGCGCGGATCGACCCCGAGCAACTCGCCGTCGTGATAGACCCGCACCGCCTCGCCCCACGTCAGCGCGACATGATGGAAGCGCCCTGACTCCCACCTCGGCGCGGCCGATAGGTCAACGACATGGTCCTGCTGTTGGTTGAGAACCAGCCGCATTCGGGGCTCGCCGGCGGGGCAGAACCAGCGGAAGCCGTCGCCCTTCGGCAGTTGCAGCGTGAACAAGCTCACGTGTCGGGGCGGACACTCGGTGTCGAACAGCGGCTGCACGCGCAGCTCCAGCGTGCCCTGGGCGAGATCGAAGTTCCCCTCGGCCGGGTAGCGCAGCGTCGCCGGAGCCTCCGGGTCGAGCCGCTCGATCCCGTAGTCGCCGCCATGGCAAATGCGCCAGTCCCACACGGTCTCCGGGTTGGGCTTCACCGGCGTCGCCTGCAGGCCGAACGTGAAGCGCAGCGGCGGCTCGCCGGGCGACAGGCGGGCCGGCTCCTCGGTGATCCCCAGATGCAGGATCACCTGGCCGCCGCGCGCTTCGACCCGCGTGACTCGCTCAGGATCGCGCGGGCGCCAGTGCTCATCGGACTCGCAGAACCACGCCAGCCCGCGCTCCTCGTCGCCGAGCCACACCAGCGGCCGGAAGCCGCCGACGAGGCCCTCCGGCGGCAGCAGACCGGCGTTCTCGCGCAGCTCCCACTTGCCCGTGAACCAGTAGAAGTACCGGGCGTGCTCTGCGCGCAGGGGAACCTCGAAGGTCAGCTCCGTGAGCTCCAACTCGCGCGTCGGCTGCAGCGCGAGGTCCAGCCGGACCATCCCGTCATACTCGATGCAGGTACGCGCGCTCAGCTCCAGCCCCGCACCCGTGCAGGTCGCCTCCAGGATCGCGTGGTCCGCGCGCGCCTCGACCAAGTGCGGGCGACAGCCTTCCCATCCTACGGGCTCCCCATCGACCGCCGCGCGGACTCTGACCGGGGCTGCGAGCACTTCCGATCCCGCGGTCTCGATCGCGCGGGGGAAGGGCCCGGTAGCGAAGTCGTATCGTCGGCCCCAACACTTCACGCTGATCGAGTCGTCCGTCTCCTCCGCCTGCAAAGCGCTCCACGGGGCGAGGACCTCGCTGCTGATCCCCTCCCTCGATCCGACCCACGCGAAGTTCATTGGTCTCTCTGACTCGGCCATGGATTGCGCTCCTCGCTGGCGACTGCTGCCGCGCCTTTCCCCGTTCGTCGTTCAGTGCCCTTGGGGGAGGTGCGGACAGCCGTGGGCGACGAACACGAGTGCAGACCGTTATCTCACCGCGCCTCACAGAACCACGGAAACAGTGGGGCGGGCATTCTTGCCCGCCATGGCCACTGGCGGGCAAGAATGCCCGCCCCACTGTTTCCGTATCTGCGGGGACTCAGGAGGAGGCGCCCCACCATGCGGATCGGCCCGTTGGCTGCGCTGATCTACCTGGCCGCACCTGGGATGACCCAGGACGACGCGGGTCTCATCGGGCTCTGGACCTTCGACGAGGGCGCGGGCGAAGTCGTGCAGGACCTCAGCGGCCACGGCAACACGGGGCGGCTGCACGGCGCCCAGTGGGTGAAGCGAGGCGATGGCTACGCGCTCGCCTTCGACGGCGTCGATGATTGGGTTGACTGCGGCGACGCTCCGACTCTGGACCTGACCACCGCGGTGAGCATGGAGGCCTGGGTCTACCCCGAGACGCTGCCGCCGGCTGAGCCGATGATCTTCGGCAAGTACTACGACAGCTTCGGTCTGACGCACTACAAGGATGGGCGCACCTGGTTCTACATCTCCGGTGGCGGCAACAACGTCAGCGGGGGCTTGCCCATCGGGCAGTGGAACCACGTCGTCGCGACCTTCGACGGCACGACGATGTCCATGTGGGTGAACCGGGAGAAGACGGGCTCGAAGGCCTCCAAGGCGCCGCAGATCGCCCACGGCCGCAACCTGATGATGGGGCGCCTGGCGGCCGATCCGGCGGCCACCGACCCGGGCTACTCGGGTACCGCCTACTGGCGCGGCCGGCTCGACGACGTCCGCCTCTACAGCCGCGCGCTGACCGAGACGGAGGTCCTGGAGCACTACAAGCGCTCGGCCGCCGGCTTCGGGGTCGATACCCAGTGGTTCGACCGGCTGCGAGTGGCGACGTACCTCTTCCGCAGTGAGAACCGCGTGCTGGCGACGTGCGACTACCGCGGCGTGTTCCCGCTGCCTCAGGGGGCGAAGCTGACCTTTGCTTTGCGGTCGCCCGATGGTCGCACGCTCCAGTCATCGGAGCCTCAGGCCGCGACGGCCGCGGGGCTGGCGTTCGCCCGCTTAGACCTTCCGGGGGATGGCGAGGCCACGTACGTCGTTCGCGCGGAGTTGCGCGCCCCCGAGGGGCTGGCGCTGGAGGCGACCGCCCCGGTTCAGCGCCCGTCGGAGGCGCCCGGGGTGCCTTCGCCCGACACCTTCACCGTGGCCAAGCTGCCCGCGACCCCCGGCCCGGCGCCCTATCGCCTGACCGTCGAGCCGGGCGGCGGTCTGACGCTCAAGACCGGCGGGCGCACCTTCCGCGTAGAGTCCTCGTACTCGGTGCCTAACGGGGGGTACAACCGCCTCGCGGCGGGGGAGAGGGATCGCGACGGCGAGGCGACGTGGGAGGTCAGTGCTCGGCGCGTGGGAGAGGAGGATGAGGTCGCGGCTCGCGGGCAGCACTACAGCATCGCGCGCCGGGTGCGCACGGAGCCCGGCCGAATCGTGGTTCGGGACACCATCCGCAACGAGACCGATGACGACCTGGGCCTCTATCTCGACAACTGGGTGGACTCGGGGGAGCGGGAGTTCCATCCCACGTGGGTGGCGGGCTACCCGAACGCGGTCAAACGCAAGGAGGCCGAGAGCCCGTCCACCTTCATGGCGTGGAGCGACCTCGGCATCGGGGTCGTGCCGCTGGATGACGTCATGATCGTGCACTCCACCGTGTACGCGCAGGACGGGAAGCTGGGCGTTGCCGACGCCGAGTTCGGCCTCGCGCCGCGCGCGGAGTACACCGTCGAGTGGGCCATCTACCCTTGCGCCTCGCCGGACTACTACGACTTCCTCAACGCCGTGCGGCGCGATCTGGGGCGCACGGGCACAGTGGAGGGCATGTTCGCCTTCCTCCCGCGCACGGGGGTCACGCCGGAGCATCTGGCCTTGCGCGGAGTGCGCTACGGCTCCTTCGGCTGCCTCACGAACGTGGCCGATGACCCGCAGATCGAGATCGAGGGGATCGACTTCCTGTGGCTGCCCAAGGAGCGGGCGCGGCTGAAGGCCGAGTTCGACGCCATCCGGCAGGTGGACCCGAGGCTGAAGCTCATGTTCCACATCGCCCACAGCCTCGTGTCCACGAACCGGCCGAGCGAGCTGTTCCCTGACTCCCGCGTGATCGACGCCGCCGGCAACCAGGTCATCTATGCCTATGACTACGATGCATGCGCCTACTTCAGCCGCGAGCGCCACGAGCAGGGCTGGCGGTGGTACATCTACTACCCGACGCCGGGCAACTCGTTCCACGACGCCCTGATGAAGAGCGTCGATGTGCTGATCGACGACATCGGCGCGACGGGCGCGTTCATGGATGGCTTCATGTACGGGTACGGCTCAGGCCGCACCTACGATCGCTGGGACGGGCACACGGTCGAGATGGACCCCGAGACCCACACCATCAAGCGCAAGGTGGGCTCCGTCCTCCTGCTCTCCCAGCCGTCGATGGTGGAGTTCGTGAAGCGCATGCACGCCCGTGGCGCCGTCGTTGTGGCCAACAACACGGTCATGACACGCACCATCGGCGAGCTGCCCATCATCGTCGATCAGGAGTGTCGCTCCGACCCCAGCGTGCACCTCGCGCAGACCCCGTGCGCGCTCGGCAACCCCGCCGCCATCCGCAGCGAGATTGACGTCTATCGCGACGCGCTGGACAAGCTCAAGTGGGGAGTGCTCTACCTCTACTATGGTGAGGGGTCGCTGACGTACCCCTCGCTGCCGCGTGAGATGTACCCGATCACCGTGGAGTCGATCCACTCCGGGACGGTTCAGGGGAAGGAGCGGATCGTGACGATGCGCTCGGGCGTGTACGGCTGGCCGGACGGCCGGGAGCTGCACCAGGCGCATCGCTTCAACGCGCTCGGGATCGAGGTGCCGGCGGAGTTCGTCAGCACTGCCGACGCGAGCGGCGTACGGACGCGGGTCGATCTCGACCGCGACGAGAGCGCCGTCCTCGTGAGACTACCCGTGCTGATCCGAACGTCAAAGCCGGTGAACCTGATCTGCGAGCGCTACGGCGCCGAGGGGCTGACCCTGGAACTCAACGGCACGGGCCGGGTGGAACTGCTGATCCGGGATGGCGACTTCCCCGTCCAGCCCGGTCAGCGTTTCGTGGTGAACGGCGGCGCAACTTCCTCCGCAACGGCCGACGAGGCCGGCGTGCTCAAGGTAGTCCTGCAACTGAAGGGGACAATGAAGCTGGACGTATCCGCGGGTAGCGGTCCGTGACGCACTTGGCGCATGATGCCGGGGGCCACGCCGCGAAGGCCCTCGCGTGCCTCGTGCGGAAACATGCCCCAATGCTCTGAGAGCGTGCATGAGAGGCGTGGGCGGGCGCCATGAATGGCGCCCCTACACAATCGGGCGCGATGAATCGCGCCCCTACGCTACAAACGACCGTCTGTCGCCGTGATGTAGGGGCGCGATTCATCGCGCTCTTGCACTGCAAACGACCGTATGTCGCCGTGATGTAGGGGCGCGATTCATCGCGCCCTTACGCTGCAAACGACCGTATACCGGCGTGATGTAGGGGCGCGATTCATCGCGCCCGCGTGTAGGGGCGTGATTCATCACGCCCGATGTCGTGCTTCTCATGCGCCCTGTGAGAGAAAGGTGGCCCCTGCATGGGCGAGACCCCTGCCTTGCCGACCTTCGAGGTTGAGGACCGTTCCTTCACCCGGTTGATCCTCGGCCACAACCCCTTCCTGGGCGGGTCGTACATGAGCCGCGCCCGGAGCCGGGAATACGAGGAGCGCTTCCGCACCTACGAGCCGATCCGCGACGTCGTCGTCGCCGCGCTGGAACTCGGCGTCCGCAGCATGATGCTGAGCATCGACCACCCCCGCAACGACATCATCGGCCAGGCCATCGACGCGGCCCAGGAGCAGACGGGGCTGGCGATGTCGAACCTCGTCATCATCCATCCCGGCTTCCGCGATCACCTCGACTTCATGCGCCGAGTGAGCTGCCAGGTCTGTCTGGTCCACGGGCAGAACACGGACTCCTTCTTCCGCCGCGCCGAGCGGACGTTCCCTCAGGAGTTCGTTGACCTCCTCGCCGCCGTGCGCGCGGAGGGGTTTGTGCCGGGCATGTCCAGCCACAACGGGGGCGAGACGATCCCGACGGCCCGGAACTTCGACGTGGCGGTCGTCAACACGCCGGTCAACAAGATCGCGTGGCGCATGTGCCCGTGCGTGGAGGAGGTGCTGGGCGCGATTCGCGATTGGCCGCGCAAGGTCATCGCGATGAAGCCGCTCGCGATGGGCCGGATCGCCCCTGAGGAAGGAATGCACTACATCGCGACCGTGCCGGGCGTGGATGGCGTGGTGGTCGGCATCGCCACGCCGTGGGAAGCTGAGGAGACCTTCGGGGCCTTCATCCGCGCGTCGGTGGCCCCGTCCTGAGGAGCACCACCTTGGTCCGACTGCTCGTTGCCCTCCCAGCGCTACTGGGTCTGACCGGCCTGGTCGTTCCCCAGCCTCTCCCCCTTGTCGCCGACGGCCGCAGCTCGTACGCGATCTACCGTGAAGCCGCCGCGCCGCCTTCGGTGAAGCTCGCCGCGGAGGAACTGCAGCGATGCCTCAAGGCCTCGACCGGAGTCGAGCTGCCGATCGTCGAGCAGCCGGTCAGGCCGATGATCTTTGTCGGCGCGAACGACTCCGTGAAGCCGTGCCCGCTAACCGACGGGCTGGTGGATGATGCCTTCCGCCTCCTCACCCGCGATGGCGACCTGTTCATCGTGGGCAAGGACCTGCCGGACGACCGTCCCCCGCAGCGCGGCTGGACGAGTTTCGGCACGCTGTACGGGGTCTACGACTTCCTCGAACGCGTCGTCGGTGTGCGATGGTTGCTGCCGGGAGAGATTGGGGAGGAGATCCCGCACCACGACACGCTGGTCGTGCCCGAGCTGGACCTGACGCAGAAGCCCGACCTCCCCATCCGCTATCTCGTGGACATCCAGGACCGCTTCCCGCCCGGCGACCCGCGCCCCAACCCCGTGCAGCAGTGGGAGCTGCGCCAGAAGCTGCCCACGCCGACCGCCGGCCGCAAGCTAGACCACGGCCATGCCTGGGACCAGTACCTGACGCCCGAGGACTGGCAGGCGCACCCGGAGTGGATGGCCATGGACGACCAGGGCCGGCGCCGCGACTTCACCGCGCGTCCGCCGGGCGTGAAGTACTGCACCACGAATCCCGAACTCGTGCAGGCCTTCGCCGCGGGTGTCATCAAGTGGCTGGGGGCTCACCCGACGTGGCACAGCGCCTCCATCTCACCCGCCGATGGCGGGGACTTCTGCCGCTGCCCCGCGTGCCAGGCGCTGGTCACCACGGACCCGTGGGGCAACGCCTCCTACACGAACAACATCCTCAAGCTCTACAACGACGTCGCGAAGATCGTCGGGCAGGAGTATCCCGACCGGCCGCTACCCGGCTACGTCTACTACAACTACATGTACCCTCCCGCCGACCCGCCGAAGATGGAGCCCAACGTATGGCTGGTGATGGCTCCGCTGAACTACTACGGGTATGGGCTCTACAAGCCGGTCTACCGCGAGGAGTTCCCGCGGGTGATCGAGGGCTGGCTGAAGGTCACCCCGAACTTCGTCTACCACAACTACAGCAACTGGATGCGCGCCTTCAA
>Ga0194112_10010751_pt1 | contig 11443 bp, 14 predicted proteins | sample TA2MahC400mmetaG_FD_146191 | JGI IMG/M metagenome (GOLD analysis project Ga0194112, IMG submission 146191) | Freshwater microbial communities from Lake Tanganyika, Tanzania - TA2015016 Mahale Deep Cast 400m | ecosystem: Environmental > Aquatic > Freshwater > Lake | place: Tanzania: Lake...
GTTTGATTTTTTTCTGCACATATTCCAGCCGCCAAGGAGCCCAAAGTTTTTCCATAAAAATTCCTATAAAGTTATGATCTTTGCTCTTATCTTATCGTCAACTTCTATAATGCCAAATGAATTTAAGCTAGAAAAAATTTTATCCGTCGGGCTCCCGGGATTAAAGAATAGAATCCCGTCTTTTACTTCATTTACCGGCTGATGCGAATGCCCGAATACAATAACGTCCATTTTTTCCTCAAACTCTTTTTTGATTCTTTGCTCTAATCCCACAGGTGAGCCATAGCCGTGGATAAGCCCGATCCTAAAATTATCGATCTTGATTACGTCTTTTTTAGGCAAGATCTTGACGACGTCAGGATGATCCATATTGCCGACTACAGCTCTTACCGGAGCGATCTTCTTTAAACTTTCCAAGACCCGCAGGTCGACTAAATCCCCGGCGTGCAAAATCAAATCCACGCTCTTAAACGCCTGGATAATTGCCTCAGGAATCTCCTGGGCCCTGTTGGGAATATGCGTATCTGAAATTACGCCAATTTTCATTTTGTGATAAAAGGCCTGTTGTATAAATTCAATACTGTGTTAAGGTCAGCTAAGCTCCAAACCCAGATTTTTTCTTTTAATGCCATTAATTTGGCGTTAGTATCTGTTTCCCCCAGCGAAATGATGATTTTTCGCTGTGGCACGGTTTTACGTTTTTTACATTCCGACAAAAACATCAAGACATCTTCCTCGACGAAACGCTCTTCTTTAAGCATGATAAACCAGAGCATATCTCTAGATGAAGCCACTGCGCCTTTGGATAAATTATCAGTTTGCTCTCCGAAATTGACTGGCTTGACATCGCGGAAATTGGAGAATTTATATCGATGCCCGTTAAGCTGCAAGGTTTCAGCGCCGAATAGATTAAACAGCTCGACGATCCTATCTAATATATCTTTCTCGTAAATCTGGGTGAAATCCCTGATCAAATCCTCTGTCCTTTTTCTAAACGCTGCCTTGAATTCTATCTCGTCTTGGCACACAGTGTCTAATTTCATCTGATAAACGAACCTGAGCCAAAAATTAAATATTTTATCTGGGATATAATAGGAATTCACGTTTCTTGCCACGAGATTCAGTTCAATCAGGCGGTTTATCTTCTGTGATATTTCATTTTTGTTTTTGCGCGCAGAAGAAACTATCTCTTTAATTTTTCTATTACCGTTTGCGATTGCCAATAAAATCGTAATATAAATCCGGTTTGCCTTTCCGCTAATCAATTTCTCCACGCAATAAGAATAATGTTTATTTAATATGCCCCAATCATCGAATAAGGTCAACTGCAGGCACCTGACCAATATCGGCAGAGTCAGTTCTTCGGTGAATTCCTGCCTTACCAGACTGGCAGCCTCTTCGGAAAGTAACTTTAGATAAAGCGGCTGGCCTGCGGTAAAATTGACCAGGAAACTTTTATACTCGGGTTTTATCTTGATATTTCCTAAGACCTGTTCGATGAAATCAGAACTTGTCTTGACATCGAAACGGCCCAGGTTAATTATCTCGAAATTCCCGAAAAGCAAAGACAGGTCTTCTGACAAAATCTGCCTTGCCCTGATTTCCTGCGAACTGGAAAAAATAAACATACATTTTCTCTGGGAAACGATCTTTTTGCCTAGCTCAGCGAATGGATTGAAGATTTTCATCTCTCCTAATTTTTGAAACTCATCGATAATAATCAGGCAGAATTTTCCCGTCTCGTTGATAAAAATCTCCGGAAGGTTTAATAAGCTGCGGTAGGCTTCGGCTAACCTGTCGTTTTCTAAATCTGACTTTATCTTTTTAATCTGCTCGACGGTAATCGGGATCATTGGCTTGGCAATCCCGATTAAATAATCCAAATCGTCCTTAGGCTGCAGGTTTTTGTTTTTTAGGAAATTATACAATAGCCCGCCGAAAAATTTATTGGCAAAATACCTGAATTCGTCCGTTCTGATTTCTAAATAGACTGAGACAATCTGCTCGTCTTTGAAATCGCTTAAAAATTGTTTAATTAAAGAGGTCTTCCCGCTTAACTCATTAGCGATTAAAGCAATGTTCTGGCGGTAGCCCTGTTTGAAATCATTCACTCTTTTCTTCAGGGCTTCTAAAATCTCCAAACGGCCGAATAGATTATTGGAATCAACGCTATAGATCATGGCAAATAAAATAAAGGATTTTGCGGAATGTATCCTTTTCTAATCTCAAAATGTAAAAACGATAAACTTTGCTTCTGGCCTGAAGCGGTTTTTGCAATCAGCGTCCTTTGAGACACAAGATTATCGACTTTAACCGCGGGATCTGCGATATTGGCATAAACTGTGCTAAAATTATTTTTATGCTCGATAATTATTGTTTTTCCGTAACCTCTCAGGTCGCCGCAGAAAGATATTTTTCCTTCGCGGGAAGCATAAACTTCTTCGCCCGCGTTTGTCTGGATATCGATTCCTTTATTCAAGCGACCAGAAACTCGCTCGGAGAAATAGCTGGCGATTTTGCCTTTCACCGGCCAGATAAAAGAGCTGGTCTTGGCAAAATTTGTATCTACCTTGTCTGTGTCTAAAGTCTGGTTTGCCCCGGGAATAAAAATCAGCTGGCCCTTTTCGATTTTTCCTGCGTCGGGGATTCGGTTTACCCTGACGATTTCATCAAGCGAAACATCGTAGATTTTGGAAATTTTCCAAAGCGTCTCTTGTGGCTTGACTTTATGATAAACCCCGCAAACATCTTGCGTTCTTGGTATAGTTAATACAGCAGCCTGCTGGCTCACGCAGCCAGAAATAAACATCAATAAAAAAATTAAAATTGTTAAGTGGATAATTTGTTTCATAATTTTGTAATTCCCAAAAGCGGGTGAGGAGAATCGAACCCCCGTTATTAGCTTGGGAAGCTAACGTTCTACCATTGAACTACACCCGCAATGTTATAAGTAAAAAGTCAAAATTACAAGTCAAAACTTTTAACTTCTAAATTATACTTTTACCTTTTTAGTTTTATCTTTTGACTTTCTATAACACTTATCAATCAATCTGATCGAACAAAAATCTCCGCACATTGTACAGACGTCGGATAACTGCGACTTTGACGATTTTCTATAGGCGCTGGCTTTCTCAGAATCGATGGATAAACTGATTTGTCTTTTCCAATCTCGTTTTTTTCTGGCTAATGATATTGCTTTATCCCATTTAATAGCGCCTTTTACGCCTTTGACCAAATCCGCGGAATGCGCAGCAATCCGCGAAGCAATTAATCCATCTCTTACGTCTTGCACCGACGGATGGCGTAGATGTTCCGACGGCGTAACGTAACATAAAAAATCCGCGCCTTTTGCGGCTGCGATTGCTCCGCCGATCGCAGAGGTAATATGGTCGTATCCGGAAGCAATATCGGTAACTAAAGGGCCTAAGACATAAAACGGAGCACCGTTGCATAATTTCTTTTCTAGGATGACGTTTTTTTCGATTTGGTCTAAAGGCAGATGCCCCGGCCCTTCAATCATCACCTGGACCCCCTGGTTTCTTGCCCTTTCCGCCAATTTTCCCAATATGGCTAATTCGGAAAATTGCAAATCATCCGAGCCGTCTAACACAGAACCAGGCCGCAGGCTATCGCCTAAACTTAAAGTCACATCAAATTTCTTGGCGATTTTTAGAATCTGGTCAAAATATTCATAAAGCGGATTTTCTTTATTTGTCGTCATCATATAATTAGCGATGATTGCCCCGCCCCGGCTGACTACATCTAAAATCCGTGTGTGCCTTTTTAATAATTTTAAATGTTTCTTTATGATTCCGGCGTGAATGGTGAAAAAATCAACCCCGTCCTCTGCTTGTTGGGTCAATACTTGCAAGATTTCAGAAATGTTTAAATCAATACAATGATTTTTTCTTGTTTGTTGATTAACCGCGACCTCGTAAATTGGGACTGTCCCGACGGGAATTGTGGATGCCTGAATTATTTTTCTTCTGATTTTTCCTAAATCGCCGCCCACGCTTAAGTCCATTACTGTGTCGGCTCCGTGGCGAATTGCGACTTTTATTTTTTTAATTTCATCATTAATTTCAGATTTATCAGTAGAGGTACCGATATTGACATTGACTTTGGTGCTAAGACCCTCTCCAATTCCGCAGATTTTTTTAATCTTGTGATTAATATTGGCGGGAATGACGATTTTTCCCTGGCTGATTTTGCTGAGTAGGTAGCTAACGCTGATATTTTCTGCATTAGCAACTTTACGCATCTGGGAAGATACTTTATTCTTTCTGGCTGATTCTAATTGGGTCATTTACTTTAAAAGCTTTTTGAATTCTTGAATCGTTTTGTTTACCGTTTTCGATTTACAAACCGCGCTACCGATTACAACTTTTTTTACACCGCAATCTAATATCTGTTTTAGGTTATTCTGTTTTATTCCGCCGATGGCAAAAAATGGAATCCTGATATTTTTCTTTATCTGCGCTAAAACTTTTGGGCCAATCGGATGCAATTTGGGTTTGGCCGACGTTAAAAATACCGGCCCGACACCGATATAATCCGCGCCTCGATGTTCTGCCTCTTTGGCTTGTTTTAAGCTGTGACAAGAAATCCCGATTAACATCGGCCTACCTAAAATCTTCCGGGCTATTTCTATGGGCAAATCGTCCTGGCCCAGATGCACGCCGTCAGCGCCAACTGCCAGCGCTATGTCGATATGATCATTTACAATGAACAACGACTTGCCAAGGCTAAGTTTCCTTATAATCTGCGCCAGCCTTAATTTATCGATAGTAAAACCGTTTTTAAATCTTAGCTGAATTATATCTGCGCCAGCGCTTATGGCTTGTCTGGCAATTTTTATCAGCTGCCCAGAACATAAATCATTATCGACGAGAACGTAAAGCCTGGAGTTTCTTAGAAGTCTTTCTTTCCAGCTCATAAATTTTATACCTGAAAGCCTTGAATTGTTCGGCGGATTTGCGGCTTAATAGTTTATTAAATTCTTCAATTACTCTAAGCGATTCTTTTACGCGTTGGATATTGGCAAAAAAGATATCTTTGAAATTGCCTCTTTTTAACTCTGTGCCGATAGAGAGCTTTCCTACGTCTTTTAAAATATCCCTTGCTTTGATAATTTCCCTTAAATCTACGAAAGCCTCAGAAATATTTTGCGAAACTTGATGACGAATCTTTTTATAACCTGCACTTAAGGTTTTATCGTTTAAGATAAAACGCGCGATCTCTTCGCAGACACGCAGGCCTTCTTTTAATCGATTAAAATTCGCATCGATTATTCTTAATACTTTACTATCGATTTTTTTTGGCACGGGAATTTTTAATTATTGACTTGATGATATTTGTCGTGGAATATCCTTTAACATAAGGCGCAATTACTACTTTTCCGCCGTAAGACTCGACGATATCTTTTCCTACTACTTCATCTTTATGCCAGTCGCCGCCTTTTATGATAATATCCGGTTTTAAAGCCTTGATTAATTTAAAAGGAGTAAGTTCATTAAAAATAACGATATAATCTACCGAGGACAACGCAGCTAAAACGCTTGCCCTTTCAAGCTGCGAATTTACAGGCCGATTTTTATCTTTTTTAATAATTGTCACCGATCTGTCGCTGTTTAATCCCACAACCAGACAATCGCCAAGGCGTCTGGCTTTTTCTAAATATTTTGCGTGGCCGTAATGCAGGATATCAAAACAACCGTTAGTGAAAACTATTGTTTTGCCTTGTCTTTTTAATCTCGAGACAATGGCAGCCAAATTTTTTAAATTTTTTAATTTTTCTGGTTTTTGCATCAAAATAAATTATTCTCGACGAGCTCGCAGATTACGTGTCCGATAGTTATGTGGGCTTCTTGTATTCTGGCAGTAACTTTTGACGCAACTATGAGGCTGATATCTGCAGTCTTTGCCAATTCTCCTCCATCGCAACCACTTAATCCGACTGTGTTTAACCCAATGGACTTGGCTTTTTTTATTGCCTTAATAACATTCTTGGCTTTACCGCTTGTGGAAATCCCGATGGCTACATCGCCGTTTTTTGCAATGGCTTCAATTTGCCGGGAAAAAATTTCATCGAAACTGTAATCATTAGCGATGGCGGTCAATGTCGAGGTGTTAGTGGTGAGCGCAATCGCAGCTAAGCCGCGGCGTTCTTTTTGGAACCTGCCCACGAGTTCTGCCGCAATATGTTGGCTATCCGCAGCTGAGCCGCCGTTACCGAAAAGAATTATCTTATTTCCCTTCTTCAAACAATCAATCACTAATTCTGCGATTTTGACAATCGTAGCGACTTGAGTTCTAATCAGGCTTTCTTTAACCGAAATTGATTCTTGGATAATCTTGACAATTTGTTCTTTCATAAATTTTCCCTTAGCCAAAGAATACCTTGGCTATTTCATATATGTCCATATCTACGGTTTTTAATTCTTTCACTGCATCAACCAATGAAACATCGACAATTTTATTGGCCTTAAAACTTACCATTCTGCCGAATTTTTTTTCTTTAATTAACTCAACCGCTTTGATACCAAAGCGCGTGCCCAAAACTCTGTCAAAAGCAGTTGGCGAACCGCCGCGCTGCAGATGTCCCAGCACGCTTACTCTGGTTTCAAAGCCGGTTTTTTCTTCAATAAGTTTGCCTAAATTTTCCCCAATTCCGCCCAGCCTGATATGTCCAAAGGCGTCTTTTTCCTGGTCCTGGACAACCGCAGTGCCTTCTTTTAATTTTGCTCCTTCTGCTACAACGATGATGCTAAAGGTTTTGCCTCTTTCGTGGCGTTTTTTGATTAGGTTGCAAACCTCATCGATGTCAACGGGTTTCTCCGGGATAAGAATCATGTCGGCGCCTCCGGCGATTCCTGAGAAAGTAGCAATCCATCCGGCGTGCCTGCCCATAACTTCGACCACAATAATGCGATGATGACTCTCGGCAGTTGTATGCAATCTATCGATACATTCCGTGGCGATATTTACCGCGGTGTAAAATCCAAATGTAAAATCCGTGGCAGAAAGGTCATTGTCTATTGTCTTAGGGACGCCTACGACGTTCAGACCTTCTTGAATCAATTTGTTAGCAACGCCGAGAGTATCCTCTCCGCCTATTGCAATCAAGGCATCGAGACCTAACTTTTTATAATTCGAAACTAATTTTTTTACATCGCCTTCTTGTTTATAAGGATTAGTGCGGCTTGTGCCTAAGATTGTCCCGCCTTTGGGAAGTATCCCCGAGACTTCTCTTAAATCGAGTTCTTTTGCGTCATTCTGGATTAAGCCCTTCCAGCCGTCTTTTATCCCGATAGTCTGAAATCCTTCTAAATTCGCTTTTCTTACCACTGCCCTGATTACAGGATTTAAACCCGGGCAATCTCCTCCGCCAGTAAGTATGCCTATTTTTTTCATAGCTATTATATTCCTTTCTTTAATCAACGTTTTCTGCCGTAACCCTGAAATGGCACGCTGGGTGGATGTTCTTCTATTTCAGGACTTTCTTCTTTCGGTTGTCTTTTTTCTTCTTTAGTAATAATTTTTGATATATGAATCCTTACGTTTATTTCTTCTTCCACGCCTAATATTTCCTGGACTTTGCTTTTTATTAATTCTTGCAGCCTTAAAGTAAGATCGGGGATATTAGTCTCTGAACGTAAAATAATCCTTAAATCTATCTGAATACCTTTTTTATTTACGATGACATCGGGCCGCACGTCCTTACATTCATTTAGCCCGAGCGCGAGCCTGCGGACCAAATCCTCAACTGCTGAAAGCGAGACGCTGACCTGACCCGAAGGATTATTAAAGGCGATGGTTTTTTCTTTTTGGATTTTGCCCAGGATCAATTGGGCAAAAGAAATGCTGATAAATATTAGGAGCAGACCGGTTAGCCCAACGACAATCCTCAAATTCAAATCCGAGTAAACCGGGTTCAATATTCCCATGATATCTTCAAGTTGAATCAAATGCAAAGAAAAACCGATGATTATTCCACCGACTAAGGATAACACTAAGGTATAAAATAAAACTCCTATTGTAGAAAAAAATCTCATTATTTTACCTCCCGTTCAATCTCCTGAACATTAACGTTAATCTCCTTCAAGGAAAGGTCGGTAGATTTTTCAATAGATTGCCGGATGCTCTCCTGGACTTTGCGAGCAATCTCCGGGATATTAACGCCGTATTTAACGGTTATGGACACGTCTAAATTTATCTCATTATTTTTATCTATCTCGATCTTTATTGACCCGGAATCTTTTTTACCAAACATATTATAAATGCTATCTTTGAATCCTTTGTGAATGCCTGCGACACCGTCAACTTCTGAAACGGCAATGGATGTAATCGCGGCGATAACATTATTATGAATACGCACCGTACCCAGATCTGTCTTTGCCTCTTCCATAATTAAGCCTCCGCTCTTTTTTTTTCTTTAATAATTTTTTCCAGAAAATGCGTGGAAATATCTCCCTTTAAGAATGAAGGATCGTCGAGAATCTTAGAATGAAGCGGAACAGTAGTCTTTATCGGAGATAAAATAAATTCATCTAATGCCGTCTTCATTTTCCTGATTGCTTCTTTACGGTTTGCGCCGCGCACAATTAATTTTGCCACCAAGGAATCGTAAAACGGGCTGATTTCGTATCCGGAATAAATATGAGTATCTACGCGCACTCCTGGCCCGCCGGGAAGATTCAATCTTTCGATTACGCCGGGTGAGGGCATAAAACTATTGTCGGGATCTTCCGCGTTGATACGGCATTCAATCGCAGCTCCCTGGAAATTAATGTCGTCTTGTTTAAATGATAATTTTTCTCCTGCGGCAATTTTTATCTGCTCTTTTATCAAGTCTATTCCTGTGACCATTTCCGTGACCGGATGTTCAACCTGAATTCGCGTGTTCATCTCCATAAAATAAAAATCGCCTTTGCTGTCTAGCAGAAATTCCATTGTCCCCGCGCTCTTGTAACCTGCTGCCTTTGCGCCTTTGACCGCCAATTCGCCAATCTTTTTACGCAATTTTTTATCTAAGGCCAGCGACGGAGATTCCTCCAATAATTTTTGGTGCCTTCTTTGAATGCTGCAGTCTCTTTCGCCTAAGTGGACTATCCTGCCGTATTTATCCGCAAGAATTTGAAATTCCACGTGGCGGGGTTGCTCGATATATTTCTCGATATAGACTTCGGAATTTCCAAAAGCTGCCCCGGCCTCGGCCTGGGCAGTAGTCAGAGAACTGACTAATCTGATATCGTTATGACAAATGCGCATACCTCTGCCGCCGCCGCCGGCAGCAGCTTTGATTATCACAGGATACTTAAGTTTTTTGGCAATCCTTAAGGCGTCGTCTTTATTTTTTATCGCGCTGGAACTACCCGAGATAATCGGCAGGCCAGCCTTGCGCATAGTTTGGCGGGCTAGCATTTTATCGCCCATCAAACGCATTGCCTCCGGACTGGGACCGATAAAAGTGATGTTACAGGATTCGCAGATCTCGGCAAAGTGGGGATTTTCCGCCAGAAATCCATAGCCGGGATGGATCGCTTCAACATCGCTGATTTCGGCAGCGGAAATTATGGAAGGGATATTGAGATAACTCTCAGCGCTCGATGCCTTGCCGATACATATCGCCTCGTCGGCAAAACGCACATGCAAAGAATCTTTATCCACATCAGAATAAACCGCAACCGTCCTGATGTTTAATTCTTTACAGGCGCGAATTACCCGAAGCGCTATCTCTCCTCTATTTGCGATTAAGACTTTAGAAAACATATTAGGCGGGTTCTATTAAAAATAAATTTTGGCCGAACTCAACCGGCTCGCCGTTATCTACCAATACATCGATAACCTTGCCTTTGACTTCGGATTTTATCTCATTCATTAATTTCATCGCTTCGATAATGCAAATGACCTGGCCGATTTCTAGCTGCTGGCCGACCTCCACAAAGGCCGCCGCCTCCGGCGATGGCGCGCGATAAAAAGTCCCTACCATTGGCGATTTTATCTCCACGGTCTTTAATAATACCTTCTCGTCGCCTGCCGCGCCTTGCTTGTTCGGCGCCGGAGGCGGCGAAGGAATGTGTTCGATTTTATATTCCGACGTGGAACTCATACCAAAACCTTCTTTGGGCTCTTTCTTGATTCTAATCTTGTTGCCTTCCCGCTCAATTTCAAGCTCCATAAGATTATTTTCATTCATCAAAGCAATCATCTCTTTTATTTCTTTAAGATTCATCTGGATATCCTTTCTATATAACTGCTTGTCCGGGTATCGACCTTAATTATATCGCCGACATCCACAAATAAAGGAACCTGGATCACAGCGCCGGTTTCTAAAGTGGCGGGTTTTGTCGCGGCTTTAGCCGTGTCGCCCTTTAGACCGGGATCTGTATTTTTTATCCTAAAATTAATAAAAGTTGGCACTTCGATTTTTATGAGTTTATTTTTGTAAAAAAATGCGGTTACATCTAGGTTGTCTTTTAAAAATTTAACTGCGTCTCCAACCTGCTGTTTTGACATTACCGAATCTTCAAAATTATCCTTATCCATAAAATGATATAAATCGGCGTCGTTATAGCTAAAACTAAGGTTCTTCTGCTCGATGAATGCCTGTTCAATTTTATCGTCCGATTTAAATGTCCTATCCATTGCCGCGCCGGTGACTAGATTTTTTAGACGGCAACGCACAAAGGCAGCGCCTTTACCAGGCTTTACGTGCTGGTATTCTATAATAGAGTAAACCTCGTCGTTAATCAGAATGGTCAGGCCCGGCTTTAATTGAGTTATCGAGATCGACACTTAACACCTCACAATTATGTTTTTTGACTAGAACAATATCTTCTATCCTAATTCCAAATTTACCCGGCAAATATACGGCAGGCTCTACTGTAAAAACCATGTCTTCAGAAAGCCTTAATTTATTTTTGGCTGATACGGCTGGGTTTTCGTGAATTTCCCGGCCAATACCGTGGCCTAATGAATGCCCGAAATATTCGGCTAATTTCTTTTTGGCTAAAAAATTACGCGCGCAATTGTCGATCTCTGAAATGCGCACACCCGCGGCTATTTTTTCGATTGCTGCTTGTTGAGCGGCTAAAACTTCATTATATAACCTATTGAAATATAAAGGTATTCTACCCAAAAAGAAAATCCTTGTCAAGTCGCTTCTATAACCTTGAAAGGCTACGCCGAAGTCCGCTAAAACAGGTTCGTTTTTCTTTAGTTTCCTTGAAGAAATCCGCGCGTGCGGATAAGCTGAATTCGGCCCGGAAGCGATTATCGGTTCAAAGGCAAAACCAGCGCCTTTATCTTTTATGAAATTTTCTAATTTTAATGCGATATCGCTCTCGGATAAACCCGGCTTAATTAACTTTTTAATTAACTTAAAACCATCGATATTTATCTTAATTGCTTTTTTAATTTTTTTAATTTCATCTTCTGTCTT
>Ga0194112_10010756_pt1 | contig 11441 bp, 20 predicted proteins | sample TA2MahC400mmetaG_FD_146191 | JGI IMG/M metagenome (GOLD analysis project Ga0194112, IMG submission 146191) | Freshwater microbial communities from Lake Tanganyika, Tanzania - TA2015016 Mahale Deep Cast 400m | ecosystem: Environmental > Aquatic > Freshwater > Lake | place: Tanzania: Lake...
TTTACATGGCCCCTTCTAACCATTGCCATCATAAGGAGCCGGAGCCGTGCTGGTGTGAGGAGGCGGTTAATTTAAGAATACATAATTTATATATTTTTTGCCCAATATGCCGGAAGAAATTGGAAAGGAGGTGATAGGAGTGAAAGTTTTAATAATCCTGACTATTGCTATCTTGTTATTTGCTGGAAATGTATCAGCGATTGATTTAATTCCCTCCAGTAGAGGTGGGCAAAGGAATTATGGACGGGAACGAGAGATGAGGGAGCAAATAGACAGACAGAGACGGGAGCAAGAGGAAATAAAGCGGGAGATGGAGAGACAGCAAAGAGAAATAGACCGTCTCAGACGGGAGCAGGAAAGACAGAGATTTAACAGGATGTTGGAAGGGAGGTGAGATAAGGAATGGACGGGGAGGCTACCGAGGGGATAGCCTCCCCCTTTTTTTAGTCCAATTCCGGTAAGCAAGTTGTATCAATCCAGTCACCTTCTCTAAATGTGAAGAATAAACCATCTTTGATGATCATATCTTGCATTACTCGGAATGTTGAGTTTGGGTATAATCTTCTCAATATTTTCATTGCCACTCTTAATTTTTTTCTATACATTTTCATCCTCCTTCCTGCATCCCTTACAGGCGATACAGTCTGCTTTGTTAGCATGGCATACCCTGAGCCAAGCCTGATGGCACTCATCACACCGTGCCACATGGTCCAGTTCGATTAGACTCCATGTGGCACGACCACAAGTGTCGCAGTAATAGGTTTTATTAGTCATTTTCATCCCTCCTCTCTTTGTTTAGTAAAGCGATTTAAGATATAATGAATCAATCTCTTCTCCGTTATCTCTTTTATCACATAGGGCCTTACATTCCTTCAACCGAAATGCCCAATGCCATATTATTCGGCCATTTGGAAGGCATTTTTCGGCCCTAAATCTTTTAGTTGTGATATAACCGCCTTCAGGTTCTATTTCCCATTCATTATAATGTCGTTTCATTCCTCATTCCTCCCTTCTGCTTTGCTTATGGCATCCTGTAAAATTTGGCAAGCCTTAAATTGTGCAGGTATATGGCTATAAGCAATAATTATGTTTAAGACTTCCCTGCACGCCCCCAGGAGATCAGGAGCGGCAGCCACTAAAGCCAAATTAGCCGCTTGTTCATCTCTAAAGAGACTGTTTTGAAATGAGCAGATCAAGCCCACTTCTTGACCGTTTGGAAATCGTTTAACAATATCTTCGTTTTCCCATGTTTCCCATTCTTTATTAGTCATTCCTCATTCCTCCTTTCTAATGGTCTAATATATGATTTATCACGGGCACAAATAAAAGGTTCATTTGGGTTAGCTTTAGATTTGAATTGGATACGATAAGATTTCTTATGAATACTTAAAACAATTCCTTCACCAAAAACAGGATCATAAACCCTTGAACCCTTCACAATTATATTATCGAGAGCCTCTCTCTTTGCTTGTCTCTGCCTTTCTGCGTCCCCAGCAACTCTAACATGGCGGAGATTTTCTGCTTTATTTCTCATTTTATCTGCAATCCTTAAGGATTCAAAGGCTTTATCATCTCTCTTTATCATCCTTGATCTTTCTGGGATATGGCCAGGTTGAGTAATAAAAGCCCAATCATGCCTCATTTCTGGGAAGCTATTTAATTGAGTTTCAGCCTTTTGTTCTCTTTTATCTGCCCATTCCTCATAATGTTTGGCTTTTATTTCAGCCTTTTGGAGTCGAAAAGCCCGTATTTCCTCAATGTCAATAGGTTCGTGGCCCTTACAAAAAATTCCCATACTTTTCTCATACATCGCTTGTTGTCCTATTCCCAAGAATGAACCGCACCGCTTACATTCTCCAGTATACCTTATCGTTATTTCTCTCATTCCTCATTCCTCCCTTCTTTAAATCCCCGACAAGTAAGGGAATTAATATTTATATTTTCATATCCAAAAAAAACACAATTGATAAGCAATTCTTCGCAACCATATTGATTTATTCGGGTGACAAATCCCCTAAACCATTTACATTTTTCACAATTAGTATAATCTCCCATCTTCTTCATCTCCTCCTTCCCTGTTTACAATGGACACTCCCCGTAAGAATGCCCAGAAAATAGCCACAAATAGCAAGTAAACACCGATTAAGATAAGCCAGAGTGTTAGTGTCATATATCCTCTGCAATGCCCGGTGATATGTTGGGCGGTCTGGGGTTGGGGTTAACGGTCATTAAACAATACAAGCCATCTTTCCAATTTATCAAATTGCTCCTCAAGGTTTTGTTTCCTCCCCCATGCTTTAGATATTGAGGCGTGGTAAGCTATATGCTTGCTCATATCCATTAAACCTAAGTTCTCTATATTATTATTAAAAGGGTTTAAATCTTTATGGTGAACGATAATATCTTTTGGTAATTCTGAATAGGTCTGTTTCCAAAGTTTACGGGCTTTCATTCTCGAATAAGCTTTTTTAGATTTTTCTGTTGTCATGGTATCCTCCAAAATAAAAAGGCTCGCAATAAAGGTGGAGTTGGCAAATGGCTTTAAGGTCATTGCCCCTTTATTTTGAGCCTTTGATTTTGAAATTAAAATAGCCATTACCAACTCCAATTTAAAGATACCATGAAAGAGATTTGAATGTCAAGCATTATTTTTTAGTCGATAAAGATATATAATGCAAGGGAAATGCCAATTTTATAATTATTTTTTCCTTAACAATATCAATAACATAACAATTTCGAACATTTTAATTTCGGTAATTTATTTACCACTGACAAAATGACAAATCAGAATATCTTAATAAAATCATAACTTTGTCAACTCTTAACCACTTACAAAAATGAACACCGCCTTGACATTATGGCAAAACAGGACATTTTATACTATTTATAAGTAATAGAGTCTTATTTTATACATAATAAGGAGTCTTAAAATATACATGTCTAAAAATAATACTTGACAAAAGATTAAAAATATGCCTATAAAGAGATTAATGGATACTAATCCTATTCAAAACCTTCCGATTCCTACCTCATACCAACCTATTCCAATTGAAACCCTTATAACCTTAAGGAAAGAAAAAAAACTATCTTATTCTCAGATTGCCAAAGTAGTCGGATGTTCTAAAGCCAACGTAATAGAACGCCTTAAACCATTCTTAGATGATATTGATAGGTTGCCAGCTTATTTAAGACATAGAAGTAATATATATGCTTTATATTCACGTAGGATATTACAATCTCTTACCGATACTGATCTTCAAAAGGCTAATCTTAGGGATAAGGTATTAAGTGCTGCAATCCTCTATGATAAGGAGCGTTTAGAAAGAGGACAGAGTACCTCCAACATCGCTTATGTAGATATGATTAAGGCTAAGCAATCTCTATCCCAAGAGTTAGTAGAGTTAGAGAGTAAGTATCCTCAACTAAGGGATATTGATATGAGTCAGGTGATCGATGTAGAGCAGGAGGGGGAGGGGGGTTGATGAGGGGTAGCCCCCCCTTAGCACCCTGGAAAATGGATTTAGTCTATCACCTGTGTCAACGAAATTCTAAAGGGGTCTTGGTAAAAATATAAAATGCCTCTGTAGATTGTCAGGATGCGTCAGGCTGTGGGGTTGGGATGATGAGGTGATAGTATGAGATGGGTAGTTGGTTTTTTAAAATGGGCTGAAACACAAGCGGATTATCAATTCGGTCTTCTTCTTATTAAAGAGCGGGACAAACGCATTAGGGGGGCGGGCGGAATTAATGAGGCTATTATTGCTTTTGCCAAGGAAAAGAATCTTCAAATTCCTCTGGAGTTGAAAAATGAGTAAAATACCAGCAAACATTTTAAGCCGCTATGTAAAGATTAAGAGGGAGATGGGGGGGATAGCGGAGAAAGAGAGGGAGTATAAGAAGAATAACAAGTTGGAGTTCTTTAGGCCGATAGAGCCTTATCAGACAAAGATATTTGAGTATTTGTATGGGGGGAAGAAGGTGGTTACTTTACAGGGTGGGAATGCTATTGGGAAGACGCATCTTGGGGCTGCTGTTATTGGGAGCGCTTGTCTGGGTGTGCAACCTTGGGATGGGAAAGACCCTGTATGGGCGTGGGGGTTGAATAAGAAGCGGAAGGCGGTGAAGTGCAGAATACTTTGTACGGATTGGGAGAAACACGCAAAGACGGTGATGGTGCCTAAGTTAAAGGAAATGTTTCCAGTAGACGAGTATGAAACTTCCAAGAACAATATTGGCGTGGAGGCTTTTTTTACTTTTAAAAGTGGTTCGACGATAGAGTTAATTACCAACAAGCAGGGCACGGAAGACCATGAAGGTTGGGAAGGAGATTTTGTCTGGGCGGATGAGCCTTTTAGTCAGGACAAGTTTGAAGCTAATCTTCGTGGGTTAAGGAAGGCGAAAGAGAATCTGGAAGAGGATGATCCTGGGATGGGAGTGTTTTTAATCACGATGACTGCTGTGTCGGAGTCCTGGATGCTGGATGAGATTATACTTAACGCTCATCCAAACTACGGTTGTGTGACAGAAATTCCGATGAGAGCAAATCCTTATCTCAGCAAGGAATACCAGGATACTTTTGCATCTTCGTTGCGGGAAGAAGCGAAGGTTGCTCGTATCGAAGGCGGCTGGCTTAACCTTGTCGGTCTCATCTGGAAGGGTTTTAAATCCGATGTTCATGTCATAGACGATTTCGACATTCCTACGGACTGGCCGGTGCTGGCGATGATAGACTTTCATCCTTCCGTTCCGCAGGCCATTTCATTCTTTGCGGTTGATCCCCAGGGAAGATATTACTACATCAAGGAATGCTTTTTACACCTTTCCCCCGAAGAAGTTTCTGATTACATCATCCGTGCTAAACAGCAGAACACATGGCGAATTGAAGAGGCATACATAGACCCTCTTTCTAAGGGGGATGTGGCATACATGAAGAACCGCCATGGAGACGAGATTGATGCCTTCACCAAGATTAAAGAGAGATTGTATCGGCATGGGATTGATTTGCAGGTGGCTTCCAAAGATAAGTCATCCGGCATTATCAACGTAGAGTCTTTGCTTATGGGGCCGAACAAAATGCCTATCCTGTTCTTCTTTAAAAGTGCCTGCCATCAGATTAAGAACGAAGGAATCATCTGGGAGATTCAGAGATGGAACTATGATGAAGACCAGATGCCGAAGAAGGAGAACGATCACTTTTGCGAGAATATGTATCGGATGACATTGACGGGATTTAAGTATAGACCACCGAGACCAAGAGATTTTAAGTCTTACGCAGAGACGGACTTCGATGTCTTTGCTCCAGGGTTCGGAGTGTAGTTATGCCGTTGACAGAGAAGGGTGCCAAGATAAAAAGAAACATGAGAGCATATTACGGCTCAAAAAAGAAAGGCGATCAAGTATTCTACGCATCAGAAAAAAAGGGCACGATAAAAGGAGTGGCGAAGAAAAAATAATTCAGTTAGGAGGTGTTGTGATGGGAGATGGCGGTGGCGGTGGCGGTGGAACTTCAGGCGCTGATATTGCGGCAGGTTTGTTGGGTCTAACTCCAGGCGAGGCTGCGGAAATCGGAGCAACAACCCCCGATGCAATATCAGGTCCTTCACCTGGTGAAGGGGGCGAAGGGGGCGTTGGTATTGGAGGCACAGGCGATATTATTCCCGGAGCGAGAGATTGGGAAAAAAAAGATGAAATAAAAGAAGAAAAAAAAGAAGCTGGCGCTGGAATTTCCAAAGAAGAGAAGGTGAGACGGAAGAGACGAAGGCCATCTTTACTGGAAGCTGAAGAAGGCTTGATTTCATCCGTTCCATCTTTTAACCGTTCCCTGTTGAGGTGATCTCATGCTTGGCAAGGAAGATGTCGAATATATTTTAAAACGAAATGATAAGTTAAAAGAGACACGGGCATTGTATGAACCTCTCTGGGAAGAGATAGCCCAATACATCCTTCCACGCAGAGTTGGAATTGGTTATACTCCCTCTCGTGGTGCGAAACAAACCACACAAATTTATGACTCCACAGCCATCCATGCCAACGAACTACTTGCCGCCTCCATGCACGGAACACTTACCCCATCTACTTCCCGATGGTTCTCCTTGAAGTTAAGGAATGCACAACTAAACAAAGTGCGTGAAGTAATGGAATGGCTTGAAGGATGCAGCGATATTTTAAACCTTGCTTACCAGCAATCAAATTTTAATTCACAAATCCACGAAGCCGATATAGACCTTGCTGCTTTTGGGGAAGGTTGTATTCTTGTGGAAGAAAAAGAAATACAGGCATTCGGCTTTAACGGATTTCAGTTTGATACTTACCATAATGCGGCTTACTGCACCCAGGAGAATGCCGCCGGTTTCGTTGATACTCTTTCGAGAGAATTTGAACTTTCTCTTGGAGCTGCATATCGGAGATGGGGGGATAAACTTCCTAAGAAGCTGGTGGAGAAATACGAAACGAAACAGGATGAGAGGTTTAAGTTTCTTCATTTTGTGTGTCCTACGGATAAACAATTTAAGGGAATAGACAGACCGTTTGCAGGAATCTATCTTTCTCTCGATGAAAAGGAAATGATTTCTATTGGTGGATACCACGAATTTCCTTATCTTGTTCCGAGATGGACTAAATGTTCTGGCGAAGATTATGGGCGTGGCCCAGGTCATACAGCGCTTCCCGATGTTAAAACTCTGAATAAAGCAAAAGAGATAGATTTAGACTCATGGGCAATAGATTTGTATCCTCCAACTTTTGAAAAAGAGTATGGCGTTATTGGTTCTTTGAGATTGCAACCAAAAGCAAGAAATGTTGCAAAAGACAGAGATGCCATTTGGACACTGGAAAGAAATGTAAGGTATGACGTATCTCAAATCAAAGAAGAGAATTTGAGAACATCCATTCGTCAGATTTTCTTTTCAGACCAGTTGAAGTTGCAGGAAGGCCCAGAGATGACAGCCACGGAAGTTCATGTTCGTTATGAACTTATGGAAAGACTTTTGGGGCCAACAATGGGAAGGTTGAGAACAGAACTCCTTAACCCGCTTATCGAAAGAACCTTCAATATGCTTTTTAGAGCAGGAGTATTGCCGAGACCTCCTGCGATTATAGCAAGAATGGGGGTAAGGGATTTGGATATAGAGTTTGAAGACCCACTTGCTAAAGCACAGAGAATGGGAGAGATGGCAGCCACGCAAAAATTATATGTGTTTGCTGGTGGTATTGCACAGAGCAAACAAGATATTTCTGCTCTTGATAATCTGGATGATGATAAGGCTGTAAGACACGCAGCAGAAGTCTTGGGAGTACCCATTAAGATTCTACGTTCCGATGAAGAGATGATTGCCATCAGAGAGCAAAGACAGAAGGCTATGGAAGCAGAAAAGATGAAACGTGATTTGATGGGAATGGCACAAGGACTTGGTGCTGCTTCCCCTGCACTTCAGATGATTCAGGAGGCCGCCACTGGAAAGAAAGAAGCATCAGCTTAACGAAGAGCAGATGAGAACCGTAACTGCTTACAAGGAAGTCTTTAACACAGACCACGGTAAAAGAGTGTTGAATGATTTGAGGGATTCGTTTGATAACGACAATATTTTTGTAAAGGGGGATTCTCACGAAACAGCCTATCGTCTTGGAAGAAGGGATGTGGTGAAGAGGATACAGAGTCTATCGCAGATGGAGTTTGAACCATCACGAGAGGAGGTGGAAAATGGATAGGACACAGTATGTAGCTTGTGTGGACTGGTTGAGAAAGACGGCAAGACCAACTCTTGTTCAGTCTCCGTTGGGGAGAATTACGATTGATGCGGCCAGCCTTGCGGGGGTTACAACCACGTTAAGGGTTGGGTCAGCATTGAGCATCCCTTTATTCAGGGATTCTGATCTTGCCGATGATAAGTATGTTTTAAAAAATCTTGCTGGTAGCACAATAGCAACTAACGTCTAAAAAAAGGAGGTTTTATGCCGGAAGGACAGATCCAAGATGGAGCAGGAAGTCAGGGCGGGCAAGAAGGCCAAGCCGGATCTGCACCACAGGGCAATCTGGATTGGGGAACATTCAGGGGAACTCTGGGCGATCTCGGTAAAGAAAAGTCTCTCGATTCAGTAAAGGACTTTCCTGGGCTTGTAAAGAACTATGTGGAAGCGCAGAAACTTCTTGGTAAACCCATCCGCCTGCCAGGAAAGGAAGAGAAGGAAAAGAGAAAGGCTGTCGTAGATGGGTTTATAAATCATCTACGGACGGAGGGAGATTTAGAGGCGATACCGGATTCTCCGGGGAAGTATCAAATTACTTTACCACAGGAAGAAGGATTTGTTGCTAACGAGAAGTTAATTGGAGCGTTTAAGACGGTTGCTCATAAACTTCAACTTTCTCCTACACAGACGCAGCAGTTGTTTGACTGGTATATCAACACGCAGGCGGAAGAAGAGTCGTTTGATGCAGTTGCGTTTGATGATGCCAAGAAAGCGTTACGCAAGGAATTTGGGGGGCTTTATACTCGTAGAATGGAGGCCGGAAGAAGGGCTACAATCAAGTGGCTCGGAGATGATGGAGAATCGTTGATAAACAGCATACCCATATCCGTCAAAGATAAGAACGGTATCCCTGTTGCAGTAAGAATTGTCAGGGCGCTTTCGGAAATGGGTGACTCTCTTATCGAAGATGCTATTGTTGGTGGAGAACTTTCAGGTGAAGATACGCCAGAAGGTCTCCAGAAGAAAATGATTGATATGCTCAACGACCCGCAATCTCCGCTAAACGACTTGACAAAACTTGGCCGCAAAGAAGCGCTCGAAGAGTATAATAAACTAAACGAAAAACTTGCAAGACTGCGAAGTAGAAGGTAGGAGGAAAGTATGCAGAATGAAGCGATGCCAAGAGAGGATTGGGAAAGAACACAAAAAGGACAACCCTTGAGAAAGAAGATTGTCATAGAGAAACCAGAACCAGAGATGCCAAAGGTCGGGAACTTTGTATCCTTGAAGGATATAAATATTCCGAGGGTGATTGGTTTTGAATATGCCAATAGAAGGAATCTTCGTAATGATGATGGGGTTATTTTTGTTGGGTATGATGTGAAGATCATTCTCAGGGCAGAAGAAGAAAAGCGTGGCCCCGGAAGGCCGCCAAAGGAAGAAGTGATAGCCGAACCTAAACCGGAATCCATCGAAGGATGGATGGTTGAGGGAGAGTTTAAAGAACTCTTCCGGTTCGTGAGGGATAGAATAAATATCTCTCAAATCAAATGGTAGTCGGGCAACTCGCAAGAGTCCGAAAGGCTGGAAGGAAAGACTTCCTGAATAGACCGCACTAAGGTCAGGGGAATCCGGCAAAGGACAATTCTCCGAAAGGGAATAAAAAAACTCTAAGGAGGTATTGTTCGATGCCTGAAACAATTGATCAAATATTTGTAAACCAGTATCAGAATACTATGCGTATCTTGTGCCAGCAGGGGGACTCCCGTTTGGAAGGCACAACGATCCCGCCGGTAAAACAGGATGGCGAATATCTTTACTGGGAGAGGCTTGGTGCTACAGAAGCAATCGAACTTGCTACCCGCCATGCTGACACACCAAACATTGAACCCGATCATTCCCGCAGACGTTCATCTGCACAGCCTTATGTCTGGGCGACTCTACTGGACAGGGCGGATGCTAAACGAATGCTGGTTGACCCTAAGGGGCCGTATCAGCAGGTAGCAAAAAACGCCATGAACAGAAGGAAGGATAGAATCATCCTTGCTGCTCTTGGCGGGACTGCGTATGCTGGTAAAACTGGGACAACTTCTGTTTCTCTTCCATCAGGGCAGAAGATTGCTCACGGTTCTACGGGAATGACCATCGGTAAACTGCTGGCCGCAAAGCAGTTATTGGATGAGTATGAGGCTCCAAAGAAAAGATGGTTTGTGTGTCCTGCCGAATCCATCATTGATTTACTCAACACGACAGAAGTGACCAGTGCGGATTTCAACACAATCCGTGCGTTAGTTAAGGGTGAATTGGATACCTTTTTGGGATTCAAGTTCATCCAGACTGAACTGGTGTATCTTGAAAATGGCTCTTCCACAACGACTTGGTATTGCTACGCCTATGCAGAAGGGGCGGTTGGAATGGGAGTAATTGGGGAACCAGAAGTCAGACTGACAGAGGAATCCACAAAGAATTTTTCATGGCAGCCCTGGATCAATATGGACATGGGAGCTACCAGAGTGGAAGATGAGATGGTCGTAGAGGTGGCCTCCCAGTAATGGGACATAGGTGAGTAAATAGTTGGTTAATTAACCCTGTAGACAATTTCTAAAAGGAGGAAAAGATTATGGCTATCAATCATGGACTGTATTTGGGAATGAATGCGAAACCGTGGCAGGATATTTTTACAGCATCTGCTACAAAACAACATGAACTTGGGGCTTTCTTTGACGATGAGTTTGGCAGAAGGTTCAGATATGCACTCAACGGGGCAGGCGCTCTCGTAGCAGGAAATATTGTTCAGGGAGCAACCCTGGGCGGTGCTGCCACTACACTCCAGAGCGCTTGCACAGTCAATACGGCAGCCGCAGCAGGGGATACTCGTATCTTGGTTACTGCCGCAACCACAGCCCAGGCTGCGGGTTTGTATGACGAGGGATGGGCATCGATTTGGGACAACGATCTGACAGCCGTTTATACAAGGCGTATCAAAACCAGTGGAGCATTAACAACGACTGGTGCAACAGATACCGCTTCTTGTGTAGACCTCTACGAAGGATGTCCCGTGGCCTTAACCACTTCGGACAAAATCTCTCTGCAAGTGAATATTTACAAAAACATTATCGTTCAACCAGCAGGTCGAATCCCAACTGGAATTCCTGTCGGCGGAGTTCATTGTGGGGTAACAGCAGCTTATTATGCCTGGGTTCAAACGAGGGGATTGTTTGGATTCAGACTCAAGGATGTTACCACAAACATTGGAGCAGGCGCAGTAGGGCCGGCAGGAACGACTGCTGGTTCTCTGATTACCGCAGCCGAAGCGGATACCGCTGCTGCCTACACTCCGGTTATCGGATGGAGTACAGCACTGTGGCTTGATGAGTACAGTGGTATTGTTATGTTGATGTGCGAATAAACAATGAACCCCCAGGGGCTTAACCGCCCTTGGGGATTTTTTCAGGAGGTTTAAAATGGCAGAGAAATCGTTTACCGAAATAAGTACTCCTATGGATGGAAGTGGGGTCAAGCTCATTAAATGGGAAGGTCTTGCTAATGGGGATACGGGAGCACCTTTGCCATGTCCCCATTATGCGGATGAGACAATTCAGGTTGTTGGAACATTCGGTTCCGGAGGGAATTGCAGGATTGAAGGATCAAATATGTTGAGTTCTCAGACCTATGCTACCCTGAACGATCCCCAGGGGAACGCCCTTGACATCACATCCGCAAAAATAGAGCAGATTCTTGAAAACGCATACTGG
>Ga0194112_10010766_pt1 | contig 11438 bp, 7 predicted proteins | sample TA2MahC400mmetaG_FD_146191 | JGI IMG/M metagenome (GOLD analysis project Ga0194112, IMG submission 146191) | Freshwater microbial communities from Lake Tanganyika, Tanzania - TA2015016 Mahale Deep Cast 400m | ecosystem: Environmental > Aquatic > Freshwater > Lake | place: Tanzania: Lake...
GGGAGCCCTGGGATCGGGCGCCCGCACGGCATAAGCCCCCGAAGGGGGCGTTTCAGGGCGATTGAATCGCCCCCGTTGGGGGCTCTATGCCAGGTTGGCCTTGTCCCAGGGCTCCCGTTGGTCGCCCCTTCGGCTCCGCTCAGGGCAGGCTCTGGGCTACGGCTGGACCACCCCCTTCGGGGGCTGACCGGGGGCCACGTGAAGATGTGGGCAAAGATCAGGCCAGAGTCCTGGCGCGTCCCCGGGCCGCGTTGGGGCTGGGACACAGCGTAGCGTAAGCAGCGGGCGTGCAAGGAGTTGCGGCTTTCTGCAATTCTTTTGGATTCCACCCGCTCATGATGGGCGGGCAGACTCGTTGTACTGGGGGGAGAGAGAGCGCGCCGCATGCCACCCCGCAGGGCAGGCTGGGCGCCCCCCTCCCCGAGCCGTGGTGGGCGCGCAAGTGAGCGACACTGAGCGACTCTGGCCGACACTGAGCCGGAAGGCCGAGAATCGCCAAACGGCGAATGGGCCATATTGAGCGACTCTGAGCGACAGTGAGCGACAGTGGCGCCCCGGGCGTCACCGGGCAGGGGGTGGGGGGAGGAGCAGCGGGAGCGCGCCGAGGGCCTCTGGGGCTTTGAGGGCATGGAGGTCGCGGCGGGGGGCGGCCCAGGCCCTCTGAAGGGCAGTTTTGAGGTGGCCGAGCAGGGCCTGGTAGTCGGGGTCGGTGGTGTCCTTGTAAGGGGGCTGTTTGCACTTGGCGAGGCCGCCGGCCTCCTTCCCCAACGGCGCCGCGAGGAAGAGGGTGGCCTTGGCATCGCGAAGTGAAATCCAATCGAGCCGCGAGACCTCGGCGGGGTTGTGGCAGGCGGCGCAGCGCTTGGCGTGGACGGCGGCGACCTGCTGAGCGAGGCCACGGTCGGCGGCGAGGTCGTAGGGCGGCTGCGGCAAACGCTTGTTGATGAAGCCGTCGTGGTAGGGACCGTTGGCGTCAATCCAGGTCACGAGCCGCAGCCAATCCTCCTGCGGCAGCTTCACACGCTCGGTGTGGGGGGCTTTGCGGAGGACGGCGATGAGCTTGCTCTTGTGGGAGCCAAAGGCGAGTGGCGGCGTCACCTTGGCGTCGTCGCCCACGTTCGAGCGGGCAATGAGCCGCGCCGCGAGGATGGTGTCGTAGGCGCGGTTGTGCCTGGCCGTGAGGCCGCCAGAGAAGTCGTGGCCGCCCGCGGGCTTGAGGCCGCTGTGGCAGGCGACGCAGTGCGTATCAAAGACGGGCTGGACGTCGCGGAGGAAGCTGAGGGGCTTGTCGCCGCCCCAGGGGGGCGGCGTGGGCACCACGGGGTCGCGGCGCATGGCCAGCGGCGTGGCCGCGGACGGGGGCGCCTTCTCCCAGGTGTGGTGGCACCCGGTGCAGGAGCGCTGCTCGCCAGGCTGGAAGCTGATGAACGACCGCATCCGCCGCAGCTCCATGTGGTTCTCGTCGAGGAGCTGGTAGTAGACCGCCGTGTCCACGGGCACCTTGAAGTAGGCCGAGCCGTCGGCCTCGACGGGCACCGTGCCGATGATGCGGCAGGGGTTCCAGTTGATCATCACGCCCTTCACGTCGGGCTCGTAGCGCTGGCCGCCGAAGGTGTTGCAGTAGGGCCAGCCGACCGGCTCGGCGATGCGGATGTAGCGGATGGCCTTCGGGTCCACGCCGTCCACGCCGAGGGCCACGTCGTTCACCGCGCACGTGGCATACGGCTTGGTGAGGTCAATATTCTCGGCGAGGACTGGCGGCTTCTGCCGCGGCACGAGCGGAATCGGCACAAAGCAGGAGATGGCCGGATCGCGGTAAATCAGCTCTTTGGTGCCGTAAACGTCAATCAGGTAGAGCGCGTAGCCGGTTGGGTCCACCTCGCTCGCGCCGCCGGTCGTGCGGCCGTTGCAGTGGGCGTAGGCGGCCAGGAAGTGCTTCTCGGAGAGTGGCCAGGGCTGCATGTAGAAGCCCCCCTGCCCCACCACGCCCCCCTCGAGCACGGGCTTGCCCGACATCCCGCCCTCGGGCGACAGAATGCCGGGGGTGACGATGTGGATTGCATCGGGGTTGTTGATCCCCGCCTTTGGGTCCAGGATCACGACCGGCCCGGCGGGGAGGGTGTGGTGGCCGGTGGCGATGCCGACCATCTTGTGCGAGCCGGGGATCGAGCGGACCTCCTCCACGCCCCACGGCTCGTTGAAGTGCTGCTTGAAGAGCGCATCGGCCCCCGTGCCATCGGGGCGGACGTACCACAGCGACTGGATGTGTGCCCAGCCGCGCTCGTGGTATTCCCAGCGGGTGTAGCCGATCGTGCCGTCGCCGAGGGTGTGCGGCAGATAGTCGCCGTCCTTCGTCACCGTGAGGCGGCGGATGCCCGAGCCGTCGGGCTTCATCACGTAGAGGTTGCAGGAGGTCTCGTCCTTGTCGAGCTCGTTGCACTGGAGCGAGTAGCCGCAGCGCTCGGAGGTGAAGGCGATGTCGCCGCTGGGCAGATACGTGGGGTCGAGGTCGCTCCATTCGCCCTTGGTGAGCTGGCGGAGCCCCTTGCCGCCTGGCCCGAGCGTAGTCGAGGGCTCAATGCCGATCTCGAAGATGTGGGTCGGCTCCTCGGAGCGGCGGAGTTGGAAACTCGCGGCGCGGTTCAGCCAGCCGTTCGGCGGCTTCTCGCTCTTGGCCTTTGAGTAGCCGAAGACCACGCGGTCGGCGTCATACCAGAGGTCGGCGCCGTGGACGTGGCCCGGCCCAAGCTGGCCGTTGAGGACATTGCGGACCTCGCCAGTCTTCATATCGAGCACGCACAGGTCGCCGCCGGGGCGGGAGACCCAGGGCATGTGGTTCAGGCACACGTCGGGATAGCTTTCCTGGCAGAAGCGCTTGATGAAGAAGAGCTTGTCGAAGGCCAGGAGCGGGTTCTTGAAGGCCGCGTCGCGGGCGAGCCAGCGTGCCTCAATGTATAGTGCACGGCGGGCAGCCGGGTCGCAGCCCTTCTCCTTCTCCTGAGCAGCGAGGGCCTCCGCACGCTTCTGCATGTCGCTCGGCACGTGTTGCACTCGCCCAAGCACTTCGGCGACGGGATGGATGAAGAACGCCTTGCCCTCGCACAGTCGGATGCCGGCCTGTTGCGCAGTGATGACGATCGCGGCGGGGCCTTCGTGGGCGACCTCGAACTCGGCGGGGCCTCCCCACGGGCCTTCGAGCTTGCGCGTGAAGAACGTCTGCCTCTCGAGCCGGGTGCGGGTGAGGACGAGCGCCTCGGCCGTGAGCTCAATGGGCGGGGCGAGCGGCCCGGCGGAGCGGATTTCGAGGTGGACGCGGTTCTTGCCGAAGCCGAGGCCCGGCAGCTCGTGCCACACAAGTTGCCAGTCGCCCCCGATGCCGAGGCGCACCTGGCCGCCGGCGTGGGCAAACGTGTCGCCGGCGTCCCTCAGAGGCAATGCAAGCTCAAGCGTGACCCGTCCGTCCTTCCGCACCACACTCCCCTGCCCTGCCGGCGCTGCCACGCCGTTCAGTGTCACCACATCGCCGGCCAGCCGCACGCGTGTTTTGCCCACTGTGAAAAGGCCGTCGGCGCCGGGACGCTTAGCGCCCCTCGACCAGATGCTCAGGCTGCTCTGGCACGCCGGGCGCTTGAGAGCGAGGTTCTTCTTCGCGTCGTCGGGGCCGTAGACCTCCGCCTCGTCGAGATGGAAGTAAACCGCAGCGTCGCTCTTCACCTGAAGCCTGATGAAGCGCGCCTTGACCCCATCGAGCTTCACGTCGAGCGGCGGCTCCTTGCTCCCCACGCCGCCGAAATACCTGCCCTTGTTGTCGTGCCTCAATGTCCACTGCTGCCCATCGTCGGAGCTCAAGATCAGGAGGTTGTCGGCGTTGTGGAGGCCGGGCTGGTAGTCCAGGCGGTTCCAGACCACAATGCGACCGATGGTCACGGGCGAGCCGAGGTCAACCTGCCACCAAGGGTTCGGCTCTTGGGCGGTGTGGAATGCGTACTTGCCATCCTTCACGCCGTCCACGGCGCCCGCGGCGTCGGCGGCGGTCGGGTCGGCCGCCTGGGCCTGAGCGGCCGCTGCTGGGCACGAAGCCGCAACGTAGAGCCGTTGGCCGTCCTGGCACAGGCGGAAGTCGTGCTCAGCGGGAGCCCCAGGCACGCGGGCGGCGGCGGGCCAGCAGGGGTCGGAGAGGTGGCCGTCAATCTTCGGCGCCGCGGCCTTGGGCACGGTGAGCCGCGGCTCGGGCTTCCCGCCAGCCTTGGCCTCAAGGAACGGCAGAAGCTGTGGCTTCAGGAGGAGGGCCATGCGGCACTCGTCCTGAAGCGCCCAATCGGCCTCCACCTGCTCCCGCGGCACTTGCGCAGCGAAGGCCGTGGTCAACCAGAGAGCACAGGCCAGGCTCGCCCGCCACATCGCACGTGGCCTCCTACGCGTGGCCCGCCGCTCCGCGGCGGCATCCTCTGCCACGGAGTGGCGGGCTACGGGACCTCTCACCGTTCGAGCACCTCACACGACCGCTTGTCGCACCGGCCCAGTTGCTTGCATGGGCTCGGGCTCGATGCGCACGGGGTGGACGTGCCCCGCACGAAGCCGGCCACGGCCCCGATGACCCGTCGCACCGGCTTCCCGCACTCAGGGCAGGTCTTCACCGGCCCATCGCTCATCTTCTGCTGACGCTCGAACTCGTGGCCGCAGTCGTCACAGATATAGTCGTAGATAGGCATCGGATCAGTCCTTCATCATTCGTGCGCTTGCTCACCCCTCGACGGGGGATGAATGGATGAGTGGATGGGTGGATGGATGTCAGACAATCATCCAGTCATCCAACCATCCAATCATCCTCCCTGGTCGCAACCATCGGCCGGCTTGGGGCCATTCCTCACAAGTTCTGGAGCCGTCGCTTGGCGAATTCAACCAGGCCGCCGGCGTCGAAGATGGCACGCATGAAGTCGGGCATCGGCTCGGCCTGGAACTCGCGGCCAGTCGTGAGGTCGCGGATGACGCCGCGGGCGAGATCAACTTGCACCTCATCGCCGGCGGCGATGGCGTCGGCTGCCTCGGGGCACTCGAGGAGCGGCAGGCCGATGTTGATGGCGTTGCGAAAGAAGATGCGGGCGAAGCTTCTGGCGATGACGCACGCCACGCCCGCTCCCGTGAGGGCGACCGGGGCGTGCTCGCGCGACGAGCCGCAACCGAAGTTCTCCCCCGCCACCACCACGTCGCCCTTCCGCACCCGCTTGGCAAAATCAGGCTGGCCGCTCCCCTCCATGCAATGCGAGCCCAGCTCCTTCGGGTCCGTGGTGACCAGATAGGGGGCGGGAATGATCGCATCCGTGTTCACATCGTCCCCGAACTTGAATGCCCTTGGCATTGTCAAGGCTTCCTCAATCGGCAGAAAGCGAAGCAAGCATCCACAGATTCCACAGATGAAGACAGAGAAGTCAAGCCACTGGGCCGGGCACTGGCCTTCTCCTATCCGTGCCCATCGGTGTCATCCGTGGTTGCCTTCTTCATCGGCGAACAAGAGAAGAGTGCACCACGGATCACACGGATAACACGGATTAGGGGAGCAAGCCAGAACGGCTACGAACCCCAGACTCACTCCTCTCTGTGTCAATCTGTGCAATCTGTGGATGCGTTTCTTGATCCGTCAAAGCTCCTCTGGCGAGGCGATGCGGCCGAGGACCGCGGAGGCGGCCACGACCGCGGGATTAGCCAGGTAGACGAAGCTCTTGAGGTGGCCCATGCGCCCCTCGAAGTTGCGGTTGGTGGTCGAGACGCAGGTCTCGCCCGAGGCGAGCACGCCCATGTGCCCGCCCAGGCACGGGCCGCACGTGGGGGTCGAGAAGACCGCCCCCGCCTCGACGAACGCCTCGTCCAGCCCCTCCGCGATGCAGCGGCGATAGCCCTCAAGGGACGACGGGATGACGATCAGCCGCACGTCGCGGTGGACCCTTCGTCCCCGAATCACCTCGGCGGCGAGGGCGATGTCCTCGTAGCGGCCGTTGGTGCAGGAGCCGATGAACGCCTGGTCAATCCGCACGCCGCCGAGTTCGCCCACGGGCCTGACGTTGCTCGGCAGGTGCGGGCAGGCGACCTGGGGTTCCAGCTCGCCCACGTTGATCTCGACGATGGCCTTGTACTCGGCGTCGGGGTCGCTCTGGTAGATGCGGGAGGGGCGGCGCGAGCGCCCGGCGAGGAACTCGGCGGTCTTGGCGTCGTGGGCGACGATGCCGCTCTTGCCGCCCGCCTCGATGGCCATGTTGCACATCGTCAGTCGCCCGTGCATGGGCAGGGTCTCGATGGCCTCGCCCGTGAACTCCATCGCGCAGTAGAGCGCGCCCGAAACGCCGATTCGGCCGATTGTGGCGAGAATGTAGTCCTTGCCGCCGACCCAGCGGCTCGTCGGCTTGCCCGTGTAGACGAACTTGATGCTCTGGGGCACCTTGAGCCAGGTCTGGCCGAGGGCAAAGACCACGCCCACGTCGGTCGAGCCCATGCCCGTGGCGAAGGCGCCCAGGGCGCCGTTGGTGCAGGAATGCGAATCAGCACCCACCATCACGTCGCCCGCCACGCAATGCCCCTCGTCGGGCACTAGGCTGTGGCACACGCAGGCCCGGCCGACCTCATAGTAGAAGGGCAGATTGTGGCGGCGGGCGAACTCGCGGAGGAACTTCGCCTGCTCGGCGGCCTTGATGTCCTTATTCGGCACATAGTGGTCGGGGATGAGGATGATGCGTTCGGAATCGAACACCCGCTTCGCCCCCGTCCGCTCGAACTGCTCTATGGCTAACGGCGCCGTGATGTCGTTCGCCATCACCACGTCCACGGGCACGAAGTGGAACTCCCCCGGCCGCACCGCCTCCTTGCCCACGTGTGCCGCGATGATCTTCTCGGTGATTGTCATGCCCACCGTCGCGCTCCATTCCCCCCTTTTCTTATACCAGAAACTCCGGTCCCCGGCAACGCGGGATTCTTCGCTTGACTCAGGGGGCACGGGGCGCTAGACTTCGGGCCAGAGCGCAGCGGCGGGCGGCGGCGCCAGCCGGATTCCGATGGCACATCTCACATTGAGGAGAGAGGCCATGGGGCGGCAGGGAAACCGAGTCGGGAACCGGTCGGATCTGGCCAGGGGAGCGCGATGGGAAAGGCGCGGCCCGGCAGCGTGTCCGCCGCCGAGGCCACCGCGCGACGCGTCGCGCTCGATGTGCTCGAGGGCAGTCCTGGCTTTGTTCGCCCTGGGGGTTGCTGGCAAGTTGTGGGGCGGCCCGGTAGCCGAGACGGGGCGCGTGACGTTTTCCCAGGCAAACCGAAACGCGTGGCAGACAGTGCAGCTCCGGGGGCGCTACGACCGTCCCGCTCTCCTATGCGGGCGCTGACCCGGCGATGGCCCGAATCCGGAATGTCACGGGCAGCAGCTTCCAGATCCAGATTGACGAGTGGGACTACCTGGACGGCGCGCATGCGGCAGAGACCGTCGGCTATCTGGTGGTCGAGGCCGGCTGCTACACCCTGCCGGACGGCACCAGGATTGATGCGGGGACTGTCGCGAGCGATCACCGCTGGTACATCGAGCATTTCCGCACGGACTTTGGTGCAACACCTGTGGTCCTCACGCAGTGCCAGACGGCCTGGGGGGGCGAGGCCGTCGTCACGCGGCAGCAGGGCGTCTCTCGGCATCAGTTCAGCGTGTGCCTTCAGGAACAGGAGAGAAGCGACGGGGCTCACGCAGTGGAGGTGATCGGCTACGTGGCGATCGAGCCGCGCTGCGGCGCGCTGGCCGCCGGGCGGTACGAAGTGGCGCGCACGCCGGATCAGGTGACGGATCGCTGGTATCGAAGGACCTTCACCAGTCCGTTCACTCCGGCGCCCGTGCTACTCGCGTGCATGCAGACCTTCGACGGGTCGGACCCCGCATCACTCCGGCACCGCAACCTGGGTGGCAGGTCCGTTGAGATCAGGGTTCAGGAGGAGACCTCGGGGGACCGGGAGACGTCTCACACCACGGAGGTCGTCGGCTACGCGGCGTTCGGCTTCATCGGAGTCGTCCCCCTCACGCCACTTCCCGGCGGTCCGCTGTCTCCGAACCTCATCGTGAACGGCAGCTTCGAGGAGCCGCGCGTTTCTCACAGTGCGGGCTGGGACATCTTCCGGACCATTCCCGGCTGGCGCCTTGTGGACGGGCCGAACTTCGAGCTTCAGCGGGGGATACTGGGCGGCCCCGCACACGGCGCGCAGCACCTGGAACTCGATGCCGACGTGAATGGCCCCAACGGCGGCTGGATCGCCAACGAACGCGGCGGCATCACAGTCGCACAGCAGGTCGCCACCGTTCCGGGCCAGCTCTACACCCTGAGCTTCGCCTTCGCAGGCCGGCCCGGCACCGCGGCAACCGAGAACGTCCTTGGCGTCGAGGCCCTGAGCGTGAAGGGCGGCTACCCGTCAGAGCCCATCGCCTTGGAAATCCGGGACTCGAACGGAGCCGTCGTGGTGGGTAACCCCACCCTCCCGGGCAACAGCGGATGGCGCTACTACACGACGACCTTCGTGGCCACAGAGACATGCACGGAAATCCGCTTTGGCGACCGCGGGGCCAGCAACAACACCTACGGCTCCTTCCTCGACGATGTGCAGCTTCGGGCCGTCGTGGTCCGCGCCTTGGTCGAAGTCAAGCCAGGGGATCCCATGCCAAGGATCAACCTGGCCTCTCAAGGTGTCATCCCAGTGGCGGTCCTGACCACCCGCGACCTGGACGCTGCGCAGGTGGAGCTCAGCACCGTGCGGTTCGCCGGAGCAGCGCCGGTTCAGGGTGCCCCGGAGGATGTGAACGGCGACGGTCGCGCCGACCTCATCCTGCACTTCAGGACGCATGAGACGGACCTGCTGGACGCCTACGCGGCCCTTATCCTGGCCGACATCGAGGAGGACGGCGACCTCGACTCGCACATTCAGCCCTACTTGCCTGGCCTCACAGGCCGGACGACCGCAGGCGTCGCCTTCACCGGCGAGGACTATGCGGAACTGATGCTGACAGGGAAGGCGCTCCGCGATTTCCTCGGGCAACTCTTGGCCGGGCGGGACTTCTGACCCCGTGGGGTCCGCCTGGCCGGGCGCCTCGACATCGAGGTCACCCCCTCCCCTCCGCCCCCTCACCGCCGCAAGGCCGTAGGGAACCACCGCAGAGGGCACGGAGAGCACAGGGCTCAGTGTAGAATGGATTCCGCTGAGAGACCCCCTTGTGCAGATCGTGCTCTTGTGCGTCGCAAGTGGCTGAGGCAAGAGCCGTGCGGCCTCACGGGGAGCGTGAGTGAGGCAAGCGGGGGGTAGCCGGCCTGTGCCATGCTCGCAGTGGAGGCATCGTGGGGCTCCTTTGGGTTCGGGGCTCGTTGCCCGGAGGTGGCCCGAGCCTTCTGGTGGCCTGCTCAGCCGGACTGCGCCTGTGTGCTTCGGCGCCGCCAGGCCTCGAGGCGTAGCCAGCGGCCGATGTTGCAGGCGGCCCCCACGAGGTAGCCGTGGAGGCGCGTCTTGGCCAGGCCCCTGTAGCGGGTGCGTCGGAGGCCCAGGCGGACGAGTTCGCTGACGGTGCCCTCGATGGCGTTTCGGCGGTGCATGCGCTGCTGGAATTGGGGGGTCTGCATCTCGCGGCGGCGCGCCTGGAGGAGGTCGTGGTGTTCGCCGACGGCGAGGATGCGTCGCCCGGTGCGGCTCTTGGTGCAGCGGGGGCGCAGTTCGCATGTGTCGCACTGGGCGCCCCACTCGAAGCGCCAGTAGGTGCTGCCCTGGTCGGCGTCGTGGATGTGGCTGCACTGGGTGCTGGCCTTGCCTGCGGGGCAGGTGGCGCGGCGTGCGGCGAGGTCCACGTCGAACTGGTCGGCGGAGAGCATGCCGTCCTTTTGGGGGCAGGGGCGTGCGGGGCCGATGAGTTCGCGGCCCTCCGCCTTGGCCTGTGCGAGGGTGTCGTCGGTGACGTAGCCCGCGTCCACGTAGAGTTCAGGCGGCGGCTCTTGGCCGGCCTCGCCCTGGGCCTTGAGGCTGCGGCCCATGCCGTCCAGGTCGCTGGCGATGGCCTCCGTGGTGGTGAGGTCGGTGAGGAATTGCCCGGTCGGCTCGCCCTTGGGCTTCGGCTCGTCGTCGTCAGGCACGGTCTCGGCAATCTGGGCCTTGTAGCCCACCCAGGCCTTCTTGCCGTCCTGGTCCTTCGTGCTCCATTGGGCCTCGGGGTCGTGGGGATTCTTCACGGCACCCGAGGGCTCGGCCTCCCGGCGTTGGGGGCCGTCGGGTCCCACCTCGAACTGCTCCGCGAACACCCGCCGCAGGAGGGCCACGGCCTCCAGCTCCCGAAGCGGCGAGCTCTGGCCGTCCAGCCACGAGAGGAGCCCGTGGGCATCGCGGCCCGCCTGCTGGAACTTGGCCGCCAGTTCCGCCTTCTTCAGGCCCCGCCAGTCCGGCTCCGTCTCGGCGTAGACCTCCACCAGGCGGCCCCAGCTCTCCAGGGCCAGCGCCCCTGCCGTCTTGCGGAGCGCCTCCACCGCACCCCGCAGCGTCTGCCACACCACGTCCAGCCGCGACATCGCACTCACCAGCCCCAGCACGTGCGTCGAGTCCAGCCGCTGCCGCACCTTCCGCCGCACCAGCCCCGCCTCCCGCAGCCCGTCGAGGATCGCGTCGAACGCCAGACGCTCCTCCTCATGCTTCACCAACCGCTTGCGGAAATTGCACAAACTCGAGGGGTCGAACCCCTTGTAGTCCACCTCCAGGTCCAGAGCATACTTCCACCCCAGATTCAGCCGCACCGCCGCGGCCGCGAGACGGTCGGGCAGCTTCTCCAGGTACTGCAGCACACTGGCCCCCAGCATCACCACCAACTCGACTGCTGGCCGGCCGTTGTCCGCACAGTAGAGCCCCGCCAGGCGGGCCCGAGCCTTGCGGAGAGCCGGCAACACCTTCTCGCGGAACACACGATACCGGTCCCCGGCGGGGAAGAGTTCCCCGGCCGCGAACACCACGTCGGCGAAAGACCGCTGGACTTTTGGGGCGGGCAGGCTCATAATACCTCCTGACGGCAGCAGCCCATGTGCTGCACTGCCCAAGCATACCCCACTATCGTGGCTTAGTCAAGAGGATAATCCACCAAATGGCAAGCTACCAGGTCCGAATCCAGGCCATCCGCAGCCGCGGCCACAACGAGCGACCCTTCGTCACCATCCCAGTCGCCATCGCACGCGCTCTCGACCTCCAGAAGGGCGAGACCGTCCAGTGGAAAATCGTCGACCGCTCCCAGCTCCTCCTGGTGCGCCAACCACAGCCCTCACCCATCAAACCTCCCTCAAGACCGAGGAAGGGGTAGGGGGTTTTTCAGCGGAATCTAGAATGTAGATCTGACCCCTGACCGTGTGCCTTAGATCTGACCCCTGACCGTGTGCCTGGCAGGTGTCGGGGGTTGGGGGCTG
>Ga0194112_10010769_pt1 | contig 11437 bp, 7 predicted proteins | sample TA2MahC400mmetaG_FD_146191 | JGI IMG/M metagenome (GOLD analysis project Ga0194112, IMG submission 146191) | Freshwater microbial communities from Lake Tanganyika, Tanzania - TA2015016 Mahale Deep Cast 400m | ecosystem: Environmental > Aquatic > Freshwater > Lake | place: Tanzania: Lake...
TCAAGGGAGGGAACCCCCGTGTCATCGGTGATCATCATAATGGGGACCACCGCGTCGATGTTTGGATCCTTAAGCACCGCTTCCATCCCTTCCCGGTAAGCAAATTCAATCCCATGGTCATACGCCGCAGGCCAAATGTCCACTGGATTCCGCATGCGGATGTAGGGAGGGCTGATTTCCTGCAGGCGTTGCCGGGTATTCTCCTGAACCTCAGGGACTTCCAGGCCCCAAGATTGGCGGCACAAATCCGTGAGCACAACGAGCATGGCCCCGGAAGGTGCGGAAAAACTTACGCGGTTACCTTTGGGGAGAGGCATAAAGGCCAGGGCTTTGGCCGCCAGGAAGAGATGGGAGTATTTATAAACTCGGACGATGCCGGCCTGTTTTAAAGCCCCATCCATAATTCGATCTTCTGCCGCCATGGCCGCGGTATGGGCCACTGCGGCTTTCGCCCCCTCCGTTGTGCTCCCCCCTTTGAGAAGGAAAACTGGCTTTTTCCGGGTTACCCCCCGGGCGATTTCCAGGAACCGGCTGGGTCTTTTGAAACTTTCCAAATAGATAAAAATGGCTTTGGTCTCCGGGTCATCGGCATAGTAGGCAAGCACTTCGCTCTCGTCTACATCTATCTTATTCCCGAACCCCACCACCCGGGCCACGCCAAAATTTTCTCCGGTGATTATGTAGCGCATCGTGTGCGTGGCAAAGTTGCCCGTCTGGGCGATGTAGGAAATATTACCCCGGGGAATTTTGCCGAGAGGAAAGAAGCTCGATGTAAAATTGTGCGGCGTGGAGGTATGCCCCGAGGTGTTGGGTCCAATGACCCGGACCCCAGTTTCCTTGATGGCTTTGATCAGTTCCTCCTGTAATTCCTCTCCTTTTTCATCCACCTCTGAAAAACCTCCGGCCGCAAGGACGATTGCCTGGATCCCTTTGGAGGCGCAATCCCTTACGGCCTGAGGATTAGAGCCGGCCGGGAGAATTATAATGGCTAGGTCAATTCCCTCCGGAAGTTCCCCAATCGATCGATGAACCTTAAGAGCCATGATTTCTTCCCCTTTGGGATTGACCAGGTAGAGCCTTCCCCCATACCCATTGGCCAAGATATTTCGAATCACGTCATTCCCGGGTTTGTGGGGAACGGAAGAGGCCCCGATGACGGCAACGCTTTGGGGTGCGAAGAATTTTTGCAGATTAACAGCCATGTTGTCTCCTTTCCGTACCCTTCCTTTCATCAATCGCCGGAGACCTGAGAGAGCGGAAGATAGATAATCGAATCCGCAACCATCAAGCCGAATCCAGCGAGAGAAGAGTAATCTAACATATGAGGGAACAAATAGACCATATTTTAATTTATATTAAATTTTTTCTTTACAGAGTGAAAAATTGATTATATTATGGAAAAAAATTTTTGATAATAGTTTTTGTTATTAGAGACAGTTTTCCTGCAGGGAAGAGGGTATCCCTATGGAAAATTTGGGAGAGAGGATCCGGGAGGAACGGCGTAAGGGAAAACTTACTCTGGAGAAGCTCTCCCAAAAAACTGGCCTTTCCAAAAGCTTCCTCAGCCAAGTGGAGAGAGGCTTGGCGCAACCTTCCGTCAGTTCCCTAAAAAAAATCGCCCGCGAGTTTGGAATCAGCGTAGTTGACCTTTTTGCCAATGGGGCCAACCAGAAAAACCTTCTTGGTTCCCTCCCTCCAGCCAGCAAGAATGGACCTACCTATGTGCAGGGTTTTCAGGTGGTCCGGGCAAATCGGCGCAAAAGCCTGGCCCTTCCCGGATCAAAAGTATTTTATGATCTGTTGACCCCGGATCTCAACCGCCAGTTGGAAGTCATGTACATGAGGATTGAGCCGGGCGAGCATTCTGGAGAAGAGCCCATGGTTGACCTCCCTGGAGAAAAATTTGGTCTGGTGTTGAAAGGCACCCTGGAGATACGGGTGGGAAAGGAAGTGCAGCAGGTTAAAGAGGGCGACAGCGTTTATTTCCCCGCCCATGTTCCCCACTCCTGGCGGGGGATGGGTAAAGAAACGATAGAGGTTATCTGGGTCCTGACCCCTCCGCAGTTTTAAGCCAGCAAAAAGGAAAATTCTTCTTGGATTCCTGGCGTAACGTAATGCCAGCAGGGGATTTGCTTTCCACCCCTGCCCAAAAGGAGGCGGTTCCGTGGAGGAAAAAAGAAAGACCACGAAGGAAATTTTAGAGGAAAAGCAGGAAGGCCAAAAGCGCGTCCCTCTGTATAATCCTGCCGTGATGAAAAGATTGCAGCGGGAGTTTGAGCGTTGGCAAAACACAACCGTGGGCGCGGAAGATCGCCAAAATTGGTATACTACCCCGCGGACTATTTTGGGTTCAGAAATTCCCCGGGAAATGCTCTACACCCCCCTCAGTAACCCCAAATTCGACTACCTGCATGATTTGGGCTACCCGGGTCAGGAGCCCTTTACGCGAGGAATCCATGCCAACATGTATCGGGGGAGAGAATTCACCATGCGTCAGCTCACGGGCTTTGGCGGCCCGGAAGAGACAAACCAGAGAATGAAATTCATGATCGCCCACGGGGGCACGGGCATAAATATCCTTTTCGACCTGCCGACAATCCAGATGTATGACTCCGATGACCCTATATCCAGAGGGCAGGTAGGCATGTCGGGAGTAGCTGTTGATTCGGTTGAGGATATGGACTTGATATTTAAAGATATCCCCCTCGACAAAGTCACGGTTTCTTTGGTCACTCATTATCCCTCCAATACGGCGATTCTTTTTCCTATGTACTTGGCCTTGGCCGAGCGCCGGGGCATCCCCTGGGATCAACTACGGGGAAGTGTACAGAACGACATTACCTTGGAAGAAGTCGTGCGCAGCAGCCCGGAATATATCCCCCCCCAAGATTGCTTTCGCATTCAATGCGACAACATCGAGTTCATCAGGCAGAACGTTCCCCAGTGGAATTTCATCACCTACAACGGCTACAATCTGCGCGAGTTCGGGACCTCCGGGGTAACAGAGATGGCCGTGGCCTTGGCTAACGCCATTTGGACTCTTGAGGAGATGCTTCAGAGAGGCCACCCCCTCGATTGGGTAGCAGAGCGACTGGCCTTTTTCTGGTCTCCGGCCAGCGATTTTTTCGAAGAAGTCGCCCGCATCCGAGCCGTGAGAAGACTGTGGTATAAGATCATGAAATACCGGTTTGGCGCCAAGAATCCGAGATCGATGTGGATGAGATGTCATGTGCAGACCTCCGGTGTTTCCCTGCTGCGGGAGGAACCTCTCAACAATATCATCCGGGCAGCTTACCATGCTTTAGCCGCCGTATTGGGAGGTGTTCAATCACTGCACGTGGATTCTTATGATGAGGCCTATTCCGTGCCCACGGAAGAAGCGGCGTTGCTCTCGCTGCGCACGCAACAGATCATTCAGGCGGAAACAGGGGTCACGGAGGTGGTGGATCCTCTAGGAGGCTCTTTCTATGTGGAAGCCCTGACCAAGGAAATCGAAAAGAGAATTCTTGATGAAGAAGATGAGATGGAAAAGATGGGTGGTTATGTAATGGCCATAGAAAAGGGATGGTTACATAAAAAAATTGCTGAATATTTTAATAATGAGAGAAAAATGATCGAGAGAGGCAAAATAAAATTGGTGGGCTACAATATCTATAAAACTCCTGTGGAGTTGCCCCCGATTAATGTTTTTTGCTATCCGGAGGGAGTGGAAGAGAGGCAGAAGGCGAGGTTGCAAAAATTGAAAGAGAAAAGAGATAATGAGAAAGTGAACCAATCTCTCCTCGCCCTTGAAGAGGCCTGCAAAAGAGGAACAAACCTGATGCCATACACCATCGAATGCGCCAGGGTAGGTTGCACGGAAGGAGAAATGTTTAAGGTTTTTAAAAAGGCTTTTGGCTTGTGGAAACCTCCTGTATTTTGGTAGAGGAAGTGGGAAATTCATCACGGCTCGGAGTCCGTTTGGGTTAGAATGCGAGGGATGGCCATGGCCGCAAAAATAAAGGTGTTGTTAGCGAAACTGGGATTAGATGTTCACCATAGGGGATTGATCACTGTGGCTAACGAATTGCGAGATGCGGGCATGGAAATTATCTATTTGGGGAATTCATTTCCTAAGGAGATCATCCAGGCGGTTATTCAAGAAGATGTGGATGTCATCGGGATAAGTTCTTTAGGGGGGGCGCATCTCACACTGGGTGGAGAACTGATGGAAGAAGCAAAAAGACAAGGACTAAGAGAACGCCTGGCCTTTGTCATAGGGGGAGTTTTCCCTCCCGCAGATGCCCTGAAGCTGAAAGAGATCGGTTTTGAAGGGGTATTCACCCCCGGTGCGACCAGGGAAGAAATCATATCATCCATTCGCAAGATTATCTCCGATAAAACCGACAAGGGCCTTTAAATCACTCTTTCTTTGATTATCTCGCCTTCCTTTCTTCTGGCTGATGCCCAACTACTAACATCTACTGCTGGAGACATGCAAGTCTAATCTCCTGGTTATCCTCCACCACCTGAATAGCAGCTATCATATTCTCAAGTTGCGAAAATGAGATCTCTGAAAAAGTAGGCTTTTCACTGCTCAGAATATTTTTTTCGGCAGCCACGCGCTCCGCTGCGCTGAAAAATCATGGATTTTTCGGGCGCTTTGCTCCCCGCTCGCGGTTTCCGGAAAAAATATATTCGCGGGCATGGATACAGAAATACTGAAAGACCTGAAGGACCCGGCAGGGTTCATGGGAGATGCTTCGGGAAAATTGAAAGGGGAAGATGATCCCGGGGCGATTCCCCCAGAGCAGGAAGCCGTCAGAAGATTTACGAAGTCGCGGCCATCGCTGCCGCAGATGGCCCAACAGATGGCCAATCGAGCAACCAAAACTTGACGGCTCTTGGCTCAAAAAAAGAGAATAGAAACCATCTTTTTGGTTGACAAAACTCTCCAAGAAAAATATAAAAATTTTGAACTGTTTTAGGAGACAAGATCGATCGGGTCTTTTCACAGAAGATGGGTGCTTCCGGATATGGCAGACCTGAACTTAGCTAGCCGGAGCGGACTCAAGGGCAAAAAATGAATGCTAAAAAAGGACTGGCCAAAGCAGTGGAGCTTTATGCAAATAAAGGAGAGCGGGCGAGAGAGTTGAGGGCCCAAGGGAGAAAGGTTTTGGGCTATGTATGCCTTTTTGCTCCGCCGGAAATCATGGCGGCCGCCGGGGTTCTGCCTTACCGCTTGCGTGGCGACCTCCAGGAGCCGATCACCAAAGCTCATGATTTAGTCGAGCCCTTCGGTTGCCCCTACATGCGCAACCTATTGGACCAGGATCTCAAAGAAAAATATGATTTCCTTGACGGATTGGTTATGTCCCACAGTTGCGACACGGTTCAGCGATTCTATGGAATCTGGACTTTAAATAAAAAGCCTTCCTTCCACTGTTTTGTCAATGTACCGCACACTCTTACTCCTTGGTCCAGGGAGTTCTTCAAAAGAGAACTGATTTTCTTCCGGGAAAAGATAGAGAATTTTTCCGGCAACGAAATCAGCAATGACCAACTGAAAAAGACCATCCAAGAATATAATAAATGCCGGGTTCTCTTGAGGAAGCTTTATAGCTTGCGGAAGGAAGATCCACCTCTGCTCAGCGGTAATGAGGGTCTGCAGGTGTTAGTGGCCGGAATGGGGTTACCCGTAAATGAATTCCACAGTCTTCTGCACGAAGTCACCAAAGAAGTCTTAGGCCGCAGCCAGCGGCCGGCGAGAAAAGCCGTCCGTCTGATGATTTACGGAAGTATATGCGACGACCTCGGCCTTGTCCAATTACTTGAAGAAGGTGATGCCTATGTGGTCATCGATGATACCTGTATTGGAACCCGAAGCTTCATGCACGATGTACCCGAGACCTCGGACCCATTGGATGGACTGGTTACGGCCTATTTTGACTCTTTCCCCTGCCCGCGTACCGATCGGGGGGCGAACCGTGCACGATTCGAATATATCGCCAATTTCGCCAAAGAATACCAGGCTAATGGAGTCATCATGTATATTTATTCTTATTGCGACCCCCACAAGCTAGATGCTCCTGACATATCCGAGATGCTCAAAAAGGAAGGGCTACGGGCGCTCATCATCGATGATGATTACTCCCTGTCGAACCAAGCTGCTATCCGCATGCGGATTCAAGCCTTCTTGGAATTGTTGATCTAAAAAATTCTTTAGCCAAGCGCGAAGTTCACCTAGTGATGATTACCAGGGAGAGTTAACCATGGACCAAGTTTTTGGAGAAATGGCCCGAGCCATCAAGTCCACAGAGACAGTGCGCCACATCAAGAAATACATCTCCAGTTTTTACGAACGCGGTCAGCGCCGTCAAGCTGCTCACACGCAATTAGTCTGGAACATGCTCGGTACGGGAGCGGAGATTCTGCAGGCCTTCGACCTGGTGGGAGAATGGCCGGAGAACTACGGAACCTTGTGCGCGGCCCAACAGGTGGCCACGGGCTTTTGCCAGGAGGCGGAAGCGGAAGGGTATAGTAATGAGCTCTGCTCCTATGTGCGAAATACTCTGGGATATTTACGCCAATGCCGGGATTTAGAGCGGGTTCCCCCGAGAGCCCCCCTGGGAGGCATGGGCAATCCAAATTTTCTCCTGGGTTCAGGATTGATCTGCGAGCCCAGGTATAAATGGTTCCAGGCCATTGGAACTCACTTCCTGGAAGTCCCCATTTTCAATGATGATCCGGTTAGCCCTCCTTATGATGCCGACTTGCAAGATCCACGCCTTGCTGAACACTACAAGGCCCAAATCCGGGCCACCCTTCAGGCTCAGATCACTTTTTTAGAAGAGCAAACTGGAAAGAAGCTGAACCTGGAGCGCTTCCGGGAAATCATGAGTAACTCCCAGGAGGCTATGAAATACTGGTATGCCACATTAGAACTTCGTAAGGCAGTTCCCTGCCCCATGGGCTCCGAAGACTACTTCACGGCCATTATCCCCTTCCTATATCTGGCGGGTAAAAGTGAAGCCGTAGACTTTTACAGGGCCCTCTATGAAGAGGTCAAAGGCCGAGTGGACCGCCGCATCGGGGTCATCCCAGAGGAAAAATACCGTTTCTGCTGGCTGGGAATCCCCCCCTGGTTTAACATGGGCCTGTTCAATTATCTGCAAACTTTAGGGGTGGTGGTCTGCGTGGAATCGACTTATTATGTAGGTCAACCTGTAGAAGTGGATCTGGCCGATCCTCTGGAGGGGTTGGTGGAGCGAACCTGGAAGACGGCCCAGTACAAACAGATGCATGGTTCGGAAGTCAATCCCGACATCTGCAACCCTGGAGTTTTTAATCCTGGTGTCGGTCCAGAGCTTATCAAGCGCTGGGCCGGGGACTATAATTTGGATGGGGCCATCGCGCACCGAACTCGATCTTGTCGAGCAACGAGCATGGGCCAATTGTACATTAAGAACAAGCTGGCGGAGATTGGCTTGCCCCTGCTCATATTCGAGAGTGACATGGTTGACCCCCGGGCCTGGTCAGATGCCCAGGTCAAGATGAGGTTTCAAGGATTTCTGGAGACTGTGGAGGCCCGCAAAGGGAAGAAGCTTTCGTGAGTGTGGTTGGAAATCAATAATGGGTGCAGTAAACGGCCAATTACTTCTCGCCACCCCATCCAATGGAAGGACAGGGTGCCTGTTATAGCAAGCGGGCATCTTTTGCGCCAGGGCCGGTAACTCGGATTAAATCCCCTGGCAAGATGGAAGGAGGAAGAAATGATTAAGAATCCCAATGAGTGGCCCCCCCAGTATGACAACGAGTACTTTCCATCCCCCCAGGAGCGCTATTGGTTTAAAGACTTGGAGACCATGGATCCGGCCCGGAGAAATGAAATTATTTTTAAAAAATTGAAAGCACAAATGGCCTATGCCTATGAGCGAGCCCCCTTTTACCGCAAGAAATGGGAGGAAGCGGGAATCCATCCGGAGAAGGTAAAGAGCTTCGAAGATTTCAGAAAAATTCCTCTGGTCTACAAGCATGAAATCCGGGAAGATCAGGCCAAAAATCCTCCTTTCGGCAGTTATCTCTGCCTTCCCCGAGAACAGGTATTTCGCATTCACGGTTCCTCCGGCACCACGGGAAAACCGACGGCCTTCGCCATCGGCAGAGATGACTGGGAGCGAATTGGCAACGCTCATGCCCGGATCATGTGGGGCTTCGGGCTGAGGCCCGGCGATTCGGTATTTATTGGCTCTTTTTTTAGCCTCTACCTGGGAAGCTGGGGAGCGCTAGCCGGAGCGGAGCGGCTTCGCCTTACCTGTTTTCCATTTGGGGCCGGACTTCCGGGGCAAACCTTAATGGCTCTGAGGTGGATCAAGGACGTTCGGCCCACTGCTTTCTATGGAACTCCTTCATTCGCTTTATATTTGGCCGAAAGAGCGCGGGAGGAAGGATTTGACCCGGGGAAAGATTTCGGCTTCAAGATCATGTTCTTTTCGGGCGAGCCGGGGGCCGGGATTCCTTCCACCAAGAAAAAAATCGAGGAAACCTTCAACTGTAAATGCCTCGATTCAGGAACAATGGCGGAGATGACCCCCTGGATGACTAGCGGTGAATGTGAATTCCGCACCGGCATGCACTTATGGCAAGACATCGTATATACTGAATTGGTAGACCCAGAAACCAAGAAAGCGGTAGATTATGGAAGAGAGGGGGTGCCGGTTTACACCCACCTGGAGAGAACTTCCCATCCGATGATCCGGCTTTACTCCGCCGACCTGGCCACTTGGACAAATGAACCTTGTCCTTGTGGAAGAACCTATCCCCGACTTCCTAAAGGTATGTATGGGAGAGTGGATGATATGTTTATCGTACGGGGTGAGAATATCTATCCCAGTGGCGTGGAAGGAGCGCTGCGATCTGTTCCCGGATTTGGGGAAGAATTCCGGATCATCATCACCCGGGAAAAAGCCATGGATGAACTTTTGGTCCAGGCCGAATACAGCAAGGAAGTAGCTGAGAAGGCCCAGACCGACCCCCCTCTGCTGGAGAAGTTGAAGGTAGAGATGGAGGAAAGATTGAAGTCCGTAATCGGGGTCCGGGCTGCCGTCCAGTTGATGGAGCCGGGAGCGCTTGAACGGACACAGTTTAAAGCCCGGCGAGTCGTCGATAAAAGAGATTTGCATAAATAGGAGAAAACAAATGTTGATGAAAAATATCATCCGAGAATTACAGGACATTTTGGGTAAAGGCCGGTGTCTCACTGCGCCGGAGGACCTGCTGGTATATTCCCACGATGTTTTCGCTGAGAAGAAGCCCGAGGCAGTGGTTTTGCCCCTGACCACGGAGGAGGTTTCCCAAGTTTTGCGGATAGCCAGGCGGGAGAAGATTCCAGTTACTCCCCGAGGCTCCGCTACCGGTCTCAGCGGAATGTGCACCCCCGAGCGGGGGGGAATTGTCCTGGCCATGTCTAAGATGAATAAAATCCTGGAGGTCAGCCCCGAGGACCGCCTGGCCGTGGTGGAGCCGGGAGTGATAACCCAAGATCTGCAGGAGGCCGCGGAGAAGGAGGGGGTTTTTTACCCGCCGGATCCTGCCAGCCAATCGATCTGCCAAATCGGCGGGAATGTGGCCACCAACGCCGGCGGACCGAGATGTGTGAAGTATGGGGTGACGCGGGATTATCTCTTGGGATTGGAGGCGGTGCTGACTTCGGGAGAGGTCATCAAGACCGGGGGCCGGCCGATCAAGAATGTGACCGGCTACGACATGACCCGACTGATCTGTGGTTCCGAAGGAACATTGGCCGTCATCACCAAGATCATCATCAAGCTGATCCCCAAACCGGAAGCCAGGCGGACGCTGCTGGTGGCTTTTCACTCCATCGATGATGCCAGCATAACCGTTTCCAAAATCATGGCGGCGGGCATCCTGCCGCGGGCCTTGGAATTGATGGACCATCATTATATACGCCTCACCGAGAGGATGTTTAAGCTCGGCCTACCGGTCGAGGCGGCAGCCTTATTAATTATCGAGGTTGATGGATTTGCCGAGACCGTGGATCGGCAGGCCAGGATGGCTAAAGAACTCTGCGAGGCGCAGGGTGCTTTCGACATCAAGCTGGCGGAAAACGAGGCGGAGGCAGACCGGCTTTGGGTGGCGCGGAAGGTTGGATCAGTAGCCCTTTACCGGATCAGCAAGATGATGATTACCGAAGATGCCACCGTACCCATCAGCAAGATCCCGGCCATGGTCCGAAAGATTAATGAGATCGGCGATAAGTACCAAATTCCCATCTATCTCCTGGCTCATGCGGGAGATGGCAACATGCATCCGCTCATTACCTATGATCCACAAAACAAGGAAGAATCCGAAAGGGTGGAGAAGGCGGTGGAAGAACTTTTCGCCGCGTCCATCGCCCTGGGCGGAACCCTTTCCGGAGAGCACGGGATCGGACTGGCCAAGAAGAGCTTTTTGCCCCTAGAGGTCACCCCTGGGGAGTTGCAGGTCTGGAAGAATATAAAACACGCCTTCGACCCGGAGGGGATTCTGAACCCGGGGAAATTCGTTTAAGAAGATTTTTAGGGACGCAGATGAGCGCAGATAATCAAGATGATAAATGTAAAAAGGTAACCAATGGAATTATTACTGGGGCCACAGGCGTGACTGTCGGGGGTTTGCTGAATTTTAGGGTAAGACCAAAAGAGAGATATAAGGCTTTTGCTGGCCTTAGAAAATAATTTTCTGTGATTCTTGGCTAAAATCTGCGTCCTAATTTAAATTTTTTAGGAGTTGCCATGTATGTCACCGAAATTATGATTCAAGAAGCGCTGAAATGTTCGCGCTGTGGAATCTGTGCCGGATCATGCCCGGTATTTAGGGAGCTGCAGCTGGAAACGTACAGCTCCCGCGGAAAGACGGAGGTGGCCCGAGGTTTGCTCGAAGGAGCCTTCCCTTATTCCCGTTATACCGAGGATCTCTTTTCCAAATGCCTGCTCTGCTTGGCCTGCAAAGCCAATTGCCCGGCCGGGGTGGACCAGAGCAAGCTCGTCCTGGGAATCCGAGCCGAATTGGCCAAACGGAAAGGACTGCCGCTATCCAAGATGGTGGCTTTTAAATACCTTCTTAAAAATCGTTTCCTTTTTGAAAAGACCTTAAAGGCCTTCTCCCTTCTCCAGATGTTCACCCCTCCCCAAGCAGACGGAAAGCTGCGGCACCTCCCCTTTTTCCTTTCTGCCTTCGGCCGGGGAAGGTTGATTCCCGACCTCTCCGAAGTGCCCCTCCGCAACCAGTACCCCGAAGTGATCTTCCCGCCTAAGGGAACGGCCACCATGCGCGTCGGACTGTTCTCGGGGTGCTTTATCGATTTCGTGGACCCGGCCATCGGCCGCGCGCTCATCCGCGTTTTGGGCCGCCATGGAGTGGAAGTGGTGTTTCCCAAAGGACAAAACTGCTGTGGCCT